>Ga0105048_10016627_pt1 | contig 11365 bp, 8 predicted proteins | sample MAT05_FD_78382 | JGI IMG/M metagenome (GOLD analysis project Ga0105048, IMG submission 78382) | Freshwater microbial communities from Lake Fryxell liftoff mats and glacier meltwater in Antarctica - MAT-05 | ecosystem: Environmental > Aquatic > Freshwater > Ice > Liftoff microbial mat | place...
CGACCCACCTCAGCCCCTCTCTTCCCGGCGCAGATACCGCCGGTAGCTCGAGCCTTGTCGAAGGGTGCCGCAAGACGGCCTTATTCTGTGACGCGTCGCGACTAGCGCTTGATTGGGGTCTAGAACCGCGCGCGCGAAAGCGGACCCGGGATCGCGCAGGTCCGCTTGCTCGCGCGCGCGGTTCCAAACCTTGTGTTGCTTCAGAGTCGCGGTCGGTGATTTAGACATCCCCGGAGCGGTTGGCGTCCCAGAGCTTGCGCTTTAGCCACGACAAGGCCCTTCGCGGGGGCGAGGCGATCTCGCGCCCATCAGGACAGCGCAGCAGAATTCTTGATGCTTTGACCGACTACGCTCTGCTCAGCTCCTGGGGTGGAGGGTCATGGGCAGCCCGTGCCTGGGGACCAGCGTTGACACGGCCTGGGGCTCGACGGGGATGCCGGGCACCCGGCGCAGCCGGAAAGCCTGGACCACCATCGAGACGATGAGCTTCATTTCCATCAGCGACAGGCCGCGCGCCAGGCACACCCGGGGCCCGTTGCTGAAGGGAAAGTAGGCGAAAGGGTGGTGTTTGGCGGCGAGCTGCGGAGCAAAGCGTTCGGGATCGAAGGCCTCCGGATTCTCCCAGAAGTCGGGGTGACGATGGGTCGTGTAGGGGCAGATCATCACGAGTGTCCCCGCGGAGATAAGGCAGCCGCCAATCTCGTCGTCGACGATGGGCGCGCGAAACCACGCCCACCCGGGCGGATACACCCGCATCGCCTCGTCGATCACCATGCGCGTGTAAACGAGCTTGGAAAGGTCCTCGTACGTGGGCACGCGGCCGCCGAGGACCGTGTCGATCTCCTCCTCCAGCTTGCGCAGCACGTCGGGGTACATCGAGAGGAAGTAGCAAATCCACCCGAGCGGGATCCCGACCGTCTCCAGCCCGGCGATGAACATGCTCATCATCTCGTCCCGGATCTGCTGGCCGTCGAGCGGTTCGCCCGTCTGCTCGTCACGCGTGAGCAGCAGGAGCGACAGGAGATCACCGGCAGGCCGCTCAGCGAGGCTTCTGCGCCGCTTCTCGATGACGCCCAGGATGAACGTGTCCAGCGTGTGTAGCGCCTTTGCGTAGCGGCGGTTGGATGGCGTCGGGAACCACTCGGGTGGATCGAAGGGCATGGCCATCCGCCGCATGATGGTCTGGCGCAACGTCTCGACGCTGTCCGTCAGCATGGCTCCGTCGTCGGAGTCGAGCCCGAAGATGGTCTTGATGATCACGGCCTGGGTGAGCTGCATCATCTCGATCTTCATGTCGAGCGGCGTTCCCGCCCTCGCCGCGCTGCGCCAGCGATCCAGCGCCAGCGCGGTGACCTCGGTAATCGCGGTCGCCATGGGCGCATAGGACTGGGGCCGGAAGGACGGCATCAAGAAGCGGCGCCGCGCCGCCCACTCGCCCCCGCCGAGCGCGCCGACACTTTTACCGAGCACCGTCTGCACCTTGGACAGGAAGAATGGACTCTTATGATAGATATTCATCTTGTCGTGCATCACGTACTTCACGTGGTCGGGGTGATGCACGACGTACATCTCGCGGACCCCGAGGTCGACGCGAACGACCTCTCCGTGATCGCGCGACTTGGACAGAAACCGGAGCGGGTCCCTGAGCAGCATCGGCAGCGAGCCGACGATCGGGTACCCGCGAGGACCCGGCGCGATCCGCTTGCTGGTTGAGAAGGCATTGCTGTTCATGTTCGTTCCTCGTGGCGACGTGTGCGCGCGGCGTACCCAACAAGCCCTCCTCGCGGCTCGCGCCCCGCTTGCGAGAACGCACCTCAGCAAGGCCGTAGAGCATTCAGGTAGGCAAAGGAGGGGCGGCAAGCCGGGGTGACCTGAAAAGGGCAGGGCGATTTCAACCTGACCGCGCTCAGCGGTTCACCGCCGTCACAACCCAGCAGGACGCCGGCATCCGCACCCCGCCCTCGCCATGATAGGGCGCCACCGCCGCTCGGATCGACGTCACCGCCGCGGCCCGCACCTCGGGATCCGCCTGCCGCAGCGCCGACGCCGCCGGGCCGATCTCGGTCATGAAGGCCACCGCCTCGTCGAGCTCACGGAGCCCACCGCCCACGTTCATCATCTCGTTCACCGCCTCGAACCCGACCTCGGCAAAGCCGGCTCGTTCGAGGATCCCGCGCGTCCGCAGCGCGTCGGCGAAGGCCATCGGTCCAGGCGCGTTGGGCTCGGGCCGCTGCAGCGCGACGTGCTCGCCGACCGCGGCCAGGGTCACCTTCATCCACGGGTTGTCGTCGATCGATCGCCAGCACACGAACGCCAGCCGCGCGCTGGGCCGCAGGGCCGTCCGGAGGTTGGTGAAGGCCGCGAGCGGATCCTGGAAGAACATCACCCCAAAGCGCGAAAACAGGTGATCGAACGCGCCCGCGGGGAGCTCCGCCGTCTGGGCGTCGACGTGCTCGAAGGAGACGTTCACGGCGCCCGCCGCTGCCGCCGTCGCGCGCGCGTGATCGAGCAGCACCTGCGAGATGTCGATCCCGAGCGCCGATCCCGTGGGACCGACGACCTCGCCCAGCGCGATCGTCGTTTCGCCGCCGCCGCAGCCCACGTCGAGCACGCGGTGGCCGGGCAGGATGTCCGCCCGCGCCAGCGCCCGCAGCCCGAAGGGGCGGATCTGCGCGCCGATCAGCGCGGCCTGCGCCACCCACGCGGCGCCCCCGGCCTCGTTCCAGTGGCGGCTCTGATCGGCGTTGGGGCCCGCGTACGCGTCGGTCTCTAGCTTGCTCTGCTTGCTCTCGAGGCTCATGTCGGCCGCAGCTTACCAACGTGATAGCGTCCTGACCGCGGAGGATTTGCAGAATTCATGAAGCGACCGGGAGCGCAAGAGCTCGACGAGCGCATCGTCGCCGAGATCACCGAGCTCTGTGAGCGAGGCGACGACGACGTGGAGCATCAGCGGTACGACGAGGCCGTCGTCCGCTACAAGGCCGCGCTGGCCCTCGTCCCCGCGCCGGTGCTCGCGTGGAAGGCGACGGCGTGGATCCTCACCGCGCTGGGCGAGACCCACTACTTCAAGCGGGATTTTCCGGCCGCTCGTGACGCGCTCAACGACGCGATGCGCTGCACCGGCGCCGTCGGGAACCCGTTCCTCCACCTACGCTTGGGGCAGGTCGAGCTCGAGCTGGGAAACCGCGGCCGCGGGCTGGACGAGCTCCTCCGCGCCCACACGCGCGCCGGCGAGGAGATCTTCGCCGGCGAAGATCCGCGCTACCTCGAGATGGTGAAAGAAGCGATCCGCCGAGACGAGGAAGGGTGACGCTCGCAGAGCCTCTGATCTAAGCTCCGCGCGCCATGCGCAACCCGATCTCGCTCGCAGCTCCCCTCGCCTCCCTCCTGCTCGCCACAGCGACCCTCGCCGCCTGCGGCGAGCCGACGCCGGTCACGCCGCCGCAACCGAGCGCGCTGCCGGAGCCGATCCGGCCGGTGGCTGCGCCCGCGCCCGCGAAGCTCGACGCCATCCCGCGGCTCCAGCTCAACCGCCTCGCCGCGGAGCTCGATCTGCCGCTCTTCTGGATCGCCGACACCAACGGCAACGGGGCCCTCGATCCCGAGGAGGTCGCGACCCTCTGGGGCATCGCGGCGGTGCAGCCGCAGTGGGTCGACAAAGGCAAGCTCACCGCCGCGCTCACGACCGCCTACGACGCGATGCTGGAGCGGATGAAGAGCGGCGGAAAGACGGCCGGCCTCTCGGACGCCGAGCAGAAGCGCCGCGCCGCCGTGGTGGCCGAGCTCGCGCAGGGGCGCCCTTCGCTCGTTCATTCGGATTTTCGCACCGCCTCGGCCGAGGACAAAGCCCTGGTCGATCACGTGGCCAAGGCCGCGGGGCTGATCGAGCAGATCTTCGCCAAGCAGCGGGGCACGACCGGCCTCGCCGCCCAGATCCCCGAAGGCGACACCGCCAGTCGGATGATGTTCTATCGCAACCAGGGCCCCTGGTGCGAGGCGCCCTTGACCGAGAAGGACCCGAGCTGCAACGCCCTCGCCACCCCGGCGCCCAGGATCTCTGGCCTCTACCCGGCGAGCATTCAGAAGGATCCGAAGTTCTGCGAGGCCCTCCAGGCCCGCAAGGACCAGAAGACGCTGCTCGACACCTTCTCGGTCGTCACCGGCGAAGGGGCGGACCTCAAGCCTGTTCCGTACAACGTCGTTTACAAGGCCGAGATGGACGCCGTGAGCCGCGAGCTCAAGGCCGCCGCCGAGGCGGTGACGAGCCCGGGCGAGGCCCCGCTCAAGGCCTATCTCACGGCCGCGGCCCAATCGTTCCTCGACAACAACTGGGTCCCTGCCGACGAGGCCTGGGCGAAGATGAACGTCAACAACTCGAAGTGGTATCTCCGCATCGGCCCGGACGAGAACTACTTCGAGCCCTGCAGCCTCCACGCGGGCTTCCACGTCAGCTTCGCCCGGATCAACCAGGACTCGGTGGAGTGGCAAAAGAAGCTCGAGCCCGTGAAGACGGAGATGGAGGGCGCCCTCGCCGCCCTCGCCGGCGCGCCGTACAAGGCCCGCAAGGTCAGCTTCCACCTCCCCGACTTCATCGACATCATCCTCAACGCCGGGGACTCGCGCAACGCCCTCGGCGCGACCATCGGGCAGAGCCTCCCCAACGTCGGCCCGGTGGCCAACGAGGGCCGCGGGCGCACCGTGGCGATGACCAACCTCTACACCGACAAGGACAGCGAGGCGGCCTTCTTCGAGCAGTCGAAGTCGGGCTTCTGCAAGGCCTCCATGGATCTGATCGCCTTCGATCCCAAGGTGGCGACGATGAGCACCGTCCTCCACGAGGCGGCGCACAACCTCGGCCCGGCCCACGAGTACACGGTCAAGGGCAAGCGCGACCGCGAGGTCTTCGGCGGCCCGCTCTCTTCCACGCTGGAAGAGCTGAAGGCGCAGACCAGCGCTCTTTACTTCGCCAACTGGCTCGCTGACAAAGGCATCATCGACAAGAAGACAGCCGATCTCGCCCACGCCCGCGACATGGTCTGGGCCTTCGGCCACATCTCCCAGGGCATGTACGCGGGCGACAAGCCCAAGCCCTACAGCCAGCTCGCCGCCATCCAGGTCGGCTCGATGCTCAAAGCCGGAGCGATGACCTGGAGCCCCGAAGAGCTCGCGGCCAACGGGAAGGACAAAGGCTGCTTTGAATTCCACATGGAGAAGTTCCCCAAAGCCGTCCTCGACCTGGAGAAGAAGGTCCTGGAAATCAAGGGCAAGGGCAACAAGGCTGGCGCTCTCGCTCTTCAGAAAGAGATGGTCGACGACGAGAACGAGTGGAAGCGGCTCCGTGGGATGATCCAGGAGCGCTGGCTCCGGCAGCCCAAGGCGAGCTTCGTTTACGCTGTGGATCGCTGAAGCATCATGTCCCAGAGCGACCCTTCCCTTCAGCCCGCGCCCAGCCTCGCGAGCCGCTTCCTCACGCCCCTCAACATCACCACGCTCGTGGTCTTCGTGGTCGGCGTGGTCTGGCGCTGCATCCACGTCCTCAAGGTCCACGATCCGCGGTCGTACGTCGACTCCGACATGGCGATGTACGTCGGCCTGGCCAAGCGCTTCGCCACGCCGGGGTTCGTCGCCAAGATCGGGGACATCACCCACCCACCCGCGACCGCGATGCTCTTCGCGTGGTTCTACAAGCGGGACAATACCTTCCAGTCGCTGATCAATTTCCAGTTAGTCATCACCTGCCTCGTGCCGCTGGCGGTGGGCGCCTTCGCGCTCGCGGTCTTCGACAAGCGCACGGCGAAGTGGGCGGTGATCGCCAGCTGCCTTTACTACCCGTTCATCGATTACGGCGGCTACTTCCTCGCGGAAGTCTACATGATGCTGCTGAACCCCCTGGCAGCGGCGGTGTTCGTCGCCGCGGCCAAGCAGAAGACGGTAGCGCGCGTGGCCATCGTCGGCCTCCTCGCCGGCGTGATCTTCTGGCTGGCGATGTCGTTCAAGATGGTCGCCTTCCCATCCATGCTCGGGTTCTGCGCGCTCTACTGGCTGTTCTCGACGGACGCGAGCCGCAAGCTCAAGTCGGTGGCGATACTGGCGCTCTTCCTCGGCGCCGCGCCCGGCACGGCCGCGCTCAGCGTCCGCTGCACCAAGGCCAACGAAGGGCACTTCTGCCTCGTCTCCAACAAGGCTCCAGCCGACTTCCTCCTCGGGCACTATGGCCGCATCCAGGGCCTCGCCTGGAAGGATACCAAGGGCCGCGTCACCGTGCAGTTCGGCAGCCCCGCCGCCTACCAGCGTGGCTATCGCGAGGTCCCCAGCGTCCCGTTCCTGATCACCGATGGGCCGCAGAACAGCGCCTATGCCTGGGGCTGGATCAAGCAGCACCCGATCGAGGCGCTCGTCCTGTCGTGCGAGCACGTCTATGACAGCTTCTGCGGCTCGCTGCCGTGGCCCTCGGTCGCCAACGGGTTCTGGGCCGTCTCCGAGAGCTACCACTTCATCTTCTTGCTCTTCTTGCTCCTGCCCAGCCTGATTCGGTGCCTGGACGTGGTCCGCCGGCAAGGCATCCGCAAGTTCCTCGAGAGCCGCGAGCTCCTGGTGCTCTCACTGGTCTTCGGGCTGGTCGCGGCGGTGTTCGTCGCCACCGGCGAAGAGCGCTACCGGATGCCGTACGACAGCGTCTTCATCCTCCTGGCGGTCCGCTTCTACATGGGCTTCAAGATGCCCGGCCTCACCCCGGCCGAGGTGATCCGCGAAGCCACGGGCGAGGCGCCCGCTCCGGCCGAGAGCGAGGTCGAGGCCAGCGACGAGGCCGAAGCCGAGACCGAGACCGAGGCCGAGGGCGAGTCCGAGGTCGCGGCGGGCGAGGACCACGAGCCGGAGCCGGAGCCCGCGGCCACCTGATCTCGAGCAGCTCCAGCGATCCCGGGACCGGAGGGGGCCGGGATCGCGAGCTCAGGCGCTTCAGAGGATCACGAACAGGCTCGTCGCGAGCGCCCCGCTGAGCAGCGCGCACGCCGTCACCTTCATCGCGGTACGACGCACGCGCGCGAGCTCGTTGCGATCGATGATCGGGGTCGGCCCATCCCCGTTGTCGCGCAGGCCCCGGATGGCGAGGCCGGCGCAGGTGCCGGAGAGGCCCATGGAAAGGCCGTTGGCCCCGGCGAAGAACGGGACCGCGAGCAGCAGCCGGATCGGCGGCGGGGCGTTGAGCTTCAGCATCACCACGGCGAGGACCAGGCCGAGCGCGAAGGAGATCGCCCCCATCCGCAGCCGGCTGTCCTGGGGCACTTCACCAAGGTTGCATCGACGCAGGTTGTTGCTGCACACCATGGATCCGACCGTAGCACTGGCGTGACGAGGCGATTACCCTGGCGCCGCTTGATGCGCTGGATTTCGAGGCTGATGGATCTGCGAGAGGGCGAGGCGCGACCTGCGATCGAAGCCTTCCTCACGCTGTTCGGGATCATCGCCGGGCACACCATCCTCGAGACGGCGCGCGACGCGCTCTTCCTGAGCAAGCTGCCCCCGAGCCGGCTGGCGTTCGTCTACGTGCTGCTCGCCGCGCTGACCCTGGTGGTGACGGCGGGGAACACCCACTTCGTGCGGCGCTTCGGCCAGCGCAATGCGCTGATCTTCACGCTCATCGCCGCGGCGTACGGCACGACGGTGCTCCACTTCGTCACGCTGACGCCGCTCGCGCTCTTCATTCTCTACACGTGGAGCGCGCTGATCGGCACGGTGCTCGGCGTCCAGTTCTGGATGTTCGCGGGGCAGCGCTTCTCGGTGACGCAGGGCAAGCGGCTCTTCGGGCCGATCGCGGCCGGCGGCGTCCTCGGCGCGGTGACCGGCGCTGGAGGGGCGGCGGCGGTGCTCGCGCTGGTGCCGGTCACCTCGCTCCTGCTGGTCTCATCCGGGCTCTTCTTGCTCACGGCCGTGTTCCTGACGACGGTGCCCAGCATCGAAGCGCACCTCGACGCGACGATGACCGCCGCGCCCTCCAACGCCGGAGCGCCCGACCCGATCGAAGCGCCGCAGGAGAGCGTGGCCGAGCTCTTTCGTCGTTACCCCTACCTGCGGCAGATGGCGCTGCTCGCGGCGCTCTCCACCTCGGCGCTCCTGGTGAGCGACTACCTCTTCAAGTCGATCGCCGCGGAGCGCGTGCCCGCCGCCGAGCTCGGCGCCTTCTTCGCGCGCACCTACGCCGTGCTCAACGCGCTCTCGCTCGGCGTGCAGCTCCTCCTCACCGGGCGCGTGCTCCGGCAGGTCGGCGTGGTCCCGGCGCTCGTGCTCCTGCCGATCCTCATCTTCGGCGGCGCGAGCGGCGTCTTCCTCTCCGGCGGCGCGCTGACGATGGCGCTGGTGATCAAGGGCGCCGACGGATCGCTCCGGTACTCGCTCCACCGCGTCGCCGGTGAGCTCCTGTGGATGCCGCTGCCGAGCGAGGTGCGGACCCGTTCCAAGGCGCTGCTCGACTCGGTCTTCGGCCGCCTGATCCAGGCGCTGATGGCCGGCGTGCTCCTGCTCCTCGCCACGCGCCACGTCGGCACGCCGCGCGTGCTCGCGGTGATCATCGGCGTCCTCGCGGCGGCGTGGGTGGGGACGACGGTGGCGATGCGGAGCACGTACCTCGACCTCTTCCGCCAGGCGCTCTCGCGGGGCACGCTCGATCTTTCGATCGAGACGCAGGAGCTCGATCTCGGCTCGATCGAGGCGGTGATGGACGCGCTCTCGAGCGTCGAGCCCGTCCGGGTCACGGCGGCGATGAACATCCTTCAGGACAAGAAGCGCTCGCGGCTGATCCCGGGGCGGATCCTCTTCCACAACGACGAGGCGGTGCTGCTCCGCGCCCTCGAGATCGCCCTGGAGACCGACCGGCGGGAGTGGATCCCGCGGATGATCCGGCTCCTCGTCCACCCGGCGGAGGCGGTGCGCGCGGCGACGGTGCGGACCCTCGTGCACCTCGGCGAGACCGACGCGGTCCGGCCGGCGCTCGACGACGTGAGCCCGGTCGTGCGCGCCCACGCCGCGTTCACCCTCGCGACCCGGAGCGAGGTCGAGCGCCCGAGCGACGATCCCGTGATCCGCGGGCTGCTCGCGCTCGAAGGCGACGCGGGGCGCGCGGTGGCCGTCGCGCTCCTCGACGCGATCCGCGATCACGCCGACGCGCGCTGGCTCGACGTGCTCCTCGATCTCGCCGAGGACGATCGGCCCGACGTCGCCGAGCACGCCGCGATGGCGATAGCGACGATCGAGGCGCCGAAAGAGGTGATCCCCGCGCTGATCCGGCGGCTCGATCGACGCGACGGCCGCGCCTCGGTGCGCCAGGCGCTGGTGCGCCAGGGCGACGCGGGGTTCGCGGCGTTGCTCCAGGCCCTCGCCGATCCGACGACGCCGCCGCGACGGCGCGCCCACCTGCCGCGGACCATCGCCCGCTTCGCCTCGCAGCGCGCGGTCGACGCGCTCACGGATCTCGTGCTCAAGGACCATCAGGGGTTCGTCCGCTACAAGGCCCTGCGCGGACTGGGCCGGCTCGCCGCGGGGCAAGACGCCGAGCATCGGCTCGCGAGCAGCGTCAACGCGCTGCGCTTCGATCGCGCGCGTCTCTCCGCCGAAATGCGCCGCAACCTGATCGAGTACCTCCGCATCACCTCGGTCACGGCGGCGCTCGATCAGCGCGACGGCGCCCCGCCCGGCTCGGTGATCGGCGAGGGCGCGTCGCTGGTGCTCGGCCTCCTCGGCGACAAGCAGCGGCAGTCGCTGGAGCGGGCCTTCCGGCTGCTCCAGATCCTCCACCGCGACGAGGACATCCGCAGCGCGTACTCGGCGCTGGTGACGGGCGATCGGCGCCTCCGCGGGCAAGCCATGGAGTTCCTCGACACGCTCACGCTCCCGAAGGGGCGGCCCACCCCCGAAGCCCGCGACGCGCGCGAGCTCTTCCGGCTCGTGGCCGACGACCTCACCGTCGCCGATCGCGTCGCGCGGGCGCAGCGCTTCATCCCCCGCCCTCCCGCGACCTACGAGGACGCGCTGGTGAAGCTGCTCGCCGATCGCGACGAGCTCCTCGCGACGTTCGCCGCGTACCACGCCATCGATCTCGGATCGGCGCCCCTCCTCAAGGCGGTGGCGCGGATCTGCATCGACCGCCCGTACCTCAACATCGCCACGCCGATCGGAGCGCGCGCCGCCGAGTCGCTGCGAGCGGCCGGGCGCGCGTCTCGCCCCGAGGTCGCCCATGGCCCGTGAGCCGGCACGGGGGCGGGCCACCGCGCCGCCGCGGGCGCCGCAGATCGCGTTCCAGCGCGAGCTCTTCCTCCGCAGCATGTCGCTTTCGCGGACGCAGTCAGGCGCGTCGCAGCAGCTCGCGCGCGCCATGCGCGACGTCTCGTTCCGCGCCGGCGAGACGATCTACCGCATCGGCGATTTCACCCGCCTCATCCATTTCGTGACCCACGGCGAGCTCGAGCTCTCGACGCCGAACGTCGACCCCTGGCGGCTCAAAGCCCCCGCGGTGATCGGCATCCTCGACGTCAACCAGCGGCGCCCTTTCTCGCGCACCGCCACGGCGATCACCGACGTGCACGCGCTGGTGCTCCACGAGGACGACTGGGCCGAGGCCCTCGAAGAGCACTTCGAGTTCGCCCGCGCCACGATCCTCGGCCTCGCCGCCGACGTGCACCGCCTCCACCTCCAAGCCTCCCCGACGGGAGGCTTCCCCGAGGCGCCGAAGAGCGATGACCACGAGCCGCACGCGCTCAACCTCCAGGAGCGCACGCTCGCGATCCGCGCCGTCCCCTGCTTCCGGACCGCGGCCGTCCAAGCGCTGGCGCTGCTGGCCGTCGGCGCCGGAGAGCGCACGCTCGACCGAAGCGAGCGCCTCTTCTCGTACGGCGACGCGGCGTCCTCGATCTTCGTGGTCGCCCGCGGCACCGTCCACATCGAGCGCGAAGATCCCAAGATCCGCGCCCGCTTCGGCCCCGGCGCGATCATCGGCGGCGGCGCAGCGCTGTCGTTCGTCACCCAGCCCTACACGGCCGTAGCCGAGACCCAGGCCGTCGTGCTCGAGCTCCGCCGCGAAGACATCGTCGACGTGCTCGAAGACCACCTGGAGATAGTCCGCGCGATCTTCGCGGGCCTGGGGAGCGAGCGCGAGCTGATCATGAACGCGCTAGTCCGCGTAGCGAAGCTCGCCGGCGTCGGCGCGCGGTAGAATTACAGCCGCACCTCGCACTCGTGTTTCGCCCTTTTCGTGTGGAGCTGGACGCCGCCCGCCCGCCCGAGCCCCAGGTTAAAACCTCATGATTGCGCACATCTCAAATTCTCCGCGGATCTGCCTGGTTCCGAGCCGCCCCCCCGCCCGGTGGTCCCG
>Ga0105048_10016628_pt1 | contig 11365 bp, 7 predicted proteins | sample MAT05_FD_78382 | JGI IMG/M metagenome (GOLD analysis project Ga0105048, IMG submission 78382) | Freshwater microbial communities from Lake Fryxell liftoff mats and glacier meltwater in Antarctica - MAT-05 | ecosystem: Environmental > Aquatic > Freshwater > Ice > Liftoff microbial mat | place...
AGGTGACCCCCGCAAAATCGTGGCTGTAAATCAGCGTGTCGCAGCCAATTTGCCCCAACCCATCGTGGCCGAAGGCCGCATAAAAATCCTGCGCCATTGGCCCGTAATGCCGAATGTCGCGCTGGCCTTTGTAGTTCCAGCTCGAGAGTTTCATGCCCCCGATTTTATAGAGCAACTCAGCGTGGTTCATGGGCAATAACCGTTCCTTTTTGGTCGAATCCGAAATACTACCCCAGGCATTTTGCCCGGCTCCGGCAAAAATTCCCGTTCGGATGCCGGTGCCGGAGGTCATAAAATAATAGCCATTACGAAAACGGGCCACAAACTGGTCAGCGGCTCCGGCTCCGGTTGTTCCCTGCGCCAGCGGGTCGGTATCGCCAATCATAAAAGCCCCAGCCTGGTTGTTGGTGTTCATGCGGTGGCCCAGTGCGGTGGAGTAGTTGCCACTCGCCGTGTTGAGGTAGCCCATCGCCAGCGAGGAGATACCACTGGACGTATTTTGCAAACCAAAAGCCATAGCATTGGTGTTGCTGGCCGTTAGCAATGAACCAAACGTCATGCTTGCCTGTCCATTTGAGGTGCTGGTATTGCCGATGGCTACCGCATTTGGGCTACCCACATTCAACGAAGTGCCGAAAGCCATGGTAGCCTGCCCGACTGAGTTATTATAATGCCCAATAGCCACGGCATTGGTCGTGCTGGTTGGCACGAAATTATACGAGCCTATGGCCACGCCATTGGTAGAACCCACGCCATTATTTCGACCAATTCCCACGGCATAATCGCCCCCGACACCGTTGGTAAACCCAAGCGCAATAGCATTTAACCCGGCGGCATTGGAGTTGCCGATGCCCACGCCAAACTCACCCGATATACGATTACGATATCCAAGGGCAATTGTGCTGTTGCTGATTGTGTAATTGTCGTTACCAATGGCCGCTGAATAATCGCCCGACGCATAATTGCTGTAACCCATAGCAATAGCGGCTCTTCCATACCCAAAACCGTCGCCTGCACCCGTTGCATTTTCACGGCCAATAGCTGCGGATGCCTCCCCGGTAGCCCGGTTCCGGTCTCCTATCGACACCGACCCCGCGCCTAATCGCCAGCCCCGGAAGTCGGGAGGAACACCAGCCAGCAAGGCCCCGGTTTGCGTGTTAAACCGAAACTGATTGGTATTTGCTGAATTAGACGAATAATCGGGCTGACTATTATCGGCATACAACGCCCGCCATTGCAGCCGGAACCCGCGTCCGCCCGTACCATCGGGCGTTGCCCAAAACGTGACGGTAAACTCATTGTCGGGAATCACAATCCGTCCGGGCAGGGTAGTACCCAAAAAACCGGGCATACTTGTTACCGATGGGCTACTGATGGTTAGGTAATCGTTGTTGGCAAGCACCTGCGGCCCCAAATCGAATTGCAAAAACGTAATTTCGATTCCCACGATTGTTTCGCTGGCGGGTGCGTAAATCTGCACCTTCTGACTACAGCGATAGTCGGTAGTGGCCGAGTAGGTCGAGAAATTGGAGGGGTCGGTCATGATGCCTGCCTGTGTGTCCCGGTATGGTGCGAATCTTCCGCAAAAAATAACCGCCGTGCTGGCCTGCGGGTTGGTGGTGGAGGGCCGGTACTTTTGCTGGACAATAAATGTACCCCGGCTATACAGTTCCATATCAGAACCAATGGTTACGCCCGGCGGAGAGTTGAACCCAATTTGGGCGTGAGCGGCTGGCAACAGGGCCAGCAAAAACAGCAGGGGAAGTAGGTATTTTGTCATGGTTTTAGTTGGGTCTAAAGTTTTACAAATTCAACACGCCGGTTGTTGGCTTTGCCCTCGGCAGTGGTGTTGGGACTGGCCGGTTGGGTCTCGCCCCGCCCATCGGTTTCCAGGCGGCTGTTATCTATCCCAAAGTTGCTGGTGAGAGCCGCCCGGACGGCTGCCGCCCGGCGTTTAGAGAGGTCGAGGTTGCGGGCGGCATCGCCGTCGGAATCGGTATGGCCAATGATGCGCACCCGCACGTTGGCATTTTCCTGCAACACCTCGGCAATTTGTTTCAGACTCCCAAACGATTCGGGTTTGATACGGTCGGAGTTGGGGTCGAAGCCGATGCCGGTAGTTACAAAACGGCCTTCGGTCAGGAGTTTACTGCGGGTATCGGGTGCCCCTTCCGCCAGCCGCAAATCCGACAGAAAGTAGGGGCCTTTGCCAAACGAGGCCACCTGAAACGCCAGCCGATGGTAGCTCACGTCAGGGGCAAAAGCCTGGGGAATGTCCCAGATTTTCTCATCATCCAGATACACCCGCAACCGGGTTTTCTGCCGCCACACCGACACCCTCACCGTGGATTTCTGATTTTTGAAACTAAATTTCGGGGTGGCAATTTTGTTGCGGATCACTGGAGTACGGCTGACCATATCCCACACATCTACATTTGACACCCCCAATGTTTGTGGGCAAAACGACACGGCCACATTACCAGGACCCATGAAACTGCTGCGATGGGCAAAGAGGGATTTAGCCTCCGTTTCGGGCGTAACTAACAGGCTCAGGTAGTGCAGCGTGTAGCGCAGCGCCGGGTCGGTGTTGGGGTTGGCCGCCATCGTAAATTCGAGGGTGAAGTTCTCGGGCAGGTTCTTCACAAACTCCGGGAAGGCCATTGTGGCATCGTTGAGTTGGAGCCATCGCCCCGGTTGACCCTCAATTGTTATGAGTTCGCCAGAGCCGTTGGTGTTCCAGCGGGCCGGAAAATCGCCCGTTTCGCCCTGCGTAAAATCCTCAAGAGCCGTAACGCGGTCGCCCGGCACAAAGTCGAATTTGGAGTAGGTTTTCAGCGTTGGCGGCCCTCCCTGCTGTTGGGGGTCATTTTTTACGCCTTCGTCTCCTTTGTTGAGACCCCGAATACCCGGGTCAATTCCTCGGTTAGTCCGCACTTGAGCCTGGACAATGGAACTTACAAAAAGCAGGAAAAGAGCGATTGAAATACTGTTTTTTATCATGGTTTGTGATTGGTTTCAGGGTTTTTTTTTACGGACTGATACGCGCTCGCGCCGGGTCAGCATGACCCGTTCGAGGAGGTTTAGGCGGTTGGCAAAATCCACTTCCACAGCCGCCAATCGCGCCTTCAAGGCTTCATTTTCCCGAATCAACGCCTGCACGGCTGAGAGCGTCAGCCCCTCCATATCCTGGGTCGTTATCGAGGTGTCGCAGCCAATTGGCCCCAGTGCATCACGCCCAAACAAGGCGTTGAAGTCCTGGGCCATTGGCCCGTAGTGCCGCCGGTCACGCTGACCTTTGTAGTTCCAGGTCGTCAGCTTCATCCCGCTGATTTTGCGGAGCAAGGCAGGGCCGTCGATAGGCAGGAAACGTTCTTTGCGCGTCGAGTCGGAGATGGTAGACCAGGAGGTGCCACCCGCCCCAATTTGAACGCCCGTTCGGGTCATATCGCCACTGGTCATCAGGTAGTAGCCGTTGCGGAAGCGGGCCACAAACTGGTCGGCGGCACCTACACTGGTAGTTCCCTGCCCGAGCGGGTCAGTGTCGCCAATCATAAAAGCACCGGCTTGCCCGTTGGTGTTCATGCGGTGGCCCATAGCGGTAGAGAAGTCACCGCTGGCGGTGTTAAGGTAGCCCATTGCCGTTGAATTGACTCCACTGGCGGTATTCTCTCGCCCCATTACCACTGAAAGAAGACCACTGGCGGTATTCTCTTTACCCATTGCCGTTGAGTAGTCGCCACTGACGGTATTCTGATAACCCATTGCCGTTGAGTAGCCCCCACTGGCAGTATTGCTAAATCCAATTGCTGTTGACGCCAACGCATTGGCGAAATTATTATACCCCAAGGCAGTTGCATAAAAGGCATTGGCTCTGTTTTTGTTACCGGCTACGAGCGCGCCCAGGTAGGTATTAAACTGCATAAAGTTTCCAACCGCATTCGGGGGTGGACCGCTTACGCTCTCTGACAGCAAGGCTCGCCATTGGAGTTCAAAACCTCGCCCTGACACATTGTTATTATTGGTAACAAACTTAATGTATACTACCGGACCTGATATCAGCAGTCGCTGCGGAATTGCATTACCCGAAAATCTATACAACGGTTGCTGATCTTCGTTCAGAATTTCAACATAATCGCTAGTGGTTTCCGTATTGAAATCGGTGAAAATCAACTCAATCCCTCTAACGAGAACCGAAGGGGTAGGTACAATTGGCTGCGTACACGAGTAGCTGACGCCTATGTTATAGTTCGCATTGCCATTAGGATCTCTCAGAATTCCGGCTTCACTCGTCAGCGATGTCGGAGTGTCCAGGCATCTCAGGTTATTAACACTACTTTCGGGAGCATTAAGGGTAATTCGGTATTTTTGTTGCACCAGAAAGCCATTGCGGGTATAGACTTCAAAATCTTGCCGGGGCGTAACGCCCGCTGGGGAGTTGAAACCGATTTGGGCGTGGGCGGCTGGCAACAGAGCCAGCAGCAGGCAAAGTAATAATAAGGAGCGCATAGAAAGATGTTGTTTGAGGGTGTATCAAGGTGTTAGTCGGGCTAATGAATCCTCCCGAAAACACCTTGCAAATCTACATTAGGTTACTACGCCACGCAATCCCCCAAATGGGGTATATCAACTGATTATCAGTTGATTGAACTGGAAAATGCGTAGTTATACGGGTGGTTTCGGTGATAGCTACCCCACTATAAGGCATTTGTTTTTACCGAACAGACTATCAATCTTTACAAAATAGTTGGCGGCCTGCCCCAAATAGGGGATACCCTCGGCTCCCTAACGCCTACACTATGCTGTTCTCCCTCGATTATACCGCCGTCCGGCAACTGCTCGACGGAATGCTGCTGATGATGGCCTGCTACGCCCTGTTCAGTTTCAGCCAGCACCGGCAGCGTATCTACCTGTTTTATGCCACCTATGGTCTGCTGATGGTAGCCCGTTTTACCCTGCGCGATTATGCCGGGCAGCGCGCCGGGCAGTTACCTGCCGCCCTACCGCTCGAAAACACCCTCGAAGCCCTCGCCGTGATTGCCTACAACCAGTTTGCCGCTCAACTCATGGAAATGCAACGCCATGACCCACCCAGCTATCGGGTGCTGCGGCTCATGACGCTGAATCTGGTTGTTTTTTCCCTGCTCGAATGGGGGTTATATGCGCTTGGGGTGCCGGTAGCCGTGCGGGTGGGCATGTTTGTGGTCAGCAGGCTGTTGATGGTAGCTGGCACCGTGTTTATTGTGCCCCGGTTGTTTCGGCGGAAGCACCCAACCCTTACGTGGTTTATTACCGGGACGGCCTTTTTTGTTGCGGGTGCATTTTGCGCCCTCACGTTCCAGATCAACCCCAACTTGTTTGCCCGGATGCCCGGCAATGCTTTCACCTATCCACTTACGTTTATGGAAATAGGAGTGGTGATCGAAATGTTGTTTTTCACGATGGGCCTGTCCGTGCAGCACCGCCAAACCGAGCAGGACAAACTCCGGGCGCAAGCCGAACTGATTGAGCAACTCCGCGAAAACGAACGCAAACAACAAACGCTCAACCGAATCCGCGACGATATTGCCCGTGACCTCCATGATTCGGTCGGCTCGGACCTCGGCACCATTTCGCTGCTCACTGCTGTGGCCGCCCGCCAACCCGAACAGGTGCTACCCCTGCTCGATACCATCGGGCAAACGGCCCGGCGCGTGGTCGAGGCCATGCGCGAGATCGTCTGGAGCCTTAATTCAGCCCATCACACCCCCGAAAATCTGAACTTCCGCTTCCGCGAAATCAGTTACGAACTGTTTCATAACGACCCCACAACGGTGGTCCTCGACATCGACGCGGGCCTTGCCAGTCAACTCCCCGAAGCGACCCGCAAAGAGGTATTTCTGATTTTCAAGGAAAGCCTGCAAAACATCCGCAAACATGCCCACGCCAGTCGGGTTGCCGTTCAGTTGACCCAAACAGCTGACCATCAGCTACAGTTATCAATTGAGGACGATGGGGTTGGCTTCGACCCGGCCATGCTGCCCCGGCAAAACGGCCTGCACAACCTCCGCCAACGCGCTCAAACCCTTGGCGGTACACTCACGATTACCGCAAAACCGGGTGCAGGAACTCAAACCACCCTCATTTGCGGGTATCAGGCCCGGTCGGCGGATGACCATAAAACCGGGCTACCGCTTCCGTTGCCGACCGAACGTGCAACTTCTCATACACCCGCTTGAGATGCGAATGCACAGTTTCGACCGTGATGCCGCAAACGGTGGCAATTTCGCGGTAGGCCATTCCACTGGCTAAGTGTTCGAGCATTTCGCGCTCCCGGTCGGTGAGTGTAGCCAGTTCTGGTTGCGGCTGCGACATTGGCGCGGCCAGCCAGCCCAACACCCGGCGGGCAATGGCCGGGGTCATGGGTGCCCCGCCTTCGTGAACCTCCCGAATGGCATCAAGCAACCGCGCTGGGTGGGTATGTTTGAGCAAATAACCGTTGGCCCCGGCACGCAGGGCCGTAAACACCCGCTCGTCGTCATCAAAAACGGTCAGCATCAGTACCGGCACCGCCAAACCAGCCTGCCTGATTTGCGCCACAGCCTCAATGCCCGACAGCCCCGGCATATCAATATCCATCAGCACCACGTCGGGCGTGTGGGCCTGAATATGCGCCACCGCGTCGAGCGCACGAGCAAAATTACCGACCACCGCAAAACCGGGGGTGCCGCCAATGAGTAAGCTCAGGGCCAGACGGAGGGGGTCACTATCGTCGAAAAGCAGAATGCGGAGGGGCATGGGCCAGGCATTTACAGTACAAGTGTACGATAGATTTCCAATCCATCGTACTAAGCCCCTATCTTTGCGGCCATTATGTCGTACCAATCGATCAAATCAATCCTGAGTGGGGCCGAAGTTGGCTCCGAGTTGACCGTTAAAGGCTGGGTCCGTACCAAACGCGAAAGCAAAAACGCGATTTTCGTAGCCCTCAACGACGGGTCCACCATTCATAACATTCAGGCGGTGGCCGAAGCTGGTCAACTGCCCGACGATACGCTCCGGCTCATCACAACAGGGGCTTGTCTTGCTGTAACGGGTACGCTCGTGGAATCACAGGGGAGTGGGCAAGCCGTGGAACTGAAAATCAGTACTGTTCACATCTACGGCCCTGCCGACCCCGAAAAATACCCCCTGCAACCCAAGCGGCACTCGCTCGAATTCCTACGCGAAATTGCCCACCTGCGCCCCCGTACCAATACCTTCAGTGCGATTCTGCGGGTGCGGCACGCACTGGCCTTCGCGGTGCATAAATACTACAACGACAACGGGTTTTTCTACCTCAATACGCCTATCATCACGGCCTCCGATGCCGAAGGTGCGGGAGAAATGTTCCGCGTGTCGACCTTGGACCCGCTGAACCCGCCCAAAACGGAGGATGGCAAAATCGACTATAGCCAGGATTTCTTCGGTCGCGAAACGAACCTGACCGTGTCGGGACAGTTGGAAGGCGAATTAGGTGCGCTGGCATTGGGCAAGATTTACACCTTCGGGCCCACGTTCCGCGCCGAAAACTCCAACACCACCCGTCACCTGGCTGAATTCTGGATGATTGAGCCCGAAATGGCGTTTTTTGAGCTGGAAGACAACATGAATCTGGCCGAGGACTTTGTAAAGTCGGTAATTCGATACGCGCTGGACAACTGCGCCGACGATCTGGCCTTTCTGGAAAACCGCCTGAAAGAAGAGGAACAGACCAGGAAAAAAGAAGATCAAAATGAGATGATCCTGCTGGAAAAACTCCGTTTCGTGGTTGAAAACGATTTCGAGCGGCTCACCTATACCGAAGCGGTCGAAATTCTCCGTAACTCGAAACCCGCTAAAAAAGGGCAGTTTCAGTATGAGGTTTCGTGGGGCGTCGACTTACAGTCGGAACATGAGCGGTACCTGGTTGAGAAGCATTTCAAAAAGCCGGTGATTCTGACCAACTACCCCCGCGTCATCAAGTCGTTCTACATGAAGCAGGACAACGAGCTTGCCACCAACAGCCGGGGTGATGTGTTTGGCCCCACCGTTCGGGCAATGGATGTGCTATTTCCCGGCATCGGCGAGATTATTGGCGGCTCCCAACGCGAAGACGACCTCGATAAACTGACTACCCGCATGGCCGAAGTCGGCATTGACCCGGAAGCTATATGGTGGTATTTAGACACGCGCCGGTTCGGGTCGGCCCCGCACGCCGGGTTCGGTCTGGGCTTCGAGCGGTTAGTGCTATTCGTGACGGGCATGGGCAACATCCGCGATGTGATTCCATTCCCACGGGCACCGAAACAGGCGGAGTTTTGAGGATATGAAAACTTTACCAAACTCGTTCGGTGAGTACAAGAACGATGCACATAACTGGATTACCCTGGCTGGTGGGCAGTACTATCCAGATATTTTAGTTGATGCTTGCAAACTTTATGGGTCTGTTTTAGTACTGTTTGGCCAATGAGTAAGCCTTGACGAAGTAAAAACTGCATCGTACAAGATGGAAACGCGGGCGATTCCGTTGGCGAAATCGCCCGCGTTTTTGGCGGGTCAGTTGACCACCGGCGCGTCGAAGGTACCGGAGAGGGTGTAGGTTTTGCCGTCCTTGTTGTTTTTACCGGTACCCGTAAACATGCCGCTGCATCGGGTTTTGCTGGCCGTTTTCAGTACGACTTCGCCGGTGGTGGGCAGCAGGATACCGACCGTGCCAGCACTGGCAGCCGGTAGTGCATAGCTCTGGTACAGAAAGTTAGCCTTGCTCACGCTGAGAACCTGGCTGGGGGTGATGAACGGATACGTGCCGGCCGACTCGCCCTTGATGGTCAGGACGAGGTTGTGCTTTTGATCCGGGCTGGCGATGGTCACCGCATAACCACCCCCGCCGATGGCCACGATCTGGGTCGCGTTGAACTCGGTCACGACCTGCCCGTTTTGCGTCAATTTAACGTTGGCCGACCCTTCGGCGGTGCCGCCTTGCGAAGCCGCGTCGGTCTTTTTGCCGCAGCTAAATGCCAGACCCAGCAGCAGGGTCAGCGCGAGGAACCATACAGATTGTTGGTTTTTCATAATTGCATTGGTTTTGCCGGTTGTCAGGATTCCCTGCTTGCAGGTGCTGGTGAAGGCTTCTTTGACGTGATGGTTGTGAATGAAGTTTGGCACGGATCAATCACTTGTCGATCACCACTTTATAGACCGCAAACCGCAACGTGGCACTGGTCACGTCGTTGTTGGCGATCACGTACAGCGTCCCGTCCGGCGCAACGGCGATGTCGAACTGGTCAAAGCGGAACGCCATCCGATGCCCCCGGCCCGATTTGGTGGCTCCGCTCAGGCCGAACAATTTTTTGTTGCCCACGACCGTCGTCACGTTGCCCGACGCGTCCACCTTTCGAATACAGCCCGACCCGTAATCGTTGACGAACACATTGTCGCTCTCGTCAACGGCGATGGTGTTGCCCCGGGCGTAGCCGCCGTCCTGAAACCGGGCCGCCGTTCCTGCGCCATCGACATAGCCTTTTTGTCCCGCAGTTCCGGCGATAAGTTTCAGCGTGTTGTCCGCCTGGAGCTTCCAGAGGGCCTGGTTGCAGAAAACAAACACGCTCTTGCTGTTGATAGCCAACTGCGCGTTGGCCTGATCGGGCGTGCCTTTGAGCTGTCCGTTGACGACCGTCGTCGAGAAGCTGGACGCGGTATTGCCGCCCGCCGTACCATTTACGATGCCGATCAGTTCGTTCTCGAAATTGGTGCAGATATAGCTGTATTTGGTGGCTGGACTGGCCCCTTTGAGCGAGTACGGCTGCGCTCTGGCTAAAGCCGTGGAGGACTTGGAGAGCAGGTTGAAGCGGTAGGTGTAGTAATAGCCGCTGCCGGTGTCGCCGAAGTAAATCTGATCGGTCGAGACCGCGATGCCCACCGGATTGGCATTGATAGTCTGGAAGGGAGCTATACCGAGCGTAGTGAGGTCCATTTTATAGACCGTTTTCTGGCTGGGGCCGGTGATATAGAGCAGGTTAGGGAGGTAGGCCATCCGAACCCCGTCTGCCCCGGACCCGGCAAAGGCCGGAATCCCGGCCAGCTTGGTCACGGTCGATTTGGCCGACAGCGGCACCGTCACCGTAAAATCTGTCGCCGACGAGCCGGTTTTACCGTTGCCGGACACGCTGATTTTGCCCGTCGTGGCCCCCTCCGGCACCGTCACTGCCAACTGAGTATCTGAACTGACCGAGACTGCCGTGGCCGTGATGCCGTTGAACTTGACCGTCACCGTACTTTTTTTGAACCCGCCCCCCTGAATCGTGACTGACTCGCCTTCCTCACCCTGCGCGGGTGAAAAGCTGCTCACAAACGGCTCCTCCGTCACCACAAAATCCGTCGCTGACGCGGTTGCCCGTCCGGCCGCTTCGACCGTGATCTTGCCCGTGGTGGCCCCTGCTGGTACGCTGACCGTCAGTTGAGTTGCCGTGGCCGCGCTGACTGTGGCGGCTACCCCGTTGAATTTGACCGTGTTATCGGTAGGCTTAGTGCCGAAGCCTTCGCCCTGCACCGTGACCACCGTCCCGATCACCCCCTGCCCCGGACTGAAACGGCTCACCGCAAACGGTGGCTCCGGGTCGGCCTTTTTCTGACACGCTAAAGCCAATGTCAGCAACAACAGACAGGCCGTTGCCATCCCTCGTGAATTCATTTTCATGGTACGAATTTATTTGGTTATACAGTCAATAATTTGAAAAACGGCAGGTTGTAGCTTTATCGAATTACGCGCTCAGCCAAAAAGATACTGGTCTGAACGGCCCGGTTGCTGTGGCCCTATGGCCGGTACGATACGGGTGCAGGTTCGACGCGGGACAGAGCCGGTCGGTTACGGCAGGAGTATCGGCCGGGAAGATCAGTGCTTAAGACGCAACAAATGATATAAACTCGCGATCAATAGGTGAAGCTACGTGGCACGATCATGGAAACCTTGACGAATTGAGTAAACGGCAGTGTGGATTATCTATAGGTATGACATAAACCAATAGTTCGGTGATTTTGGGGCAATAATAAAGGCGTGGTAGTTTTGGGTATCTAACATCCTAAACCAACCACGCCATGAGTGAAGCCTTTGCTTCCCTGACCGCAATAGTAGCCGCACGGGCGGCCCCGTAAAATACCTACTTTAACCAAACCTCGGACTGATTTTGTCAATCATGTCTTGCTGCTATTTCTAAGTCTGCGGAGTCGGGTCAACTTCCTGATGCTGGCCCGACATAGTCAGCAATATGTCGAAAGCACCTATCGAATTCACTTTAACGAGTTCCATGACTTTGCCGCTATGAACACGGCTTTCGACCAAAAACACGGCTCCGGCCACTTCATGTGGGCC
>Ga0105048_10016629_pt1 | contig 11364 bp, 9 predicted proteins | sample MAT05_FD_78382 | JGI IMG/M metagenome (GOLD analysis project Ga0105048, IMG submission 78382) | Freshwater microbial communities from Lake Fryxell liftoff mats and glacier meltwater in Antarctica - MAT-05 | ecosystem: Environmental > Aquatic > Freshwater > Ice > Liftoff microbial mat | place...
CGGCCGTCCACAGCAGCCGAGGCGAGTAGGTAGCCGCGCGACTGGTAGGCCACGGCGGTGAGGTTCTCGTCGTGGGCTTCGAGCATCTGCGGCTTCGTCCCCTCCGGACCCTTCGGCCCGCCACAGTCCCAGACGCACACCATCGGCCCGCCGCCGGTCGCCAAGTACCGCGAGGTGAAATCCCACGCCAGTTCCCGCACCTTCGTCGGGTAGCCGTACATCTGCAAGTCGAGGCCCGATTCGGAATACCAGAAGTGGACCGTCGCGTCCTGGTTGCCGTGGGCGAGTACCTTGCCGTCCGGACTCCACGCGCACCGCAGCGGCGACCCCTTCCAGGCGAAGGCGCGGACGAGGTCGCCGGTCGCCGGGTCGTAGGTGTTCGCCGCCCCGTAGCCGAGCACGGCGACGTGGTTCGTACCCGGCCTCCAGGCGAGGTCGGTCACGGTGCCGGCCTGCGGCGGCAGGTCGCGGACGAGGGTGCCGGTCGCGTCCCAGACGCGGACGCTCTTGCCCGCCCCCGCCGCGAGGAGCGTGCCGGCCGGGTTCCACGCCAACCGCTCGACCCACGCCGCCCCGCCGTCGAGGACGTGCGTTTCGTTGCCGGTCGCGGCGTCCCAGAGCCGCACCTTGCCGTCCTGCCCGGCGGTGGCGAGGAGGTTCCCGGCCGGCCGCCACGCCAGGGCCGCGGTGCCGAACCCGTGGCCCTTCAACTCGTGAACCGGCTTCCCACTCGTCGCGTCGAAAACCGTCACCGGCCCGCTGACCGCGGCGGCGGCGAGGCGGCGGCCGTCCGGCGACCACGCCACGCCGATGACGTGGTCGGCGACCGCCGCCGTCCACGCGGCCCGCAGTTTGTTGTCTGGCGAGCGCGAGGCGAGAGGATTCAGGCGAGGCATCGTCGGAAGCCTTCGGTCAGTTCGTCGCGGTCGAGGTTGCGGCCGATGAAGATCAGTTTATTCGCCCGCGGCCCATCCCCCCAGGGCCGATCCGCCCGCCCGTCGAAAAGCATATGCACGCCCTGGAACACGAAGCGGTTTGCGTTGCCCTTGATGCTCAACACGCCCTTCATCCGGAAGATGTCCTGGCCCTTGTCCCGGAGGAGGGCCGACATCCAGGCGTTCAACTTGGCGTGGCTCAGATCGCCCGGGAGGGCGATGCCGACCGACGTCACCTCGGCATCGTGCTCGTGGTCCGGCTTGTACTCCCGGGCGGCGACGGCGGGGAGCTCGCCAGCCGGCCCGCGGAGTACAGCCGCGAATTCGTCCGGATGGTGTTCGGTGAACAGGGCGTAGAACCCGGGGCGGTCGACGGCGACGGCGAAGCGCGACTCGCCGCCGGGCAACGTCAGGGAGTGGAGGCGGGGGCCGGGCGAGAGCGTGACCCCCGACAGAGCGGCGACGCCGTCGTCCGAGAACGCCAGTACCGCGTCCCGTTCGACCGCCTTCAACCCGGCCTCGTCCCCCGACGTCGTCTCCAGGAGGCACGCCGCCATCGTCGGGTCCGGCCCGTCGCCGAACACCAGGTCGTACCGCCCGGGTTCGAGGCGGTAGATTCCGCCCCACTCGAAGGGGTATTCCGGCTCCAGGAATTTGGGATCGATGTCGAGCGCCCGGTCGAGGCTGAACCCGCCGACGTTCAGGATGTGATCCATCCCGACGAGGGAGTTCGTAGTCCGGTGGACCTTTGCCACCGCGTTCATCGCCCGCACCCGCCGCTCCAGTTCGTCGGCCTCCTCGGCCGTGACGAGGTCGAGCTTGTTGAGCAGGACCACGTCGGCGAACGCGATCTGTTCCCGCACCTCGGCCGTGTCCCAGTGACGGTAGACGTGCTTGGCATCGACGAGCGTGACGATGCCGTCCAGAACGGTCTTGGAGCCGATCTCGTCGTCCATGAAGAACGTCTGGGCGACCGGCCCGGGGTCGGCCAGGCCGGTCGTCTCGACGAGGATGTGGTCGAACTTGTCGCGCCGCTTCATCAGGGTGCCGAGGATGCGGATGAGGTCGCCGCGGACGGTGCAGCAGATGCACCCGTTGTTCATCTCGAAGATCTCTTCCTCCGCCCGGATGACGAGCTCCTGGTCGATCCCGATCTCGCCGAACTCGTTCTCGATGACGGCGATCCGCTTGCCGTGGTGGGCGGTCAGGATGTGGTTCAACAGCGTCGTCTTGCCGGCCCCGAGGAACCCGGTCAGGACGGTCACGGGCACGCGGTCGGCGGGGGCAGTGGCCATCGGTCGTTCTCCGGGCGGGGTCGGGGGTGGTCCGTGCCGGCGGCCGCGAGGGCGAGAACGTCCTCGCGGGTCACCTCGCCGATCGGCTTGAGGAGTTTGAGTTTGCGGGCGTCGCCCGGCGCGAGGACGGCGACGACGGTTTCCACGTCCGGGCAATCGGGTTCGGTACAGTGGAGTTCGGTCACCATCACCTGGGTGTCCGGGGATAGCCCCAGTACCTCGCGCACCCATTCCCTCACCCGCTCCGCGGCACCCGGGTCGGGGCGGGGGCGGACGCCGAACATGTCGAACACGGTTCAGCCCTCGACGGGGGTATCGGCCGCGGGTGCGGGGAACCGTTCGAACCGATGCGGGTCGCACCACGCGGGGAGCGGCAGTAGCCGGCCGGCGGTGCCGCACTCCCGGACCCACCCAACCAGGCGGGCGTAGTCGGCGGTAACCAGCCGACCGAGCCAGACCTGTTCGCCCGGGAGCACGACCGCGGCGACGTTCGTCAGGTCGCACGGGCCGAGGCAGCCCGAGATCGTGAGCTGGATCGTGCGGTTGAGTTTCTCGGCCTTCCAGACCGCTTTCAACCCCTCGACCGGAACCTCCGGGTGCCCGCGGTCAGTCCGGCCGCAACAACACCCCTGGCAGAACACCAGTTGCCCCAGACTCCGCACCCGCGTCGCGGGGGGTGCCAACGTCGGTTCAACCACCGGCCACCGCCGGGGCGAGACGCCACCGCCGGATGTCGCGGAGGGCGGCGTACAGCCCGTAGGCGACGAAGCCGAGGACGACCGCCCCGACCCCGATCACGATCGCGTGTTCGGTCATCCCATCCGGAAAGCTACGGCCGTTGATTTCGACCGCGAAGTAAGCCTCGGCGTGGTGCGCGAACAGTGTCATCACGTCCTCCTGGTTCCGCGGCGCGGGCCGCCCGCGGTCGAAGCGACCGGACCGAACCGGGTCGCCGGTATACTCGGTATAACTCTGTTTTAATGTTGAGTGGGGGTGCGTGTCAACAATGCGACGGCGATTTCTTCGAAGATGCACGCAAGAAAGGGTAAAAACCCCCGACCGGGGTTTACCCGCGTCTGGGGCGACGGAGCGAGTCGGGGAGGGTGCCCGACCGCGAATGGGGCGTCGGGCGTCGTTTCGCGAAAGGACTGGCTCGCGACCCGTGGCCACTGCCGGGCGCTCGCCCAACTCAATCGTGGCGTAGGGCTTCGATCGGGTCGAGTTTCGCGGCCCGCCACGCCGGGTACAGACCGAATACCACGCCGACGCCGATCGACACGATCACCGACATGTAGATCGACCGCACGTCGATGCCGGCCGGCACCTTCTCGCCGGTCAGTTGCCACGCCAGGGGCGGGACCAGGAACAAAAGCCCCAGTCCGGCTACCACCCCGCACAGCCCGCCGATGGTCGTCTGCACAACGGCTTCGACGAGGAATTGCGTCGTGATGTCCCGCCGCTTCGCCCCCAAGGCGCGGCGGATGCCGATCTCCCGCGTCCGCTCGGTGACGGTCGCGAGCATGATGTTCATGATGCCGATCCCGCCGACGAGGAGCGAGATCCCCGCGACCACCACCAATAAGTTCGTGAAACGGGTTTGCGACCGCTCGGCCTCCTCCAGCCGGTCCAGTGGGATGGTCACGGCGTAATCCGTCTTGTAGTGCTCCTTCTCCAGCAGTCGCTTGATCTCGTTCCCGACCTCCTTCACCCTCACGCGGCCGTCCGGGCTGTCGACCTCGGCATCGACCGTGAGCGTCACCTGGCTGATGTCCACCCGCTCGGCCGTCCGCGACCCGCTCGACCGAGTGAAGATCACGTCCCCGAACCGCTTCCGGCTGGTCTTGAACGGGATGTAGATGTCGCGGTTGTAGTCCTCGGCGGCGAGGCTCCCGCCCGACCCGCCGGTCGGCATGCGCTCCCGGATGACGCCGACCACGACGAAGAAGTGGCCCTTCATCTGGACCGTGTTGCCGAGCGGGTTCTCGAACGGGAACAGCCGGTCGGCCGCCTCCGCCCCGAGGACGCAGACGTTCGCCGTCTCGCGGTCGTCGGACTCGTTCAGGAACCGGCCGCTCGCCAGGTCGAGCTTGTTCACGTCGGCGTACTCGGGCGTGGTGGCGATCACGCGGGTGTTGACGAGCCGTTCGAGGTAGCGGGTCTCGGTCGGGAACACCCGCATCGGGACGGTCCGGGTGAGGGCGTCGCCGAGCGTACTGAACCGGACCAGGTCGCGCTGGGTCAGCCCGTAGGTCGTGATGAACGAGCGGTTGGCGGTGGCCGAATCGTCCGGCGGCTTGACGCTGCGGATGATGATGTTCGTCGCCCCCTGCCGCTTGATGTCGGCGAGGGCGTCCTGCATACTCCCCTTGCCGAACCCCATCAGGGCGATGACCGCGCCCGTCCCGATGATGATGCCGAGGACGGACAGGAACGACCGGAGTTTATGGAGCCATAAACTCTTGACCGCGAGCGACACGCTCCGCCGGAGCTTCGACCACGTCGCCCCGCCCGCGAACGCACCGACGTTCTGGGCGGCCCCCAACACCCCGCGCACCCGCCGCCACACGACCAATGCGGTCACGACGGCGACGACCGCCCCCGCGACCCACCAGGCGGCGGTGTGGCCGAATACCGAGGAGAGGCGGTCGAGGACGGACATGGTGGTCGGTCGCCGGGGGTAAGGGGAAGCGCTAGCGGCCGATCTCGACGACGGTGCGGGTGTCGTTGCGGGTGTCCGACTCGACCCGCCCGTCGCGGAGGCGGACGACCCGCCGCGCCCACTCGGCGATGTCGTTCTCGTGCGTCACCATGATGATCGTCTTCCCGGCCCGGTTGAGTTCGCGGAGCATCTGCATGATCTCCACGCTCGTCTTCGAGTCGAGGTTCCCGGTCGGCTCGTCGCCGAGGATCAAGTGGGGGTCGTTGACCAGACTACGCGCGATGGCGACGCGCTGCTGCTGGCCGCCGGACAGTTGCAGCGGGCGGTGGTCGAGGCGCTCGCCCAGACCGACCATCTCGGCGAGGGCGACGCACCGCTCCTTCGTCGCCTCGTCCAGTTTCACCCCCTGGTACAGGAGCGGGAGTTCGATGTTCTCGACGACCGTGTACTGCGGGAGCAGGTTGTACGACTGGAAGATGAACCCGAGGTAGGTGCAGCGGACCTCGGAGAGTTCGTCGTCGGACATCTTGGCGACGTTCACGTCGCCCAGGTAGTACGCCCCGCTGGTCGGCCGGTCGAGGCACCCGAGGACGTTCAGGAGGGTCGATTTCCCGGACCCGGACGGCCCCATGAGGGCGACGAAATCGCCCTCCTCGAACGCGAGGTTCAACCCCTTGAGGACGTCGACCGTCACCGTCCCCATGTAGTAGTTCTTGACCAGATCGACGATGCGGACGATGGCGGGCATGGGTGGCGGCGGTGGGGTGGGGCGATGTTGAAAACACGGCAGCGGCGGGGCACGGCGGCTCCCCCCGCCGGGCCGCCGTTATTCGACCGGCGGTAGACCACTGCCCTTCTTCTTGCCGCCCTTCTTCTTGCCGCCCTCGTCGTCGGCGGATTTGGCCCCGTCGGGGGCCGACTTGCCGGCGTCGGTGGTCTTGGCGTCGGCGTCGCGGGTCTTGCCCTTATTGTCGCCGGGCAGCACCTTCGGGTTGAGGACGACCTCGTCCCCCTCGGCCAGCCCGTCGCGAACCTCGACCATCTTCTCGTTGTACAGCCCGAGCGTGACCTCCTTCTCCTCGTACCCGCCGGCCGTGTGGACGAACAACTTCCGCTTCGCCCCCATCTCGGCCCCGCCGGCGACCGCCTGGAGCGGGACGGCGAGGACGTTCTGGATGCCGTTCACATGGATCGTCACCTCGGCCGTCATGTCCGGCTTCAACCCCGGCGCGTCCTTCTCGATCAAGACGAGCGTCTGGTACAGCTTGACATCGGACAGGAACGAGTCGGCCTGGCTGGCGACGCCGGCGACCATGCGGACCCGGCCGGGGAAGACGACATCGGGCAAGGCGTCCACCCGGACGGTCGCGTCCTGGCCCTTGCGGGCGGTGACGTACTCCTTGTCGCGGAACTTGTTCCGCACGTCGTCCAGGAAGTCCTCGTGCTGGCTGACGACCCGGGCGAACGGGTTCGGGTTGGCGAGCATGCCGACCTTCAAGTTCTCGACCAGCCCGGTCGAGACGCGCACATCCCCCTTGATCCGCGACACCATCGCCTCGTGGACCTTGGTGTTGACCTGCATCACGTCGAGGTTCGGGATACGGAGCAGCTTCTGTCCCTCCTTGACCTGCGCCCCCTGCTCGATCAGGTTCTGGGGGTTGCTGCCGAAGCGGTTCGACTCGTTCTTGAAGTAGACCACCATTCCCCGCTGGGGGGAGAGGATTTTGCACTCGTGGATCTGGTCCTCGATCTCCTTGAGTTTCTCCTTCTCCTGCCGGTGGATCGAGAATTTCGTCTTGCGGTCGATGTCCGCGGTGGCCCGGTTCGCCTCGTCGCTGAGTACCTGCTTGTCGAGCGTGGCGAGGGCGTTCTCGACCACCCCCCGGTAAGAAGACAATAATTTCTTCCGGTCGAAGTCGAGGAGGAGCGACCGCTGCGTCGTGAGGCCGCGGAGCTTCTCCGTCGAGCTTTCCATCTTCGACCGCTCGGCCTGAGCCTGGGCCGAACTCATGTACTTTAGTTTGACCATCCTGTCGGCCCAGGCCGACCGCTCGCGGTTCTGCTCCAGATCGCTCTCGGCCATCCGGACTTGGCCGGTCAGGTCGTCGAGCTGCTGCCGGAACCCGCCCCCCTCGACGAGCGCGGCCGGAATCCCGGCGACCGACGCCAGCGGGATCTGGCCGGATTCGATTCGAAGCCCCATGAACCGTTCCAGGTCGATTTCGGCGGCGAAGAGGGCGTTGCGGGCCTCGCGCACTGCCCGCGCGCCTTCGACCACGGTAATCTCGTACTGATTCTTCGACGTGATCTCGGCCGAGTTCGCCTGATCGACGACGATCCGTTGCGCCCGGGACTGGTCTTGGAGGGCGGAGTCGTCGAGCACCATCAAGAGCTGACCGGCCTCGACCCGCGCGCCGTCCTCGATCACCCAGTTGATGGTGCTGGCGAACCCCTTCGACCCGGCCCGGACCTTGCAAACCACGTCGCGGTTGTCGGCCGACTCGATCGTCCCCTTCTCGGTGACGTTGACGTTCAGTGCCTCCCTCTTGACCTTGTGCAGCAGCACGGCCGGGTTGTCGGGGGCTTTGCGATTGAGGAGGACGGCGGCGGCGATCCCCGCGCCGGCCAACACGACGCCGCCGACGACCAGGACGGGCAGCCACGGACCGCGGCGGCGACCGTGCGACGGGAGCGCCCGCGGGGTGGGACCGGCCACCGCCCTCGGCGCGCTACCGGCCGCGGCCGGAATCGCCGGCGGGTTGAGGGGGGGGGAGCCGTTCGCCTCCGGGGCGGGCGGGTTGGTCGGGGCTGTCGTTTCTTGGGAGCGGCTCATTGCACCATCCCCCTCGGTCGTCGAGTTGCATCAACTCGAGGTCGAGGTACAAGGACATCCGGGAGACGAGGTAGTTGACCCAAATCGTGTACAGGGTGTTCTGGGCCGTCACGAGGGAATTCTGGGCGTTGAGCACCTGCAGCGTCAGCGCGGCGGCGGTGCCGGCGTCGGCCTGGGCACCGGGGGCGGGCGGGGCGAGCAAGATCGCCTGCGCGTTGTCCACCTGCGAGTACCCGAGTTCGACCAGGCGCTGCTGGACGCGGTATAGCTCGGCGATCGTCCGTACTTCGCGTATGTCGCCCCGCACGTCGTTGGCGATGTTGTCCTCGAACGCGATCAACAGGCGGCGGGTCCGCTGGTAGCCGATCTGCGCCGCCCGGTAGTTGTTGCGTTCGGCCCGGCGGACGAGAGGTAGCTCCCCGCGGAAGACCACCTGATGGTCGGTGTTGGCACCGGAGAAGGCGGCCGGGTTTGCCCCGCCGGACGGCGTGTTACCGGTCAAATTATACTGAATGTCGAAGACCCCTTGCAACGCATTCGCCTGCACTTTGATCTGCCGCCACGCATCGACCACCTGCCCGCGCGTGTTCATCAGGTCCAACCGGTGCGTCAGGGCGGTCTGCACCACGGTCGTGTAGGCGTCGTCGAGCGGGGCGTCGAGTAGGTCCGCGCCGTCTACCGTCACCACCGGCAGTTTCGGCCACTGGCGGCGGATCTGCGCCAAACGTTCGTTGCGGCCTTCGAGAATCAACTGGTAGAAGGCGTTGAATACGTCGCGGAAGGCGGCCTCCTGCGCCCTCTCCCCGGCCGGCCCCACGAACTTCTTCCACGGCTGCGTCTCGTACACCCGGACCGCCCGCTCGAACAAACCCAAATCGATCTCGGCGTTGACCGCGGCGAGGCGAAGGGTTTCCGCCTCCGGGTCGGGCAACCCCTTGAGTTGACGTTCGGCCCGCAGGTCGAGCAACTTCCGCCGCTCGTCGCCGAGTTCGGTCAGGCGCTCGGCCGCGGCATCGCCAGTTAGAGCCTCCCACGACGCCCAGCGATTCCCAATTTCCTTGGCGAACCCGGTCCCCCGGACGAGCGGCGAATCGGTGAGGAGCTGCCGCCAGCGCGGGCGGAATTGGGCGAGCGGAGTAGCGGGGTCGAACCTCCTGGCGGACGCTTCCACGTCCCGCACTTGCGCGTACATCGCCTCGAACCGGGCGAGTTGGTCGCGGATGGGCCGGAGCGGGGTCTGGTCGAGGTCCAGCCCGGTCGTCATCGGTAGGCCGAGTTGGAGCTTGTAGGAATCCAGCGCGTCGAGGTAGCCGCGGACGCCCGACCCGGCCCCCCCGCCCCCGCCCCCGCCGGCCGCCCCGATGTTCGACGACCCGAGCAGCGACGTGCGGCTGTTCAGCAGTTGTTGTTCGACCTGGCTCACCTGCAAGTCGGACTGCTGGCCCCCCTCGCGGAACGCCTGGTAGAGCAGCAGCAACTGTTCGAGGGATTCGATGTTCCGCCGCTGGTTGGCGACCACCGCCGCCTGAAGGTTCAGTTGCAGAAAACCGGTCGTCGGCGAGGTTAAGTTGCCGCCGACGCCGCGGCCGAGGTTTACCGACAGCCCCTGGAGGCCGTAGGGGTTGTTGGTGTAGTTCCCGGCCCCACCCGCCGTGACCGCGACGTAAAATAGCTTCCGGAACCGGGCGTAGGAACGCATCGCGTAGAGCAGGTTCCGCTCGGTCTGGGTGAGGGGTTCGAGCGTGACCGCGTACCCGCCCCCGCGCAAGAACGGCTGGACGGCGCTGAGTGAGATGTTCGAGACCGTCGTGGTCGGCTTCCCGTTAGAGAAGTCCACGACCACCCTGTTCGCCAGTTGCACCATCAACAATGCCCCGGTCGGCAGCAGTTTCGACAGCCCGCCGGTGCTGTTGAACGTCGCGCTGTTCCGCGGCGTGTTACCGGACAGGCGGCCGGCGAAGTCGAGGGCGGCGACTTCCGTGAAGAACCCCTGGGCGGCGAAATTGAACCGTTCGAGCGTGACCGGGAGGGCGGCGAGGTACAGGTCTTCGCGGCGGTCCTGGAATTCGCGGCTGTTGAACAGGCTGAGTTCGACCGCCTGTTCCATCTTGATCCGGAAGCCGGTCTGGTTGGTGGCGAGCGCCCGGAGGAAGTCCGACGCTGCGTTGCCGGTGGCGACGACCGCGACCGGGCCGGCCGCACCCTGCGTTTCGGGCGTGCCGGGGACGGGCGGGAGCTTGGCGGGTTCGGCCGGGACTGGCGGCGCGACCGGCTCCGGGGGTCTGTCCGGCGGTTGGACGGCGGGGATGAGCATCACCGCCGGGATCATCTTGCTCCCGCTCGGAATTTCGCCGGCGACGACAATCACGCCCGACACGCGCGACTCCGTGAGGGTGGGATGGGCAATGGGCGGGAGCGGTAGGAACTTCGTGGCCGGTTCGACCGACTTCGGCGGCGGCAGTTTCTCGACCGGCGGGGTGACACCCTTGGGGATGTCGCCCTTCGGGGTGTCGCCCTTGAAATCCCTGGGGAACGGCTCCGCCTTGAGCGGGTCGGGGGCGGCCGGGTCGGCGTCGGCCGTCCGGTTCTCGGCGTCCCACCGGGCGAGGTACTCGGCGTACCCGTACCCCTCGTACCGCCCGACCCCGGCTTTCTTGGTCGGCCGCTGCGGGTTCGGCGACAAGGCGCGGGCGGCGTAATCGTCGGGCGGGTACGGCGGGCGGTCGGGGCGGGACGGGTCGGCGAACCGCGCCCGCGGGTCCGGGTAGGCGTGCCAGTTCTGCACCCGCCAGTCGGCGAATACGTTCTTCTGGGTGATGACCCCGGCCACGTCCCGGTCGGCCCGTTCCCGGTAGAATTTCCGGCTACACCCCGGGGCGGAGACGAAGAGGCCGGCGAGGAGCAGACCGAGTACGCGAGCGGGGCGAGCGGGGGAGACCGATCCGTGCATGTCGCACCCGTGGAAAACAACGGGAAACCGGAACCGCCGGTATGGTCGTTATCGGCAGCAGAGTTTACGGAGGTTGAGGGGGATGACCCCGATCGGTGGTTCGGGTCGGTCGTTGGGAAGACGGGCGAGTGGGGTAAGGGTGCGGCACGCATCCTGCGACGGTCTGGCCGGCACCCGGTCGGGCGGGGTAACATGAAGGCACGACACCCAGGAGCGACTCCATGACCGACGCGGCACTGGCGGCACTCGGGCGCGTCCCGAGCGGACTCTTTATCCTGACGGTCGGGCAAGGCGCTCGGGCGACCGGGATGCTGGCGAGCTGGGTCCAGCAGTGTTCGTTCGACCCGCCGCGCGTCTCCGCCGCGTTCGCCAAGGACCGCTGGGTACTCGACTGGCTGACCGACGGGGCGGCGTTCGCCGTGAACGTCCTCCCCGAGGGGGAAAAGAAGCTGGTCGCGCACTTCGGCAAGGGATTCGGCCCGGATGAGTCGGCGTTCGAAGGCGTGGAGGTGGTCCGCGAGGGCGACGCCGCCCCGATGCTGGCCGCGGCCCTCGCCCACCTCACCTGCCGCGTCGCGCACCGCTACGACGCCGGCGACCACATTTTGGTGATCGGGACGGTGGAGGACGGGGCGGTGCGGGGCGACGGCCGGCCGGCCACGCACGTCCGGAAGAGTGGGAAGAATTATTAA
>Ga0105048_10016630_pt1 | contig 11364 bp, 10 predicted proteins | sample MAT05_FD_78382 | JGI IMG/M metagenome (GOLD analysis project Ga0105048, IMG submission 78382) | Freshwater microbial communities from Lake Fryxell liftoff mats and glacier meltwater in Antarctica - MAT-05 | ecosystem: Environmental > Aquatic > Freshwater > Ice > Liftoff microbial mat | place...
GCGCAGCTGACCATGAAGTTCGAGTGAACCAGACATCACCCCGAGAACTTTGTCGCCCATGCCGTGGATGTCTTCGCCAGGGTTGTTATCGGTCAGGACGATTTCGGCGATCGAGCGGTGTGGGCTCGCGGCTGTTCCGATCTCCAGTTTGCCGTGGACCAGGATCCACTCTGTCTCCAGGCGAAGATCCTGTTCATCGAAGATAAGCGTTCCGTCGATCTCGATTCCGGCAAGTGCGGGTGGGGAGACGTCCAGCAGAACCGATTGGCCCGCGGGAATGGTGACCAGATCACCGTCAGCGGGAACAACTCCCGCCGGCCAGGTGGAGGGATCCGACCACAACGCCGGTGAGTCCGCGGCAAATGCGCGCGGCTGAAAGGAAAGACCCATTTGCGCAAGGATCAGCAGCCCCACCGCAAGCACCGCAAGTCGAGATCGCATTATTCAGTACTCCCCTGAAGAGTTGAACGTTCAATTTACGTCGCACAAGCGTGTTTCCGATTCTTCGTTCACGAAAGCATACGCCCTGGTCTCGAAGTTGGTTATCACCGTGAGATGGTGCCGAGGCTCGCTGTGGCATGACGACTGCGAAGGGTGAAGCGGACGCGGCAAATTCCGGCGAGGGAGACCAAGATGCGACGATTCATTCGTGACAACGGCCTGACAATAACGATGATGGCGCTCTTTCTGATCTTTCTGACAGGTCAAAGCGTGACCGGGTACCGGACCTATAATCAGGATAATGAGGAACATGGCGAAGTGACGATTGGCTATCGCAGCTATCTTCAGACCGGCCACTTTGTCGAAGCGACATTCGAAAACTGGGAGAGCGAATTTCTGCAGATGGGGTTCTACGTACTGCTGACGGCTTTTCTGTTTCAACGCGGTTCCGCCGAATCGAAGGATCCAGACAAGGTAGAGCCAGTCGACGCCGATCCAAGGAATTTCAAACAACGACCTGACGTACCGTGGGTGGTCCGGCGCGATGGCTGGATGTTGAAGCTCTACGAGAACTCCCTCACTATCGCACTGTTTCTGCTTTTCCTTGTCTCGTTTGTGCTCCATGCGGCGGGCGGGGCAAAAGTATACAGTGCGAATCAGATCGCGCATGGCGGATCTCCAGTTTCCACGCTTCACTTCATGGAGACGGCGGAGTTCTGGTTCCAGTCATTTCAGAACTGGCAGAGCGAGTTTCTATCCGTTGCAACGCTCGTCGTGCTATCGATATTTCTTCGCCAACGCGGGTCGCCGGAATCGAAACCAGTGGCCAGCCCACATGGTGACACGGGAGCGTAGTTGCAGTAGCGGGATTATATTATCGAACACTCTCTCAACCGCAAATACGTTGCTGACAAAATAATGGCTAGTGCGTAACTACATCACACGTATCCTGGTCGATGATCTGGAAAAGGCGCTCCAGTTCTACACCACCAAACTCGGATTCACCGTGAAACACGACCTTCCAATGGATGGACCCCGCTGGCTCACGCTTGTCTCCCCGGAAGGAACGGATTCGGTCGAACCCCTCCTCGAACCGAACGACAACCCCATGTTGAACGGGCTTGTCCAGACCTATCAAAAGTCACTCTTCGACAATGGCATTCCGGCCGCCATGTTCGCAGTTGATGACGTCGAGACCGAATTTGACCTGCTTGCTGAGCTTGAGGTTCGCGTTGCCTTGGAACCGGCCGAAATGGGTCCAGTGCAAGTCGCGAGATACGATGATACCTGCGGAAACCTGAACCAGATCACATCGCCGACCAGATCATTCTTTCTCCGATTCGGAGGATTTTTCATCAGTCCCGTTCGTCTTCTTGATAGAGGTAACATCTCGCCGTCAGGCCGTCGTCCCTTCGATGCACGTGCGATGACGTCGCTAGACTGAAATCCACGCTTAAGAACGGAATTCGATCCCGTAGATCGACTGAGGACGAGATAGAGCCTCCCCGTTGTTGTGGTGGCGGACGAACAGGTCCGCCAGTTCGGTCAGCTCCGGTTCGAATTGACAATCGAATTTGTTCCAGGTTCTGTGAGAACCGAGTACCCGCACCCGGTGCGGAGGGTGGTGATCAGCTACCTGGATCCAGTCAAAATGAAGATTCTCCGCGTAGGTCGAAATGGCGATCGGTCCCATCCCAGAGCAGCCCCAATCTGTGGATAATCACGGACACGAGTTGAACTGGTTCACGTGCAATCGTGCCAATCCGGGAGGGAACGTTATTTTATGGCTATCCGCATCGGGATCGATACGGGCGGAACCTTCACCGACCTCGTGGGCTACGACAATACTACCGCTTCCTTCATCTACGCGAAAGAGTCATCCACGCCGCACTCCCCGGCGCAGGCGCTGAATGCGGTGCTCCGCGATGCCGGCTCCACTGAGCGCGAAGTCGACAGCATCGTCGTCGGCACGACAGTCGCCACCAACGCGCTCATCCAGCGCCAGGGTGTGCGCGTGCTCTTTATCACGACCGCCGGATTCGAGGACATCCCGTTCATCGGGCGGCTGGACAAGGAGGAGCTCTACAACCTCCATTGGAAAAAACCCGATCCGCTCGTCCGTCGTAAGGATTGCTTTGGCATCGTCGAACGGGTCGAACACGACGGTTCGGTGCTGACTCCGCTCACGGACGAAGCGCTCGATGCGATGACCGCCTTCGTGCGCAAGCGGTTGGGAGAAGGGAAGGAAGTCTCGGTCGCTGTTTGTCTGCTCTATTCCTATCTCGCGCCCGAACATGAACGGAGAATTGGCGAACGGTTGCGGCAGGAGTTTCCCGATCTTTCGGTTTCGATCTCCCACGAAATCGCACCGACGTGGCGCGAGTATGAGCGCAGCAGTACGACGATCGGTGACGCCTATCTGAAACCCGCGCTGCGGCGGTACGTAGCTGGAGTTCGCGCAACGCTGAATGAACTCGACATTACCGCGCCGACCAGCATGTTGAAGTCGAATGGCGGTCATCTCCGGATCGACGCTGCCGATTCCCAACCCGCGCAATTCCTCATCTCAGGATTGGCCGGCGGCATCGTCGCGGCCCGTCACTTCGCCAGAGTCGCCGGAGTCAAGAACGCGTTCTCACTCGATATGGGTGGCACCAGCGCCGATATCGGGACCATCGCTGGCGGCAGCGAGCGGTACATGGCCGAATTTCAGGTTGGGTTCGGAATCCCGATCACGGTGCCCTGCGTCGATGTCGCGACCCTTGGCGCAGGTGGCGGCAGCATCGCCTGGATCGACAAAGGTGGTTTGCTCCAGGTCGGACCACGAAGCGCCGGCGCTGAACCCGGCCCGATGTGTTACGGCCATGGCGGTACCGAACCAACCACCACCGATGCCAACCTCGCGCTCGGACGGCTCAATGCCGATTATTTTCTCGGTGGCCGGGTAAAACTCGATCCCGAGGCAGCGCTCGCCTCGTTGGGGGAGATCGGTCGGGCGCTCGGTGCGCCAGCCGGGCAGGAGGTCGAGATCGCATCGCACTCGATTGTCGAAACCGCCAACGAAAACATGGCGAACCAGATCAAGCTCATCTCGGTCGATCGCGGGCTCGATCCGCGCGAATTTGTGTTGATTCCTTTCGGTGGGGCCGGTCCGGTCCACGCCAGTGCCTGTGCGCGGCTGCTCGGAATCAGCCACGTACTCGTGCCGCCTCACCCCGGACTCTGCTCCGCGTATGGAGCGCTGGCCGCGAGCTGGCGGGTCGATCGCGTTTGGACCATCTTCGGCCGCTCATCGCATCTCGATGTGGCCGGGATCGCGGAGCGAATCGATCAATTGACCGCAGACGCGATTCAGGAATTGCGCGACGACGGCTTCGACGACCAGCCGGTGATTCTCCGCAGTATCGATATGCGCTACGCCGGACAGAACTACGAGCGAGAAGTCTCACTCCCGGATGGCGCCTTCACCTCTGAAATGGCTGCCGAGATGATTGCGCGCTTCGCCAAAGCCCACGACGAGTTTTACGGGTTTTCACTCGACGATGAACCGGTCGAATTCGTCAATCTGCGCATCAGCGCGATTGGCCCGTCCGATCTCGACCTGGTGGCGGAACTCCCGGCCCCGACGACGAAACCGGAGCCGATCGATACCCGGCAGGTTGCATTTCGCGGTGCGGGGTATCTCCCAACTCCGGTCTATCGTCGGGAGACGCTGCCAGCCGGGTTTGAAACGCAGGGTCCGGCAATTATCGAAGAACCCGATTCCACGACGATCGTGCATCCAACCGATCAACTGCTCGTCCGGGGCGATGGGTTGCTGGAAATCACGGTCGATTAGCCAACCTCATCGGAGGAAATCGCAATACCGGCCTCGGAGAGGCGTCGCGATCTTAGCTCCAGGATTTGCCTGGGGAACACCGGGGGATCAAGATGGCAGTCGATACCGTAACGCTCAACATCATTCACAACGCGCTGACCAATATCGCCTCCGAGATGGCGCTGGTCATGCTGAAAACGAGCTATTCCACGATCTTCAATGAGGGACTCGATTTCACCACCGTGTTGCTCGACCGCGAAGGTGATCTGATCGCGGAGAAGAACTACACCCCATCAATGATGGGCGCCATCCCGCACACCGTGAAGTGGGCGGTCGATGAGAAGGGGCTCGATCACTTCCACCCTGGTGACGTGCTGGTGCACAACGACTGTTATCGCGGTGGTTGCCATCTCCCGGAGCACATGATGATGCGGCCGATCTACATCGGCGATCGTCTTTTCGGCTTTGCCGGAAATATCGGACATGTGGCCGAAATTGGCGGAAAGGCCCCAGGGTCGTTCGCCGCCGACGCGACCGATATCTACCAGGAGGGGCTTCGTCTCCCGCCGGTGAAGCTGATCAACCGTGGTGAGTACGTGGAAGATGTCTGGAGGATCGTGCTCGCCAATCACCGGACCCCGCGCAATACCTGGGGCGATTTCCACGCGATGATTGGTTCCCTGGCCACCGCCGAACGACGGATGCAGGAACTGTGTGAGCGTTACCCAATCGAGCTGATCGAAGAAGCGACGGCAGAACTGAAGAATTACTCGGAGCGGCGGTTGCGGGCCGAAATCGCGGAACTTCCCGATGGCGAATACGCCGCCAGCATGCTGGTCGAGGATGACGGTGTCACCGCCGATCCGTTCGAGGTGAAGGTCAACATTGTGATTCGCGGTGATGAAATCATCGCCGATTTCACTGGCACCTCACCCCAGGTGCGTGGACCAATGAATTGCACCGTGGTGGTGGTCGCCTCGGCTGTCTACAACGCGGTCTTCTCGATGACCGATCCGCACTCGCTCATTCCGCGCAACTCCGGATGTTACCGGCCGATCAAGTTCATCGCACCGGCCGGTTCGGTGGTGAATGTTGTGCATCCGGGCCCGTGTGTCGGCGGGAATACCGATCTCCAACCGAAGCTGATCGATCTCCTGTTCAAGGCATTCAGTCTCGCCCTTCCGGAAAAGGTCGCGGCTGCGACTGGTGGTTCCTCCAGTAATTTCCTCTTCGGCGGTACCCATCCGGAGACCGGCGCGTACTACACGAACTACCACTTCGACGGGCATGGCACCGGCGGCACGGCACAGAAAGATGGGAATAATGCTGAAATCACCCGCCACTCGAATTGCCGGAATACCCCGGTCGAAGTCTTCGAAGGACGTTACCCCTTCCGCACGCTCGAGTATCGGATGATGCCGGATTCCGGTGGCGCGGGTGAACATCGCGGCGGACTCTCGACCACGCGCACACTCGAAGTCGTGGCTGACGAAATCACCCTGAGTTGCCTCTTTGATCGCGCGAAAATTCCCGGTTGGGGTATCTTCGGCGGTGAATCGGGCGGATTGAGCCAACTTCGCGTGAAACGAGTCGGAGATAACGTGTTCATTTCATTCATGGAGGCGTACCACACGATTTCGCCCTCCAAATTCACCAATATCCTGCTGAAACGAGGCGATATCGTCCGGTACGTCACTCCAGGCGGAGGCGGCTACGGTGACCCGTATCTTCGCGATCCCGAGGCGGTGCTGACCGACGTCGAAAACGGCTGGGTGTCGCTGGATGCGGCCCGAAACCTGTACGGAGTCGCAATCACCGAAGTCGACGGCGACTTCGTGATCGACTCATCCGCCACAGAGACTCTTCGATCGACCCGGCAGACAGTGACCGCTGCCTGAAGATGAAAGTGAGTACGCCCGTGGGAACCTGGGTCGAAATTAAACGAAGCTGGCACGACAACACCCTGACGAATTGCGCCCTGTGCGGCCGATTGGTGCCGCGGATGATTTGGATGGTCGAGTTCAGTGAGAAATCGCTGCCCTTTTGCAACGAAGAGTGTGAGGGGTTGTATCGGAGTTACTGGTTGCCGAAGTACGAGCCGACGGCCGACAGCGAACAGCCGACGGGCTCATTGTCGTAGAGTTCGGACTCCGTACCGAACCGTCGACCCGCAGGTCGACAGGGTATGCCGACCAACCAATCGGAGCGACCGGCGGGGTACGGGGCCCCCGCGCTACGGGCTGTTTGCAGACAGGAGAAGAGGGTGCATCCGTAGTTTCAACAACCCCGGATGACCTCGTCGCACAGGGCAAAAGACCCCGTGCTGAACAGACAAACCTGGCTGAAGCCAGCTGACGGTTACCAGTCGTCTGCGAACTCAATTGGCCTTTAGTCAGGTCATTTGAGTGAGAGCGGGGTCTTCAACTCCGCGTCGGATATCCGAAGTAACGAGAAACGGTACGACGCCATGGAATTCAGTGATCGTGCGTCCTTCTATTGGGGGAATTTGACCTGGCCGGAGTTACGGGAGACCGCGGCGCGGAAGCCGGTGGTGATTCAGCCGATCGGTGCGACCGAGCAGCACGGATTCCACCTGCCGCTGAACACCGACAACTTCATCGTCACCCGGCTCTGCGATGCGGCCGCGCGACGTGCTCCCGATGAAATGCTGATCATGCCGCCGATCCCGTACGCGTTCAACGCGCATCACATGGATTTTCCGGGAGTGGTCGCGATCCGTTGGGATAGTCTGATCAACTACCTGATCGATGTCGTCACCAGTGTCACCGCGCACGGATTTGACCGCTTCATCTTCATCAGCGGTCATGGTGTGAACCCGCCCTATCTGGCGGTGGTCGGAAACGAGGTCAATGTCCGCACCGGGGCGCTCTGCGCCTCCCTGTTGTGGGCAGCGTTGGCCGACAATGTCGGCGAGGTCCGGGACTCTTTGAAACCGGGTGGAATCGCGCATGCGTGCGAACTCGAAACCTCGGTCATGCAGTACCTCGACCATGACCGGGTTCGTTCAGACAAGATTGTCGACGACATGAAGTTCGTGCAGGGACGCTACCTGCAAATGGATCTGGAGGGCGGGACCGGCGTTCACCTCGGCGAGCACTGGTGGAGCAGTTTTTCGCCGAGTGGCGTCACCGGTCAGGCGACGCTCGCGACCGCCGAAAAAGGGCGACTCATCTTCGAACGGGCAGCCGAAAACCTGGTTGAACTGGTCCGCGAACTCCGAGCCCGTCCGAATCCAACGGATACGAGAATCGATTTGCATTAACGAGTGACGAGTGCGGTGAGAAATGGTCAAGTCACAAATTGCAACAGTTTCGTTGCGAGCGTGGATCGGTCGAAGTGTTGCAATCGCGATATAGTTCGTATTGACATAAAGTATGTCAAAAGAATAAAGCGCGGATGTTGGTAGGGGCACACGGCTGTGTGTCCGGCCGGAGGTCAGCCCGTTCAACAATGAACAAACCTTTGTGAGAAATCGGGCACTCAGCCGTCCGCCCCTGCAACCTTCGAGGGTTTTCGTCCCTTGATTGAAAGGACCAACGAATGAAAATTACCGATGTCGAAGCGATTATTTTGCGGCAGCCGGGGGTGAACTCGGCGATTGCCGACGGCAGTCAGGACGCCCTGATCATTCGCATACACACCGATGAAGGGATTACCGGCATCGGTGAAGTCGATTCCCTGCCTTCCATAGTGAAGGCGGTGGTCGATGCGCCGGCGTCGCACGCGAACGCGAATGGACTCCGTCACCTGCTGATCGGGGAGGATCCCTTCGAAATCGACCGGCTGTGGGAAAAGATGTACAAGGGGTCGATCTACTACGGTCGACGCGGGGTCGCGATTCACGCGATGAGCGGGATCGATATCGCGCTCTGGGATATCAAGGGCAAGGCGCTCGGACTGCCGATCCACAAACTCCTTGGCGGACCGCACCGCTCCTCGATCCGCGCCTACGCCAGCACCCTTATGCGGGAAACCCCGGCCGAGGTCGAGCAGATTGTCACGGAGCTGGTCGAGCGAGGATTCACGGCAATCAAACTCGGGTGGGGGCCACTTGGCCGCGATGCCGATCTCGATGTCGCGCTGGTCGCGGCGGCGCGACGGGCGGCGGGCGAGAAGGTCGATCTCATGATCGACATCGGCAACGGCTGGCCAAATGGCGATCACGCGATCCGTCAGGTGCGCCGATTCGAGGAGTACCGGCCATATTGGGTCGAGGAACCGCTGATGCCGGACGATATCGATGGGTATCGGAAGCTGGCCGATGCCGTCGAAACCCGAATTGCCTGCGGCGAGGAAGATGTCACCCGCTGGGGATTCAAGGAGTTGATGGAGAGCACCCGGGTCGATGTGGTTCAGCCCGATGTCACTCGCGCCGGAGGCATTTCCGAGGTGATGCGGATCTCGCAGATGGCCGATCTGCGCGGCGTCACGATGGTGCCGCACTCCTGGAGCACTGGCATCATCAAGGCGGCGTCGTTGCACGTGATCGCCGCAATGCCCAACGCGACCTTCTTCGAGTATTGCGTGCAGGAGACCGCGCTCAACCAGATGCTGACCGTCCAGCGCTTCCCGCTAGTCGATGGCAAGGTCGAAATTCCGACCGCACCGGGTCTCGGAGTCGAGATCGACGAGGAAGTGGTGAAGGCGTTCACGATGAGTGCCTAAACGATAAATTTCACTATCACGAGATAGAGACAGTCTCCGGTTCGTCCAATTTGACGAACCCAGGATCCTCGGGTTCGTCCAATGCGTTGATAGGCTGAGCACCTCGCCCACGCAGCGGAGTATCTGCTCGCTGCAAGAGTGTCCTCACCCGGCCAATGGAGTAGTTCGTTTCAACGGAAATGTCTCGAATGGAACGTCCAGACTCGTATCGTTTTCGCAGTTCGAGTCCAAGGTATTCCGCAACTTCGTCGTCAATTCTGATGTGGAGTGGAAGTTGAGGCGTTTGAATCGCGCCGCCACCGTATCCTTTGTGGATCTTGCCGCGCGGTTCGACCTCAGGGTCCGCTTCATCACCCCAGACCTCCCAAGTTGGTTGCGGATGACGGGCGAACATTTCCAGATACGGGCCCGGAGAACATGATTCGATCAATTTGTACTGCTCGTCGGGTTTGCGAGAATGTTCACGTTTCCGGGTTTCGATCATATTGACCTGAGATCGAGCCGGTTGAAGCGTTCGCATACTTCCACGAACGCCGAAGAGCAGAATCTCCGTGACGTTGCGAAAGTAAAAGCCGACACCGCGACCGTCTGGTCCGCCGTCTTTTCGGCGCTTCGCCCAGACGATGTTTGAAACGTATCGGAACCCCCACGCTTCCAGCACGCGGAGCCCGTCCGGGAGGAGCGCGTTCGGAACCCACAGATACAGGTGTGAAGTTTTGGCGGCTATCTGTTTCACCGGGAGCGCACAAATCTGTTCGAGGTCAAGCGTCGAATACCGATCCAGTCTTCGATGCTCGGGCGCTACCTTTCCTGTGCGATTTGTGAAGCGCCAAGGAGGGTCGGCCAGAATCGTCTTGAAGCCACCATCTATCTCAGGCAAAGGAGGTGGTTCGCTGCTCTCGCGAAGGGGTTCTGCGCGCTGGGACATGGTCGCTCCAAATTAGATCTTCAGCGTTTCAACAATTAGATCTTACCACAAGCGCAAACATGAGTCGTTGTTACCAGAGAGTCTCCCGTTCTCTCTTAGCATCGACAATCAAATCGAATCCATCGATTCGCTCCGGTTCGATGCCAATAATCAACAAGGGGCATTCGCCGCCACCGCCAAGATTTACTCTCGGAATGATCTTGTCCCAGTGCGTAGAGGATTGGCCGTACTTGAGGTTGGCTGTTTTGGCTCCAGTCTTGATCACCGGGCCAGCAATTCGTTGAAGCGTTGGTCCGCGGGTGACTATCACGCCAATTGCCAGTGCTCCTTCTCGATGAAGCGACATAAAGTTGAGCAAGTCGCGATCGAAAAATGGGTCCTTATTGTTCCATTCCATTTCAACAGCGATGCCGGGGTACTCATCGTCCGTTGATCCGACACCAAACATGTCAATTTCATGTCCACGAGTTGAGTGGATCATTCGACCATCAATGGACTTTGAGATGGTGATGTTCCGTTTACCCCAGCCCCGGTTGTAGAGGAGAGAATCGAAGCGTGTCGTCATTGAAGAACGAGCACCGCCGCCCGTCAACAATTCCTGGACATCTATCCGAAACTCGCTGAGCACTTCGACGAGATCACGATACCGATCCGGGAAGGCATCCCTGAGGATCAGATCGGCATATCGAGTCACACCATACCGGTATCCTGCGGGCAATCCACTTACGTTTGGCGCTCGAACGATCCCAGGAGGATCTGGTAACCCATCCGCCGGTATTCGTTCGTCCACAATTGCTCCTGACGAATACGCTTTTGACTGCTTAGTAGCATTTATCGATGTCCGATTGTGGCACAGAACTTAGTCCGGATCCATACGGTGAGTTTCGTCAATCGTTTCTGATCTGTGCAGCGAACCCGAGACCGCTATTGATTACCGACAAGCGCGATGATCGCGCGGGCGTCGTCCCAGCGGGTGTCGAGGGTGATGATGTTTTCGGTGTACTCGATGTCAGCGCCCAGGATCGCGATGATCTGGGTCCCACCGTCAGTCGTTTCGCGGGCGAGGATGACGCAACCGCCGGCCTCACCGGTGGAGCCGGTTTTGATACCGATGATGCCATTCTGATCCAGCAGTTGGTTGGTGGTGACTCCGGTGTAGGTGTTGCCCTGACCGGGTGAGGTGAAGGAGTAGTCGGACATGCCGACGATCTCCGCCAGCGCCGGATTTGCCATCAGCTCGGCGCCGAGGATCGCGATGTCGTGAGCGGAGGAGTAGCTGTCGGCGTCATCATCGCCGGTCGGGTTGGCGAACCGGGTGTGCTCCAGCCCAAGTTCCTCGACATAGGCGTTCATGGTGTCGACAAAGAGGGCGATTGCGGTGTCCGGATCGGGATCGTCGCCGATTTGTGTGCCGACGTATCGGGCGAGTGCGTTGGCGGCATCGCTCCCGGACGGAATCAGCAACCCCTGTAGCAACTGCTCGACCGTGAGC
>Ga0105048_10016631_pt1 | contig 11362 bp, 10 predicted proteins | sample MAT05_FD_78382 | JGI IMG/M metagenome (GOLD analysis project Ga0105048, IMG submission 78382) | Freshwater microbial communities from Lake Fryxell liftoff mats and glacier meltwater in Antarctica - MAT-05 | ecosystem: Environmental > Aquatic > Freshwater > Ice > Liftoff microbial mat | place...
ACAGACGTGATGTAGCGCTCGTAGGCTTTGCCATTTTTATCGTGAAACATCACCGGCACATTGGAAGGCCGGGTGAAATGCGCAGCCATCACCACGTAGCTGGGGGCGATGAGCGTGGCGGTGCGTGAATCATTCCACGAGACGCCTGTGAGATCGAGCGCGGAAGTCCAGTTGTTCCGCCACTTGGAAATCGCCTTGGGCTGGTAGTATTGGAAAAGCGTGCCCTTTTCCGCTTTTGAAGGGAGGAACCCAAGCCCTGCCCGGCTGGGAGAACCCGGGCCACTGCCCGGCGGCGAGGCCGGGCCACAAGCGGAGAAAAGAAGTGCGCATAAAGTAACAGGGAGCCATTTCATAACTGGCGGCAGCCTAACATCCGCCCACCGGATTGGCAAGACTGCCTTGCCTTGTAAGCATTGAGCCATTTAGTCTCCATCCATGCCCGCCAAGACCAAGACGCATTTTTTCCATACTGGAAGCTCCAGCAAGCCGGTACGGCTGCGCGATGGCGGCACGCTTCCGGGCATCACCCTGGCCTACGAGACCTGGGGTAAACTCAATGCAGAGCGCTCGAATGCGGTGTTTCTTTTTCACGCGCTTTCCGGCTCGCACCATGCCGCTGGCCACAATCCCGCCATCGAGGGCGTGGGCGATCTATGGCAGCCGGAACTTCACGATGGCTGGTGGGAAAACATGATCGGCCCCGGCAAGGCCATCGATACCAAAAAATACTTTGTCATTTGCGCCAATTATCTCGGCGGCTGTTATGGCAGCACCGGCCCGGCCTCCATCGATCCAGAGACGGGAAAACCTTATGGCTCGAAGTTTCCAGCCGTGACGGCGGCCGATCAAGTCGAGGTTTTCAGTTATTTGTTAGATCACTTTAAAATTGATGTGCTCCACGCCGTCGTCGGCCCATCCGTGGGCGGCTTGGTGGCTCTCACCTTCGCCACCCGCCTGGCCGAGCGGGTCCGCAATGTGATCATCGTCGCCTCCGGATTTAAAACCACCGTTCTCAACCGGCTCATCCTTTTCGAGCAAATCCTCGCGATTGAAAATGACCCCCAATTCAACGGCGGCAATTACTACGAAGGCCAATCTCCACTCTACGGCCTCGCGCTGGCCCGCATGATTTCCCAGAAAACCTTCGTCCACCTAGATGCCTTCGAGCGGCGTGCCCGTCAGGATGTGGTGCAGGCGGATGATGTGCTGGCTTGGTATCGGGTGCGGGATCAGTTCCAAAGCTACATGCTCCATCAGGGGAAAAAATTCGTCAAACGCTTCGATGCAAACACCTATCTCCGCACGATCGATCTTTGGTCGCGTTATGATGCCACCCACGAGGGCGATGCCGATACTCCGGAAGCGCTTTTTGAACGGGCGAAACTGGCCAACCAAAAGTGGCTCGTTTTCTCCATCGATTCAGATTTCTGCTTCTACCCCGAAGAGCAGGCGGAAATCGTCAAGCACCTGGAACAGGCCAAGGTGGATGTCATGCACATCATCGTCCATTCAGACAAAGGCCATGATTCATTTCTGCTGGAGCCGGATCTCTACACGCCCCACATCGCATGGGTGTTAGGGAAATGAGGTTTCTTTGGACTTGTTAGAATCTGGTAATTCTCAAGCGCGCAGGCCGAGGGTGTCCAACTCCGCATAAACCCGGCGCAGCCAGATTTTCACGCGTTGCCGATCAAGCAGGCCAAGCAGTTGTGTGCCATTTTCCGCTGCATTGATGGCGGCCCAGAAGCTGGAGTTCGAGTGATCCACCTGGCGCATCGAGCCTTCGTGGAGTTTTGGCAGCTCGATGATTTTCCCGCCCAATTCGAGTGTGCGGATTTTCTGGGGCGAGGCGTGAAAGGCATCGAATCTTGCACCGCGGCCATGATTGAGCACGACGATGTAGCGGGCCTCGGTTTTAAATTCTTCCAAAAGCCGTGAGAGCATCGCCAGCGAATCCTTGCCATCGTCGAGAATGTGCCAGCAATTCACCCTCACGCCCGCCTCGCGGAAAAGTTCGAGCACACCGGTATCATCGAGCCAGCCGCGCAGCGAGGCACTGCTCTGGGCGGCAAGGTCCACCACTATTTGCACGCCATCTTCGCGCAAGGCCGCTTCTGCCAGGCGGTCCAGGCTCTGGAAATTTTCCAGGCCAACATGCTCGGTAAAGCCCTGATAAAACCGCATGAACGATCCGTGCGAGCGATCGGAATCAAATCCCCGGAACGGAATGTTCTGATCAATACAATACTGCGCAATCACCCGCGACATCACGGATTTCCCCACGCCGCCTTTTTCCCCGCCAATTAAGTGCACTTGGTTCATCGGCAAGGGACGTAACAGTTTACCCAGCACCCGCAAAGCCCGATATGCGGGCGGCCTGAGTTATTCAGTAATCCACCACCGGGCTGCTTGCTTGAAGCATCTCAATCTCAGGCACTTCGGCAGCCAGGCGGGACAATGGATCACAAACTTTCTGCCAGGCTTTTTCCGACCATGAGGGCGGCGAATGCAGTTTCCGGCGAAATTTATTCAAACGTTCGTGTGCTTCCTCCCTCATCCAGAGGGGCAGCTCGGCGATGGCTTGGGCGGCGATTTCCGCAGAATCCGTGCGATGGCAAATCAGGGCAAGGTCGTTGCCAGCCTCGATGGCCAGTTTCACATCCGGCCCACGCCCGTAACGGGAAGTGATGGCCCCCATATCGAGATCATCGGTGAGAACGAGGTGGTTATCAAAACCGAGCTGATCCCGCAGAAACCGCCGGATGATGCGTGGCGATAGAGAGGCGGGAAAATCCGCGTCGATGTTAGGAAATTCCACATGCGCGAGCATGATGGCATCCAGCTCGGGCATCAGTGCGGTGTAGGGAATCACATCTTCCCGCAGCAGTTCCTCCAGGGTGGCAGGCGAGGAGGGAAGATCGTGGTGAGGGTCTGATTGCGCCCGTCCGCCGGCAGGGAAATGCTTGGCACAACTGGCGATGGAATGTTTCCTCATCCATCGATTCCATTGGCCTGCGTGATCGATCACCCGTTGCGGATCGCGCCCCCAGCAGCGCCCGCGCAAGGCATTCTGGGTGTTCGGAAAATGGTCCAGATCCAGCACCGGCGCGAAGTTCAGATTAAAGCCCAGCAGCCGCAAAAGATCACCCGTGAAAGCTCCGGCATCGGCAATTTTTCCCGGATTTCCAAACGCCGCGAGGGCGGGCGCAGAAGGCGCGGCGGGTGCGATTTCCTTGGTGCGGGCGACCCTGCCACCTTCTTGATCGATGGCAATGATCGGGGTATCTAACGAAAGATCGCGGAGATCATCGGTGAGCCGCCGCGTTTGCTCCGGGGTGGCGATATTGCGGGTGAAAAGAATATACCCCGCCGGCTGCAGCTTGCGAAAAAGCGCCGCCTCGGCAGGAGTGAGCTGCGGCCCCGCAAGACCAAGAACCAGTAGTGAGCCATCCGTCATTCGCACGAGCAAAACATCACTTGGCCCTGCTGTCGATCTCCAGAATCGATCAAGAAAACGGTTCCAACAAAGGGCCGGAATTTCACGATCCCGGGTGAGCGGTGGGCTCAGTCTTGAAGCCACTCAAGCCTAATGAAAATGATTCTCATTTAAGAGAAATGATTTCGAAAAAATATAGATGAAAAATTACGAAACACCGTTTATCTGGTGTTCAGCGGAAGAAAACATGAAGGTCAAAATTCTGATAGATCGTAGTGATCTCTGCTATATCGTTAGAAACAAAAATTGAAACACCTATGAACTCACGTCGTAACTTTTTAATGAAGCTTGCCGTCACCGCAGGCACCCCGCTCGCCATCGGCACCCAGCTGTTCGGTCAAGCCCCGCCACCACCGGCGAAGTTGGAGGAAACCGATCCCATGGCAATCGCCTTGGGATACAAGGAGGATTCCACCAAGGTGGATGCGGCCAAATATCCGCTGCACAAGGCGGAACAGGTCTGCACCAACTGCGCACTCTATCAGGGCAAGGCCGGCGAGGCATCCGGCCCCTGTGCCGCAGTGGGTGGCAAGCTGGTGGCTGGTCCGGGCTGGTGCTCGGTCTGGGCGAAAAAGCCGGAACCCCCGAAGCCCTAAGTGATGGTTTGTTAGTCTATCACACCCCGCGCATGGTTGGATCCGTGCGCGGGTTTTTTTGTGGATGGGAGATAGGAGATGGGAGAGTTCCGGTTTAGCGATTTTCCTGTTTTTCGCGGTTGATGAGGATGTTTTCTTTTGCCTCGTTCTCAGCACGTCGTTGTGCAATTTCCGAATGGAGCAGCCCGAATTCACGAGCACGATTATTCTCCTGGTGTTGATAGAGAAGCCAAACACCAGTCTCCACCATCGCGAGGATGAGCGCCCAAGTGAGCCAAGCGGAGGCGATGGGCCAGCCGGGCTGCATGGGATATTTGCACCAGCCTAACATGACCATCAGTGATTCCACCCCGAGAATGATTCCCCATGCGCGGTAACCTGCGTTTTCGCTGCGGATGAAGTAGATGAAGGTAAACATCAGGAATGGGAAGTTAAGGAAACCCCATTGGCTGAAAAGCAGCACCGGACTGGCCCATAGCCATTGATAAACTCCATCGAGTTGCCAGGTGCCTTCCTGCACAATCATGCCAACAATGAGGCTCATGCCGCCGATCGTGCAGCCGAGCCACACCGCAAAAACAAAAAGGATGACTCGCCCGATGATCGAACCAAGCACACCCGCCAGAACGTCTTCGACATCGATATTCATTCGGGAGACATTGCAGACTTTATTGAAAGGAGAAGCAATGGGTAATTTCGTTCAGATGTTTCCAATCATTCCACGGTTTTGAGAGCTAGCGCGCCCATAAATGTCAGGACGGCAGTTTCGACCGCGTTTTTGTAAACCCTCTGAGATTTTGCATGATCCTGCGCATATTGTGACGCAGTGTGGGATTCTCCAGAGTTGCCGGAGCAGGTTCCCCTAAACAATGATTTCCCTTTTGCATCCAGCAGCTGAATTTCAGTGATGACCATCGAACTAAGAAGGAGATCGCCATTTTCGGCTTTGCCTGTGCGCTGGAGTCTTTGTGAAATGATGGTAGAACGGAAAACATTGGGAGAATTTTGGCGCAATCGAGACCCGAAGAAGTTGTCTTTTTTCAATTCTTCCTGCGGTTTGCGGGTCGTTAAATCTGCTAGATTGCTTGGAGCGTCGCGTTGGATCGCATCAAAATGAACTTTGTTTTATTCTTGCACATTGCGTTCTGAGTTGCGGCCAGCCCTTCGCCGATCAAGGCAACGATCAGCCCCCCCAGCGCCAGCCTGGCCTGAATTACCAGATTGGTTGAATGCTTGTCGCAATTTCACATCCGCTCCGTAAGGTTCTAAATAAGCAGCGCTTTTTAACTCGGTCCGCGCGATGGCCACGCGTGATAATTCGGTACGCTGGGCAGCGGTGACCTTGGTGGCACAAGAAGCAAGGAGAGTGCTGGAAATAGTCACTGCGAGGAGTAGAATGTGGCGGGAAGGGGACTTCAGCGCCTTTGGAAAACAGTTGAGTGGTTGCAGCGGGCCGATTTGTAACAGGAATTTCGATCAGGCGGTCTCTTCCCCAAGGTTTTCCTTTTGTTTATGAGAACGGCATGTTATGACATTGCCAACCATGGCGATCTTAACCGACCGAAAATCCCACCGCGAATATGATGTTATTGTTGTCGGCTCGGGTGCGGGTGGCGGCATGATGGCGATGTTGCTCAGCCTGCACGGGGTGAAGGTCCTCATGCTTGAGGCCGGCAGAAATTACGATCCGGGCCGTGAGACCCCGATGTTCAACACACCAGACATGGCTCCGCTCCGTGGCGCGAGTACGGAGGATAAGCCGTTTGGCTACTTTGATGCCACCGTGGATGGCGGTTGGCAAGTGCCCGGCGAGCCTTATGCCAGCAAACAAGGAAGCAGTCAGGAGTTCAACTGGTGGCGCTCCCGGATGTTGGGCGGGAGGACCAATCACTGGGGAAGAATCTCCCTTCGCTTCGGACCCTATGATTTCCGGGGGAAATCCCGTGATGGTCTCGGCCACGATTGGCCGATTTCCTACGACGATCTTGCGCCCTACTACGATAAAACAGAAATGATGATCGGTGTTTACGGGTCCAATGAAGGACTGGAAAACACACCCAATTCTCCCGAAGGTATTCTTCAAACGCCCCCCAAACCCCGCGCGGGCGAGATGCTCACCAAGAAACATTGCAAAACCCTCGGCATTCCTGTCATTCCGATCCACCGCGCCGTCCTCAGTGAGCGCATGGATGGCCCCAAACTCGCGGCGAAACTCTTTCCGGACAACCCTCTCCCCCGCAAGCTCGTCGGGGAGGACATGACGGCCCGCGCCGCCTGTTTCTGGGCCACCGCATGCAGCCGCGGATGCTCCATTCGCGCGAATTTCCAGAGCACCACGGTTCTTTTGCCACCAGCGCTCGCCAGCGGAAATCTGGACATTATCACGGATGCGATGGTCCGCGAGGTTCTCCTCGATGCCTCCGGCAAGGCCACCGGCATTCATTATGTGGACAAGGTTTCACGTATGGATGCCATCGCCAAGGCCAAGGTTGTCATTCTCAGCGCGAGCACCTGTGAGACTGCTCGCATCCTCCTCAATTCAAAAAGCACGCAATTCCCGAACGGCCTTGCAAACCGCAGTGGCCAGGTCGGTAAAAACCTAACGGATTCTCTCGGTTCCAAACTCTCCGCCCACATCCCTGCCATGGAAAGCATGCCAGCCTATAATGAAGACGGCGCCGGGGGAGATCATGTTTACACCCCGTGGTGGAACTATCAGATCCAGGAAAAACTCGGCTTCCCCCGCGGCTACCACATCGAGATCGGCGGCGGTCGCAGCATGCCTGACATGGGTTCCCTCAATATTCTCGATCAAACGTCTCCCTCCACCTATGGAAAAAAACTCAAGCAAGATGCCACCCGCTACTATGGCGCCCAAATGAGTTTTTCCGGGCGCGGTGAAATGATCCCAAACAAAAATTGCTACTGTGAAATCGATCCTGACCGCATCGATCAATGGGGCATCCCTATCCTTCGATTTCACTGGCAATGGTCCGACTACGAGATCAATCAGGCCACCCACATGCAAAACACCTTTGCCGAGATCATCCGCTCCATGGGCGGCAAGGCAGAACCACTGCCCGGCCTGCAATCTCTTTACAGGCCCGGTGAAATCATTCACGAGGCCGGCGCCGCCCTCATGGGTTCCGATGCCAAGACCTCGGTGGTCAATTCCTACGGCCAGACCTGGGATGTGAAAAATCTTTTTCTGATGGATGCCTCCATTCTACCTTCCAATCCGGATAAAAACCTCACTCTCACGGTCATGGCTCTCGCTTGGCGCTCTTCTGAATACATTCTTGCCGAGATGAAAAGCGGTAACATCTAACTCCTCATCGTCACCATCATGCAAGAATCGAACCTCTCCCGCCGCAGCGTCTTCAAGCTCATCGCCGCCGCCAGTGCGGCCGCAGCCATCGCGCCGCACCATGCAGCCGCCAAGCCGCCCGCACCAGATTCCAATCCTGCCCGCAACCTTCTGACCGACCCGGATTTCAATGAACCCGTCAGCCCCTGGAGCAGACCCTTGATCGCTTCAGAACTCGCCACCTTGACAGCCCTTGTCGATCTCATCCTGCCTGCCGATGAGCAATCGCCTGCTGCCTCTGCCATCGGTGTTCCAGACTTCCTCAACGAATGGATCGGTGCACCTTACGAAAAGAATATTGAGGATTGTGCCGCCCTCCGCGGGGGCATCGCTTGGATCAATGCCCATTGCGGGGAACTCCATGGCCAGCCTTTCGCCAATCTGCCAGAAGCCCGCCAGATTGCGGTTCTCGATAGCATTTGTGATTCCACCAAGACCCGCCCCGAGCTCAGCCACGGCACATGTTTCTTCAAGAAACTCCGCATGCTCAGTCTGGGCGGCTACTACACCCATCCGAGCACTTGGAAAAGCCTCGGCTACGTCGGGAACATTCCCATCGTTGGAGCCTATCCCGGCGTGCCGGATGAGATCATTAAATTGCTGGGTCTGGAAGCTTGAGCGAGTCCGTCAGTATTTCACCCCGCAGCCGTAAGGTTTGTTTTTGGCGTTTTCCACTGGCTTGCCGGCGAGCACGGCTTCCAAAGCGTCAGCGAAGAACGGTTCTGCGGTTGCGACATCGGCCTTGTCGGTGCCGGGTTTGGAATCGATGGCACCATCGTAGGCGAGAGTTCCATCTTTCTGGATGATGAACATGTGGGGAGTCACCTTGGCATCGTAAGCTTTGCCGATGGTTCCCGAGTGGTCCAACAAAACTTGAGCAGATTTGATGCCCTCGGTTTTAATGCACTCCGTCATCTTCGCGGGATCGCAGTAGCCCTGTTTTCCTTCCGCGGAGGAGCTGATCGTAATCCATGTCACTCCCTTCTCGGCGGCGCTGGTCTGGAGTTTTTGCATGTTCCCGCTGTCATAATGTTTCCGGACAAACGGGCAACTCAAGTTGATCCACTCAAGGACGACGACCTTACCGGCGAAGTCCGAAAGTGAAACGGTTTCACCTTTCACGTTTTTGCCCGAAAATGCAGGGGCGGCTTTTCCAATCTCGGCAGCGTTTGCGGCGACGAGTGCGATGGCACCAGTCAGGGTAGCGATGATAATGTTTTTCATATTTTTATAATTTAACCGTGGAATACATGAATCACCCACATCACCAACAAGATCAATCCCCCTGATGGTGGAAATTTCATTTTATTTTCCAATTCACCCGCATTGGCGCTTGACCACTTTTCCCGACAAAGACCAATGCCAGTTCTTTGACAGGATCCGCCGCATGGTCGCTTTTAGGCAAAGTCGTCTGCCATAGCTGCTGCCCTGCGCTAAAGACCCATTCATATTTTGCCGTCCCGTCGATCACTTGCGGTGTTGCGGGAAAGACCTCGTAGTCTCGTGGTTGGAAACCTACCGCCTCCTTTACTTTTAAAGCCAGCCGTAATTCCTCCGGTCCTTCGGAAACGGTCAGTATAATATCTTTCACATTATCCCGCGGAATCTTCGTGAGATTTTCTGCGATCATTTCAGCAGAATCACCAGGAGTGGAAGGCCCTCTTGTTAGGTCAAGCATGATATGCGCACTTCCGGGGAGACAAGCATCCTCATTGCAAACAAGCCATGAGACTTTTGCCTTCAGCTCCACCGGCCCATTGGCTCCTGCAGGAGGATGGAGGAGGACCGGGAAAACAACCGCGCCCTTGTAGCCATAACTCGTCAACCCTCCCGCTGCGAAACGGCTCGGCGATGGAAACTTCAGCTCATCCGCACGCCACCCCGCAGGAAGTTCCCATAAGACTTTCATCGGCATCCCCGCGTCGCCTGGATTTTCCCAGTAGGTGTGCCAACCGTCTTCGAGGCGCATCGAGATCGCTGCTTGTAAGGGCTGCCCAGCTTGATAGGTGGAGGATACCGCCTGCAATTGCACCTTCGCCTTCCCCGCCTCGGGTGCGGCGTTGCAGTTGCCAGCACGCATGGCACCCAAGACGCCAATGAGGATAAGTGCGAATTTCATGGGAAGCGGTTATCAGTTTCCCAAAGAGTAGGAAAGGTGAAACCGCCCGATTTTCTCCGCTCGCTCTGGGAGAACGCCCTAATGAGCCAAATGACGTTGCGCTTGCAAGTGGTGGACTGCGTGCGAAGCTTCAGTTCTCCCACTCGCGAAACGCAGAACCGTCCAAATCCACAATGCCATGAGCGATTGCTGCAAACCCGCCCCGCCCAAGAAAGAAGAGGAAAAAGCTTGCTGCCATGGATCTCAAACCGGGGAGGTAAAGCCCTCCTTAAACGCCAAATTCTTTTGCCCCATGTGCCCCGGCGTGGAATCCGAAAAACCCGGAGATTGCCCGAAATGCGGGATGGCACTTGAGCGGAATCCGACTTGGAAAGCTGCCGCCGTTACGATTTACACCTGCCCGATGCATCCTGAAATCGAGAAGGATCACCCCGGCGATTGCCCGAAGTGCGGCATGGCGCTCGAACCGAAGACCGTGCAACCCACGGACGAAATGGAGGAAGATCATGAATTGATTTCCCTCACCCGCAAGCTCTGGCTCAGCACCGCGCTGGCATTGCCGGTGTTCATCATGGCGATGGGGGAAATGATCCCGGCCCTGCGCGTCCGCGAGTGGATGCCTGATAAAATGTTCGGCTGGGTGCAAATGATTCTGGCGACCGCAGTCATCGTCGGGCCGGGGGGTTTCATCTTTGTGAGAGCATGGCGGTCGCTGCTGAACCGCAGCCTCAACATGTTCACCCTGATCTCGCTGGGGGTCGGCGCGGCCTGGCTCTACAGCGTTGTGGCCGTTTTCATGCCCGATCTTTTCCCCCATTCCCTGCGGCATGGCGGGCATGTGCCGCTCTATTTCGAGGCGGCGGCGGTGATCATCGCGCTGGTCATTCTCGGCCAATGGCTGGAGGCACGCGCCCGCAGCAAAACCGGCCAAGCCGTCCAAGCGCTCCTGGGGCTTGCCGCAAAAACCGCCCGCCGGGTGACCGATGGCGGCGAAGAGGACATCCCGCTCGATGAGGTGAAAATTGGCGATCTGCTCCGTGTCCGGCCCGGTGAAAAAATTCCGTTGGACGGAATCATCACAGAAGGCAGCAGCACCGTGGACGAATCCATGATCACCGGCGAGCCGCTTCCGGTCAGCAAAAAGACGGATGACCGGGTGGTCGGCGCCACCATCAACCAGACCGGCGCATTTCTCATGCGGGCGGACAAGATCGGTGCCGATACCTTGCTTTCACAAATCGTTCAAATGGTCGCCGATGCCCAACGCAGCCGCGCCCCGATCCAGCGCATCGCCGATCAGGTGGCCGGCTGGTTCGTGCCCGCCGTTGTGCTGATCGCCATCCTCACCTTCGCAGGCTGGATGCTGTGGGGGCCCGAGGAGCGCCTCGCCTTTGCCATTTCCAACAGCGTGGCCGTGCTCATCATCGCCTGTCCCTGTGCCTTGGGATTGGCCACACCGATGTCGATCATGGTTGGCGTCGGAAAAGGGGCGCAACTCGGTGTCCTGGTCCGTGATGCGGCCGCCTTGGAACAAGCGGAAAAAATCACCCACCTGATCACGGATAAAACCGGAACGCTCACCGAAGGCCGTCCCGTCGCCAAAGAAATCATCTCCGTTGAGCCAGGTCGCGAGGATCACATCCTGACGCTCGCCGCAGCCCTTGAGCAACTAAGTGAGCACCCGCTGGCACATGCCGTCGTCGTTCGCGCCACGGAAAAAAAACTCACCCCGGCCCAGGTCGAGGATTTCTCTTCCGTCACCGGCGCGGGAGTCATGGGGAAAA
>Ga0105048_10016632_pt1 | contig 11362 bp, 6 predicted proteins | sample MAT05_FD_78382 | JGI IMG/M metagenome (GOLD analysis project Ga0105048, IMG submission 78382) | Freshwater microbial communities from Lake Fryxell liftoff mats and glacier meltwater in Antarctica - MAT-05 | ecosystem: Environmental > Aquatic > Freshwater > Ice > Liftoff microbial mat | place...
GCTGTGCCAATGAATCGCAAAAAGCCCAGCCACTGATAAGCTCCTCTTCGCATGTGGCTGACGCGTCTCGCGGCTGTGCCAATGAATCGCAAAAACCCAGCAAATGGTATCTCGCTCTTCCTCTCACTGCAAGCGGGGTCCATAGCGCCACGTGAAGATTCTGGCCACCGTATTTCATAGGCTTCATAGTTCGCGAATCTATGAAACCTATGAATGAATCGGTTTGGAAGATCGATAGGATCGGCCGCCTGCGCTACACTTCCGATCAAAAGAAAACCACGGTTGATCGCGGGGCGAATTAGAGCTGCCGCCCGTGGATGAAAATGGGGTGCCACTGACTCCGGCTCAAGAGCTGGCTCTGGCACGGACCCAGGCAGCGCGACGGGTGGATGAAATCCGCAGCCAGTTGTATCGGCGTTTGATGGGGCTGGCCCTCGGGAAGAAGCCGGGGCGGGCGGATCTCCGGCAACGGTCACAGAACGCCGCTGCGATGACGAAGAACACGGCCGAGATGCTTGAAAGCGCCGGCGGTTTCAGTTCGGGCCGGAGTGGGTGGGAAGAAGAACGCGGTTTCAGTTGCGGGGCTTTTCCGGTTCATTGGCACTGCCGCGAGACGCGTCAGCCACACAGGAGTCGGAGCGCGTTCCATTTCATGTCGCGCACGGAAAATTTATCGATACCGAGATTGGTGCCCGGTGGTTTTCGGGCCATGGGTTCTGGTTCAGCAAAAGCGGAGGGAGCCAGTCCCATCGCAGAGGCGGCAGAGAGCGCTTTGAGAAAATCCCGACGGCTGGAATTTGCAGGGTGCATCGCGGCAAACGATTGCAGGCTTCGGCCAAAGCGCAACGGCGTAGCAACTTAGTAAAAATTTTCAGCTCGCTTGATTTCATGGGCAACTGCTGTTCCACTCCTGTGCGCCCGATGATTTGGGGCGGAACCATTCTTTCATGTCCACCCTTCAGGAAACCATTTATCAGATGGGCAAGCGCGCCCGTGCTGCGGCCTATCAGCTTGCGCAACTCACGAGCGAGGAGAAAAACACCATCCTTCGCGCGATGGCTGCTGCCATCCGCCGGCGGGTGCCTGAGCTGCTGGCGGCGAATGCGATGGACCTTGCAGCCGGTGAGGAGCGCGGGCTATCCAAGGCGATGCTGGATCGTCTGTTGCTCAGTGAAAGCCGGATCGAGGCGATGGCCGCTGCCATCGAGCAGGTGGCCGCTCTACCCGATCCCGTGGGGCAGGTGCTCGAAGCATGGGAGCGCCCGAATGGAATCAAGATCGAGCAGATCCGCGTGCCCATCGGCACCATCGGAATCATCTATGAAAGCCGCCCAAACGTGACGGCGGATGCGGCCGTGCTGTGCTTCAAGACGGGAAACGCAACCATTCTGCGCGGTGGCAGCGAGGCGATTCATTCGAACCGTGCAATCGCCGCCGCCCTTGCGCAGGCGGGGGCGCCGGAACATTCGGTCCAGCTGATCCCCTTCACGGACCGGGAAAGTGTCTCGGTGCTTGCAGGCATGGACCGCTGGCTCGACCTCATCATCCCGCGGGGAGGAAAAAGTTTGATCGAGACCGTGGTCTCCCAGGCCCGCATGCCGGTGATCAAACACTACGATGGAATTTGCCATGTGTATGCCGATGCGGGTGCGGATTTGGCAATGGCGGTGAGTCTCACCGTGAATTCCAAAACCCAGAAATGTGGGGTGTGCAATGCTTTGGAAACTTTGCTCGTCCACTCTTCAATCGCGGCCGAGTTTCTGCCCGAAGTGGCGCAAGCACTTGCCTTGGAAAACGTCGAGCTGCGTGGCTGTGAAAAAACCCGCGAGATTCTAACGGGGATTTCTGCCGCTCAAGAAGAGGACTGGGGCACCGAGTATCTCGATTTGATTCTATCCATCAAGATTGTGGATTCCTTGGAAGCTGCGATCTCGCACATCAATCACTATGGCTCGCATCACACCGATGTGATCGTCACCCAGGATGAGAGGACGGCGGAGCGCTTCTTGCGGGAAATCGATTCCGCCTGTGTGTTTCACAATGTTTCCACTCGCTTTGCGGATGGCGGCGAATTTGGATTTGGCGCGGAAATCGGGATTTCCACGGACAAGCTCCACGCGCGGGGGCCGATGGGGCTGAGGGAGCTGACAAGCTATCAATACCGCGTCCGGGGGAATGGCCAGGTTCGGTCATGAATAAATATCATTTCCCTCCTTGAAGTGCTGACGAAGGAGTGATAATACACAGGGTGTCACTGAAATCCTAACATCATGAAAATCCACACCGCATTGATTGTATCAGGCCTGATGATTTCAGGCGCTTTCGCCCAAAATGTAGCCCAGCAAGCTGAAACGGCTTATGCCAAAGGCGTCGCTGCTGAAAAGGCAGGTGATCCCGTTTCCGCGAGGACCCACTATGCGAGCGCCTTAAAGGCAAATCCAAACCACGCCAATGCGCGTTACAGCATTGGCCAGCTCAAATTAAACGTGGGTGCCATCGCCGCCAAGGGGCGTGAGGCCAAGTTCGGTGAAGTAATGGTCCCTGCCTTTCAACTTGATAATGCTACGCTCCAGGAAGCCCTGCTTGCACTTTCCATCATTATTGAAAAGCAATCGAAGGATGAAGTCGCGCCGAATTTCGTGATTGAGGATCCGAAGAACCAATTTGCCGAGCGCCGGATCACGCTCAATTTAAAAAATATACCGGCGCGAGGAGTGATGAAATATCTTACTGACCAAGTCAGTGCCAAAGTCCGCTATGATGAGCATGCGGTGGTTCTCGCGCCGCGCTGAACGCTGTCGGCTCTCTGCTGCCGCGAATGACGATTTGTGGTTTCAAGGCAGCAGGCAAGATGCCTGCCGGCCAAGACCGCCGAGACGGCTTTCCTACTTTGGACAAATCGTGATGCGGACGAGCAGATAGCGTCCAAAACCAACGTATTTCTTTTCCAGACCTTCTTTTCGCGATGTGGTTGCAAATTTTACGTGATTACGTAAGTGCAACGTGGCCGGATTTATGACAATCTCCTGCATACCAAATTTCCAGCCCCACTCGTGGTTTCTGAGGCCCAGAGGACGGAGGCTCCCCCCAGTAAGATAGTGTGTATCACTGCTCCGGTTGCCTTTTTAAAGGTGACCGGGGCAGAAACTGAGGAATAGGATTTATAAAACCTGTGGGACGTATGAAACTTCAACGCCGGTATTGATTTTGCGGCATCATGCCGAATTGGCCTTGGCCTTGGCCGCCGATGGGGGTATTCCATGGGATTTGGCTGGTCTGGCTGGTAGGACCCGTTGGCTTCTTCTGCGGCGCATCCGTGCTGCAAGCGGAGCATGAAATGGCCACAGCGCTCATGACGATGAAGAAACGGATTTGGTGAGTCATGCCCATTAGATAATTCAGGCTCCGGCGGCATGCAAGCCTGCGGAGCCTGGAAAAAAAATAATCGAGATCAGTTGGTGGCCGGTGTGGCGAGGATTACCTGGTCACCGGGTTGAATCCGAACGCCGGAGGAAATGCTTTTGAGATCGATTTCGGCAATCGTTTGATTCGGCTCGATGGAAGAAGGGGTGATGCGGGCGATTCTTTGGCCGTCACGCACGACAACCAGCGCAGTTTGAGGGGTGAATCCGGAATTTGAACCTGCGCCGATGACCACGAAGCCCCAGTTCTGGTCCACTGCGGAAATACGGGCTTGCATGGAATTGCGAGAGATCCGGGCGGAGCGCTCGGCAGATCGGGTGGCGACGCGATCCGCATCCGCGCGGGCCGTGGCAAGAGATTTTTGAGCACCGGAGGCGAGTGTTTCGAGCTCTTCCAAACGAGCCTTCTTGTCTGACTTGGATTTTTCGATTTCCTCGATCTTTTCAGCCAAATTATCTAAAGAAACATCACCGCCGATTGATTGAGTGACGGAATTGACCTCTTCCATGGCCTTTTCAAGCTGGGTGAAATCAGCGGTTTGAGTTTCGAGTTCTTGATCGATCTTGGACAGCTCATTCTTGAGGGCGGTGTTGGAAGATCTGAAATTGGAAACGTTAGCGACGGTGGATTCGAGAATCCCTTTTTCATCAGCGATGAGTTTGCGCTGATCCTTGAGATTTTTATCGACGACACTGAGTTCAGCGCTGACGGCTTTTTCAGTTTCGAGACTTGCCAAGCGCAACTCTTGCACTTCTTTGAATTTCCCAGCTTGGGAGAACGAAAGAAAGGCGGCTGCGGCGGCAACGAGGATTGGAAGAATGTGAAGAATGGCTTTCATAGGGAATCCTGAGAGAAGGTTTTTTGAAAAATTCGGGTTTCAGCCAGCGGTGCTTGGAATGGCGGTGGTGGCGGGTTTGGTAGTCACCTTTTCTCCCCGCACCACTTTATCTCCCACGCGGAGGGAGGTGTCAGGGGCAAGTGTGTTAGGAATGATACTCGCAGCAGCCGTATTGTTTTCGACAGCGGTGACCAGAAGCTTCGCGACTAGCTGGCCATCCCGTATCACATTCAACGTAGAGTTTCCGACCACGCCTGCGTTGTTTCCACCTGCCAGTATGACAAAACCCCAGTTCGGGTAAATGGAACGAATCCGTGTGTTGAGAGTGACGAGCGACTGACCGGTTCCGAAGTCCTCCAAAGCTTTTTTGGAGAACTCAACGGATTGCACTGCTTGGGCGCTTTGGGCGGTGAGATTGGCGAGAGTGGCTTCCGCTCCTGAGATTTCCTGTGTAAGTGCTTCCAGCTCCTGGTTGGTTTCCGTCATCTTGGAGGCGAGCTCCTTGATGTTGCCGAGTTTGGAAGTCTTTTCACGAATCTCATCCAGCTTCGCCTTGTTGCTGGCGACTTTTGCAGATTTTGTCTCGGATTGGGAGTTAAGCTCTTCGGCTTCTTTTTTTAGACCTTCCTCGATCTCTACCATTTTATTGCCTTCGGCTTGGACTTCGGCACGCTCGGTTTCAATTTCAGCCAATTTGCTTTGGCTATCCAGCAGTTTCGCCTGGGTCTTCGAGAGCGAATCCTTTTGTTCAACCTCCTTCGCGATTTCCCTTTCATGGGCAGCCTTGTTTTTGGTGGCAACAAAAGCTGCGAGGGCGAGGACGATGGCGGTGAGAATTCCGAAGACTTTTGACATGGGATTTTGTGCGGGTGTGCTTGTTGGACCTTGTGTGGCGGCAATCTAGGGAAGCTTCTTAGGCCACTGCAATCCCAAAATTCACTGAGTTTCAAACTTTACCCGGGCTTGTCTTTACAAAAGGCACACCGAGTATCAGGCATCTGCGCCATTCATGAAGTCTATTTTACGCGTTTTTTCCTACCTCCGGCATTACCCGAGCCTTGCAATTGCTCAACTTGCGTGTGCCTGCGGCATGACGCTGGCGGTCTTTGTGTTCCCGAATGCGACGGGATTCGTGATCGATAAAATTATCCCGAATCCTTCCCGCCATGGGGAGTTTTCTTTCTGGGTCTTCGTCGCGCTGGGAGGATTTCTTCTCAAAGACGGCCTGAATTCGCTGAGAATTTTCATCAACAACATCTTCGAGCAGAAGGTCATCTACGATATCCGCTCGGATCTTTACGAGCGGATCCAGCGCTTGCCGCTCAATTGGTTCGATAGCCGCCGCACGGGCGATATCATGACGCGGGTGGTGGAGGATGTGACGAACATGGAGCGTGTGCTCATTGATGGAGTGGAACAAGGGCTGATGGCGGTCTTGCAGGTGTTAGGCATCGGCGTGTTTCTTTTTTTCCTGAACCCGACGGTGGCGGCGTGGGCGACCTTGCCGGTGCCCTTTCTGGCAGTGGGGGCGTGGATTTATTCGAGCTGCGGGCGGGATCGTTACAAAAACCAACGCGACGCATCCTCGGATTTGAACTCGCTGCTGCATGATAACATCTCCGGCGTGCGCCAAATCAAAGCCTATGCGGCGGAGCAGGCGGAGCATGGCCGCTTCAATCGCTTTTCGGACCAGCTGCGCAATGCCAACCTGCGGATGATGAAATGGTGGGCGCTCTACTCGCCGGGCATGTCGTTTCTGCGGATGACCGGCTACGTGCTGGTTCTGGCCTTCGGCGGGCGGGCGGTGATGGAGAACAATCTCACGATGGGCGATTTTACCAAATTCCTGCTTTTCCTCTCCCTGTTCTACGAGCCGATCGACCGCCTCAACTCGCTCAATCAGATGCTTCTATCAGGCCGCGCCGCTGCCGACCGGGTGTTTCATATCCTTGATGCAAAGGAAGAGCCGAATTCCACGGAAGGGGAGGTGTTGTCCGGGAAAATCGCCGGGCATGTGCGTTTTGACGAGGTCTCGTTTTCCTATCAGGATCAACCGACCTTGCATCGTGTGACCTTGGATGCGCTTCCGGGGCAGACGATCGCCCTCGTTGGTTCCACCGGGGCGGGAAAAACCACCGTGCTTTCATTGTTGGCGAGATTCTATGAGGCGACCTCCGGTAAAATCACCATCGATGGGAAGGACATCAGCCTTCTCGCCAAGCCATCATTGCGCGATCAGCTTGCCTATGTGACGCAGGAGCCGTTCTTGTTCAATGGCACGGTGCGGGAAAATTTACTATTGGCAAAACGGGAGTCCACCGATGATGGGCTGTGGGCCGCCTTGGAGGCTGCGTTTGCCGCAGATTTCGTCCGCCGCCTGCCCAAGGGCCTCGATACCAATGTGGGTGAGCGCGGGGTAAAACTTTCCGGCGGAGAAAAGCAACGGCTCTCCATCGCCCGTGCCTTGCTCAAGAACGCGCCGATCCTTTTGTTGGATGAGGCGACCGCCTCGGTGGACTCCGAGACCGAACGGCAAATCCAGGAGGCGCTTGACCGCTTGATGCAAAACCGCACCGCCTTTGTCATCGCCCACCGCCTTTCCACCATTCAGAACGCGGACTGTATCTATGTTTTGGAAAGAGGCGAAGTGATCGAACAGGGAACCCACACCGTCTTGTTGGAGCTGGGTGGGAAATATGCGGAGCTTTGCCGGAAATCCTTCCTCGCGCCTGAGCCAGATGCCGCCGGGAGTATTTTAGTCCCTGCGTGATCGCGTGGTAATTGAAATCTTGTGAAAATTGATTTTTTTGCTACACATTGCGGTGAGCAACGCTCATTTCCCCGTCCCCCATGTGCTTTCGTTCCGTCCCCCTTGCGGAGAATGGTCTGACTTTTTGCCACTTCATCGGCAAAGGTCTCATTCGTCCGGTGTTCCATGTGACTCCGTCACTGCGGTGGCTCGTGATGCTCGCGTTGGGCATGCCCCTTGCACACGCGGATCTTGATCCTCATCTGATTGCGGATCCTCTCGCTGCGGAAGCTGCGACTCTTACCTCTGGCTTCACCGCGATCGGACCCCAAACCGTGACCGACCCCACCGGCCAAGGCGTTTGGGGGCCTGTGATTCCATGGACTCCGCATATCCCCGTCACTGCCGCCACTCTGCCAGACGGGCGCCTGCTCACCTTTGCCTCGAACCAGCGCACCAGCTTCCCCGGTGGGCCTGAGTTTACCTACTCCGCCGTTTGGGATCCGCAAACAGGTGTCTTTACGGAAATCAATAATCCTCGCCACGACATGTTCTGTGGTGGCACTTCCATGCTGCCGGATGGCCGCGTCGTCGTGAATGGCGGGCGCGCCACCACCGTGCTTTCCAGCATTTTCGACTTCCGCACCGAGCAATGGAATGCCATCCAAAACATGAACGACCGCCGATGGTATAACACCAGCGCGGCGATGCCTGATGGCACGGTGTTCACCGTGAGCGGCAGCGGTGGCTCGAATACAGCGGAACTCTGGAATTCCACCACCGGATGGCGGCGTCTCACAGGTGTCACCTGGGCCAGCGTGACCAGTCAACCCGGCTATATCAATATCTGGCATCCCTTTCTCACGTTGGCTCCTAACGGAAATTTGTTTCACTTCGGCCCGACGGATGCGATGAACTGGGTCACCACGGCCAATTCGGGCGGCCTCACCGCCTCGGGTCAGAATGTTCCCGGTAGCCATTACCCCAAGGAAGGTGCATGGGCGATGTACGATGAAGGTCGTATTTTGATCGCGGGCGGCGGTGCAACGGCGACGAACAATCCCAATGATACCACCACCGGCATCAGCACGAACGTTTCCTATACCGTCGATCTCAATGGCACCACGCCCGTCGTCACCCCCGCCGCACCGATGGCGTTCAATCGCCAGTTTGCAAACACCGTGGTCCTGCCAAGCGGTGAGGTCGTCGTGATCGGTGGAAACTCAAGTGGTATAAAATTCAATGATACCGGTTCCATTCTAACCCCCGAGATATGGAATCCGCGCACGAGTGCATGGCGCCAGCTTGCGAACATGGCCATTCCCCGGAACTATCATTCCGTCGCTTTGCTACTGCCAGACGGGCGTCTCTGGGCCGGCGGCGGTGGCTTGGGCGGTGGCGATCATCAGGACGCGCAAATTTTCACTCCTCCCGCGCTTTTCGCGCCCAACGGCTCTTTGGCAGTGCGCCCGGTGATCACGGAAAGCCCTGGTCAAATTGGGGTTGGCACCACCTTCACCGTGCGTGCCACTCCGGGCCTCGCCAGGTTTTCCTTCATCCGCATGTCTTCCGTTACGCACTCGATAAATACGGACCTTCGGTTCATCAATCTGCCTTTCACGGAATCCACCCCCGGAGTTTATACCGTCGCAGGTAATGATAATTCCAATGTGATGCTGCCAGGCTACTGGATGCTCTTCGGCTTGGATTCCCAAAGTGTGCATTCGGTTTCAAAGATCATTCAGGTAAACCTCAATCCAGCCCTCACCGTTACCAATCCGGGTGAGCAGCAAATTTTCCAAGGGCGGTCATTACAACTTCCCATCTCCATCTCCGCGCTTCCGGGGACCACGGTTTCCTATTCTGCCACCGGACTGCCTGCCGGGCTCTCGATCCATCCCGCCACCGGCCTGATCTCAGGCACACCCACCGCTTCCCCGGGAAACTATTGGAGCACGGTGAGAGCCACTCCCAACATCGGCGGTGCGGTGAGTGTTTCCTTCAATTGGAATGTGCTCCTGCCCAATCTTGGCAGTGGAAAAATCATGCAGGAAACCTGGTTGGGAATCACAGGTTCCACCTTGCTGGATCTCACAAACAATCCAGCCTATCCCGCGACACCCAGTGAGCGTGATTTCATCTCTACCTTTGAATCTCCCACGGACGAAGGAGATAACCTAGGCCGAAGAATCCGCGGCTATCTCCATCCTGCGGTGACTGGAACTCATCGATTTTGGATTGCTTCAGATGATCAATCCCGGCTTCTGCTCAGCACCGATGCCACTGCGAGAAATGCGGTGCAAATTGCGAATACCCCCGCTTGGGCTGCGCCACGGGAATGGACCAAAACCCCCGCGCAAGCTTCAGCCGCCATCACGCTTGTCGCAGGCCGGCGCTACTATATCGAGGCCGTCATGAAAGAGGGCGCGGGTGGTGACAATCTCGCAGTCGGCTGGCGGCCACCGGGCGCTTCCACCACGGAGGTGATTTCCGGTCAACACCTTTCTCCCTTCAATCCTCAGGACGACATCGTGGCCGCCTGGTATCTGGATGAGAGAACCTGGAATGGAACCAGCGGAGAGGTGAAAGAATCGATTGGGAAAACGACAGGCATCCACGGCACCGCCCTCAACGGGGCCGTCACTGCATCCGTCGGTCCTGTGTTGGATGGCAATCCGGGAACGGGTAGATTCGCGAGTTTGAATGGTGCGAACCAAGCGGTGAATGTTCCCTTCCATGCCGTGCTCAATCCTAGCGATTTCACCCTCAGCGCGTGGGTCCGGCCGGGTGTCGCCACCTCTTCGAATTGGCGGGCCGTCGCCGTTTCGCGCGAAGCGGCAGGCAGCCAATTCCGTGGCTACGGCCTCTATGCATCGCCCGATGGACGCTGGACATTTCTAACCGGCACAAACTGGACGGCCCTAACCGGACCTGTTCTCACCGCCGGACAGTGGACCCATCTATCAGCAAGCTTTCGCACGGTGAGCGTCGCCGGAGCCACCCGCACCGGAGTGCGTAGAATCTTTGTAAACGGCATCCAAGTGGCCGAGGACACCGCAACCTATGTTCCAGCCTCCGCTGGATCCTTCATGATCGGTGCTTCGCCGGGCACAGGCGGCCCAAGTGATTTCATGAATGGCCAGATCGACGAAGTTCGTCTCTATCCGGTCCCATTGGGGACCATCGATCTCCAGGAATTGCTCACCTTGCGGCGGGTTCTCAACTCAAGCCCGGTGATTGCTTCACCCGGAAATCTTGCCAATACCCGAGGCTCGGTGATTTCCCGTGCCATTCAGGCGAGTGATCAGGATGGAGATGCGATCACCTATTCCGCAACTGGCTTGCCCGGCGGCCTTTCGATTTCTGCCAACTCAGGCATCATCTCCGGCACGCCCCAGACGGTGGGCGAATTCAACGGGGTGCTGACAGCCACGGATCCCGGTGGTGAATTTTCCAGTGTTTCATTCACGTGGTCCATCGTGGAAAACCTAACAGTCACACCCGTCGCCTCGCCGCCCTCCGCTTCTGGCAGCGTGATCAACTTCAACGCCACCAGCAGTGGCGGCAAAAATCCCCGGTTCCGCTGGAACTTTGGTGATGGTTCCGCAGATACGCCATTCTCCATTTCATCCGCAGCAAGTTATACCTATGCCGGGCCGGGCCGTTATCTCGTCACCGTGACTGCCACGGATGATACAGGGCGCACCGTCACCCAGAGTTTCAATCGGGCCGTCCACGCGGCGCTCATGGCAAATCGACCCACGGCGTCCTCCGCCATCTCATACGAACGTCGTCCTTCAGGTGGTGACCGGGTATGGGTGGTCAATCCGGATAATGATAGTGTCACGGTGCTCCAAGCACAATCGGGAGCACGGCTCGCTGAGATTCCCGTCGGCAAATCTCCAAGGTGTGTGGCCGTCGCGCCAAGCGGGCGTATCTGGGTCACGAACGCGGATGCTGCCACGGTCTCAATCATCGATCCAGTGTCCCTTGCCGTGGTGCAAACGCTTGGTTTCCCGCGCGGCTCACGTCCATTTGGCATCGCCTTTTCTCCCAACGGAAATGCGGGTTATCTCGCCCTCGAAAATTCGGGGAGGCTTCTCAAGTTGGATCCGGTGACGGGAGCGGAACTCGCCAATCTGGATGCCGGTCTGAACATCAGGCATCTCTCTATCTCAAGTGATGGCAGCCGGGCTTATCTCAGCCGCTTCATCACTCCGCGCCTAGCCGGTGAAGACACTGCTAACATCACCACCGCCAGCCAAGGCGGAGAAGTGCTCGTAGTTCGCTCATCAGATCTTACCCTCGAAAAAACCCTCGTTCTCGCTCACAGCGAAAAACCAGACTCGTCC
>Ga0105048_10016633_pt1 | contig 11360 bp, 12 predicted proteins | sample MAT05_FD_78382 | JGI IMG/M metagenome (GOLD analysis project Ga0105048, IMG submission 78382) | Freshwater microbial communities from Lake Fryxell liftoff mats and glacier meltwater in Antarctica - MAT-05 | ecosystem: Environmental > Aquatic > Freshwater > Ice > Liftoff microbial mat | place...
GCCTTCAGTAGCCACAAGATGTGTGGCCCGTCGGGTGTCGGTGTGCTCTGGGGTCGCGAGGAACTACTGGAAGCAATGCCACCGTTCCTTGGCGGCGGCAACATGATCGCCGACGTCCGCCTGGATGGTTTTACCACTGCTGAGCTGCCCGCCAAGTTCGAGGCCGGCACACCGCCCATCACCGAGGTCGTCGGCCTCGGGGCTGCGGTTGACTTCCTCACAGGCTTGGGGATGGCCAGCATTCGCCAGCACGAGATCGAAGTCGCGTCGTACGCAATGCAGTCACTCACTCGGCGGTTCGGGAACGACATCCAACTGCATGGCCCCTGCAACGTCGAGATGCGCGGCGCCACTTTCAGCTTCGGCTTCCGCGACATCCACCCGCACGACCTCAGCCAGGTGCTCGACCAGCGCAACGTGTGCGTGCGCGCCGGCCACCATTGCGCAAAGCCGCTGATGCGCCTACTGGGTGTCGCTGCCACCGCTCGAGCCAGCTTCTACCTGTACAACGACACCGCCGACGTCGACACGCTCGCCGACGCACTCGACGGTGCCAGCGATATCTTCGGATTCTGAACCGTCGAGGAGACACCATGCCCGGCTTGGACGACCTGTACCGCGAGATCATTCTTGATCACCACCGTCACCCGCGTAACCGTGGCGAGCTGCCGCCGCCGGCACCCCACGCCGTTGGTCACAACCCGCTGTGTGGCGACGAGATCGACGTCTACCTGCAGGTCGAAGGCGGCGTCATCACCGATGTGAAGGTGGGTGGCCAGGGCTGCAGCATCTCGCAGAGCTCCGCCAGCATGATGAGCCAGGCCATCAAGGGCAAGCCCGTCGCCGAGGTGCGTGCACTGGTTCGCCGGTTCAAGGGTCTGATGAGCATTCCCGACGAAGACGGCAACCCCATCGAGCCCGACTCCAGCGTCGCCTTGGGCGACCTGGAGGCGCTGCAGGGCGTGGTGAAGTTCCCCGTCCGCATCAAGTGCGCGACCCTGTCCTGGAACACGTTGCTCGATGCGCTCGAGCAATCCAACGCATGAGCACGACCTCCGCTCCTACGCGCATCATCATCGACACCGACCCCGGCATCGACGATGCAATGGCCATCGTCTACGCGCTTGCCTCGCCCGAGCTCGATGTCATCGGTCTCACCACCGTGTTCGGTAACGCTCATGTGGAGACGTGCACCAACAACGCACTGCGCATTCTGGACATCGCCGGCCGCCCCGACATTCCGGTGGCCCAGGGTGCCGGCCGCCCACTGGCGTCGGTGTATCGCGGCCCGGCCACTCATGTGCACGGCGTCAACGGCTTGGCCGACGTGCCGCTACCGGATGCGTCGCGCAGCGCACTGGCACTCGACGCAGCCCACTTCATCATCGAGCAAGTGATGGCTGCGCCCGGCGAGATCACGCTGGTCCCCATCGGCCCACTCACCAACATCGCGCTCGCCATGCTGCTGCGCCCCGACCTGCCGCAACATCTTGCGGGCATGGTCATCATGGGTGGCGCCGCGTTCGTGCCGGGCAACTCCTCCCCCGCCGCCGAGGCCAACATCTTCAACGACCCGGAGGCGGCCGACATCGTCTTCGGGGCCGACTGCCCGATCGTGATGTGTGGCCTCGATGTCACCGAGGCCACCATCATGTCCAGCGCGCAGATCGACAGTCTTGGTGCCAGCAGCAACGCCCGCGCCCAGATGGCGGCCGCAATCCTGCCCTACTACCGCGACTTCCACGTCTCCCACGGTGGACCCGACGGAATCCACGTCCACGACAGCACCTGCATCTCGTACCTGCTGGCGCCGCAACACTACAAGTCGGTGCAGCACCCGATTCGTGTCGACACCGGGAGCAGCGTGTCTCGGGGCAAGACGTTGGCAGCGACGCGCAGGCTGCGCGCCGACAGCCCGTGGCTCGGCCGCCCAGACGTGACGATTCTCACCGAGGTCGACGCGGCTGCAGTCGTAGCGCTGGAGCTCGAGCGTCTTACAGTCGTCTGACCTATGCATGAGTTCTTCGACGACATCGTTCCCCATCCCGAAGGCCTCGACGGCGGGACCGATCTGATCCACGAACGTGCCTATGTGGTGCGTGCATACCGCAAGGACAACCAGACGCTGGTGCTGCGCGGCGCGGTGCGCGACCAGAAGCCAGCTGGCCTGTACGTGCCCGACGACCCCGAGCCACTGACGATCCACCACATGATCGTCGACCTGCACATCACAGTGCCGACACTCGAGATCGTGCAGGCGAAGGTGGTGATGGAAATGCATCCTCACGAGCACTGTCGCCAGATCGAGGACCATTACCAGAAACTTGTCGGCCTCTCCATCGCGCGGGGTTTCACCCACAAGGTGCGCGAGCTCTTCGGTGGTCCCCGTGGGTGCACGCACACCACGGCGTTGCTGCAGGCAATGGCGCCTGTGGCCATTCAGTCGATGTGGTCGTTCCGCATGGCAGCCGTTCGCGGAGGTGGCGACGCCGGTGCCGGTGCGCCGGACTTCTCGACGCCCGAGGCGCGCATGCGTGCAGTGGCCACCAACCTCAACACCTGCCACATCTGGGCAGAAGATGGCGACCAGGTCACCGGCATCCGCAACGGTGAGCCGATGGAAGTGCCCGTCTGGATCGTGAAGCGCTACGCCGAGCTCGGCCGTGACCCCGGCACTTGGCGCCAGCAAAGCTGACCACTTCAAGTCGGTGAGGACGACTGCTTCATCGCGATGACAGGCGGTCGCGGGTCGGTGAGAGATCGGCCCGGGCGCCCATGCGATAGTGATGGGATGAGCAACTGTGCGCCTCGAGCAGGTGGAGTTTTCCAGAGACACACCACAGCTGTATTCATGGTGGTCACGCTGTTGTTCGTTGCATGGCAAGCGGTCGAGAACGGGATGAGGTTCAGAACGTACTTCTCGTCCAGTGCCCAGGCTGAGAATGTGACCGACGAAATCGTGTTCCGATGCATGGAAGAACTGTTTCGGAACGAGGTTCCGGCGAAGAGCTCGGTGTGGGTCGAGGAGCCAGATTCCTTGTGGCAGCAAAGGCTGGCCGAGTTCTCCGTGCCCTGGGCGCACCTCGCCGCGGAACTTGCCGATGCGGAGCTCGTGGTATCTCTGGGTAGCGCGGTCAACCCCGCAGCCCCGAACTGCTTTGGTCTCACTGTGATCGCAGAACGCCAATGACACTCGTCGAGCTCCTTCCCCTACTGGTCGTTTTCCTCCCCCACACGGCTGTGGCCACGGGCCGGACGTTGCCGGCACTCGCCTTGGCCCCGTTGACGTTCGGAGCCGCGGCTGCGCTGTCCGCTGTGCTCAACGTGGCATTCGGCGTTCCGCTTCTCGGGGCCTTCGCCGGGTGGTGGTTCGCTTCGCTCGTCGTCATCGTGCTGCTCGCCTCCCGACGCCAGGGCCAACGTCTTGTACGCCTCACCGCAACCAACCAGCGCGGCGTTGACGTCGCGCTTGCACTCATGGCCACGGTCCTCGCTCTCTACGCCTCGCGTTCGACCTGGGTGAACTGGGATGCCCACTCCATCTGGTTCTTTCACGCGCGCTGGTTCCAGGGGAGTGACACGTTGTACCGGGAGCTCGTCGGCAACGGCAGCGTGGGCTTCTCTCACCCGGACTACCCGCCGCTGGTGCCATCAACCGTCGGCATCCTGTGGCGGTCGCGAGACACTATCGACGTGCGCCAGGCTCAGCTCACGGGTTTGTTGCTCAACGTCTCAGCGACCATTGCGTTGGCATGGGTGACGCGTGACACCATCTCGTCGGTCGTTTCCCGGTGGAAGAGTGCAACCAACTCACGATGGGGGCAGGCGTACCGCGCTCTCCCGATCCTCGCAGGCATGGTCATCGTCCTCTCCGCCTTTGGTCTCGGCCCACAATACGTGTCGAACGGAACCAGCGATCTGTTGTGGAGCACATCGGGCGCTGCCGCTCTGGTGCTCATGCTGCGCACCCGTCGCGAGCCCGATCTTCTGTCCGCAGCGTTGCTGCTGGCCCTCGTAGCAAGCCTCACAAAGATCGAAGCACTACTTCCCATGCTCGTGCTGCTCGGTGTGGGTCTTTTGCTGGTCGATCACCAGAAACTCATTCGTCGCGTCGCCATCACGAGCGTTGGTGTTCCAGCGGTCCTGTGGCAGTTACTCGTCAACCGCAATGGAGCGGTACCGGGGTCGGATGTCACCGGGCTCGTCGGTGGCCTCCTCACACTGCGCCAAGTGTCGTGGGTGAGGCTCTGGCACGCCTTGGGGATCTTTTCCGATCAAATGGTTCCGTACCTCGTCGTGGTCGTGCTGGTGTCCGTGCTCGTGTTTTGGTTGAGCCGGGATCGGTTGGCCGCCGTCGACCAGGGTCAATTCCTGATCGCTGTTGTGATCGCGTTCCTGAGCGTTCTCACCGCAGCCCTGGGAGTGGCGGGAAGCGAGTCGCCCGACTCCTTCTTTGCGCCACACGCCGATCGTTTGACCTTCTTCGCCCACCTCGTCCTCCTTGGTGCACTCTTACAACTGGCCTCGGTGGTGTTGCTCAGTGAGGTACCAGCTGACATGCCGCAATCCCCATTGGCCGATGAACCGCCAACTGACGAGGTTCAATCTGCGGGCGCAGACGAACCTGGGCCTGAGTGAATGCCCGCACAACTGCTGGTGTGCTCACTCGGTGAAGAGGGAGAACTCGTGACCTGTAGGGTCGGCCATGACCTGCCACTCGAACCCGCTGTCGAGACGGTTGCCCATGAGGGCACAAGCCCCGCCTCGCCGAACTTGCCTGACACTCGGTCGGGAGCTCAGGACGCGGGCGACGGTCCGATGAGGTCCCACTTGTTGCCGGCCACATCCACGAAGACTGCGACTCGACCGTAGAGCTCATCGCGCGGCGCCTCGAGGAACTTCACCCCGCTCGACCTCATGCGTGTGTACTGCGCGTCGAAGTCGTCGACCTGTAGGAAGAAGCCAACCCGGCCGCCGCTCTGGTTGCCGACGATGGCACTCTGCTCGACCCCATCGGCGCGAGCCAGGAGCAGCGATGCACCTTTGCCGCCCGGTGACACCACGACCCACCGCTTCGGCCGGCCGTCGTTGGTGTCCGAACCGGAATCCTCGACAAGATCGAACCCGAGGCTGTCGACGAAGAACGCAATCGCCTCGTCGTATTCGCGAACCACTACCGTGACCAGACCAAGACGCATGGGTCGAATCTGCGCTGCCTATCCGGGACAGGGAAGACCGGCAAGCTCGACCCGGTTCCGGCCAGCTCGCTTGGCACGGTACAGGGCCTCGTCCGCCGCTTCCATCGCTGCGGCTGCGGAGAATTCCGATTGGAGGTGTGCAACTCCGAACGAGGCGGTGATGGGAACGCCAGGAGGATCGTCGAATCGGAGGTCCTCGATCTGCTGACGGATGTGCTCGGCTGCTCCTGCAGCAGAGGATTCGTCGACAGCGCAGAGGAGCAGCGCGAACTCGTCACCTCCGATTCGACCGATCACGTCGTGCTCGCGAATCGAACCGATGACCGCAGCCACGACCCGGCACAGGACGTCGTCGCCGACTCCGTGACCGTAGTTGTCGTTGAGCGATTTGAAGTGATCGACGTCGAACAGCACCAGGCAGACAGAGACATCGGATGCCCGTTGCAGGCACTGTTCCAACTGCTTGACGAATCCCCGACGGTTCCCCACGCCGGTCAGCTCGTCCGTTGCTGCGATCCGATCGAGCCTGTCGAGGGCAGCGGCCAGCTGGACGCTCAGGTCGGCCTCGGCGAATCGGCGTTCGATCATGCCGTGGATCATGCGGTGAAGGCGAGCGCCGACGATCTCGAGCGAACTCCAGGCAGCAAAGCAGCCGATGGCCAGCCAGGTCGCGAATGCGGCGCCCTCGGCGAGGAGATGCACGATGAACAGCCAGATGCTGACCGTGGTGAACGCATGGAAACTCGCCGGTACGGCGGACGACGTGAGCAGCCCCACGCAGATCGAGACGGATGTGAACAGCAGGCAGATCGTGGCGGCGAGCCGCGGATCAGGTGCGTCGAGAGCTGGCCGAATGAGGATGCCCATCGAGAAGCCGAATGCCAGGTAGGTGCAGACGAGACCCGCTCTGGCGACCACTGCCGACGGAGAGGCTGCGTTCGAGTACCACAGGGCCAGCGTGCCCGCCGCAAGGGTGGCAGAGAGGTACACCCCGAGAGAGACCCATGGCCAGTTGCTCGACGGGTTGAGAACCATCATCACTGCGGCGAGCAGCGGAGCGGTGAAGCCACACCATCGGACGAGCCAGACCGTCAACAGTCTTGCGCGCCCCTGCCGGCTAGCGGGTTCAGCGGTGGCACGAAACTCCTCGAGCGTGACCTCGAGTCCTGCCAGAGCAACCCTGTCGAGCGGGGCAAAGAGGCGGGACCACACGGAAGAATGTCGGCCAGAACAGACGCTCACTTGAGCATGATATGGAGGGCCGCTCGGCGGAGCTCAGGCCGTCATTGCGGCCAACGGCTGGCTAGATCCGGCCTGACGACCGGCGATCAGTGGTCGAGCTGATCTCGGAGCGATTCGAGGTACGGCAAGGCCATTTGGTCCTTCGGCCGGTTGGCGGCGCGCTTCGAGGCGATGATGTCATCGAGCGCCGCAACCCACACCACCAGACCCTCGCCGATATCCTTCTCCGTTGCGTGTTGGCGCCATCCATCAAAATCGGACCGGGGTCCTGCGGGGGTGAACGTGAGGTCCATCTCCCCCAGGTCGGTCACAAGGTTCAACGTGTGCGGCATGTTTGCGAGGAACGGACCATCGATCCGCGTGTCGACAGCGCCGCCATCAATGCGGATCTGCGCCCCCATTCGGCCGAGTGCACGACCGAGGCGATCCAGGTTGTCGGCCTCTCGCTGAGGCACGAGATCGAGGTCGCGGGTCGTCAGCGGCGAGCCGTGGATGATGGCTCCGAAGCCACCGAGGATCACGTACTCGACGCCCTCCTCGTTGAGGATGCGACACATCGCGAGAGGATCGAACATCAGCCGGTCGATGAGGTCGAGGCGCGTCGGACACGGGCCTGGACGTCGAGCACGGTGTTGCTGAACGCGACCATCTCAGCGACCCTCTCAGCAACGGTCATCCCCAGCAGATGACGGATCTGAGTCACATCGACACCACGCTTGTCCTCGAATGGTGAGGGCGACTCCATGGCGTCATCCTACGACGATGACGGTCAGCCGCGCTTGAGATCGATGACCAGGCCCTCGCTGACCTGGACGAGCTGATGGGGTTCGATGCCGAACACATCGGTCCACGTCCCCGCGGCCGCCCAGACCTCGTCGTACTGCAACAGATCAGGGTCGATGAAGACACGCAGGTGCGTCGTGTGGCCGAACGGCGGGACACCGCCGATCGGGAAGCCGGTGGCGGCGCGCACCGCGTCCGCATCCACGCGGGCACACTTCGTTCCGCCCGCAGCGAGAGCGAGCTTGTGTTCGTCGAGTTGATTGGCACCACTCACATAGGCCAACACGACCTCGCCGTCGACCCCGAAAATGAGGCTCTTGACGATCTGGCCGACCTCGACACCGATCGCCGCCGCTGCATCGAGCGCAGTCTTCGTGCCTTCGGGGAAGCTGCGCGGGGTGATCTGCAGGCCGCGGGCGGCCGCCGCTTCGATGACGCGTACGACATTCTGGTGGAGTGGTTCGCTCATATGGCGCCGAGCGTATCCAACGCACCACCACCCCCGGACTACGTTCAAGAGCCATGGTTCGAACTTCCTGAAATCCAGCGAGCGCGTTGCTGATCAGCGCCCCCTCCCCTACTCTGGTCGGGGAAGGGGAGTATCCCTCCGCATCGTTGTCGTCATCACGGCTCGCGCCCGGCACGATGGCCCCTCGGGGTGGGAAAGACCTTCGGTTCCAGTCAGTTGACGGTTTCCGAAGGAGATTTTCTGTTGCTCGCTATGCCCGCACCGCCCGGCCCCAGTACTCATCAAAACGCGTATCGGCGTTTGCCGGCGGAGGTGGCCGAAGGCCTCGACGTCGACCCCGGCGTCGGCTTGTCCGCAGCGGTCGTCACCGCCCGGCTCGCGCAGTCCGGCCCCAACGAGCTCGCCGCGGCGGTCCGCGTCCCGGCCTGGAAGCGCTTCGTCGCCCAGTTCAAAGACCTGCTGATCCTCATCCTTCTCGCCGCTGCGGCCCTTGCCTTCCTGGTCTCTGGCGAGCTGAAGACCCCGCTGGTCGTGCTGGCCGTGGTGCTGTTCAACGCGCTGATCGGCTTCGTCCAGGAGAACCGTGCCGAGCGTTCACTCGAGGCGCTTCGAGACATGCTCGTCTCGCACACCAGGGTCCGCCGCGACGGGCGGCTGGCAAACATCGTCACCGCTGAGCTGGTGCCCGGCGACATCGTGCTCGTCGACGCAGGCGATCGCATTCCCGCCGACGGACGCCTGCTGGTGGCCAACAGCGTCGAGATCGAGGAAGCTGCACTGACCGGCGAGAGCCACCCCGCGGTCAAGCACACCGACGCCATCGACCGTGATGACGTGCCCCTTGGTGACCGCACGTGCATGGCCTTCATGAGTACCACGGTCACTCGCGGCAGCGCAGAACTGGTGGTGACGGCCACCGGCATGCACACCGAGATCGGCCGGATCGCCGACCTGCTGGGGGCCACGCCGGCCGAACGGACGCCGCTGCAGGTCCAGCTCGACCGCCTCGCGCGCAGCCTGGCCAAGCTGGCAGGCGTCATCGTCGGACTCGTCGTGATCATCGGGCTGGCGCGCGGCGAAGAGTTCAGTGATCTGGTGCTCACCGCCGTGGCGCTCGCCGTCGCCGCGATCCCCGAGGGCTTGCCGGCGGTCACCGCCGTCACGCTCGCACTCGGCGTGGGCAAGATGGCGAAACAGAACGCCATCGTCAAACGGCTCGCGTCAGTCGAGACACTCGGCTGCACCAGCGTGATCTGTAGTGACAAGACGGGCACCCTGACGCTGAACGAGATGACCGCTGTCGAGCTCGTCACGCAGCTGCGCAGCCACACGGTGACCGGCGGCGGCTACGAGCCGGTCGGCACGATCGAACGGCACCGTGGCGACGACCCGGTAGCGCTCGACGCGGCACTGACGGCGATGGCACTGTGCAACGACGCTGAAATGTGCGACGACGGTGACGGCCCGACCCTTGTCGGCGACCCGACCGAAGGTGCGCTGATCGTGCTGGCAGCAAAGTCCGATCTCGACATCACCGATCTGCGGGCACGCCATCCACGCCGTGCCGTGGTGCCCTTCGACTCGGCCAACAAGTTCATGGCGACCGCCCACGAAATGGTCACCGCCGGTGGAGAGCGGGTCGTCCGGCTGCTCGTCAAGGGTGCTCCCGATGTGCTGCTCACTCGAGCCGTCGCCGTCATCGACCATCAAGGTGAGCAGGCGCCGCTGGCGATGCACCTCGACGAACTTCTGGCCCACAACGAACGACTTGCTTCGCAGGGTCTGCGAGTGCTGGCCGTTGCACAGCGCGAGTTCGATCTGGATGCGTGGGCGGAGTTCGAGGCGGACTCCGCCAACGTGATCGAACTCGTCGAACAGCTGACGTTCCTCGCGTTGGCCGGCATCGTGGACCCGCCCCGTCCAGAGGCACGGCTAGCGATCGAGACAGCACATCGGGCCGGCATCGATGTGAAGATGATCACCGGTGACCACGCTGCGACGGCCGCCGCGATCGGCCGACAGCTCGGCCTCGAGGGAGAGGCCGTCACCGGCGCCGACCTCGATGCGATGGACGACGACGAACTGGCGCAGCGCATCGACGAGATCACCGTCTTCGCCCGGGTGGCGCCGGAGCACAAGTTGCGCCTCATCGCAGCCCTGCAGCAGCGCGGCGACGTCGTTGCGATGACCGGCGACGGCGTCAACGACGCACCAGCGTTGAAGAAGGCAGACATGGGCATCGCCATGGGCATCACCGGCACGGAGGTCAGCAAGGAGGCCTCGACAATGGTGCTCACGGACGACAACTTCGCGACCATCGTCACGGCGGTGGGCGAAGGCCGGTCGATCTACGCCAACATCGTCAAGTTCGTCCGCTTCCAGCTCAGCACGACCCTCGGGTTCGCGTTGCTCTTCCTGCTGGCAGCTGCTCTCGACATCGCCGGCGGCAAACCGTTCACGGCGATCGCCATCCTGTGGGTGAACATCATCATGGACGGCCCGCCGGCAATGGCGTTGGGGGTCGATCGCGCCGACGCCGACACGATGGTGCGCCGGCCGCGGCCGCGTACCGAGCGGATCCTCACGCGCAGTCGTTGGACCGCAGTTTCGATCAGCGCCCTGATGATGGCAATCGGCACGCTCGCCGTCCTCGAGTGGGCGCCGGGCGACGCACTCCGAGCGGGCACGGCCACCGTCGCTGCAACGATGGCGTTCAACACGTTCGTCCTGTTCCAGTTCTTCAACATCCTCAACGCCCGACACGACACGCGCACCGTCTTCCACCGCGACACGCTGGGTAACCGCTGGCTGTGGTGGTCGCTGCTCGGCGTTGGCGTGCTGCAGGTCGGCGTCACTCACGTCGGCCCGATGCAGCGCCTCTTCGACACCACGTCGATCAGCCTCACGCAGTGGCTGCTCTGCGCTGCGGTCGCCAGCAGCGTGCTGTGGGTCGAAGAGGCCCGCAAGTTCATCGTCCGTCGTACCAACCAAAGGGAGACCCTGTCATGAATTGCCCCACCTGCCCAGCTGCTGTTCTCGTGATGGCCGATCGTTCCGGCATCGAGATCGACTACTGCCCCACCTGTCGCGGAGTGTGGCTGGACCGCGGCGAGCTGGACAAGATCATCGAGCGCAACGCAGCCGCCACTACTGCTCCAGCCGCCCCACCGCCGGCCGCCCCGGCCCCAGCCGACTCGCGCATCGCCCCGGCAGATTACGGAAGCCCGCGATCCAACTCGAAGTATCACTCCAAGTACCACGCACCCCGTGGCGGCGAATACCCACGCAAGAAGAAGTCGTCGTTCCTCGGCGAAATGTTCGATTTCTGACCCGACGTTGCAGGAAAGGGAGCCTTCGATGTTCAAGAACACCATGAAAACCACGGTGCTGCTGGCAGGCATGGGCGGCCTCATCGTCGCCGTTGCCGGCATCATCGGCGGAGGCAGCGCCGCCTCGCTCACCATCGGCCTTGCCATCGCCTTCGTGATGGTGGGCGGTTCGTACTGGTTCAGCGACAAGCTGGCACTCAAATCAGCGAAGGCGAAGGTGATCCAGCGCGAGGACTCCCCAGAGTTCTACGACATGGTCGCCTCACTCGCCCAGCGGGCGAACCTGCCCATGCCGCGAGTTGCCATCTCGCCCAGTGATCAGCCGAACGCGTTTGCCAC
>Ga0105048_10016634_pt1 | contig 11360 bp, 6 predicted proteins | sample MAT05_FD_78382 | JGI IMG/M metagenome (GOLD analysis project Ga0105048, IMG submission 78382) | Freshwater microbial communities from Lake Fryxell liftoff mats and glacier meltwater in Antarctica - MAT-05 | ecosystem: Environmental > Aquatic > Freshwater > Ice > Liftoff microbial mat | place...
CGTCAGCGCGAAGGGTTACGGGCGGACCTTGCCGACGAGGCGCTTGGTCACCCGCATCGCGCTGGACGCCATGAGGCTCCACTCGCCGTCGCGGACCAGGTTCACGACGACGCGCTTGTAGCGCACCCAGGCCGACTCGCGGGTGTGCTCCTGGGACACGAAGCCGCCGGCGTCGATGTAGCCCGAGGCGAGGTCGGGCGAGCGCACGGGATGCCGGCAGAACTCGACGATGGGCCGCAGGGCCACCGACCACGCGAAGCGCGACCGGACCTCGGCGACGTTGGCGCGGCAGTCCGCCGCGAACGTGTCGTCCTCGAGCAGGCGGAAGAGGGCGTCGGCGAGCGCATCGACGTCGCCCGGCGCCACGGTGAGCCCGAGTTGCTCGTGCTCGATGAGGTCGGCCAGCGAATCGCCGCTCGTGGCGACGGTGGGCAGCCCGGCCCACAGGTAGTCGAGCACGCGGGTGCGGAACGAGAACTCCGTCTCGATGTGGTGCAGGTGCGTGGTCACGGCGACGTCGGCATCGAGGAGGTAGTTCTGGCGATCCTCGTACGCCACCCACTCCTCGTTGAAGATGACCGTGGTGCCCACCAGGCCGAGGTCGGCGGCGAGCCGGCGGGCCTCGAGCGCCATGCGCATCTCGGGCACCTCGACGTTCGGGTGGCGCATGCCGAGGAACACCAGGCGCACGTTGGGGATGCGTTCGCGCAGCTGGTCCACCGCGCGGATCAGCGTGAGCGGATCGAACCAGTTGTAGACGCCGCCGCCCCAGAGGATGACCGGGTCCTCGGGTCCGACGCCGTCGATCACGCCCTTGATGGCGGCTCGGGTGCGCTCGGGTGGGTGGTCCGGGATGCCGAAGGGCACCACCGCGATCTGGCTCCGCAGGCTCGGGTCGTGGTCGTAGGTGACCGGGTTGATGCGGCCGAGCGACGCCAGGTGCCCGAGCCAGAAGTCGCGCTGCTTCTCACTGGCGCACACGAAGAAGTCGCCGCGGCGCAACTGCTCGTTGAGCACGTCGGTGGCACCGAGGACCGCGACCCGCCGGTTGTGGGGCCCGTCGTCCTTCGCCGCTTCGAGCTGCTCGAGGTGCATGGGGTCGTACACGTCGGCCACGAAGATGCGGTCCTCGCGCTCGAACGAGCCCTGCCCGCCCATGACCCAGCCCTGGAAGAAGAAGATGTCGCACCACTCGACCAAGTCCGAGATGTCGGAATCGTCGGCCTGCTCGATCGAGAAGCCGGGATCGGTGAGCTCGGCGTTGGTGAGGCTCACGAGGCGGACCTCGTGCTCCGCGGCCAGCTCGCGAGCGATGTTCCAGGCCCGGATGCCGGGACCGGCCATACGGGGGGCGAGCGAGTCGCGGGTGGCGACGACGACGCGGAAGCTGCCACCGAACCGGTGGCCGCCGGGCATCGCGCGGACGAGGGTCCGGTGGATGGCGAGGAACGCCGGATCGTCACAATCGGCCCGGAGCGGGTCGCGGAGCAGGTCGACGATCTCTGCGTCGGGCCGCCGCCGCGTGGCCTGGAGCTCGGTTCGCTCCTCGCGCAGGTTGTCGAGCAGCTCGACGAACGCGTCGACGCCCGCCTGGCGGTCAGCGGTGGGGTCGAGGGCTGCGAGCCGCAACGGGCTCAGCACCAACGCGCCGGGGAGCGCGGCACCGAGGCTGGCATCGTCGTAGTTGCGGTAGATGGTGATGAGGGCGTCCCGCTCGAGCCGGGCCGCCGACCGCGCAGGGACGGGGTCGGGCTCGGTGCCCGGCACCGCCAGATCGGGGTCGAGCAGCACCCCCGCCGAGCGGGTCCACAGCCGCCAGCCGAGGTCGATGGTGAGCGACGGATCGGCCAGGCGGGCATCGAAGCCACCGACGCGACGCAGCTCCTCGGCCCACGCCGCCCACACCCGGCCCAGGAAGAAGGTCGGACCCTCGACCGTTGTCGCTCCGGAGTCGGGACGGGCGGGGAGGACGTGGCCGACGTGGGAGAGCCCAGCGGGTCGGGGCCGGGCCCGGCCGCTCGCCGGGTCGACAACGGGGCAGGCCAGCGCGGCGTGATGGCGCCGGGCGAGGCCGGCGGCGACCGCGGCCGACCAGCCGGGTGCGGGTTCGAGCCCGGCGACGACGTGGAGCACCACCGGCGAGGTGACGACGTCGAGCGCGTGGGCGAACGCCTCGCCGGGTCGATCGGGATCGGCCACGAGCACCAGGGTGTCCGCGCCGGACGGATCGCCGGCGTGATGCACGACGATCACCTGGGCGACGGACTCGGCATCGGTGCGCACCGCGGCGAGGGTCCGGTCGAGCGCGTCGGCCGAGGCCGCCCGGCCGTCGACGAGCAGGGAGATGCGGGGGTGGTCACTCACTGGTTCACGCTCACGAGGTCACGGGCTCGGACCGGGTCGGGTGCGCGTCGCCTTCGGTGACCGCCCACCGGCCGGCGAGGGACACGACGCCACCGAAGGTCTCGTGCGGGGTGCCGGCCTCGACGTCGAAGCGCAGCACCTTCTGGCGGAAGTCGTAGGGGTGAGTGATCGCATGGTCGTAGAGCGACACCGTGACGTCGTAGGTGCCAGGGAGGAGCAGCATCCGATCGATCGTGAGCTCGATGACGCCGTTACCATCGATGCGGGCACACTCGAGCCCCGCCTCGCGGGTGTTGGGCCCGGTGACGAGCACACCCTCGAGGGTGAAGATGGCGAAGCCGAAGACCGGGCGGTCGATCGGCTCGTGGGCGTCGAAGTGGATGCGGACGGTGACCGCGTCACCGGTGTTGATCCGGTTGGTCGGCCGGCGGTCGCGATCGACGATCTCGACGTGGTCGATGACGGCCTCGCCCGAGCCCCACCGCGCACCGAGGCCCTCGTCGTCCTCCTGTCGGTCGGTCTGGACCTCGGCGATGTAGTTGTCGATCACCTCGCCGGCGTCACCGATCTGCTGCACGACACCGTGCTCCAGCCACGCCACCCGGTCGCAGATGGTGCGCATGGCCGACATGCCGTGCGACACCACCACGATGGTTTTGCCGCTGTCGCGCATCTCGCTGAACTTCTCGTTGCAGCGACGTTGGAACTGCTCGTCGCCCACCGCCAGCACCTCGTCGACCAGCAGCACGTCGGGATCGACGTTGATGGCGACCGAGAAGCCGAGGCGCACGTACATGCCCGACGAGTAGTTCTTCACCGGCGAGTCGATGAACTGCTCGAGGCCGGCGAACTCGACGATCTCATCGAACTTGCGGGTGACCTCCTTGCCGCTCAGACCGAGGATGGCGGCGTTGAGGAAGACGTTCTCGCGGCCCGACAGCTCCGGGTGGAACCCGGCGCCGAGCTCGAGCAGCGCCGACACCTTGCCCACGACCTCGATCGAGCCCTTCTCCGGTCGCAGGATCCGGGCCATGCACTTGAGCAGCGTGCTCTTGCCCGACCCGTTCTCGCCGATGAGGCCGTACGTGGTGCCCTGCTCGATCTCGAGCGAGACGTCGTCGAGGGCCCGGAAGTCCTCGTAGCGGGCGCGGCGACCGCGAGAGAACGTGGCCTTGAGGCTCTGGTTGCGGTCGTTGTACAGCCGGAAGTTCTTGCTGACGTTGCGCACCGTGATGGCGTTGGCCGCCGAGCGCGCCGGACGCGAGCCCGCGGCGTTCGGTCCGGTGCCGGCCGCGCCCGCCGATCCCGACGAGTCGGTCTGTCCGTCGCCCATCAGAGCTCCTCCGCCAATCGACCCTCGAACCGCCGGAACACCCACAGGCCGGCGAAGAAGATCCCCACCGACCACACGAGCACGTAGGCCACCGACGCCATGCCCGGCATCGTCCAGTCGTAGAGGAGGCTGCGGAAGATCCCGACGAACTCCACCATGGGGTTCGCCTTGTAGAGCGTCACCATCCACCCGGCGGGCGCCTTGTCCTCCACGAGCGACAGCGGGTACACGATCGGCGTGGCGTAGAACCAGAGGTTCAACAAGATGGTGAACAGGTACTGGACATCGCGGAAGTACACGTTGGCGACGGCGAGCATGAGGCCGATCCCGGCGGCGTAGGCCGAGATCGCCACCACCAGGAGCAGGGCCGGGATCAACCAGGGAAGGACGCCGACGACCGAGGAGCCGAGCACGGCGATGAACAGCACCAGGACGCCCATCTCGATGAGGAACGACACGTCGAGCGACAGCACGAGCGAGAAGGGCAGGAGCTCGCGCGGGAAGTAGACCTTCTTGATCAGACCGGCGTTGCCGATGAGGGTGGCCATCGACCCGCTCAGCGACTGCGACACGAAGTTCCAGGGCAGCAGGCCGCACATCAGCCAGACCGGGAAGCTCTCGATCCCGCTGTTGAGGCCGATGCCGGGATCGTTGCCGAACAGCACACCGAAGACGACGGTGTAGATCACCATCAGCGAGATCGGGTTCAGGAGCGACCAGGTCCAGCCCAGCAGCGACCGCTTGTACTTCCCGCGCAGCTCTCGCAGCGTGAGGTTCGTGAGCAGCTCGCGCGACTGCACGATTTCGGTGAGGACGTTCATCGAGCGGGGGGTCTCCAAGGGGACGCGGGGCCGGCCAGTTTGGTGGAAGCCGGTGCGGCCGACCCAATCTCGCAGGTCCGGCGAGGGTACTGCCGCCCGGTAGCGTACGGCCCGATGCGCATCGTGACGGTCTCGGCCCACTACCCCCCGAACTTCGTCAGTGGGGGCACCCTGCAGCCCCAGCGCCTGTCCCAGGGTCTGCGCGCGAAGGGCCACGAGGTGTCGGTCTTCGCCGGGTGGCTGGGCGATCGCGAACCGCTCGAAACCTGGACCGACACCGATGTGACCGGCATGGATGTGCGGTGGGTGGTCACCACGCCGTGGATCGGCTGGTCCGACGAGCACAACTGGCACAACCCGCCCGTGACCGAGCTGTTCCGCCGGCACCTGGACGAGGTGCGACCCGACCTCGTGCACATCCACTCGTTGCAGTCGCTCGGCGCCGGCCTCGTGCCCGTGGCCCACGCGTCGGGGGCACGGGTCGTGGTCACCATGCACGACTTCTGGTGGTTGTGCGCCCGCCAGTTCCTCGTCGACACCGGGTTGCGACCCTGCAGCCTGGTCGTCGACGCCGGCGAGTGCGCGTGCGAGATCGGCTCGGCCGAGCGCGACCGCCGCATCGGCGCCCTGCGCACCCTCCTGGGCCCGGCCGACCTGGTGCTGGCACCGTCGGTCAGCGCGATGCAGGTCCTCGCCGCCAACGGCGTCGCGCCCGGGCGGCTCGAGGTGGACGAGAACGGTCTCCCCGACCTCGACGCCCTCGCATCCGGTCCGTCCGCCGCCGCCGACTGGACCTCGACGGCCGCCGACGCCCCGGTCCGGTTCGTCTACACCGGCGGGCCGAACCCGATGAAGGGCGCCGCCCACCTCGTGGCCGCCGCCCGCCTCCTCGCCGCCACCCCCGGGTGGACCCTCACCGCCTTCGGCCTCGGCGAGCACCTCGCCGACGCGGGCGTCGACCTGGCCGGGCTGCCGGTCGACATCCGTGATCCGTTCGAGCCCGCCGAGCTCGCCGGGATCCTCGCCGCCCACGACGTGTTCGTGCTGCCGTCGGTCATGCGCGAGACCCACTCGCTCGCCACCCGTGAGGCGCTCGCCGCCGGGCTCCCCGTGCTGTGCACCGACACCCTCGGACCGGAGGAGGTCGTCACCCACGCCGGCAACGGGCTGATCGTGCCCGCCGGCGATGCCGAGGCGCTGGCCTCGGCGATGGGCCGCCTCGCCGGCGACCGGCCGCTGCTCGATCACCTGCGGGCCGGCGCGGCCGAGCCGTTCGCCCTACGCCACATCGACGAGCAGGTCGACGCCCTCTCCGACCGCTTCGCGCGCCTGGTCGCGGACACCGGCTCGGTGTCCACCGCCGAACCGGCCGGAGCGGTGCGGTCGGTGCTGTTCGTCGTGGGCATCGAGGGCGCGCCGCTGCGCTACCGCGCCCGCTTGCCCGCCGAGGCGCTGGGGCTCGACGGGATCCACACCGAGGTGCGCCACTACCGCGACCCGGACCTGCTCGCCCTCGGCGGCCACGCCGATGTGGTCGTCTTCTACCGGGTGCCCGCCACGCTCCAGATCCTCGAGCTCATCACGACGCTGCGCAGCACCGGTGTCCCCTGCGCGTACGACGTCGACGACCTCATCTTCGATCCCGACCAGCGCGACGAGATCCCCGCCCTGCGCCTCCTCCCGCCCGACGAGGCGCTCCTCTGGCTCGAAGGGGTGAACCGCTACCGCACCACGCTCGAGGCGTGCGACGCCTACATCGGCAGCACCGATGCGCTCGTCGACCACGCCGCCACGCTCACCGGGCTACCGGCACACCGGTTCACCAACGGCGTGGGCCAGGTGCTCGCCCGCCGGGCCGACCGCGAGCTGCGGCGACCCCGCAAGCCGGGCCCGCCGCGCATCGGCTACTTCAGCGGCACCACGACCCACGACGAGGACTGGTTCTTCGTCGAGCCGGCGGTGCTGGCGGCCCTCGAGGCCCATCCCGAGGCCGAGCTTTGGCTCGGTGGCCATCTGCCCCCGAGCGAGGCGCTCGACCAGCTCGGCGAGCGATTGGTGCGCATCGAGTTCCTGCCGTGGCTCGACCTCGCCGGTGCCCTGCGCGACCTCGACATCAACCTGGCACCGCTGGCGCCGGGCAGCAGCTTCAACGAGGCCAAGAGCGCCATCAAGTGGCTCGAGGCCGCACTGGTCGAGACGCCGACCATCGCCACACCAACGGGACCGTTCCGCGAGGCGATCACCCACGGGGACACGGGACTGCTGGCGGCCACGCCCGGCGAGTGGATCGATGCCCTCGACCACCTGCTCGGCGATCGGGCCGACCGCGCCCGCATCGGCGCCCGAGCCCGCCGCCGCGCGCTGCTCACGTGGTCGCCCGAGCTCCAGGCCCAGCGCTACACCGTGATCCTCAACGACATCGCCGCCCGCGGACCGCTCACCGACCGCGTCGCGACCGACTGGGTGCCTGTCGCCCTCGACGAGCCGGCCGTGGCCACGACCCTCGAGCCGTACCCGTCGGCGGGCGGATCCGCGGTGCCCGCCCCGGCTCGCGTCCCGGAGCCCGCCGGGCCCGTCGGTCTATCGGAGCACCCCGTCGTCGATCGCCTCGTGCCGCGCGCCCAGCGGATCGAGTCGCTCGCCCGCCGCACCGTCGGCAAGGTCCGAGCGGTGGGTGTCGTCGGCGCGGCGCGAGCGGGCACCCGGAAGCTGGCCTGGTGGGTCGGCAACCGCAGGTCCCCAGCGGGCTGACCGGCGGGCGGGTCAGCGCGAGGGTCGGACCTTGGCGCGCACCTTCTTCAGGAAGCTCTTGGCCCGCAGCACCGGCGCGTTGACCTGCACCTGGTAGACGAAGAGCTCCTCGAGCCGGCTGCGGGTGTCGCGCTGGACGCCGCTCATGCGGTCGACCTCGTTGCCGATCTGCTCGACGGCCACGGCCAGCCGATCGATGCGTCCGGCCACGTCGACGAGCAGGTCGGTCATCCCGCCCACCCGCTCGTGCAGCGCGGCGACCCCGGCATCGACGACCGCGATCGGTGGGAGCACCTGGTGACCCACGATGCCGTTCACGTCCTGGCGGACGACCTCGCTCGTGTCGACCGCGACGATGACCGATGCCAGGGCGACCAGGTCGACCGGCGGCAACCCAGGAGCGTTGTCCGCCGGGTCGTCGTCGGCATCGACCAACTCGGGCGCGCGGCTGATCCACGACACGATGAGGTGGCGGTAGAAGGGCGGGGCCGACGGCATCGACGCCAGCGCCGTGTTGTGGAAGATGTCGTAGCCCTGGCTGAGCGGATCGAGGGCCGGGCGGGCCTCGAGCTGGAAGCGCAGCAGCATCGACACCAGCCAGTCCCACAGGTTGCCGTTGCCGATGACCGCGCCCTCGCCGCCGGCGGCCAGCAGCCCCGCGAGGGACTCGTCCAGGTTCGGGAGCCCCCGCTCGCGGTGCTCTTCGAGCTGGGGCTGGGGTGCACCGAGGGCGAGCGCGGCGTAGCGGCGGACGAGATCCTCGGCGCCAGCGACACCTGGGGTGTCGAAGGGTGCAGCCACCACCACGAGCTCGCGGCTGACCCGTCGCAGCTCGGCCAGGAACGCGTCGCGGCGGTCCGGAAGCACGTGCTCGAGCACATCGCTGGTGACGACGGCGTCGAAGGTGTCGTCCGCGAACGGCAGGCGGCTGCCGTCTCCGAGCAGGGGCCGGTTGCCGTCGAGGCGCTCGGCCTCGAGCGCGATGTCCACCCCGACGACCCACAGCTCGGGTTCGAGGAGGGTCAGGTAGCCGGCGGTGTCGCCGACGTCGAGCACGCGGTGGGCCCCGGGTCCGAGCGACGAGCGCACGAGCCGGGCGATCTCGACGTAGCGGTCGTAGCGATCGAAGGAGGTCCACGTCGCCTGCGGGTAGGCGACCGTCCCCGGCGCGAGCGTAGGGGTTCGGCGACGTTGCGTGGCGGGGGAACCGGGCGATGGCACCCGGTCAACCTACTGGTCAGCTGCGGCGCGTCGCCGAACCGGTGTGACCCCCGTCGCACCCCCCCGGGGGTGCGACGGGCGGGTGGGGGCCCGGCGGTAGGATCGCTCGGTGACCAGCACGACCGCGGACGCGGCTGACGTCCGCGCTGCTGACGTGGGCCCGGAGTCCCCCGCCGACCCCCGCACCGGAACCGAAGCGCCGCGCCGGTTCCTGCCCCTTCCGGCCCAGCTCGACCCACGAGCCCGTCGCCTGCACCGCATCGTCCTGGGGTGCCTCCTGGCGTTCGGGTTGATCCAGGGGGCCTACTGGGTGTTCACGACCGTCGTCTGGAACCCGATCGACGAGGTCGCGCACTACGGCTACGTGGAGTCGCTCGCCACGGGCAACGGCGTGCCCACCGTCGGCGTCGACCTGCTCGACGATGCCACCCTGGCATCGTTCAAGGAGTCGCCGACCCTCCTGTTCCGGAGCTTCCCGTACCGGCCAACCAACGCGGACGAGAACTGGGGCGGCACCCGGCACCAGTACGAGGCCGTGCACGGACCCACGTACTACGTGGCCATGATCCCGGCGTACTGGATCGGCAAGCCGTTCGGGGTCATGGGCAGCCTCTACGCCATCCGCTTCGCCACCGTCGCGCTGGTGCTGCTGGCCATCCCCCTCACGTGGATGCTCGCCCGGCGACTGTTCCCCGACCGTCCGGTCGTCTGGCTGCTCGCCCCCGGCCTGCTCATCGCGGTCAACAGCCTCAGCGCCGGCGCCGTGAGCAACGACGCCATGGTGCTCGTGCTGTCCATCGCCACCACCCTCGTGTTCCTGCGCGCCCTCGACCAGCCCCGCTCGTGGCTCCCCGCCGCCGGAGCCGGCGTCCTGTTCGCGCTCACCATCGTCACCAAGATGACCTCGCTGGTGCTGATCCCCTTCCTGGCACTGGCGTTCCTCGCCTGGGTGGCGACGCAGCGCCCGAAGATCCTGGCCATCGGCCGGTTCGTCGCCCTGTTCCTGGCGGGTGCGGTGGTCGCGTTCGCGCCGTGGCTGGCGTGGAACCTGCGCATGTACCGCTCGACCAGCGCGGCGACGGTGGTCGACGGCATCACCGGGGCGTCGCTGCCCGAATCGCAGCTCTCGATCAGCGCCATCGTCCAGCACGCCTCGGTCGCCCGCCCCGGTGTGTGGCTGAGCCAGTTGCTGGTCGGGAGCTCGTACCAGACCCTGTGGGAGCTCGCCCTCGTGGTGGCGCTCGTCCTGGGCGGCCTCGCCGCGGCGCTGCGCAAGCGGTGGCGCGACCTCGCCGTGCTGCTCTGGTGCGGATCGGCGTTGCCGCTGGCGTTCGTGTCCATGGAGGTCATCGTCTTCGTGCTGTTCGACGGCACCGGTGGACCCATGGGCCGGCACCTGATCGCGGCGCTGGCCCCGACGATGGTGATGGTCGCCGCGGCCGCGGTCCTCGTCGTCGGCTCGCGCTGGGCGCCGCCGCTGATCGCCACGCTGGTGGCCGGGTCGCTCGTGCTCCAGGTGCCGGTCGCACGCGACTTCATCCAGGTCGCCTACCTCGCGGCGTCGATCGACCACCGCTACGCGCCGGTCATCTACCAGGACTGGGCCACGACCGCGGTCGAGGACCGCACCGCCATCACCGTGTCCGCGGACTGCCCGGTCGAGATCATCGGCGTGGGCTTCATGGATCGGACGCCGGGTGTGCTCCCCGGCACGGTGCCCACGGCGCTCGTGGTGCGCGGCAGCGCCGGAGACACCCGAGCCACGGGGGGCGGGGTGCTCTACGACATCCCCACCTACCGGCTGGACGCGCCGGTCACCGGCCCGTTCACCATCGAGTTGCCCGCGGGGTCGCTCGTGCGCTCGTCTCCGGACGACCGCGACACCGACGTGGCGTACACCGCCGGTGCCGGCGACCCGGTGGTCACGGCGTACTGCCCCGTGGCCGACGCCGACGAGCAGGCGTTCGCCCGGATCTACCCGATCGGCCACCCCGACCGGTTGTCGCTCGGGATGCTGCAGGGCTTCCCGGTGCTGCTCGCGGCGGCCGGCGTGCTGGTCGCCGCGGGGCTGGCCGTCAGCGCCGGCCTGCGATCGCGGGCAGGCGCTTCGCGGCCGTCCGAGCCGTCTCCAACAGCCGACGTTTGACGAGGATCAGCTTCTCCTCCGGCGCACTGACCGCCATCGCCACCGCGCCGGGCGCCAGGTCCGGTTCGACGGTGACCGGGCCCGTCGGGACGGGATCGTCGATCTCGGGGATCGACTCGAGCTGGATCCGCCGACGTTCGGCCGGGTCGAGCGAGATCGGGAGCTTCTCGAGCACGACCTGGAACTCGATGGTGTTGACGACCGTGGGCACGAACTCGGTGATCCGGTACTCGATCAGATCGAGGGAGACGAGCCGGCGGTAGATGTCGAGGAACGAGCCCGGCGTGAACACCTGGCAGTGGCCGTCGACGTACTCCCCGGTGGCCTCGTGCTTGCGGCACTGCTCGAACGCCCATGCGTCGGGGTCGAGGTCGTCGCGCCAGACCCCGGAGTAGTCGGCGGTGCCAGCCCACAGCGCGCCGGCGTCGACGGCGACGATGCGTGAGTGGAAGTCGTAGATCTGCCGGTAGCCGGGGGCCTTGAGCTCCCGGAGGTGCGCGTCGACCAGGTCGCTCATGCCGGTGAGGTCGCGGTTCACGTCGAAGCACAGCCGCTTGTCGGGGATGGCCAGGCAGAGGCGGCCGCCGTCCACCAGCACCGCGGCGATCTCACGCAGCCAGCCGATCATGTCCGGGGCATGCTCGACCACGTGCGACGCGAAGACGAAGTCGTAGGGCGCGGCGTCGCCGACGACCACCACGAGGGGGTGGTCGCCGTTCCACAC
>Ga0105048_10016635_pt1 | contig 11360 bp, 13 predicted proteins | sample MAT05_FD_78382 | JGI IMG/M metagenome (GOLD analysis project Ga0105048, IMG submission 78382) | Freshwater microbial communities from Lake Fryxell liftoff mats and glacier meltwater in Antarctica - MAT-05 | ecosystem: Environmental > Aquatic > Freshwater > Ice > Liftoff microbial mat | place...
AGGCGGGATCAAATTCATTTTTCCAAACATGGGGAACTGGCGCATTCCAGATCTGCCCGCAGTAATCGTGCGTCGTGGGATCTTGCACCGCACGCCGGATGCATGCCGGGATTCGATCGCGCCGCGAGCCATCTGCGCCGACGATGTGAAGCTTTACTTTCTGCCCGTGGGCGAGTGCGGCCTCAGGAAGGTCCAGCTGCCAGATGCCGTTGTTGGAAAGTGAGAGTGGGTGAGCCTCACGATTCCATCGATTGAAATCACCAATCAAAGAGACAGCCTGCGCAGCGGGTGCCCACTCGCGCACGGTCCACGTATGGCTCGAAGGATGAAAATGGATTCCCACGAATTTATGTCCTGTCGCGTAACTTGCCAGCGATTGGGAACGGCTCTTGATCGCCTCCCACTCCCCTGTGAACTGTGCCATCCGGCGCTCGATTGCGGGCTGATGGGGTCCAAGCCATGGATCGTCTATCACCAATCTGGGTTTCGCGCTCATTGCGCTTTAGACTGACCAGCGTATCGAATCCCGCAAAGCGAAATCCGCAGGCTGTTAGGCACTATTTTCAGGCAGCCCTCGTTTCTGATAGGGTGCGCGTTTGGTACTGAACAAGTTGCGCGAATCCAGTGGAAAAAATTCGCTGCCATGGAATTATCGCCACCGACTCCATCGCCCCGGAAAACGATTGTCACAACTTTGTCACTTTGTAAACCGTTTAAAATCAACGCGATACATGTCTATCTGATAGAAACGCTCAATGATATTTCAGGGACGCTTATTAAATCCGAGGTCAAGTTTTAAAAAAAATCTGTCGTGGAACCCTTGTGGAATAGAGCATAAAACTTTGAACTGTTAGAGGAGGGCAGAAAGTTTTTCCCGCAGATCAAATCACTCTCCATGTTCTTCATCTCAACGCGCTGTCATCCTCGGGGGAGGAGGCTCCAAGCGCGGCACCAATTAATTTAAAAAACAAAAAACCGAAATGGAATCTGAGGAGTTTGAGGCGGGTGGGGTGGCAGATGAAATGACTCTCCAAATCGAGGATGGGCGGGATTGGGATCATGTGTGCCAAGACTTGCGGGCGATGGTCAGTGCGGATGCTTTCCAACGCTGGTTTGGAACAGCGAGATGGATGGGCGTGGAGGATGGCATCGGCTCGCTTGCGGTGCCGGGAGAAATTCATCAGGTATGGATCGAGACGAACTATCTGCCGGAATTGACCATGGCCGTGAGTCAGACTTACGAGGAAGTGCGTGAGGTTAGGGTGCTTGTGTGTGACAGCCTGGCCGTGGCGGGAACACCCTCTAACAGTTTCTTTTCCCGGCAACAGCAGCGCCCCACAAAGTCTGCCATGCTGGAAGGTGAGGCACTTGAGCGAAGAACAAAAAGCGCTGGCCTGAATACCTCTTGCACGTTTGACCGTTTCGTCGTCGGCGCCAACAGCCAGTTCGCCCATGCCGCCTGCGAGGCGGTCGCAAAAAAGTCCGGCCTCGGCTACAATCCTCTTTTCATCTACGGCGGCCCGGGCCTCGGGAAAACGCATTTGATGCAAGCCATCGGCCATGAGCTTCTCCGCTGCCAGCCCGGCACCCGGGTGATTTATCTAACCTGTGAGAAATTCACCAACGAGTTCATTGATGCCGTACGCCGCGGCGATATCGAGAAATTCCGCCGCCGCTACCGCAGCTCGGATGTGCTTCTGATTGATGACGTGCAATTCCTCGGCGGCAAAGAACGCTCACAGGAAGAGTTTTTCCACACCTTCAACACGTTGTTGGATGGGCGCAACCAAGTCGTCCTCACCTGTGATCGCCCTGCCTCCGAGATTAAGAATCTCGAGCCTCGGCTCGTTTCCCGCTTCGAGTGCGGCCTGACGGTGGAAATGCAACCACCCGAGATGGAAACGCGGATGGCGATTCTCAAAAAGAAATCGATGGAGTGGAAAGTGCGCGTGGACGAATCCATCCTCCACTTCCTCGCCGAGAAAATCCGCACCAATGTCCGCCGCCTTGAAGGGGCGCTGATGCGGGTGGCCACCTACGCCTCGCTCGCTGGAGAAAGCGTGAGTGTCGAAAAAATCGAGCACCTGTTGCGCGATCTCCTGCGTGAGGAAGCCAGCCGCCAGGTGACGATTGATGATATTCAGAAAGCCGTGGCCGAGCACTATGATCTGCGCCTGGCAGACATGACAAGCCGCCGCCGCCCGGCCAGCGTCGCCTTCCCACGGCAGGTGGCGATGTTTCTCAGCCGCACTCTGACCAAAGGCTCGCTGATGGAAATCGGCGAGGCCTTCGGCGGGCGGGATCACGGGACGGTCATCCACGCCTGTAAGAAAATTACTGGAAAAATCAACGATGAGCCGGGTTTGAAGGACGCAATTTCCAGAATCGAGTCCCAATTGCGTCGCTAATTTGGATTTCATTTAAGGAAACTTCACAGAAGGCTTGCCAAGGTGCAATGAAAGCGGAAACTAACCCGCAACACCACTCCGGTTTACCATCTATGAAGTTCCGAATCTCCAAGGAAGCCTTTCTCGACGGACTCCAAAAAGTCCAACACGTAGTCAGCTCCCGCACCACCCTCCCGATTTTATCCAACGTTCTGCTGGTGGCCAAGGATGGTCGCCTTCAATTCACCACTACGGACTTGGATGTTGGAATCACTGGCTCTGTCGAAGCGCAAATCGAAAAGGAAGGTGCCACCACACTGCCTGCCAAGCGCCTTGTCAGCATCATCCGGGAACTGCCGGCCAGCGAGGTGGACGTCTCCGTAGATGGTAAAAATCACGCCTCCATTCGTTGCGGGCCATCCTTCTTCAAGATTATCGGCCTGGGCGAAGCAGAATTCCCGCCGCTCCCTGATTTCGAAGGAGCTAAGATCTTCAAAATCCCTCAGGCCACTCTTCGCGATGGATTGAAAAAGACCTCCTACGCCATTTCCACCGATGAGACCCGCTACGTGCTCAACGGCATTTTCACTTCCTTTCGCGATGGCAAAATGACGCTCGTCGCCACCGATGGCCGCCGCTTGGCGATGGTGGATGCGGATCTGGAATTCCCGGCATCCCACGAGACGGACGTGATCATTCCCACCAAGGCCGTGCAAGAACTTCAGCGGCTCCTCGGAGATGCGGGCGAAGTCATCGTCAAGCTCAGCGATAGCCAGATTTCCTTCACCGTGGGCGATAGCCTGCTCGCCAGCAAGCTCATCGAGGGTAATTACCCGAACTATCGCCAAGTCATCCCCGGCGATAGCAATGAGCGCGTGGTGATCTCCCGCGAGGCATTATTAGAAACCGTGCGCCGTGTTTCCCTGCTCTCCTCGGATAAATCGAATTCGGTCAAACTCGTCTTCAGCGAGAACCACATCGAAGTCACCGCAAACTCGCCGGACGTCGGTGAGGCGCAGGAATCCATGGATGTCATCTATCAGGGGCCACCGATGCAAATCGCCTTCAACCCTGAGTTCCTCCAAGCTCCGCTGCGTGCCTTGGATACCGATGACATTTATATCGATCTCATTGATGAGATGAGCCCCGGTGTTCTGCGCATCGAAGGGACTTTCCTCTATGTGCTCATGCCCATGCGCGTGACCAACTGATCAACGCCAAGAGGCCCGAAACTTGAAACCTCCCCACCGCAAGGTCGGGAGGTTTTCTGTGATTGAATATTTTCTCTGATCTAACCGATCAGGCTAGCGCAAGGAGCTTCGCCTTGAGTTGATCCTTGGTCACGCTTGCGCCGACGATCTGGTCCTTCACCTCGCCATTCTTGAAGAACAAGAGCAAAGGAATGGAACGGACGTTGTACTTGACCGCGAGCTCCCGAGCAACATCCACGTTGACCTTGCCGACCTTGGCTTGCCCGTCAAGCTCGGTGGCGACCTGGTCAATGATGGGACCGATCATTTTACAAGGGCCGCACCATTCAGCCCAGAAGTCCACGAGGACGGGCTGATCGGAATCAATTACTTCGGATTGGAAATTTGCGTCGTTAAGGTTTAAAGCCATGGGCAAAAGATGACTCGGATTGAAGAAACGTCAAGAGCCGCCCTGCAAGAATGCGGAGCGGCCCTTGAAAATTTTTCGAACCCAGCAAAATCAAGCGAGCCCGTTCGCGATGAACGCGAAGTAGGCAACCGCTGCTGCGAGAAGAATATTGATGATTGGAAGGATCATGGTGATTAAGAGCAGAGAGTTTTATTCCATCAATTGCGACCACTCGCCCTTGCGTGTGTTGTCCTCGGCACCGATCCATTGGCCCGCTGCCATGAGCTGCAGCGTCAGAACGACGAGAGCTGCAACCAAGCCGAGTCCAGAGAGAAGCTTGATCAGACCAGCGCCTTCCTCCACCTCTTCCTCTTCATCGTCGAGACCTTGCAGAGTGCCAGGTTGTGAAGGGGAAAATCCCGCGCCAAGCGGTTTTGTGGGTGGCTGAAGCTGCATCGTGGCCTTGGGCAAACCGACGGTAGGTGCGCCGGCTGCTCTGGGAAGTCCTGGGGTGGTGGGTGCTCCGGGTCTCGCAGGTGCTCCGGGAGAAGTCGCGAGGCGGATTGTCGGGGCTGGACTCCCTGCTGGAGGAGGACCTGCTGTGCGAAGAGGAATTGTCGGAGCGGGTGCTGGCGGACGAGTCGGAGTCGGGGGTGCGGCCCTCAGCGGAACCGTCGGCGCGGAAATCACAGGTGGTCCACCCGGAATTGGCGGTCTCACAGGAGCTGACATGGGAACCGTCGCAGAAGGAACTGCGGGCGGTGCATCCGCTGCTTTAAGTGTGACTCGGACGGTCTCCTTCTTCAATGGGACGCTGGACGTCTGTTTGGAAGGAAGTGGCAGTTGGTTTTCGTTATCGCTCATTCGCTCGCAGGTTTTTAGTTGCTTAGGTGCCGAGTAAGGCAACTTGCCGGATGTCTGTCAAACACCCAGCAGCGGATTTTCAAAATTTTTTCCATCGTCTCCTTTTCTGTGTGTGAAACTGGAGTTCTCGTCTTCTTCGGCACCCCTTCAGATTTTTAATGCTCTTTTGCTCTGCCCGTGCTTCCTATCTGTCCAAGCACCATGTCCGCAGAAAAGACCGCCATTACTCCCACCCGCGCAGCCGATTTCCCTGAGTGGTATCAGCAAGTCATCAAAGCCGCCGATCTCGCAGAAAATTCGGAAACCCGCGGCTGCATGGTGATCAAGCCATGGGGCTACGGAATCTGGGAACTTATCCAGCAGCAACTTGACCGCCGTTTCAAAGCGACGGGCCACCAAAACGCATATTTCCCACTTCTTATCCCGCTTTCTTACTTGGAAAAAGAAGCCGAGCACGCGGAAGGGTTTGCCACCGAGTGCGCGGTCGTCACTCATCATCGGTTGGAAGTGGTGAAAGATCCCATCACCGGGAAAACCAAAATGATCCCATCCGGTGAACTCGCGGAACCCTATGTCATTCGTCCCACCTCGGAGACGATCATCGGCGCGGCTTTCGCCCGTTGGATCGAATCCTATCGCGATCTTCCTTTGCTGATCAATCAATGGGCAAACGTGATGCGCTGGGAAATGCGCCCACGCCTTTTCCTCCGCACGGCGGAATTCCTTTGGCAAGAAGGCCACACCGCCCATGAGACTCGGGACGAAGCCATCGTGGAAACCCGGATGATCCATGGCCAATACGAGGAGTTCCTCCGCGATCACCTCGCCATCCCCGTCATCCCTGGTGAAAAAACCGAAAACGAGCGTTTCCCCGGAGCCGATATGACTTTTACCGTCGAAGCGATGGTTCAGGATCGCAAAGCCATCCAAGCGGGCACCTCACACTACCTCGGCCAAAATTTCTCGAAGGCCCAGAATATTTCCTTCACCGGTCGCGATGGCACCGTGCAACACGCCCATACCACCTCATGGGGCGTTTCCACCCGCCTCATCGGCACGCTCATCATGGCTCATTCGGACGACGACGGCCTCGTGCTGCCGCCCCGCGTGGCCACCCAACAGATCGTCATTATTCCCATCACTCCCAAGGAGGATAGCAAGCAAGCGGTGCTGGATGCATGCCAAGCCCTCGCGACCATGCTGCGCAATCAGTCATTCCAAGGTGACCCTCTTCGGGTCCACGTCGATGGCCGCGATCTATCCGGTGGGGTCAAAAAGTGGGAGTGGGTGAAAAAAGGCGTCCCGATCCGTATCGAAATCGGCCCGCGTGACATCGAGACCCGCAAAGTCTGCGTCCAACGCCGCGATCAACCTGTTTCTGAAAAGCAATTCAGCGATAAGGAAGAGTTCATTCGAAACGCCTCCAACATGCTCGCGGAGATCCACGATTCCTTGCTCGCGCGTGCCACCGAATTCCGCGATGCAAACATCACTCCCTGTGCCGATCTCGCCGATTTCAACGCGCATTGGTCCCAGGAAAATCCCGGCTGGCTCTGCACCCCATGGGCCGGCGCACGTGAACAGGAAGAGCAACTTTCCAAACAACACAAGATCACCATCCGCTGCCTGCCCATCCAGGGCGTCCGACTTCCCGAGGTGTCTGGGAAATGCTTCCTAACAGGCGCGGAAACCCCAATCCGCGCGATCTGGGGCCGCAGCTATTGATTTCTGTGTGTGGGCGCTTAGACTTTCCGGTTGTGAGGATTTACTCTCTATCCATTCTGCTGCTGTGCTGCCTGGCCCACGCACAGCCACCGGAAAAAGCGGATGGCTATGGCAGGCCCGCCTTGTTAGAGACTGCTCAGCTCATAGATTTTGAAAACCTTCCCGCAGACCGCAGGCAGTTGATTGAGATCGCCATCGCCGTCGCCAAAGAATCCCCATGGCTGCCCTATCTCTTCGGCGGCTCCACTCCCAAGGATGGTGGCTTCGATTGTTCTGGAGCGATGCACTTTGTCCTCACCAAGGCAGGACTCAGCCCGCCTCGCACTTCGGCTGATCAATATCTTTGGCTGAAAAACAAGAACCGATTAACCGAGGCTCCGCTAGATCTAACCGATCCGAATGATCCCTTCATGCAGAAGCTCCGCCCCGGCGATCTCCTCTTCTGGGGCAACACTTACCTGCCGACTGATGACAGGACGGTGAACATCACCCATGTGGCCATTTACCTCGGCAAGGAAAAATCCGACGGACTCGCGGTGATGATCAACGCCACCGATGGGCGCTCTTACCGTGGCAAAAAGGCAAACGGCTACGGAGTTTATGATTTCCGCCTACCGAAGCCAGGATCCAAGGCCATCTTCATGGGCTACGGCACTCCACTTGGAATTGCTCCTTGATCAGTCGCTTCCTCTAAGGAAGTTCTCACATCTCCGAAATTTTCCTGTTCTTTGCTGGCTACAGAATCTAAAGGAACCTGTATGGTTTCTCAAGTCAATCTTCTGCTGCTCGCTTTTGGCAACTCAAGTGATGCCTTTGGTTTCTCCAAATGTGAGATGGCCTGCACCTCAGATGATACACCCTTGAGCATTGTGCAGAAAATCGCTCCGCAGGTGAAGCGGGAGTTCTTGCGAGTGGCTCTTGATGGCGAGTTTGTCCAATGGAATACACCGGTGGGAAGTGCCCACGAACTCGCTTTTCTCCCTCCCGTTTCGGGTGGCTGATGCGATGAAAATAGAAATCAAATTCACTGCGGAGCCCATCGTGGTCCCGCCCCTGTCCTTGCCTTCCCGGGAAATTGGAGCGGTGGTGGAATTCCACGGCATCGTCCGCGAAATGGAAGGCGAAATGCCACTCGATGGATTATTCTATGAAGCCTACGAATCAATGGCTGAAAACGTGTTAGAGAAACACTTGCTCGAACTCGCAGCTCTCCATGGATGCACCGCGGTAATATTCATTCACCGCACCGGCTGGGTGCCCGTTGGAGAAGCATCGCTCTACCTCCGCGTGGCAAGCTCACACCGGGCGGAGGCCTTGCGTTTCTTGGCAGATTCGATTGATCGCCTGAAGCTCGATGTGCCCATCTGGAAACGAACCGCCCCTAAAGAGTAGCTCACACCAGCCGGATACCGTTTCTATCGATGGTGATTTTCTGCTTTCTAAAAAGCGCCCCCGTGGCTTGCTTGAAAGTGCGCTTGCTCACTCCCAGCTCGCTGTTGATCTCGTCGGCAGAACTGTGATCACCGAGTGCCCAAAAACCACCGCGAGCAGCAAGCTCCGCTAGAATTTGCCCCTCCAGATCATCTACTCTTGCCCGGCCGGGCGCGTGAAGCGAGAGATCAATCTTGCCATCATCGCGAACCCCGCCGATGTAACCTTCAAGAGACTCACCGGGGCGCAGCGGTTGAAAAACATCACTGGTGAAAATCAGCCCGCTATGGGTGTGGTTGATGATCGCCTTGTAGCCCAGATCCGTCTTGCTGAAAACGATGAGTCCCACTTTTTGCCCGGGCTGAAAAGAATGAGGCGCTTGATCAAGATGCCTGGTCAGTCGGGTCGTCGCAACGATGCGCCCCGTCTGATCGTCCAACAATGCGTGAACCAGATAAAATTTTCCAACTTCCATGCGGATTTTCTGCTCGCGAAAGGGCACCAGTAAATCCTTCGGCAGCCCCCAATCCAGAAACGCACCCACATCCGTGATCGCAAGGCACTTGAGTCTGGCAAATTGCCCGGGATGGATCTTCGGAATCTGGAGCGTCGCCACCGGGCGATCCTCGGAATCCGTGTAGAGGAAAACCTCCAGCTCACCCCCAAGGATGGCACTGCGGGGAACCTCACGATGCGGCAGTAAAACTTCGCCAAGATCCCCGCCATCAAGATAAAGCCCGAAGGATTTCTCGTGGAGGACTTTGAGTGAGGTGCGTTCGCCGATTTTCGCCATGGCGGAAGAGTGAACGTCGGCAGCTGATGAGTCCATGGCGATTTCCAGACTCCCCGGGATTCCCCACTTGTTTCCTTGCGGCGGGCGCGCCAGTATCCGGCCATGGAAAGCCACGAGTGGACGGAAAATGACGAGGATGGAAAGCGCTACTACCGCGGAAACTACCAAGGCGGCAAGTGGAGCTTGTTGACGACCACTCAGAAACGAGACCCCACTTGGGACCGTGTGGATGAACCCACCGAAGCCGTCTGGCGCGCCTTGCGTGATGTGGTCTGGCGCAAATACCAACGCAAACGTTGCCCCTGGGACCGCGTGGCAGACCTTGATAAGCGCTTGGGTGACGAACCCCTACCAAGGCCATGAAGTTGACCACCATATTCGTATCTCGTGTCCTTATTGACAACAGGACAAAAACTTTTCCAGCGCAACACGTAGCAAATCCGGGTTCTATCAGAACTGGATCTTGAGATGAAAGAAGCTATGTTTCTCACCCTGAAGGGACCATCCGGTTCTGGTAAATCCACCTTGTTCAACCACATCGGCGGGCCAGACTGTTCCACCATAGGCACGCACCCTCGTCACCAATCCCATCGTGCGGCTTTACAAGCAATCCACTAGCGATCTCGACCGTAACTCAGGTGATGAGGTCCTCACACTTCTCCAAACCCTGAACAAGGACTTCGCGAGTCCTAGGTTTTGACCTAAAATCCCGAAATGACAGGCACAAAAAAGGCGGGTAAGTGACTTACCCGCCTTCCTCAATCCTTTGAGGATGACTACCAGTTGCTTTGTTTGACATAAATAACATCATAGCTTCTCACATAGAAAGGAGTGCTATCCATGCCACTCAGCGCGTCATTCATATTAAGAACATAGCGCTGATTCTTACCACCTTGTTTGCGGATGATGATAACCTGCTTCGGATTGGCGAACTTGCTGAAACCGCCAGCCTCCATGACGGCTTCCAACGCTGTCATCGGACGATCCAACGGAATCTTTCCGGGGCGCAAAACCTCCCCTGAGACATAGACACCCGCTGCCGCAGCTTCCAATGAAACGATAACGGTGGGATCCTGCAAATGCGGTTGATAAAGAGAAGTGAGCTGAGATTGCAAGCTCATGATTGACTTACCAGCGGCTGAAACATCACCAATCGTTGGCAAGCTGACTCTACCGTTGGCTTGGATCTTCTGTTTCAGATTCAACTCGGGTGCTCCTGAAAATGCGACATTGATTTCGTCACCCGCGGCGAGCATGCCACTTGGTCTGGAGATGCCCGCCTCCGTAGGTATTATCGGTGGAGGTCCCCCGTCAGTACAACTGAACGAGCCAATCGCGAGGCCCAGCGCAAGAACGCTTACTGTGCCTGATTGAATTCGCACCCAGAGCTTCGCAAAGGGGGAAAGATTCTCGATCTTGCGCAGACGATTGCCTGCGGTCACTGTTTCGTCTTCTGTTATTTTGGTTTTCATATGATACCGTTTCGGTGAATATTTTATCGTGCGCTGAGAATGAATTAAAACTAACGGGATTCAAGATAGGACGTCCAATCGGATGGTAAGGGAGCATTTTCCACACCACTTTCGATTCTGCCTTCCCAATCTGGGTTAAATGAGGTCGTCGTCCCATAGACCATGATCAAATCTTGCTGACCTATGCTGCGCAACGCATGCGCCACTCCCGGAGGAATCACCACCGCAACATTGTCCGGCCCAGGCAGGCTATCGCCCGAAATCGAAATCCGCATGGTTCTGTTTGGCATTCCATCGCGCTCGTCTGTGAGGATCATCTCACATATTCCGGTGAGAAAAAACATCACATCCCACTGCTCGCGGTCATAAGGCCGTTGCGAGAATTCTTCAGGCGTTTCCACAAACAGGCGTTGAAACCAATCTGCCGCATTCACTCCTTCTGGAATGTGGGGCGGATGAATATGAAATCCCTTCGCGCTATCCCTATGCATCAGCGCGGAGGCCCACTGCTTCGGTTCAATCCCAATCTGGTGAAGAATCCCCTCGTTCAGACGGCCCAACTCTGCAAAATAGCCCCGGCCCTTTTGTTGAAACACGCGTCTGGAAAAAATCTCAACCCCCGGAATCCATACTTTGGACAGACCTCCCTTACCCACAACCGCTTCTCCTCCGCCTACTCCCACTGTAGCGAGTCGTTCCGGCAGACTTGCCTTTGAATAATCTCTCGTCTCAAGCCGGGCACGCGCTGAAGCTTTAAGTCCTTTCCATCGATCATTGTAAGCGCTGTTCATGAATCTTAGATTATAGAGTTGCGAGATACTCCCCATAGGGAGTTTTAGCATACTTGGAGATGGACTCACCAAGCTTGGCACGGTCGATCCGCCCTTGATAAAATGCCACTTCTTCTGGACAAGCAATCTTCAATCCTTGCCGCTGCTGAATCACCTGCACGAACTGTGTGGCATCTGCTAGAGAATCAGGAGTTCCCGTGTCCAACCATGTGGTCCCGCGTCCGAGAATTTCCACCCGTAAAGAACCCTTCTCAAGGTAGAGTCGGTTGAGATCAGTGATTTCCAATTCTCCCCTAGG
>Ga0105048_10016636_pt1 | contig 11360 bp, 7 predicted proteins | sample MAT05_FD_78382 | JGI IMG/M metagenome (GOLD analysis project Ga0105048, IMG submission 78382) | Freshwater microbial communities from Lake Fryxell liftoff mats and glacier meltwater in Antarctica - MAT-05 | ecosystem: Environmental > Aquatic > Freshwater > Ice > Liftoff microbial mat | place...
AATCAAACTGAATTACAATTCGAAACATAAGGTAGGGCGTTCTTTTTGAATCCTAAAAATATTTTCAATAAAATCAGTACTTTTAAGATAAGAAAATCTAATACCAGATTTTAGTCGGACAACAATGATTAAATATTAACAACTTAGAATGATTTTTACTACAAAGATTGGTAAAATTATTTGTTTACTGCTGGCTTAAATGTATGATAAATATTTGCCCTCCATCCAAACACTTAGACTTCGGAAAGACTGTATAAAGGCTTTCCAATATTTAAATCGATTCTAAATAAGGAAATCTGCTCTGCATGGCGGTGATATAGCCCTTTGTGATTGGCATAAATTCTTTACAGAATAAATACACGGCTCAAAACTTGATTCCCACTGATTTGCTTAATACATTTGCCCCCACAGTTTTAAGCCACGGTTTATAAAAGCATTATGAGTAAAAAATCAGGATTTTTATCTTCTTCTATCGGGAAAAAGATTGTAATGGCCGCTACTGGTCTGTTTTTAATTTCGTTTTTAATCGTTCATGTTAGTATTAACGCTTGCATTTTTGCAAATGATGGCGGTGTAACATTTAATTCTGCAGCTCACTTTATGGCTACAAACCCGGTGATACGCATCGTAGAAATAGGATTGTTTGCAGGTTTGTTGTTACACATTTATCAGGCCCTTGTTTTAACACTAAAGAATCAAAAAGCTCGCCCTATCGCTTACGCGCAAGTTAATGGTTCGGCAAATAGTTCATGGTATTCGCGCTCAATGGGTATTTTAGGTTCTTTGCTTTTATTGTTTTTAATTGTGCATTTAGCACATTTTTGGGTAGACACTAAAATAGCCGTATTTAGTGGCAAAGCAGATGAGCACAACACCTTTAACGAAATGACAGCTGTTTTTAAACATTGGTACATTGTATTAATTTATATTATTGGGGTTGCAAGTTTGTTGTATCACCTGTTGCACGGCTTTCAATCCGCTTTTCAATCGCTAGGTTTAAACCACAAGAAGTACACCCCATTAATTAAAAAAACAGGTATTTGGTTCTCTGTTATTGTTTGTGCGTTATTTGCTGCAATGCCTATTACTATGTTTTTAGGAATAATAAAATAATTGGCAATCACAAAATTGTAAATATATCGATATGGCTAGTTCAACAAAATTAAACGCAAAAGTTCCTGAGGGAATTTTAGAAAATAAATGGACAAAATACCGGTCTACCGTTCATCTAGTAAACCCTTCCAACAAACGTAGCCTCGAAATACTGGTAGTAGGCTCTGGGTTAGCAGGATCCTCAGCCGCAGCATCCTTGGCCGAAATGGGCTACAAAGTAAAAGTATTTTGTTTTCAGGATTCTCCACGTCGCGCACATAGTATTGCGGCGCAAGGGGGAATTAACGCTGCTAAAAATTATCAAAACGATGGAGACAGTGTTTACCGTCTATTTTATGATACCATTAAAGGTGGCGACTACAGGGCACGTGAAGCTAATGTACATCGCTTGGCGGAAGTATCCAGCAATATTATTGACCAGTGTGTTGCTCAGGGTGTGCCATTTGCCCGCGAATACGGTGGAACTTTAAGTAACCGTTCGTTTGGCGGCACACAAGTACAAAGAACATTTTACGCGGCTGGACAAACAGGTCAGCAATTATTATTGGGAGCTTATAGCGCCCTTCAACGCCAGATTGGTATGGGTGCGGTTGAAATGTTGACCCGACACGAAATGATGGATGTTGTTACAATTGACGGCAAAGCGCACGGAATAATTGCACGTGACCTTATTAGCGGTAAATTGGAACGCCACTTTGGCCATGCTGTTTTATTATGCACAGGCGGTTATGGAAATGTGTTTTATTTATCGACTAATGCAATGGGGTGCAATGTAACCGCAGCTTGGAAAGCTCACAAACGCGGCGCATTTTTTGGAAACCCTTGTTATACGCAAATTCACCCGACTTGTATTCCTGTTTCGGGGGATCACCAGTCAAAATTGACGTTGATGTCGGAATCTTTGCGCAACGACGGAAGAATTTGGGCTCCAAAGAAAAAGGACGATAACCGAAAAGCGATTGATATTCCCGAAGAGGAAAGAGATTATTATTTGGAACGCAAATATCCGGCCTTCGGAAATTTAGTGCCAAGAGATGTTGCGAGCCGTGCCGCCAAAGAACTTTGTGATGCCGGTTATGGCGTTGGCGCAAGCAAAATGGCAGTTTACCTTGATTTTGCAGCTAACACCGAACGGTACGGTAAAATACAAGCTAATAAAAAGAATATCCATAATCCAACAAAAGAACAGATAGTTCAACTGGGCAAAGAAGTTATTAAAGAAAAATACGGGAACCTGTTTGATATGTACAAACAAATAACAGGCGAAGATCCGTACGAATTACCAATGCGAATTTATCCAGCAGTGCATTATACTATGGGCGGTCTTTGGGTGGATTACAACTTAATGACCACTGTGCCCGGCATGTTTGCCCTTGGAGAAGCTAATTTCAGCGACCATGGCGCTAACCGTTTAGGGGCATCTGCATTGATGCAAGGGTTGGCCGACGGATATTTTGTGGTGCCATACACGATTGGAGACTACTTGTCGGAAGAAATTCGCACCAAGGCTATTCCTACCGACCATGCAGCTTTTGTTGAAGCAGAAACAAAAATTCAAAACATGATCGATAAACTGATAGCCATAAAAGGAACAAAGTCTGTCGATAATTTCCACAAACGCTTGGGTAAAATTATGTGGGACGAGTGCGGCATGAACCGTAGCAGTAAAGGTTTGAATGAAGCCATTGAAAAAATAAAAGCTTTACGTGCTGAATTTTGGAAAGACGTGCGCGTGCCCGGTTCAACAAACGAATTTAATTCAGAGTTGGAGAAAGCCGTGCGCGTTTCCGACTTTTTAGAACTTGGAGAATTAATGTGTATTGATGCTCTACAACGCAACGAAAGTTGTGGTGGACATTTCAGGGAAGAATATCAAACGCCGGATGGCGAAGCCATGCGTGATGACGAAAATTTTGCTTACGTATCAGCATGGGAATACAAAAGCGAAAGCGATTTTGAATTACATAAGGAAGAGTTGGTTTTTGAAAATATTAAGATTGCCCAGAGGAATTACGCTTAAAGCAGTGATTAGTGATAAGAGTTGAGTGGTGAGAGTTGAATTTGGTTAGAGTGATTAGTGTATAAACAACCCAATGGAAAACAATATAATAAATTCATTTGAAGATTTAATAGTTTGGCAAAAAGCTATTGACCTTTCTGCGGCAGTTTATAAACTTAGTTCAAAATTTCCTCAGTCAGAGATTTTTGGTTTAACCAGTCAGATAAAGCGGGCGGCAAATTCAACGTCTTTAAATATCGCAGAAGGCTCAGTTAGAAGCACTAAAACTTTTATTACCCAACGCGGGACAGCGAGAGGAAGTGCCGCAGAAGTTTTGTCTGCTGCTATTCTTGCAAACAAACTTGAGTTCATTTCCGCAGAAGATGTAAACAACTTAAGACCAACGATAGCATAAGTAACAAAAATATTAAATAAACTAATTTCATCACTAAAACAAAAAAATAAGGAGTAGTTCAGGTAGTTGGTCAAAATCTAATCACTAAACTCTCACCACTAAAAAATAAACTCTAATCACTGAATACATGAGTCACGGAAATATGAACCTCACTTTAAAGGTTTGGAAACAAAAAAATAAAAATGAAAAAGGGCGCTTTGAAACCTTTTTGGCCAAAGGCATTTCGCCGGACATGAGCTTTTTAGAAATGTTCGATGTAGTTAATGAAGAGTTAATTACCAGTGGTAAAGAGCCAATCGCATTTGATCACGATTGCCGTGAGGGAATTTGCGGGAGCTGTAGCATGTATATCAATGGCCGGCCACATGGCCCTAAACAGGGCGTTACAACCTGCCAACTCCACATGCGAAGTTTTAAAGACGGCGACACAATCGTGGTTGAACCCTGGAGAAGCGCTGCCTTTCCGGTGATTAAAGACTTAGCAACTGATCGTTCGGCTTTCGATAGGATCATGGCTTCGGGAGGATTTATATCGGTGAATACTGGCAATGCCAAAGACGCCAATAACATTTTAATAGACAAGCCCGATGCCGACGAAGCTTTTAACGCGGCTGCCTGCATCTCATGCGGCGCCTGCGTTGCTGCTTGTAAAAATTCAAGCGCTATGTTATTTGTTTCGGCAAAAGTATCTCAGCTGGCCTTATTACCGCAAGGCCACATCGAAAGAAAAGAACGCGTTCTAAATATGGTAAAACAAATGGACGAAGAAGGATTCGGTAACTGCACCAATACTGGTGCTTGCGAAGCGGAATGTCCGAAAAGCATATCCCTGGAAAACATAGCAAGAATGAATAGAGAGTATATGAGTGCGAATGTCACCTAAGAAAAATTAAAACGTAATTTATTAAAAAGCCGCACTAAATGCGGTTTTTTCTTTTAGGTTAATTTAAAAAAATATTTTGTTGTCCGCAATTTGAATACAAAGCGCGCTCTAAAAACTCACATTCTCTCAAACATCTTCCCGGGTTTACTTTTAACCAAATTACTAAACTCTAGTTGCAATAGCAAGGCAGAAACTTTACTAATGGGCATTTGGGATATTTGGCAGATCTCATCCATGTGAACAGAACTTTTTTCGGACAACAAATTCATGATCACTTTTTCTTCTTCACTTAAATTTAGAAGTAAAGGAATTTGTTTCGATTTTGGTTTTACATTGTCTTCTTCCTGCCACTGCATGGCATACAAGAGGTCGGTCGCATTTTCAATCAAAGCCGCGCGGTTACGTTTGATAAGGCCATTGCAGCCTTCGGCAAGAATATCTCCGGCTTGCCCAGGAAACGCAAACACGTCTTTATTATAACTCCCAGCGATGGTGGCGGTAATTAGACTTCCGCCAGTACGCTTACTTTCAACAACGACCACTGCATCACACAGCCCAGCCACAATCCGGTTTCTTTTTGGAAAATTAACCGCGTCGGGGTTGGTGCCGCTCATAAAATCTGTGATCAAACCACCGTTATTAATCATTCGCTTTGCAACTTTGTCATGAATCAGAGGGTAAATTCGGTCTAAACCGTGGGCTAACACACCAACTGTTTGCAAATTATTTTCAAGAGCCATTTTATGCGCCAAAATATCAATACCATACGCCAAACCACTTATCACTAAAATTCCAGATTTAGAAAGATCATTTAAAAGTTCTTGTGTTTTTTCTTTACCGTATTCGCTAGGTCTCCGCGTGCCTACAACAGCCACAATTTTTTCGGTATTAAGATCTGCATTTCCTTTGTAGTACAAAAGTATTGGCCCATCGCTGCAATGTTTTAGACGAAAGGGATAATCTTCGTCGGTAAAGAATAAAGCCTTGATCTTGTATTTTTCTATGAATTTTATTTCTTTTTCAGATCTTTCGAGAACACTTTTACTGGCCACAATAGAACCCGCTAGAAAACTTCCAATGCCCGGAATTTTGAGAAGGTGTGTTTTTTTCTGTTTGAAAACTTCGCTAGCGCTGCCGCAATAAGCCAGCAGATTTTTGGCATTTATATCGCCAATGCCATCAATAAGCGTTAACCCTAATTGATATAGAAGTTCGGTGGACATTTAAAATTAATCAAATCTACAAGACTAAAGCGAGAGGGCTTGCTTTAATTTGTAGCATCCTGTAAAGATTTTACCACGTAAAATAATTATTTGCTGTGAAAGCGTAAAAACGATATCTATTCGATAGATTCCAAATGTAATCTCTAAGTTTTAGTGCCCGCGTTCTATTTGCTCAGCATTACAAAAGCGCTCCAATAAAAGGGTTGTTTGTATTTAATCTTAAGCTGTTTAATGGCATCGGTAAAAGCCTGAGTCTTATTGCCATTTTTCGCATAGTTAGTGTAAAAAGAAGTCATGAGCTCCATGGTTGCATCGTCACTTACGCTCCAAAGGCTCATAATAATGCTTTTTGCGCCAGCAATTAAAAACGCGCGCTGCAAACCATACACGCCTTCGCCTTGTTTCACACTCCCTAATCCTGTTTCACAAGCGCTCAATACCACCAAATCAGTTTTATCGAGATTTAAACTCATGGCTTCGTAAGCCGTTAAAATACCGTTTTCGCTGCTTGGCGACGGATGAAAGTTTTCGTCGAACACATTGTCACAATTAGCTAAAAGTAAACCCGAACGCAACAACGGATTTTCTTTAGCCGCAGCAACATCAACACCTAAAACCTTTGTTGTTTCCACTTGGCTTAGGTCCGCCAAAAAATAACCGTGTGTAGCAATATGTAAAATGCCTGGGGAACTGACAGCTTTCACTTTTGCTTCAGTAGCATTAATGCCATAAAGCGTAGTTGGTTTCACCTTATAAAGGGCGAGTAATTTTGTAATATTTTTAACTTCTGTTTCAGTTCCTGGAAGCTGCGGTACCACTTCGTTTTTGCCATATAAAGGATTTCCAATTAAAAATGCGTTGAGCGGCTTTACCGAGGCTAGTTCTGTTTGCTTGAGGCTAATCACATCTTTAGTGTTACCAACAAACTGCAAGCTGTATTTATCTACCAAGTATTTTCCACTTGCATCTTTTAACGCGTTTATACTAAGCTGATGATAGGCCCCATCGAGCGAAAGGTATAGTTTAGTGACACCTTTTAATTCTTCATCCACCAATTTCCAAGTCAAAGCATAGGCTTCGTTTTCAGGTTTTAAATGAATGATCTTGTCCCTGAAGTCAGCTATCGCCGCTTCAGTATTTTTAGCGTCGCCCAAAGCAATATTTTTAATGTCGCTGTGCGTTAATATCAAAGCCAAGTAAGTGACACCCCCTGTAAATCCATTTTTGTAAACATTTAATTCTATAATTTCAACCGCGTTTTCGTTTGGCTTTAATTGTTTTTGAACCAGATCAAACGTTATGGGTTTTTCTTCTACATTTTCCTTAAACAAAGCACTTTTTTTCGATAATTCACGCTCTAGTTCATCAGACCTAGATTGTAAACTGTCTAAATTCACTTTTTCAGAGGTCAACTCTTCTTTACTGAGCTGAAAAGCTTGGTTTAAATTTTCTTTAGTCTCGAGCCATTGGGTATATGTGTTTTTTAAAGATTCGTCGCCGCTAGAAAATATGTTATTTCTTATTTTAGAAGAATTGCTCAATAAAAATCCTTTAGTATTGATAACGGTATTGTAAAATAAACTCAGCAATTCAGCGCTGCGGGCCACATTAGCATTGGCAAAGGAATAAAACCGATGCAATCGCAAGTTTGTTTTTTCCCAATACAATGTCTTTTCATTATCGTTTAAGCTATTAAAAAATGTATTGATGTAATGCAGGGTGTTGTCGAGAACAATTTTATAGTTGGCCGACGCTTCAGCAATGTTATTGTTTTGCCATTGTGTAAGCGACAAGTCTTCAAGTGCCTGAATATAATTGGGATGATTTTCACCGTAAATGGCTTTTTTATTTTCAACCACTTCCTTTATTAGCGCCAGTGCTTTCGGAATATTATTTGTAAACCTGTAGAAATTTGCCAGCTCCTGTTGAATTGCGACAGTTGCAGGATTTTTTTCTCCCAACTTTTTTTTATCAATGTTATAGGCACTTTTTAAAAGATCTTCTACCTCAGAGGTTTTTCCCATCTCCAAGTAAAGCTGTGCCAGCCCTTTTTTTAAGTGCGCCAAATCAGGATGCGAACCTAGTTTTTTTTCTTTTTTTTTAATAGCGATCAAGTATAAATCCTCAGCATTTGTGTATTTTTTTTCGAAACGATAAATATTTGCCAAGTTAATTTGGAGTTTTATATAATTGCTTTCGTCTTCTTTTAAAACACCCGAGGCCTCTGTAATACTTGCCGTCATTTGGGTTTCAGCAACCTTTAACTTATTCATGTCCAAGTAGGTCATGGCTAAATTGTTGAGAATCAAAATCTTTCCAAGTTTGTTGTTTTCCGCCATCGCGAGTTCAAGACCCTTTTTAAATTCGTTTTCAGCTTCGGTGTAGAAACCTGTCTCTTTTTTCAAAACGGCATTGTTGTTTATCGAAACAATGAGCATACCTTTGTTATCAATGGCTTGCCTCAGCCTAAGCGCTCCTTCTGTTTGAGGTTTGGCTTTTGTAAATCTACCGCGCGACTGATACAATAATCCTAAATCACTGAGCGTTTGCGCGTAGTTAGGTGAGGATGTTTTATTGTCGGTCTCGTATAGTAATTTTGCGAGCCGGAAACTCTGTTCAGCCAGATTAAATTTATTGCCAGCCATGAGCAGCTCTCCTCTTGCTAAATTAGCATAAGCCTCATCTTCAGTAGACTTTGCCTCTTTGGCAGCAAATTTCGAATTATTGAGTAGCACCAAGCTAAAGGCACTTCCCTTTGCGCTGTTTTCAAACAAACCACTATTGTCTAAAAAACAAATTGAATAATTAAAATTGCTCGCGTCGTATTCTTCTTTGTAATTATCAAAACCTTCAATAGCTTTTTCTTTAAGCTTGCTTTTGGCTTTTTCTTTTAAAAGATCGCCAACGCCGCCTAACTGACAATAAAAAGATGTACAAGTTAGAAACAAGACGAATGGCAAAGCAAATTTTTTTTGCATAGGATGTTGTATTTAGCAAACTAAAATTAGGCAAAATTTTATTAATGAAATTCCGCATTGTTGAAGAAAATTTTTATATTTAATCTCTCCAATCTTTTCAATGAAACCCATCCTGCTTTTGATCTTTATCGCCTACGTTTATGTGTTGAGATCGCAGGACACAATAAGGGTTACAACTACTAATCCTAATCAAAGTGCCGAAATCGACTATAATGCCGGCCTAGACGAGATAAAGAAAAACAATTATTCAGCTGCTGCCGTTCTTTTTTCTAAATGCATTAGCGTCAAACCTGATTTTGACAAAGCTCTCTGCAATAGAGCCGTGGCCTATACCGAACTTAAACAATTTGCACAGGCTTTAGTCGACATTAATAAAGCAATACAATTAAACGCAAACAATCCCGAAGCTTATTTTAACAAAGGTGTTGTTTTTTTTGGTTTGCACGAGTCCGATAGTGAGCTGGTGGCGTTAAATAATTGTTTAAATCTCAAACCTAATCATTCAGAAGCTTTATATTACAAAGGCCTGTTGTTTTATGAAAAAAATGAAACGGTACAAGCAATAGATTTTTATACGAGAGCCATAGCCGCGAAACCTGATTACCCTTATGCATACAACGACCGCGCGAGCGCCAAACGCTCGGTGGGTGATTACGTTGGCGCCATTGCTGACTATGAAAAAGCGATCAGCTTCAATAATTCTATGGTCTTTATTTATAACAATCTTGGTTCAGCTTACCGCTTAAACAAAAACCTTCCAAAAGCCATTGAGGCATACACGAAGGCGATTTCAGCCGACCCTTCTTACCTTACCGCTTTGCACAATCGGGGAGCCACTTATTTTGAAGACAACGATTTTAGATCGGCTCGAATTGATTTTGAGAGTGTTATCAAGTTTGACCCTGACAATTCTTTTGCCTTTAACAACTTGGCTTCAATTGCGCTTAAGGAAAAGGATTATAAAAAAGCGATGGAGCTGTCTACAAAATCAATACTACTCAATCCTAAAAACGGCCCCGCTTATTATAACAGGGGCATAGCATCACAAATGTTGCGTGATGAAAATGGATGCTGTTTGGATTGGAAAAAAGCACTTAAACTTGGCGTAGAAGGGGCCCAAAATTTGATAAATATTTTTTGTTCGAATTAAAAATTAAAATTCATGAAGATTGCCGCACGTATATTTTTCTTGGTTCTTGCAAGCAACGTGTTCTCGCAAAATGTTGCTTTTGAAAGGGATAATTTTCCAGGAAGAAGAGACGAGTACAGAGAGTCCATAAAAAAGCTCGAAATGGGGTCCCGGTATTTTTTTGAGGGGCGTAAAGAATTTGAGGAGGCAAAAAGAATATACATTCTTGAACACAAATACTGTCCCGTTAGCAACTACGATTATCAAAAGGCAGGTTTAAAAAATTTCAGATACGCATTTACGCCCCTGAGCGATGCGCATAAATTTAACCCGGCTAATGCACATTTAAATTATATGTTAGGTTTTATTTCATTTATCATAGACGCGTCATCAAAGGAGACTTTAAATTACTTGGAGAAAGCAAATAATATTGATTCAGAAGTAGAAACGGATCTTCCTTATTGGCTTGGTTGGTCTTATCATTTGAATAGCGAATGGAATAGAGCTATCGCAGCGTATCAGAAATATTTGAACTTTTTGCAGACAAAAAATAAAACAAATGCCGCGGGTATTCAGGACGTAAGCAAAAAAATGGAAGAATGTTACCTTGGTAAAAAATTAAGCGCCCGTCCTGAAAGAGTTTTTGTGGATAACCTCGGCGCTGCCGTAAATTCAGCGTATCCAGACTATGGGCCTTCGATTTCTACCGACGAAGAAACGATTTTTTTCACCGCAAGAAGACAAAATTCAACCGGTGGTAAAAAGGAGTTGTATGATAATGGTTATTTTGAAGATGTGTACGTTTCGTCAAAAGCAAACGGAAAGTGGCAGGAAGCACGCCAACTATCCAAAACTGTGAATACCGAATCACATGATGCGGCTGCAGGACTTTCACCCGACGGAAGTAAATTATTTATTTACAGAAACTCTGGTGCCGACGGCGGAGATCTTTACGAAAGCGTTTTATTTGGTTCTGATTGGGAGGTGCCGGTGCACATGAATAAAAACATCAACACCCATTATCACGAATCCAGTGTAAGTTTAAGTTTTGATGGAAAGCGTGTTTTTTTTATCAGTGATAAAGCTTCTGGTTTCGGCGACCGAGATATTTATTACAGCGATATGGATGTAAAAGGCGAGTGGGGATCTGCAAAAAACTTGGGCTCGGAAATCAACACAAAATTTGCGGAGGATGCGGTTTTTATGCATCCCGACGGCGTTACCCTTTATTTTAGCAGCAAAGGGCATAATACCATGGGAGGCTACGATATCTTTAAAACAAGTATGGTAAACGGCAAATGGCAAACACCTGAAAATTTGGGTTATCCGATCAACGGCCCAGATGATGACGTGTTTTTTGTTGTGGCAGGCAGCGGCAACCGCGCTTATTTTGCTTCCGCTAAACAAGGTGGGTATGGCGAAAAAGATATTTATAAGATAACATTTTTGGGTCCAGAAAAACAACCTTTGTTGAACACACAAGATCAGTTGTTGGCAATGATTGCTCAACCTGTAAGTAATTTAAAAACCGAAAACGCCGTGCTTATAAGCTCTGCAAAGCTAACCCTCTTAAAAGGTTACGTAAGAGATGCTAAAAACAACCAAGCCCTTGAGGCAACC
>Ga0105048_10016641_pt1 | contig 11359 bp, 8 predicted proteins | sample MAT05_FD_78382 | JGI IMG/M metagenome (GOLD analysis project Ga0105048, IMG submission 78382) | Freshwater microbial communities from Lake Fryxell liftoff mats and glacier meltwater in Antarctica - MAT-05 | ecosystem: Environmental > Aquatic > Freshwater > Ice > Liftoff microbial mat | place...
ACGATCTACGCACGCGCGCTCGGTGCGCAGAATTGCTCGATCACTCGCGCCGACCCCAGCATCGCTAACCGATTAACTGCCTTTGGACTTTTCGGACTCTTCACGGACTTTGCGGACAGTTTCGGTGATCGTTGCAACGACGGCTCGAGTGCACCGATTCCGAACATTATTTCAATAACTCAACGCATGACCTGTGCTTCGATTGGTTCGTTGGCTCATCCACCCGTCCGTGTTATCGGTTTGTCCGCTGCTCCACGCGTCCGGGTTATCGTGCAACACGGTTGCCGGCAATCCACACGGAGTTGATCCGCCGCAAGTTGCTCACTCGTTCCAGTGGCGATGCGTCCAGTACCAAAAAGTCCGCACGCTTGCCGGCTTCGAGTGTCCCCAGCTCGGCGTCCCGATTCATGCAGCGCGCCGCGTCGCGTGTCGCGGAGGCCAGCACCTGCGCCGGCGACAGACCTGCGTCGCCCATCATCTCCAGTTCCATGAGCTCGAAGAAACCCTGAAAGCGGCCCATCGGTCCGCTGTCCGTGCCCATCACGATCGGCACACCAGCATCGAACAACGTTTTCATGTTGCGCGTCGCGAGCGGAAGTTGCGCCTTGTACTTCTGCGCGGCGGTGTTGGTGCGCAAGGCGTTTTGACGGGCGGGTTCACTTAACGTCGTGATCCATTGTTTGTTCGCGTGCGTCAGGAACAATGAGTCGGTAAAGAACGACGGCGTCGACTCGTACACAAACGTTGAGACTTCCCGCATGAGTGTTGGCGTGTAACAAACACCTTTGCTCTTGAGCAGTTGCGTAAACGACGCGTCAACCGGCAAGTCGCGTACACTGTGCGCCAGAAAATCCGCGCCGGCGCTCAACAAGTCGCGCGCGTCTTCGAGATAATACATGTGCACCGCCGCGCGCAGTCCGCGCGCGTGTGCCTCGCTGATGACGACGCGGTACACCTCGGGCGTCATCTTGCGCGTCGTCCCCAACATGTCGTCCACTCGGATCTTGATGATGTCCACGTTTTTCGCAGCCGCATCTGCCACTTGTGCGCGTGCCTCGGCAGGAGTGGCTGGCGACAACACCGGTCCCGCGAAATACACGCGCGCGCGACTCAACGTTGGTGCATCCTGCTCCGCACGCGCCGCAAACACGCTGGCCGGTTCACCACCCAGTGAAAACACCGTCGTGATGCCGTAGGCCGCGTACGTCGAGAGATCGGCGGGAGTATTCACATGCCCGTGTGAGTTGATGAGCCCCGGAATCACGAACTTGCCCGCGAGTGACGTGCGCTGCGCACCAGCGGGAATCGACACAGACGACGAAGGCCCCGCCGCTATAACGCGACCTCCCCGGACCAACAACGTTGCGTTCGGAATCGGTGCGCGCGTCGTACCGTCTATCAACGTGAACCCAGAGAACGCCTGAATCTCGGTTGTAACAGCTTGCGCGTGCGTCGCTGCAGGAGATGCAAACAATACGCCCATTGCAACCGACGTGGCGTGGCCAAATTTTGCAACTGACCTTCTGCGGACAACTTTGAGGCGGGACATAAGATGTGGTGTGCGGGTATGCCCAAAAGTGTACAACTTGAACCCGACTGGCCAGCAGACGCCGCGAAGATATCGTCCGCAAAGTCCGTCAAAGTCCGTAAAGTCCAAAATGAAGTTGGTCAGTTGACGGTCTTCCCCTGGCAGAGGTGCGCGAATACTGGCGCCGGAACCGACATCGCTAACCGATCAACAGCCTTTCAGACTTTGCGGACTTTGCGGACTTTGCGGACTTTGCGGACTTTGCGGACTTTGGCGGACTTTGGCGGACTTTGGCGGACTTTTCGGACTTTGCGGACTTTTCGGACTTTTCGGACTTTTCGGACTTTTCGGACCATACTACCTGCTTTGATTTCGTGGAAGTGCATCGGTGGTTGCGTGCAACCTTGACGAATGCCGAGCCGTCGCGAAGCTTTGCGGTCATGTTATCTCGTCGACGAGCAATAGTCGCGTTGCTCGCGACGGCGGCGTGTATCGCCGGTGGGTGCGCCGAGAAAGGCTCGACCACATCGCCGCCATCCACACTGTCGGCGCGTACCGTCAACAACGTCCGTTACGGTCCCGACGCTGCGCAAATTCTGGACGTCCGCCTACCCGCCGGACGCACCTCGTCAACGCCCGTGGTCGTGTTTATTCATGGCGGCGGGTGGGAGGGCGGTGACAAGAGTATCTTCACGACCGCTGATCTCAACAAGTTTCTCGCACGCGGATTTGCGTGCGTGAACATCAACTACCGCCTGGCCAGCGTGCCGCTCAATGTCCACGATCCGATGCTGTCAAACGACGTTTCATCGGCGCTGGACTTTGTCGCGCAACATGCGTCGGAGTACGTGGTGGCCAACGCGAAATTTGCGCTGGTCGGGCACAGCGCCGGCGCACATCTCGCGCTCCTTGCGGCCTACAAGTACGATCCCCAACATCGCATTAAGGCCGTCGCGAGTCTTTCCGGTCCAACCGACTTCAATGCGCCGGACTTTCTGGCCGTCCCCACAATCATGGGACTTCTTGAGCGATACCTGGGCGTGACGAAGGCCGCGCAGCCGGCGCGATGGACTGACGCCAGCCCGATCTCGCAAGCGACCGGCACGTCGCCACCCACAATAATTCTGCATGGCCGACTTGACGGCCTGGTGCCGTTTTCGCAAGCCGCGTCGCTCCATGCGCGGCTTGTCGCGCTCAGAGTACCCGATGATTATCGACTGTTCCCCACGTACAACCACGACCTCGCGTACGCAACGATCTTGAAGTTCCCCGATGACGTGTGGGACCCGACCCTGGCCTGGTTTGAGAAGTACGTGAAGTAGGGTGCGCATTGCGCGCCGATGGTCGAGATCAGTTGCGATGTCGTTGGAAATGCACGTTCACCGAATGCGGAACAGCTGCAACGCGGGCGCCGCTCGCGTCGCTCCCTCACCCCACGCGTTCGCCTTCACGACAAACAGCAGCGTGCCATTGATACCAGGCACCCGACCCAGCGCGACGCCAATGACCGGCTCTCCCCCCGCTGCCGCGGTCCATCGATCGTAGCCTAGAAACTGCACCGTGCTGTCGGGGCGATGCACGAAGAAATAGGCGACGGCGCGATCAAGCGCGGGATCACCGAACGTATAACTCTGCCGCGCATACGAGCGCTCGCCATACCCGAGCGTGGCGATGAACATGACCACACTGCCAAATCGCACACCGCCGCCACCAATACGTTCGGTAGACCACACTCCCGTTGCGTTGACCGGTGGAATACACACCCAGCTCAGGCCATCGCTACACGAATAGCCGGCGTCGCGCGGCAGTCGCGGTGAACTGAGATCACCAAATCCCGGAGGCGTGAGCAGGCGAGTCCAGTTGCCTGCGCTGTCGCGACGCGCGTAGCTCAGTCCGGCCACCGAGCCCTGTCCGGAGTCATACGCGCCGGCGCCAATCGCATCAAAGTCCCGACGACGATCTTCGTGTTTGATGAAGCCGGAAAATTCCTGCTCGGGAAGCGTAATAGGGATCTCGCGCGTCGCGCCAAACACGCCATCAGCGCGAATCTCGCGCACGTTGATCTGCGTGCTGCTGCGTGGTGCCGTGTTGTAGAAGACCCGACCGATTCCGGCCAGCTCGTAGCCGGTCGCGCTGCTGTTGATCGCCACGTCACGCAAACTCTGTCCGGGTATCCATCGCGGGAACAGCGCCGCAACGCTCCACGTGCGCAACGGCGTCAGTACCGGGTACGCGGAGGCACTGTCGCCGGTGCCATATGGTCGACGCAAATCAAACAGATGCACGCTACCCGTCTGCGCATGTGCGCCGGCTACTGCTTCGACAACAAAACCTTCCGCATCCGTGACCAGTGCCAATCCTTCACTGGCATAGTCGCTGGCCAGTCGATACCCGCCCAACAGCTCGAACGTTGCCGATACTGATGGCGCACCCGCGCCGAGTGGCGGCGTCGTGACGGGTGTGAGCGGTGTCGTTGCAAGATCACCGCGGCACCCCACTATCACGACGAACAGCACTGCGACTGCACGGCGCGCGCGCGATTGGCAGATGCAGCATAACAGGGACATCGACTGGCTCCTTGGGGCGCAGACGTCGCGGGTCATCATCTCGAAAGAAACCTGAACTCTTCGTTCGCTGCATAGCGAACACACCGACCGTTTCTCGGCTACATGATGCCGTAGGCAAGCATGGCGTCGGCCACCTTCACGAAGCCGCCAATATTGGCGCCGTTCACGTAATTGACGTACCCCGACTGGTCCGTGCCGTACTTCACACACTGCGCGTGAATGTTTTTCATGATTTCCTGCAGCCGCTGATCAACCTCTTCGTGCGACCAGCTCAGTCGCATGGAGTTCTGCGCCTGCTCGAGTCCAGAAACCGCAACGCCACCAGCATTGGCCGCTTTGCCCGGACCGAACATCACCTTGGCATCCAGAAACACGCGCGTCGCTTCCAACGTGCTCGGCATGTTCGCACCTTCGGCCACCGTGCGCACGCCGTTCCTGACGAGCGCTTTTGCGTCTTCCTCACCCAGTTCATTTTGTGTGGCGCTTGGGAATGCCATATCGCACGGCACGTTCCACGGCTTCTCACCCTCGTGATACGTGCACCCATTAAAGTGTTCGGCGTATTCCGCAATGCGGCCGCGCCGAACTTCCTTGAGGTCCTTGAGCCACGCGAGTTTTTCCGGATTGATGCCGTCGGGGTCATGAATGAAACCGCCCGAGTCGGAAGCGGTCACGACGCGCGCACCAAGCTGTGTCAGTTTTTCAATGGCATAGGTGGAAACGTTGCCCGAGCCTGATACCACGGCCGTCAGGCCGCGAACGCCCGCGCCCGCGTTCGACAACATGTTTTCGGTGAAATACACGGCTCCGTACCCGGTGGCCTCGGGCCGCACAAAGCTGCCGCCGTACGCGAGTGCCTTGCCCGTAAACACACCCGTAAAACGATTCTCCAGACGTTTGTATTGTCCGAACATGTAGCCGATTTCGCGCGCGCCAACACCAATGTCTCCGGCCGGCACGTCCGTGCGTTCACCAATGTGGCGAAACAGTTCGCTCATCAATGACTGGCAGAACCGCATGACTTCCGCATCGCTCTTGCCCTTCGGATCGAAATTCGATCCGCCCTTTCCGCCGCCCATCGGAAGTCCGGTGAGACTGTTCTTGAATGTCTGTTCGAAGCCCAGAAATTTGAGAATGCTTTGTGTCACTGATGGATGAAAGCGCATGCCACCCTTGTACGGTCCAATGGCGTTGTTGAACTGCACGCGCCACGCACGATTCATTTGCACCGCCCCCGCATCGTCTACCCAACACACGCGAAAGCTCAACACGCGATCTGGCTCGGTCATGCGTTCCAGAATGCGTGCGTCGCGGTACTTCTGGTGATCAAGCACAAAGGGAAGCACGCTCTCCACCACTTCATGCACCGCCTGCTGAAATTCGGGTTCGTTGGGGTTGCGTTCTGCCACGTCGTTCATGAATTGTGTTACGTGTCCGGCAATGGCAGCGGTCATATGAGGCGGGGGGTGATGGGGTGAGCGGACGACCTTGTCCTGCGTGGGTTGAATTTTTCTCCGGTACAGGGGTTCGCAAGGGCAACTTGCCGGGCGGAGCACCGCTAAGAGGTGCAACAGCATTTTCCGCGGATTTTGGCGGAGTTATCGGATTAGCCGGATACTTCGCACCGCGAACGCAGGCGACTGCCCGTGCACCTCGTGCCGCTCGTTTTCTTCAATTCAGGAATCATTCGACTGGTTCCAGTCGGGGCAATGTAGCATCGCGGGACGTCAAGCCTTGAGGGCTGCTTCTTAGGAATGATTACTTGCCCGTGCACCAGCGTTCGTATCCCCGTTGGGAAGCGAAGTATCCGATTGATCCGATGACTCCGCCAAAATCCGCGTGGATGTAGTTGCGGTTGCAGTTGCCGTTGCCGTTGCCGTTGCAGCCTGCGCATGCCGCACGCGCGGTTCTACCCGGGTACGGGAGGTCGGTATGGCACGCGCAGTTCAACTGGTTTCGCCGGTAGGCGCTTGGCGACGCGATGACGGTGATCCTCACCATGTTGTTGCTATTTGTCGTGCTGTTTTTCGTGTAGCACGCATCACGCCGGTGCGATTTGCCTGATCCTAATGACGTTGAAGTCGTTGAGACGCGCTACAGCCTCAATGCACGGGTTTGCAGGCCCCGGTTGTGTTGGTGTGCGCTTGGTTGACTGCGCGGCGTTGTTACTTTCGCAACACCACGCGTGTCTGGCCGAGTCGAAAAGTCTCCATCGTAAAGGTGATCGTGCGCCGATCGACACTGAGGCCCACCTCATCGGCGTCGGTACTGCCAGGTTCAACGCCCGCATCGCGCGCCAGGACGCCCGTCGGATAAATCGTTCCGGGTGCTCCCAAAGTGAGATCGGTAGCATCGAGGCCGCTCGGCGTAAAAATGATACCCAGAATCTCGTGGGAAAACGTGACTGAGCCGCTCAACAGGCGGGTGGCTGGCCGCTCGTCCACCGGATCTGCGTGAAGCAGATACGTGATCACGGGAGTTCCCGCCGGTATGAATCCCCGTGAAAAGGATGTGCGATACGTACCCGGCACGACCACGTCTGCGAGCACTTGACTGCCCAGTGTTGTCTCACGCTCCCTGAAGAACCTTGTGATGAAATCACCTTCGAGTACGTTCGGCAGCACTGACGCGGGCTGCACGTCTTTGAACACGCTTCCCGAAGTCGCAATTACTTCAGGTGGCTCCGACAGCAGCGTGGAAAAATGACAGACGCTGCGGAGGAAACTAAAGTTCGCGCTGAAGCCGACTTGGGACCCTGCAAGGCACGAGTTCAACTGCACTGTAATTGGGGTGACGGTGGTTGCTATCTGGCGCGGCAACGTGCGTCCAGCCGCGTCGGTGAGAATGGTGCTGGTACCGTTGCTTCCCGCACCAGTCACGGCCAGGGTGACGTCAAAGAATGCGCCATTCAACACCGGATTGGCTCCGAATTTGACACCATACGTCAAGTTCAGCGCGGCACTTGTGTTGGGAACAAACACCGCAGGAAAACTCGCGAACGACTGCACGGGCTGAATACACAAGGTGGCAAGCTGTGCCTCCAACGTCAGACCGGAACCGATACCATCGAGTTCGGCAGTGCTGGCAAGCGCTCCCGCGTATCCACTCAGAAACAGGACATTCTCGGCATCGAGGAGATTGCTTGTACGGAGGCACTGCTGATTGAGCGTCGCGATGCCGCGCTTCATGGCAAGCTGCGTAGTGTTGACCAGCGCTGATCTGTCCGCAGCCAACGCTGTTTGCAACGCCAGCCCCGCCGTGCCAAAGCTGCCAGCAAATGCTTCGGGAGTTTTGTCCAATTCAGAAAGAGATCCACCGAAATCTTGGCCTCCACGCCGCTCTGTGCCGTGTTGATTATTGCTTCAATCTGCGTGCGCCACGCCTTGAAAATGGCAATCGCAGCGTTTAAGTCCTGCGGCATCAGGAGCGGCGCAAGCTGGGCCGCTCGTTGTTGTTGGATCGAACTGTTGGGAACGATAGGAAGCGTTGACAGGTCGGAGACATTACCCACCGCGAAACCGCCAAAGCTGAAATGCTCAATGCGGATTGCGAAGCCGCCGTTTCGAACGGTGGCGGGCTGCACGCTGATGGAATCAACGCTGCGCTCGAACGTGAAACCGAACACACGCGCGTTTGCCCCGAGCGCGGGAATTGGTGACGACGGCGTGATGGTCAACAGTGCGCCCGGCCCGAATTTGAGCCCACTGGGCTGAAAGTCCCCTCCGCCCACGAACTCGCGAGAGAATGGCAACTCTCCAATGCGCGACACGGGGGTGACCGTGATGCGAACGGCGCTGTCGAGAACGAGCGGCGGTACCACAAAATTGTACACCACGCCCGATGCCGACGTGGCAGCGATGGTTCCCCCCGAACTGCCGATGGTGGCACTCACTGCACGAGCAGTCTCCAGAACGACTCGGGCGAGCACGGTCAGTGCAACTGTGGCCGTTTTTCCGTCCAGTGTTGCGGTGATGGTGGCCGAGCCGGGAGAAACGGCTGTGACAGTTCCCATTGCTGCTACCGTTGCCACCACACTCGCACTTGATGTCCACGTGGGTTGCCGACCTGTGATCACAGCCCCCGACAGGTCTCTGGGCGTCGCGATTAATCGGGTGGTGTCACCCTGGGCCAGCGTCGCAGTGGTTGGTAACACGGTCAGCGTCGTCACGCGGGCATCAACAGTCGCCTGCGCTGCAGCGCTCTTCCCCCCCGCCGATGCCGTGATGGTCGTCGCACCGGGCGCCAGTGCAGTGACCGTGCCCGCCGAGGAGACGGTCGCAACGTTGGAGGCACTGCTTGTCCACGCGACCACCACGCCACTCATCACGGCGCCTCGTTGGTCGCGCAAGGTTGCGACAATGCGCGATGTATCGCCTTGTATCAGCGCGACCGTGGAGGTTGAAAGCGTGATGGTCGTAACTACTAGCGCTGTCACATTGACCACGACTGACGCACTCTTGGTTCCGGCCGCGGCGGTAATGGTAGTCGTACCCCCTGCAATCGCCGTAACGGTGCCTTGCGCGGACACCGTCGCAATGGCGGAAGCTGCGCTTGACCAATTGATGCTTTGTCCCGTCATCGTTGCGCCGAATTGATCTCTCGCCGTGGCGCTGAGGCGCACACTGTCGCCTTGCACAAGTGCGGCGCTTCCTGGAACTATCTCAATGGTCGTGACGGCGGCTGAGGGCGGGAGTGCGGCTTCGCCGCTGCAACCAGGTGCGGTGAACGTCGCGACGGCGGCCAGAGCGCGCCACGAGACGAAGCGAGTGAAGCCGGCGCGCGCCGCTCTGCGCGAAGTAGTAGTGGTTGCCCCGCGACGCGTGGCTGAATTGCGCATGATGATACCCGTGCAATGAAGGATTGAGTGGTCTGGTTGGATAACGCTTATTCGGAGCTGCGGGGCTGGTCGCGGCTGCTGGGGACACCTCCCCAATGATCGAGATATCGGCTGAGCTCCTCACTTGTGGCGAGCATCACTTTTTCCCCAGTACCGAGATTCTCGACCAGGACGCGTACCACCGCCTGCCCATGCAGATCGGCAGTTCGGGTGTGCAGCATGAAGTAGCCTTGGCGCAGCGGAGCCGCAGCCGAACTCAGTTCGTCGCCCAAATGACACCAGTCCCGGTTGAGATCTCTGGCGGTCTCGAATTCATGGCGCGATGTTGCGGAGGGCCCGGCAGGCCGACGTCAAACGGAGCGTCAAACGTTTGATATCAAACAACTTCGGGAAACGGCCATGTACGTCTTGCGCACGCTGGGCAGCCTCGAGCTGCATGCTGACGACGTTCCCGTACTCTCGGGCCGCCGAAAGCCGCTCGCGTTGCTGACCTATCTCGCGCGCCACGTTCCGCAGACGGTGGGCCGCGACCGAGGCGCACTCAATCACGAGTTTGGATTGGCGCTCGTGCATCTGGAACTGCTCGATTCAGCCAGCCGCGTGTACCAGTCGATGACTCGACGCTCCGCGCTTAGTCAGAAACAGTTCGGCTATCGTTCCCTGGCGTACGTGCGAATGCTGGAGGGACAGTACCGGAACGCCGCCGTCGCACTTGATTCGGCCATTAATTTCGCCCACGCTGCTGGCAATCAGCACGTGTCGGAGTTCCGCCACCACATTCTGCTTGCGCAGGCAGCGCAGAGCGCTGGGGACAGCGTTCGCGTTGGGCAGGCGCTGAACGGTGCGTGGAAGTTGCTCACCAAATTCACTCCTGATCCGTCGTTCGCGTTCTACGCCGGGCATGCGTTCGCGAACGCACGATCACTCAATCGCGCTCGTGTGCTGCTGGATACGTTGAACGCGCGCTCACGCGCAGGATCCATGTTGGACCAGACACTGCGTCACTTATTGCAGGCGCGCATTGCACTTGTAGCCGGACGTCCCACCGAAGCGCGAGCCCTGCTACTTCAGGCCAGCGATACCACGATGAATGGTTATCGGCTCGCACTACTGTCGGATACGTACGAAGCCCTTGGCCGCCTGGACTCTGCGCTCATTGCGGCAACCCAACTCACGCGCGCAATGCGGGTGGGCGACGAGCAGCAAGACGAGTGGTTGCGTGGTTTCCTGCGCGTCGGGAGAGTCGCCGAGCGAATGGGCGATGCGCCGACGGCGCGAAATGCGTATGCGGCAATCGTGTCCCGATTCAAACAAGGTGATGCGGACCACTTGCAACTGGTTCACGCACGCCGCGCGCTCGCCAGACTTGGCGTCGCGCGTGGCAGTGAGATTGCGCAGCAGCGATGAGCCGCAAATGCGCGCGAATCCTTCGCGGAGAGGCTAATTTCCGGCTATGACCATCATCGCCCAGGAAGACTTCATTCAGTCCGTTGCTGACGCGCTTCAGCACATTTCCTACTATCACCCGCTGGACTACATCAAGGCGTTGGCGGACGCGTACGATCGCGAACAAGGGCCCGCGGCCAAGGATGCGATCGCGCAAATCCTCACGAACTCGCGCATGTGCGCCGAGGGGCACCGTCCTATTTGCCAGGATACCGGCATTGTCGTGGTGTTTTTGAAGGTCGGCATGAACGTGCGATGGGAAGCGACGATGTCGGTGCAGGAAATGGTGAACGAGGGCGTGCGTCGCGCCTACCTGCTGCCGGAAAACGTGCTGCGCGCATCGATTGTGAGCGACCCGGCGTTCACGCGTAGAAACACGCGCGACAACACGCCCGCCGTCGTGCATGTTGAAATCGTACCAGGTGATGCCGTCGATGTGAAACTCGCGGCCAAAGGCGGCGGTTCCGAGAACAAGTCCAAGTTCGCAATGCTCAATCCAAGCGACTCCATCGTCGATTGGGTGCTCAAGACGGTGCCACTCATGGGCGCCGGTTGGTGCCCGCCGGGAATGCTCGGCATCGGCATTGGTGGTACCGCCGAAAAAGCGATGCTCATGGCGAAAGAGTCGCTCATGGAGCACATCGACATGACGCAGCTCAAAGCGCGCGGCCCGCAAAACAAAATTGAAGAGTTGCGCATCGAGTTGTTTGACAAAGTCAACGCGTTGGGAATTGGTGCGCAGGGATTGGGCGGCTTATCGACCGTGCTCGATGTAAAGATTTTCGATTTCCCAACGCACGCCGCATCAAAGCCCATTGCCATGATTCCCAATTGTGCGGCAACTCGCCACGCGCATTTTGTCCTCGATGGGTCGGGCGTCGCCGAGCTTCCAATACCAAATCTCGCGGACTGGCCGTCGGTCACATGGAGTCCCGATGTGAATGCGCGGCAGGTCGACCTCAACGCGCTTACTCCCGAAAT
>Ga0105048_10016642_pt1 | contig 11358 bp, 9 predicted proteins | sample MAT05_FD_78382 | JGI IMG/M metagenome (GOLD analysis project Ga0105048, IMG submission 78382) | Freshwater microbial communities from Lake Fryxell liftoff mats and glacier meltwater in Antarctica - MAT-05 | ecosystem: Environmental > Aquatic > Freshwater > Ice > Liftoff microbial mat | place...
CGAGCGGCAGATTTCTGGTTACCGTCGAAAACCGGGGGCTAGCGCCCTGCGGCTAATAAAATCAGCCGCCACGCGCTAGCGTCCGGTTGTTCGACTTGGTAGTTCTTAATCTGCCGCTCGCCTAACAACGCCGTTTTTGTGTCTCAGCTTTGACGATCGGTTGCGGGCGAAGGCCCGCGCTGGGTATTTCCAGGTGTTTCCTGATTTGAACAATCGGCCGTCCTGGTTTCTGACTTTTGATGAATTCCGTCTATAAGCCGTATCAGAACATTCGAAGTTCTCGTACGGCTTTAATCTTTGAATGAGGTAGTTGCCTCGCATTTTGTCAGGCGTCCTTCAGTGACGGGAACTTTGCCGTGAAAAGAATTTTTTTGACGCTCGCCGTACTGGCAAACATCACGTTGATGATCGCATTTGTAATGGGCTGGCAGGTTGGCGACACAAAGATCCTTAATGGCCGTGATTCTGACGTCAACAGTCGTATTGGCACACATCTTCTGGTTGGGCTGGGTGCACTGACTAGCGCCACGATGGTCCATGCGCTGCTCCTGACATACTTCATGGGAACCGGGCGATGGATCGAAGAGACATCTCAGGCCTACCGACTTTCAGGCGAATGGTATCGCCAGAATCAGCGGACAAAGTATGGTATTCTTCCAGGAATTCTGGTCAGTTTTCTGATGTTGGTTGTGACTGGCTCACTGGGAGCTGTCGCCGATCCTGCAACAGCGGTGTCGCTGGAGAGAACGCTGAGCATCAGCGACTCGACACTGCACTTCACTGCTGCGGTCTGCACATGGATTATCAATCTGATCGTCAACATGACGCAGTATCTCGCCATTACTAAAAACTCAGCAATCGTCGAAGGTGTACTCGCCGAAGTGCGTCGGATCCGTATCGAAAAAGGGTTGCCGGTGGATTAGGGATCGCTATGTTTCCATGGACTGAACTTCCTGCGGTTCATCGACAAATGAAGTGCGCGGTGACATTTGGGCATTCAATGTGTTGGCGTTGATCGACGATGTGAGTGCCGCGATTGAGCCTGAAAGGCTCGCGCATATCAGCCTGGGGCAAGAGAATCCGCGAATGCGGATGAACGCCGCCCCAGGTTGATATCCCGTCGGAACACGAACCCTGAAAGGGTTCCACAATGCTGTTCTGTGTTGCCCTTTCAGGGCAAAACGTGTTGCTGCCGTGGAAACTTGGGGCGTTGCCCCAGGCTGACTTGCCGACGCCCGTTGGGCCGAATCACAGTGGTTTAGCGCCACAAGCAGGCTCAATTCCCCACCCAGAGTCCGCCATTTCTATACTTCGCGCGGCCAGAACTGAGTCCGGCGAGCGGAGCGGCGTGAGCCCTCCGGTACCTCGTTTTTGTACCGGCAAGCTGACGCATGCCGCTCGCCAATTCCCTCACTCATGACTGCCTGGAGTATAGTTCGCGCACTTCATTTGTCGATGAACCGGAAAATTTGACCAAACCCTGCAGCATAGGGTGGACTTTGGTCTGGGATTCCTATGCAATTCGAATCAGTATGATGTTGAAACTGTCCCGTATGGTTTTGGACGGTACTGCAGCGAATCGATATTCGGACATGGCGGGTCACAGTGTGCGATGGGTTTTTGTGATCCCGAACGACGACTCGTGGTGGCATGGTCAGCAGACGGATTCTGCGGAGAAGGTCCGCATCAGCGCCGCAATCGGATGATCAATAATGCGATCTACCAGGATCCTGGCCTGAACATATACCGAGCGCGTTCAGGATTGACGCCATCAACTGCCATCGTTCACATGTCCCTTCTCCCCCGAGATCGAGGGAGAAGGTGGCCGGAGGCCGGATGAGGGGGTTGACCGGATTTATTGTCAAACGAAGCTGAAGAACACATGTAAAATTCCCCCTCACCCTGGCCCTCTCCCCCGTGGAAAAATTGTACAGTTGGAAAATCGATTGCGGGGGAAGAGGGAACAATCGCAAGACACCTGCAGCCTCATTCCTGACCGCGTGAAGTATAACACGGGCCGTCGCAGTCAACTCCCACACAAAAGCAGAACACAAAACTCTCATGCAAACATTCCTCGTGACCGGCGGAGCGGGATTCATTGGCAGCTGTTTTATCCGGCGTGCGAACTCACGATCCGATGTACGGATCATCAATCTGGACAAACTGACGTACGCCGGAAACCCGGATTCATTGCCGCCCGCAGACAATACTCTGCATCAGCTCGTGGTCGGCGACATCGGCGACGCCGCTCTCGTGCGACAATTGCTCGATACGCATCAACCAACCGCCATTGTCAACTTTGCCGCAGAGTCGCATGTCGATCGGTCGATCGATGGCCCGCTCACGTTTGTGGAAACGAACGTGCAGGGCACATGTCGCATGCTGGAAGAAGTACGACACTACTACGCAAAGTTGAGCGGCTCAGCGAAGGATGCCTTTCGCTTCCTGCATGTTTCCACTGACGAAGTATACGGTTCACTCGGCGATGCGGGACTGTTCACTGAAGAAACGCCGTACGCTCCCAACAGTCCGTACTCCGCCAGCAAAGCCGCCTCTGATCATTTTGTGCGGGCGTACCATCACACGTATGGCCTGCCGACACTCATTACGAACTGTTCAAACAATTATGGCGCGTATCAGTTTCCGGAGAAACTGATACCGCTCATGATTTTGAACGCCATCGAAGGCAAACCGTTGCCGATCTATGGCGATGGACTCAACGTGCGCGACTGGTTGTTTGTCGAAGACCACTGTGCTGCGATTGAGTGTGTTCTTGCAGGCGGTCGCATCGGAGAATGCTACAACATCGGTGGTCTCAACGAGCAAACGAATCTCAGCATCGTCAAAATGATCTGTGCCATGGTCGATCGATTGCGGCCAAACCTCGCACACGGTCCCTGTGAAAGTCTTATTACTTATGTCAAAGATCGTCCTGGTCACGATCGACGCTATGCCATCGACGCTTCAAAGGTCGCCAATGAACTTGGATGGAAACCGCAGCAGGATTTTCAGTCTGGCCTTGAACTCACGATTCGCTGGTATCTCGAAAACCCGACATGGGTCGCAAGAGTCCAGAGCGGGAAATACCGAGGAGAACGTCTCGGTCTCAGTGGTTGAGTCCAGCCATTACAGTTTTCCCTGAGATGATTGGGTGGCCCGTGCCACGCAGTCGCAACGCCTGCAAACGGTCTCGACTTGGAAAGTCAAGCGACGCCGGATGGGAAAACACCCAGTCTGCTACAACCAGACTTCCTGGACACGACGTCCGATCTGAGAAAAAAGAAACGTGTGAGTTATGCTGGAGCCTTGCAAACTTAGTGACATTCTTCACACTCTGCGGCATTTCCCGAAACTCACCCACACCCAGTGCTCCCCACCTCCAGGTTTCTTATGAAGTCAAACACCCTGACACCGTCGAAATCCGGATTTGTCTTCCTTGCTGGTCTTTGCTTCGCAACTGCGCTGCCTCAATCAGCTAAGGCGGGTGAAGCCGACCTCATCATTCCCTCGCTGGATCGACCGATAGCGCTCGGACTCAGTGGGGAGATGCTGCTTTTTGGGGGCATCGCGATCAGTTTCATGGGACTGGCGTTCGGGATGAGGATTTTCGCGCACCTCAGAAACCTGCCCGTTCACAGGTCGATGCTTGAAGTTTCGGACCTGATTTACGAAACCTGCAAGACGTACCTGAAGACTCAGGGCAAATTCATTTTGCTGCTGTGGGTGTTTATTGCCACGGTCGTCGCGGTCTATTTCGGCCAACTGGCTCTGTATCGTGATCCCGTAACACTGGCGGAATCGCACGGATTTCCGCTCAGCCTGGTCGGCATCATACTGCTCTTCTCCCTGGTCGGAATCGCCGGCAGTTACCTGGTCGCGTGGTTTGGAATTCGAGTCAACACGTTTGCGAATTCCCGTACGGCCTTCGCCAGCCTCGCCGGTAAGCCGTACCCCTGTTACGCAATTCCACTGCAGGCCGGGATGAGTATCGGAATGATGTTGATCAGCGTCGAACTCCTCATCATGCTCTGTATTCTGTTGTTCATCCCCGGCAACTACGCCGGACCATGTTTCATTGGATTTGCGATCGGCGAGAGTCTGGGAGCTGCGGCACTCCGAATTGCCGGCGGGATCTTTACGAAGATTGCCGACATCGGTTCGGATCTGATGAAGATCGTCTACGGGATAAAAGAAGATGACGCACGAAATCCCGGCGTGATTGCCGACTGCACGGGCGACAACGCGGGAGACTCCGTCGGCCCCAGTGCGGACGGCTTTGAAACTTATGGCGTAACCGGCGTGGCGCTGATCACCTTCATTCTGCTGGCTATCAATCCTCAAAGCGTCCGACTGATCGCAGGCGATGCCGTAAATTTTCACGAAGGACTGCAGGTGCAGTTGCTCGTGTGGATTTTCGTGATGCGTGTGATGATGGTGGTGGCTTCGGCGGTGTCGTACTTCGCGAATGAAGCGCTGACCCGAGCTCAGAGTCGGAATGCGGACAAGATGGAATTTGAAACACCACTGACACGTCTGGTCTGGATTACCTCCATCGTGTCCATCGTGATGACGTACGCCATTTCCTGGATCACCATCGGACCGACCGCCGCCACGGGACCACTCGCCGGCGATGCTTCCCTGTGGTGGATACTGTCATCCATTATTTCCTGTGGTACGCTGGCAGGCGCGGTGATTCCTGAATTTGTCAAGATCTTTACGTCAACAAAATCTGCCCATGTGAAAGAGGTAGTCAGGTCATCGGAAGCAGGTGGACCGTCGCTGAATATCCTCTCCGGACTGGTCGCAGGAAATTTCTCCTGCTACTGGCTGGGTTTGAGCATTGTTGGTTTGATGACCGTAGCCTATGCGTTTTCGCTCCACGGTCTGGAAACCTTCATGCAGGCACCAAGCGTTTTTGCATTCGGGCTGGTTGCGTTTGGATTTCTTGGCATGGGACCAGTGACGATTGCTGTCGATTCCTACGGGCCTGTCACTGATAATGCTCAGTCAGTTTTTGAATTGTCATTGATTGAACAAGTGCCCAATATCTCGAAGGAGATTGAGCGGGAATTTGGATTCATACCGGTGTTTGAGCGTGCCAAACATCTGCTGGAAGAAAACGACGGAGCGGGCAACACGTTCAAAGCCACGGCCAAACCCGTTCTGATCGGAACAGCGGTCGTGGGTGCGACCACGATGATCTTTTCGATCATCATGAACCTGACCGAACAGCTGACCGCTGACCTTGACAAACTATCGTTGCTTCACGCTCCCTTCATGCTGGGACTGGCGACGGGTGGCGCAATTGTTTATTGGTTTACCGGTGCCTCGATTCAGGCTGTTACCACAGGTGCCTACCGCGCCGTCGAGTTTATCAAGGCGAATATCAAACTGGATGGTGTCACAAAGGCTTCTGTGGAAGACAGCAAAAAGGTCGTCGAAATCTGCACCATTTACGCTCAACGAGGGATGCTCAACATCTTCCTGTGCATCTTCTTTATCACGCTGGCGTTTGCCTTCGCGGATCCGTTTTTCTTTATCGGTTACCTTGTGTCCATTGCGATTGCGGGACTCTATCAGGCCATATTCATGGCGAACGCCGGCGGCGCATGGGACAATGCAAAGAAGATTGTGGAAGTCGATATGCACGAGAGGGGGACCGATTTACATGCGGCCACTATCGTTGGTGATACAGTCGGCGACCCGTTCAAAGACACGTCATCCGTGGCTCTGAATCCGGTTATCAAGTTCTCGACTTTGTTCGGCCTGCTCGCCGTGGAACTCGCAGTCAGTATTTCGAAGGAACAGTCAGCTCTCGACTTCCATGCAAGCACTGGAGTCTCGCTCAACCTGGTGATTGCCTTAGCACTGTTCCTGATCGCCTCCTACTTCGTGCATCGATCATTCTACGGGATGCGCATCGGCGAAAAGGCTTAGCAACCATGCCTGACAGTTTTCGAACGCGACTCCGTAACGGCGAACGCCTGCTCGGCACAATGGTGACACTCCCGACGGCGTCCACGGCGGAAATCCTTGCGGACGCAGGCTTTGACTGGCTGTTCATTGATGGCGAGCACGGACCACTCGATACAGCGGATGTCCTTGGAATCCTGCAGGCGGTGAGTCATCGAATTGCATGTATCGTGCGCGTCCCGGCCTGCGATGAAGTCGCGATCAAAAAAGTCCTCGACCTTGGAGCGGCAGGCATCATCGTGCCGCAGGTGAACACTTCCGACCAGGCCGCAGACGTTGTGCGATATGCACGTTATGCACCGGAAGGAAGTCGCGGCGTGGGTCTGGCTCGCGCCCACGGTTACGGGTTTCGCTTTGCCGAATACGTCGCGAGTGCAAATGCTGACATTTCCGTAATTGTGCAGGCGGAGCACCGGTCGGCAGTGGAAAACATCGCCGCAATCGTGAAGGTTCCGGGCGTCGATGCAGTTCTGCTGGGACCGTACGATCTGTCGGCCAGTTACGGCAAGATGGGACAGATTTCCGATCCCGAAGTGCTGGGCGGCATTGATCGTATCATGCAAGCGTGTCAGGCGGTTCAGATGCCGCTGGGATATTTCGGCATTTCATTCGACGCTGTCAAACCCTGGATGGACAAAGGCTATACGCTTGTCGTGGCCGGCGTGGATGTCCTGTTCCTCGGCAACGGAGCACGGCGCATGTTAAAAGAACTTCAAAGCGTCCCGCCGAAACCGTAAGCCGATTTCGCCGAAATTGGCGTGAAGTTCCGGGCAAGAGAATCACTGATTTCGCCGAAATCGGCTTACTTCAATATCTTTTGGATCGCTGGCACGAGTTCCTCCGTCTCCAGCGAGGTCGAAATTACCTTTCCTTGAGAATCCACGAGCCAGACAGTCGGACTTTGGGCGATTCCCCAGAAGCGGATGAGCGGGCTGTTCCAGGATCGTTGTTCTGCCTGAGTGAAGAAGATCTGCTGGCCTGGGACCTTGTGATTTTCCAGATACGCATTCAGCGTCGCTTCGTCTTCATCCAGCGCGACGCCGACCATTCGCAGTCTCGATGAGGGCAGAGCGGTGCTGATCTTTGCCAGGACAGGCAATAAATCCGCAGTGAACTCTTCGCTCTCCGAATCCCAGAAAAAGATGACGGTGGGTATTTTGCTGAAGTCGTCGGATGATACGAAACCGCCATCAAGTGTGGGGCCGGAAAACTGCGATAGAGTTTGTCCGGCCAGAGCCATACGCCGCAGCGATGCTGACGCTTCCTGACCCTGATCTGTTGTTGCAAATTTTTCAGCCAGTGCGGTGTAGCACAGCCGCGATTCTGTCAGCAACCTGGTGGAAAGTTCTTTGTCGGTGTTCGCTTGCGCCTGAAGTTCACAACTGCGCGCCGCGCCAAACAGCAGACTGGCCGCGCGCGGCGCCTGCTCCGGAAACCGATCGGCGAATTCACGAGCCCAGCGCGACAATGTTTCAAACCACACCGGCTGGGATTTGCCCACGAGTCCGGCTTTCGTGTGGGCGAACCTCGCGATATAGTACACACCTTCCGCTGCCGCGATGGACTTGTCGTCGCGTTCGTTCAGTGCCTGGACATCGGCGTAGAACAGATCGACGTCCTCCTGCGTTCCGGCCAGAGCCATCTGGAAGCGAGCCTCCAGAAGTTGTCCGACGGCGAGGTGAAACTGCGGCTTGCGGACTTCCTCGTTCATAGTAAGCCGCAGGACTTTCGTCGCCATGTCCACGATACGTTCGTTTCGTTCACGGCGGGTTTTTCTAGCTTCGGCAAGTTCGGCCGGTACGGGGGAAATCCGGAGTTGTTGAATTTCACGCAGTGTTTGAGTCGCCTCGTCGTCGGGGAACGGGGACTTCTGGCCGTTTTCCGGATCTGATTTCGATCCGTCCAATTGAGCAGATTTGTCGGCATTGTCGATGCTTGCAACGACGCCCGGCCTGCGGGAGTTCGTTCCAGCCTCGCCCAAATCTGCCGTCTTGACAGCATTGTCGGCAGCGACTGTGCCGCTTGTAGCAGTACTCGGTTCTGAAGAACCTGCGCCACATCCCGAGGCGATCACAATCACCAGCATGACTCTGGACAGCCGTGAAAATTCTGACATCTGCATCAACGTCGATCCTTCGAAGTTGGTTTTGAACTCACATCGCACTGGGTTTTGTAGAGAAAACCGCCGTTCAGGAAAATACGAGTCTTCAAAGGGAACAATTTGCCCGAGTTCCGGACGCCGCTTTGTGGAAAAACTGCGTGAGTTTCAGTAGTTCTACGTTACTGGCGGATCCCGCGTCGGAGACACGGGGAACAGAGGCAGACGAACTGCGTGAGTTTCAGTCGTTCTGCGGCCTCAGCCAGAATCTCGAATCCTGACAGCATCCAGAGAAGAACAAACATGGAAATCGATGCAAACAAACTGCATGTCCTGGCGATTCATGCTCATCCGGACGATATTGAGTTCCAGTGTGCGGGCACGTTGCGGCGACTTCGGAAACTGGGTTGCCGGATTTCGGTCGCGACAATGACTCCGGGAGACGGTGGCAGTGCGGAATACAACGCCGAAGAAATCTCCACCATCCGGCGCGAGGAAGCTCGTCGTGCCGCTACGATATTGGAAGCAGAATGCACCTGTCTTGAATTTCGTGACTTATCCATCGTGTTCGACAATGACAGCCGACGTCGGATGACGGAGTTCCTGCGCCGCACGGCCCCCAACATCATCCTGACGGCTCCGCCGATTGACTACATGCACGACCATGAGATCACGAGCGCGCTGGTGCGGGATGCGTGTTTTAATGCGTCCGTGCCAAATTATCGCACTTGTCAGTGGGATCCAGCTCCGCCGACTCGGAAAATTCCGTGGCTCTACTATGTTGATCCTGTTGAGGGGACCGATCATTTTGGAAATCGCATTGCGCCGGATTTCGTGGTTGATATTTCTGCGGAAATGCCGGCCAAGCTGGAAGCTCTGGCCTGCCACGCCAGTCAGCGTGAGTGGCTCAGGCTTCAGCACGGAATGGACGAATACATGGATGCCTGTGAACGCTGGAGTCACCTGCGCGGCAATGAAATCGGGACTCAATACGGCGAAGGATTTCGTCAGTACAAAGGCCATCCACACCCCGTGAAAAATATTCTGGGTGAATTGCTCGAGATTCAGTAGGATGGACATTCATGTCCGTCGTGTGGCCAGGAAACGCAGTTTGAGATGGTATCGCCCCCAATTCCGGAAAACTCCGGTGGCACTTCATCAATGGATTCGCAAGAATCCTGACGTGCGATATGCTAATGCTCCGCACGGTCGAAAATGACACATTTGTGAGCATCGGATCGTAACCCGAAGCGTCAGCGAGGGATTGGGATTTGCGCCCCTCGCTGACGCTTCGGGTTAATGTCACTTTCGGCTGCGTGAGGTATAATATCCGGATTCCGGACAAAACTCTTTGCTTCTGAACTTCGACCGCGAGATACGTTCCCATGTCAGACACTGTTTCTCATGCCGCCGCCACCCCTGAGCACGCGGCAGAACTTTTTTCGCCAGTAGAAATCGCACAGTTCGGCGCGGACGACGTCACAGCTGGCGGCGCGATTGGCAAAATGCTGTCGGCATTGTTTCTGTACACAGTGTTTGCAATGGGCCTTGCTGGCTGGTGGACATACTCGTCAATCATTGCGGACAAAGCTTCCGCCGAAAATGAGCAAAGCAGTCAGGGACACGTCGAAGATCATCATCACGGTGCGAAGCTGTCCGATGTCAACGACAACTGACGATTTGCGCAGTGAGTGCATTCTTTTTCACCGGATTTTGTCGTTTTCGCCCCGGTCGCTGGTCTCGAAGACCAACAGTTGTACACTGTACGACAGAGCGTGAGAACGTTGCGATCCCATGAATCTGTGAAGTGCTCAGCAACAGCCCTTAAGTAGACTCGCCATGCCGTCCCCCCCCGTCGTACAGTATGCTTCGCGTACCGATGTGGGGATGCGCCGTTCGGCGAATCAGGATTCACTCGCCGTGCGACTGTGTGCCGACTACGACGAATGGCATCGCTGCGGACACTTATTTGTGGTTGCTGACGGAATGGGTGGCCATGCCGTCGGCGACCTTGCCAGTCGCATTACGGTCGAAACGTTGCCTCATGCGTACTTCAAGCGGGATGCCCCGTCGGTCCAAAGCCGTATGCGGCAGGCCATCTATGCAGCGAACAAGGCCATCAATGATCGCAGTCGGGAGAACCGCGAATTCGAAGGCATGGGAACGACCTGCAGCGTGCTGAGCCTGGCCGAAGATGGTGCGACCATCGGGCATGTCGGTGATAGTCGTGTTTACCGAGTGCGTCAAGGTCGCATCGAGCAACTGACGTTTGACCACAGTCTGCAGTGGGAAATGATCCGACTGGGACGTGCGACCGTGGACAACGTGGAATTGTTTCATCCGCGAAATGTGATCACACGCTGCCTTGGACCAGATCCCCTGGTGCAGGTTGATATCGAAGGTCCGTTCTCTGTCGAAGCAGGCGATTATTTTGTCCTGTGTTCCGATGGACTCACAAATCATGTCACCGATGCAGAGATCGGTCAGACGGTCGCTTCATTGTCGCCTGCGGAATCGTCCCGGCTGTTAATCAATCTGGCAAACTGTCGCGGCGGTTCTGACAACTCCACTGTGGTGGTTATCGGAATTGACAGCTATCCCGGCACGGCTGAAGAGCAGTCAGCTGAACTGCCGGAGGCACCGAAGCTTGACAGGACGATCGACATCCCCGGCAAGCCGTCACATGTGCCTCAAATTGTGCTGGCGGGAACTGCGGTCGTGTGTCTGTTAGCAGCGATCACGCTGGGAGTGATCGAGAAGTTTGTTCCGGCGGTGATTCTGGTTGCAGCGTCTGTGCTTTCGTGGCTCATCAGCCGGCGGATGGCGAGCAGGAAACCGGAGGCATCCAGCGAAGATTTTTCGACGGGCGCGGCGGCACCAGTTGCTCCTGGCGTGCTGACCGATTCTTTCGCAGAACAATCTTCGTCCCGGCCATCTGTCCCGCAGACCGCATTCAATCCTAAATCTCCCTACCGGGCCTTCAGTGCCGCGATCTCCGATGCATTTTTGTCGTATCTGGCAGAGGTCCAGAGTGATCTTGTTCAGGCTGCACGAGATGGCGCATGGGACGTCGATTTTCAGGAAGTCAACGTGTTAAGCAAACAGGCCAGTGCCGCTCAACAGACAGGAAAAACCAGTCAGACGATCAAATCTCGTGCCAAAGCCATCGACATGCTGATGCGTGAAATGTATCAGCGATCGCGATCATCCTGACACCTTCGACGGCGGGCACATCGAATCGCTCTGGCCATTTTTGAGTTTCGCCGATAAAATACCGGCGCGCTGCA
>Ga0105048_10016644_pt1 | contig 11357 bp, 9 predicted proteins | sample MAT05_FD_78382 | JGI IMG/M metagenome (GOLD analysis project Ga0105048, IMG submission 78382) | Freshwater microbial communities from Lake Fryxell liftoff mats and glacier meltwater in Antarctica - MAT-05 | ecosystem: Environmental > Aquatic > Freshwater > Ice > Liftoff microbial mat | place...
TGTCCGACAAATTTTTTATCTTTGCTCATGTCAGTTTATTTTGTGGTAAAAACAAATTGACGAAAAAAACGGGGTTGAATCAAATCACCCCGTTTTCATTAAATTTTAGTCGGACAACAATGATTTTCTTTAAAGAAAAAAACAATTTGTATTCACACTTTATCTAACGGCAGCTATTTTACCCTTTGGCTCATTTTTAATGGTAAAGTTTGGTGGTTCAATAATAATTCAACTGGGGAAACTATGTCTAATCTTAGTAATAATAAGTTTTATACTTCCATTATTGCGAAAACCATTAACCAAGTAACCCAAAATCATTGTTGTTGCAAATCCTAAAATATTCCCCTGTTAGAAAAAAACTTTCAATAGTACACAGCATAGCATTTTTATTTTGTCTCCTTGAATGCTCTCTGGCTAATGCGCAGCAATTTTGGACTTCGGATGAATTTACCGTATTTTCAGACACGTCATGCCGGAAAATAATTATACAAAAAAGAGGAGTCTTATTTAATAAAACGCTGTTCGCATTAAATTTTTCAGGAAACGTGTTTCCGGATAAAGTACGGTCTGATATTAACGGCATACACATGAACACGATCTATATATCCGACACGCCTTATCTACAAGGTGAGAACCGGGTTTATATACTACGTAAGACAATGATCACTAAACAAGAGGGACAAATAAACGAAAAGCACTTCCGGTGAATGTTCCATGTAAACAGCTCAAATGCCCCTGTGTTGCAGCAGATAGTGAATGAGCAGTAAGATACGATATCATTCGAAAAATGGGAATATAATGCAGCAAATGATTGTGTGTCATACCAGCAGGGCGATTGCGCCGGCCGCAGATCTCGAAAAGTGGCTTTACTCTTGAAAACACATACGACGAGAACAAACGACTGGCATATAAAACAGTTACTAAAACGGGGGGGTTAATAAGAGGCCAGAAAGCAGAATGTGTCTTTATTCCTATTCCCGCAGCGGGAGAAAAGTGCGTATAATTCTTCCTGATGTTGACACAGAAAAGAGAACGTCGCAAACCTCCCGTAAATTAAAGCATGCGGCTAAGCTACTTAGGAAACGTCACATTTATCTTCCAGCGGCACGCCTAACGGTTTTGAAGTATGACCATAAAAAACGATTGCATAGCAGTAAGAGCTTTTATCGCGATTCACCGTCTGAATTGACAAAGAAAATATATAAATATTAACCAAAAAACTTAACTCAATGGCTCATTCATGTTATTCCCAACGACTGATATTCATCTGATACAGACTGATGGTGTTCACGGTGGGACAAAATTAGCTCTTCATGTGTTTACGACTAACCTGGAACGTCTTAGTGTCATTCCTACTGCGACTATCGAGAATTCCTCTGTTACCGCCACTTTGTATAATCCCGTTGCTGCGGCACGCGGCAATAACCCTGCGCACTGCCGTATTGAGTCGGTGGCTCCGGGCGTTACAAAAATAAGGTTGAACAGTGGTAATGATCAGAACATGGTCAGAGTCTGCGCGCACACTCGCCTTACAAAACACTGGCTGGAAAATGACCAGGTAACCCTCTATGAAAAAGAAAGCAATTATGTGCTGAGCACGTTTGCAGAGTTCGAAGACGTTGTCGGCGAAACTACGTATCAATCTATAGCAGATATATCGACGCACGACGGCTATTACAAAGATATTCTGGTAGGCGCTGTTACTGAAACAGTTTATATACCATATGTGTCGTATGTGTCACACGATACGCAACAGGTTAAAATTTTGAACAAGCCGGGGTTGAATCAACACTTATTTGCCACGCTTCAAACAGTAAATCCTGTAGATGTGGGGGTATTTATAAACTATGCCAGTGATGCCATTCTCCGGTTAATCCCTGTGGTTTCGGGAGCTATTGTTGTGGGAGATCTTACGATCCTCAGTGGCGGCAGTGGTTACACAGTTGCCGACCCACCAGAGGTACGCGTAATTAGAGGCACGGGAAGTGGCGCTGCTGTAAAGCCAACTATTGTAAGTGGCGCGGTCACCGGCTTTACACTTGTATCAGGTGGCACCGGGTATACCGCGCGTGAGGCTTTAAAAGTGGTCATTGTCCGGGATCAGCTTTCAGATGCCAAAGCCACTGCAACAATTGTCGCCGTTTTTGCATCATTTTGTATTTACTAAAATTTCGTTTTCATATTCGATTGCAAAGTTTCGCATTTCAGCAATAAGCGGCATTATCTTGCGCCCAATTGGAGTTAATTCATATTCAACTCTTGGTGGCACTTCACCGAAGTTTTTTCGAACGACTAAATTATCATCGCCAAGAGTTTTCAATTCCTGTATCAACATTTTTTCACTTATATCAGGAATTATTCGTTTTAACTCTGAAGGCCTTAATGGTTGTGGAGCCAACTGGAATAAAATAAGAAGTTTCCATTTTCCACCAAGTAACTCTGTGGTGGTTCTGATAGGACACTTGGCTGTTACTTTTAACGCTTCACTTTTCATACTTACAAAAAGGTTAGTACTGTATTATTCTCATGTACCTCAAAAGTACGTATATTTGCGTTATTAATTTCACCTTAAATGAAAAATATTTTATTGATCGTAATTTTTATTTCAAACTCAGTAACTTGTAAATCTCAGGAAAAAATGAAAATAGTATATGTTTACGATGCTTTGTGTGGATGGTGTTATGGTTTTTCGCCTGTCATAACACAATTTGAAAACAAGTATGAAGAAAGTCTAATTTTTGAGGTAATTTCTGGTGGAATGGTAACAGGGAGTAGAATTGGCCCCATTGGTGAAGTTGCATCTTATATAAGTTGGGCATATAAAGATGTTGAAAAAGCAACGGGAGTAAAATTTGGCAGCGAATTTTTGAACAAAACTTTGAAAAAAGGTGATGCCATTTTTACCTCCATTCCTTCTGCAATTGCACTATCGGTTTTTAAAGATTTACATCCGAAAAATAGTATTCAATTTGCATCCGAACTACAAAAGGCTATTTATTTTGACGGAATAGAACCTGAAAACCTTGAGGCTTATGGTCAAATTTCGGCAAAGTTTGGCTTAGATGCTAAATTGTTTGTATTAAAAATGAAAGATCCATTATTCAAGAAATTAGCCGAAGATGATTTTAAAAAATCTGCCGAATTAAATGTCTCAGGATTTCCAACAATTTTTATAGAAATTAATGGCACATATTATAAAATAGGAAGTGGGTATATGCCATTTCACGAGTTGGAAAGTAATTATTTATCAACTAAAAATAAATTAAATTGAAAAAGAAAATTGCATTATTTGGTGCATCGGGTCAAACAGGTAAGCACTTTTTAAAATTAGCCCTTGAAAAAGGTTTTGAAATTAAAGCATTGGTCAGAAATCCAAAAAGTATTAGTCAAAATAATTCGAAGTTGGAAGTTTACAGAGGTGACGTTCTCAACATTGATAATGTAAGGCAGGTAATTGAAGATGCTGACATTGTCGTGAGTTTATTTGGGCACGTAAAAGGTTCGCCCGAATGGTTGCAAACTGACGGAACAAAAATTATAGTGCAAGCAATGAAAGAAAAAAATATCAAAAGAATAATTTCTCTTTCAGGTGGCGGTTTACCTTTTCCTGAAAAAGACGAACCAAAATTTGCTGACAAACTAATTAGAACTATAATGAAAATTTTTGTTCCTAAAATTTTAAACGACGCTATTAAACACCACGAAATATTGAAAAGCAGCGGTTTAGATTGGACTATTGTGAGAGGACCAAGATTGACAAATGATGTAAAAACAGGAACTTACCGTGTTGGTTGGGTTGGCGTTAACGCGGGCACAAATTTAAGTCGTGGCGATTTGGCTGACTTTATTTTAAGTCAAGTCGATGATGAAAGATTTAATTTCCAAATGCCTTTTGTCAGTGTGTAGAGGTCGTTGTAGCTTTGGCTCTGCTAATAATAACGTATGGTTTTGATTTGGAAGTGTATGTATTTATTTTATTAGCAGTTCAAATATATTTTACCAATAATTCAACATGCCTGTTCATCTTTTTACCATTGTCGTTGTCATTTGTGGTAACTGGATTGACTTCTCCTTTGCAGTTGAGTTGAGCTAGGTCGTGGTTTAAATGTTTTGAAATAATATAAGTTGGTAGGGCGGAAACTCTTTTTTTGGAAAGATCTTCATTATATGAATTGTTTCCGTCACTTTCGGTGTGCCCAGTCAGCTTCATTTCAGTTGAATTTAGTTCAATTATTTTGGCAAGAACCAGTTTTAATTTTTTTATCGACGAATCAGACAAATTGTAATTGCCGCAGTCGAAATATATTTTCTCTCCAGTTATATTTTGTCCGAAAAAATTGTTTATGCTAAGCAAAAATGATACTAATATTGTTATTCGTTTTGTGACATTGTCGACATTAGAATTGTCAAAGTATTTGTCAGCGATAAACTTGTCGAAGTGAAAAGGCTGGTCTGCCGCCTTGTTTATAACCCCCCGCTAAGCACAAATCATCCGCTTATAATTGCTTTAAAACGTTTGCAAGTATTTGTTGTAGTGTTTTAAAGAATAAAAACGCTTAAAAAAATAAATTTAAGAATACAAACGAATCAATTTTTGTAAAATTTCAATGGCGCTAATACTTATAACCGTACCCGGACCAAAAATAGAAGTTACCCCTCTTTTAAAAAGAAAATCATAATCCTGTTGCGGTATAACGCCACCTGCCACCACCATAATATCTTCGCGTCCGAATTTTTTTAATTCTTCAATTACCTGCGGCACCAATGTTTTGTGCCCGGCTGCCAGGCTCGATACACCTAAAATGTGAACGTCGTTTTCTACTGCTTGTTTGGCCGCCTCGGCTGGCGTTTGAAACAAGGGGCCAATGTCTACATCAAAACCCATATCGGCAAAACTGGTCGCAATAACTTTAGCGCCCCGGTCGTGCCCGTCCTGCCCCATTTTTGCAATCATAATGCGGGGACGTCTTCCATCAATCTCAGCGAAAGCGTCCGCGAGTTCCCGCGCTTTTGAAAAATCTTTGTCCATCTTTATTTCTTTACTATAAACGCCAGCGATTGATTTAATTTGTGCTTTGTACCTTCCGAAAACAAGTTCGATCGCGGTAGAAATTTCGCCGAGTGTACAACGTACCTGTGCAGCATTTACAGCCAGCTCTAATAAGTTTCCTTTACCTGTTTTTGCGCATTCGGTAAGTTCAGCCAATGCCATTTTAACTTTTGCGTGGTCGCGCTCGCCACGCAATTTTTTTAAGCGTTCAATTTGCTGCGCGCGCACCATGGTGTTGTCTACGTCACGAATCTCAACATCCGATTTTTCGTTTGCCTTATAACGGTTCACACCTACAATAATATCTTTAGCACCGTCGATTCGCGCTTGTTTGCGTGCCGCAGCTTCTTCAATGCGCATCTTGGGAATGCCGGTTTCGATAGCCTTTGCCATGCCTCCTAGTTTTTCAACTTCTTCTATCAATTCCCATGCTTTGTGTGCCAGTTCATGCGTTAGCTTTTCAACATGGTAACTTCCCCCCCAAGGATCCACCACTTTTGTGATATTGGTTTCGTTTTGCAACATTAGTTGTGTATTACGGGCAATGCGCGCGCTAAAGTCGGTTGGCAAAGCTATGGCTTCATCCAAAGCGTTGGTATGCAAGCTTTGTGTATGTCCCATTACGGCAGCCAATGCTTCAATGGCGGTACGGGTCACATTATTAAAAGGATCTTGTTCTGTTAAGCTCCAGCCGCTGGTTTGGCAATGCGTTCTTAAAACCAGTGATTTCGAATTTTTAGGATTGAATTGTTTGACAATCTTCGCCCATAACATTCTTGCCGCCCGCATTTTGGCAATCTCCATAAAATGATTCATGCCAACGGCCCAAAAAAATGAGAGACGTGGCGCAAAGGTATCAATGTCTAAGCCCGAATTTATACCGCTGCGTAAATACTCCAATCCATCAGCAAGTGTGTAGGCCAATTCAATATCGGCAGTTGCACCTGCTTCCTGCATGTGGTAGCCGCTTATAGAAATCGAATTGAACTTGGGCATGTGTTTAGAGGTAAACTCAAAAATATCCGAGATAATCTTCATGCTTGGCGCGGGTGGGTAGATATATGTATTGCGCACCATAAACTCTTTGAGAATGTCGTTCTGGATCGTACCCGTTAATTTATCCATGCTTACACCTTGTTCTTTGGCAGCAACGATATAAAAAGCGAGGATTGGTAACACCGCGCCATTCATGGTCATTGAAACACTCATTTCATCCAAAGGAATTTGGTCGAATAAAATTTTCATGTCGAGAATACTATCTATTGCCACGCCGGCTTTTCCAACATCACCTTCTACTCTCTCGTCATCGCGGTCGTAACCACGGTGGTTGGCCAGATCAAAAGCAACAGACAAACCTTTTTGTCCTGCCGCTAAGTTTTTCCTGTAAACAGCATTGCTATCTTCGGCAGTACTAAAACCAGCGTATTGCCTAATCGTCCAAGGACTCTTCACATACATACTTCCATAGGGTCCCCGCAAAAAGGGTGGCAAACCGGCGGCATATTTTAAATGATCGAATTCTTTTATGATGCTGTGATCGTAATTTTCGTTGATGCCGATTTGTTCGGCAGTTATGAAAGGTTCTGAAGTAGGAATTTTATTTTCGCCTACAGGTTTATAATGGAGTTTATCTAAGGATTTACGCATTGGGCTTAAAATAATTTTCTAGTTCAAAATTTAAAACAGGATTGTTCATCGGCAAGTGTTCTAACTGTTTGATCTTTGCCGCAGAGAGTCGTATACTTTCTTTTTCATTCCTAAATTTGTTAACGCCAATCACGATCTGGCTTTTATTATTGATCTTTTCGGCTTTCTCTGAAGCTTGTTGAGAGATTTCTGTAATAAACAAATTACTTTCAAGACATTTAAAATATCCACCGTTTTTTTCAAAACGTTTCATCGTCTCAAGTGCCTCGGTAGCGATCAGGTCGGTAATACGTTCGATATAGTATGACCCGCAAGATACATCCGCCATTTTATCAAGGTAACTTTCTTCTTTTAAAATAAGCTGCTGATTTATAGCTAAACGTTCTGAAAGATTTTGATTCACAGAAAAAAGTGTGTCAAATTCGGTTACGATTAACTCGTTGCAACCGCCCGCCACGGCAGCCATAGATTCTACTGTAGTTCTCACTAAATTATTATAGCTGTCGGAGATCGATTTATTTGTTAAACCGGTTTCAACAATCACATGCAAACCGTTGGTGATGCCATATTCTATTTTCAAAAGTTGCCAAAGTCTCTTGATGGCACGCAGTTTAGAAATCTGCATAAAATAGTCGGCACTCACACCTGTTTTAATAACGAAAGGAGATACGACAGATAGTTTTTTATCTGATAATTTGCCGAGATAGGCATTTATTCCAGAAAGAATAATAGCTACTTCATAATAGGCTAGGCAATTTAGGTTGTGATAATCAAGAGCATCGAACGAAACCGTTTTTATATTCTGGCCAGCTTCAAATTGACCCATCTGTGACATCCATTTTTCAAATTCTTCTTCCGAATTTAAAGTGTCATAAAATATAGAACATTGTAGCGTTGCCGCGTCGTAATTTTTTTCGAGGTAAGTTTTTAAAATACCTGCGCTGTTTTCATCAACATAAAATGTAGATTGGATATAATTTAACTCAATGTTTTTTAGCGCTGTGTCGAGGTCTATGTTTTTACAAAAAACAGAGATTGAAGACGCCCCACCTTCTAGTTGTTTTAAAAATTGTTTATTGAGTTCGGTTGCGTCTGCGAATTTTCCTTTCACACAAATTTCCCAAGTTGCATGGGTAAACGCAGGATCGTATTGTTGCTTAAGGTCTTCGGTAGTGTAAAATGGTTGTATTTCGAAACCATTTTCGTTTTTCCAGGTCAGGCTTTCGTAAGCTTCGCCTCTCAATTCTTTGACAATCTGGGCTTTCCAGTCGGCGGCTGTTGTTGGGTTAAATTCTGAAAATAGCTCGGGCATATCGTTTGTTAAATAATAATTAAAAATGGTTTAAGCTAGTCTTTTCTGCCACCGATTTTTTTACGTCTCATTTGTTCGCTTTGTTACTTTTCTTTTTGCAATAAAAAGTTAAAGGCTGTGCACGCATCTTTAACCTTAAACATAAAATCTCAACAAAAACGATTTAAGTTTTAATTAACCGCTCGTTTGAAGATCACAGTTGCTACTCCATTCCATTACTCTAAATCAAAATCCAGCGTCAAATTAGGATTTTTAATTTTATAGATTTTCGTTTGGATATTTATTACATGAGCACCCATTAAAAAATTTGGCTCACTTCTTTTTTAATATATTCCAAAGCGACCTCATTTGGCATTTTTTTTTCGAGGCTCGAAGTAATATTTAAAATCATCATCGCAAGGTCGTTACCAGGCGCGTCGTGCGCTACTTTAGTTGCCGAAACATTAATGAGTTTTGTAATCTCTTCCTTTGATGTTTTTACCAATTCCCATGCATTGTAGCTAATATAGATCTGTTGTACCAAATTGTGTTCGTATTCCGTTTTAATGACTTTTATCAATTCGAGATGCAGCTGACGCGCAGTAAAACCATTTTTATTAACGCGCACCACCATGCTATTTGGATGGATCCTTTCAAGAAAAATAACCATACGTTCGTAGGCTTGCAATCTTAATGGTGTAATGCTAGCTTGATTGTTTTTTTTAAGCTCGTGGTCACGGCGTTTTTGATCGTTGTCCAAAAAGCGCTGCACTGTTAAATATGCGGCAAAAAAAACAGCTGTGGCGGGTAAAATAATTTTTAAAATTTCAATAAGCGCGTCCATATTTGTGAGTTGATTGCCCCCAATATCGGGTTTTTTGACAGATTTTAAAATCTTTTTTTTGTAACCCTTTAATTATCGTGGTCTTAAAATTTAGCTTTAATTTTAACAGGGATATGGAATTCATTTCTTTCCTGCATCATTATTAAAATCTTTCTTATGACGTTTAAAAAATTAGTCAGCCTTTTCCTGATTATTTTTGGTTTTGCTGCACTGGGCTTTACCAGTGGCTTTATCAAGCTATGTATACCCTTGGATAAAAAAGATTCTTATCTAAAACTTTGGAAACGCGCCGACAGTTGCGAAAATAAAGGCCTCACAGAAAGTGCCCTCAAAATTGTAGAGGAGATTTACAAACGCGCTAAAACCGAAAACAACGCGCCGCAGCTCGTTAAATCTGTTATTTACAAAATGAAATTCGCACAGTATAAAGAAGAATTTTCACAAGAAAAAAACATCAAGCATCTTTCGGCAGAGGTTAACGACGCTAAATTCCCTGTTAAGGCAATACTACAAAGTCTTTTGGCCGACGCCTACTGGCAATACTACCAGATTAACCGCTATAAATTTTACAACCGTTCGCAGACCGTCAACTTCAACAAAACCGATGTATCAACCTTCGACCTTAAAACTCTGGTAAATTTCGTTGTTTTAAACTACAAAGCCTCCCTGAACGATACCATCGGGCTCCAACAAACTAAAATCAACGTTTTTGAAGATATTGTCGTTGCCGGTACAAAAAAAGGCCGTCTCCTCCGCCCTACCCTTTATGATTTCATTGCGCACCGCGCACTCGATTTTTTCAAGAATAGCGAAGCAGCAGTCAGCAAAGCGGCCAATCAGTTTTCTATTAATGACGATGCTTATTTAAAACCTTATCCCAAATTTTTAGAATTTAGTATCGAAAAGCCACAAGACAGCCTTGATCTCACTTATTACGCTATTGGTTTATTCAAGCAGCTTTTAAATTTCCAGATCAGGGCTAATAACAGTGAAGCCATAGCAGACCTTGACATTGAACGTATTTCTTTTTTTAACAGTGAATCAAAAAATCCGTTAAAAGATTCATTGTACCTGCAAACTTTAACTTGGATGAGCAAACACTTTGATAAAAGTGAGCGCATTGCCGAAATAAAACACATGGAAGCTGACTGGTGGCTATCGAAATCAATGGCGTACAAACCACTCGAAAGCATCCGAAACAAAGAAAGTAAAAAAAGGGCGCTGGCTCTTTGCGACTACATTCTTAAAAACTATCCGGGCGCAAGAGGCGCGCAAATGGCCAAAAATACCGCATCCGTTATTCGTTCTAAAAGCCTGAGCATTACGGTAGAAGAAATAAATGACCCGCAAAAGCCAAACAGGGCTTTCGTGAAGTACACCAATGTGGCTAAAATTTTTTTCAAACTTGTGAAAACCAACTATTTTGAATATGAAAAATTAAAACAAAAATACTACGACAAAACAATGGCTTCAAAAATTCTTGCGATGCCGGTGGTTGCGTCTTTCGAACAAACATTACCTATTGATGAAGATTTTAATCAGCACAGCGTTGAAATAAAAGTACCAGCCATAGACAATGGTTATTATGTGCTAATAGCATCCAACTCACCAGATTTTTTAAGAGGCCAAGGACTTTTAACACACCAGGCCTATATTGTTTCAGATCTTGCTTACTTGGATAAACGCCAAATAAACGGCAATTACGATTTTTATGTTTTAAATAGGGAAAGCGGTAAACCTGTAAAAAATGTAACAGCTCAGGTTTGGTTAAATCTGTATAATTATAAAAATCAACAAAACGAATTTATAAGAGATAAGTCTTACGTTTCAGATGAAAACGGATACTTATCTATTGCTATGAACGAAAAAAACAATAACAATTTTTTTGTTGAATTGGTAAATGGTACAGACCGTTTATTTTTAGGGGAAAATTTTTACAATTATAAAGAAAATGAAAATACAGAGTTTGAAACCCGATCTTTTGTTTTCACCGACAGGGCTATTTACAGGCCAGGCCAAACCATCTATTTTAAATCAATAGTTTTAAAAAGCCTGAAAAATAATCACCAAATCTTGGCCGGTATTGCGGTAACACTTGATTTTTATGACGTGAACCACCAAAAAATTTCTTCGCAGAAATTGGTGACGAATGATTACGGAACCGTGTCGGGATCTTTTATGGCGCCTTTGGGTTTGTTAACAGGGCAAATGCAAATCACAGATGGTTACAGCTCGGCTTTTCTTTCGGTAGAAGAATATAAAAGACCTAAGTTTGAAACACAGTTTGACACGCTTCGCGGAAGCTACAAAATACTAGACGAAGTTGCCGTTAAAGGCTTCGCTAAATCTTACGCAGGTAATTGGATTGATAACGCCGATGTTAAATACCGGGTATTGCGCCGCACCACCTATCCTAACTGGTGGTATTGGTACCGACCCGATTATAATTTTTCAGCCGCTGAAGTGGAGATCACAAACGGTTTCACTAAAACGAACGCACAAGGATATTTTGAAATTAAATTTAA
>Ga0105048_10016645_pt1 | contig 11357 bp, 9 predicted proteins | sample MAT05_FD_78382 | JGI IMG/M metagenome (GOLD analysis project Ga0105048, IMG submission 78382) | Freshwater microbial communities from Lake Fryxell liftoff mats and glacier meltwater in Antarctica - MAT-05 | ecosystem: Environmental > Aquatic > Freshwater > Ice > Liftoff microbial mat | place...
TATTACTTCGTCGGCGACACGGACGAGAAGGCCGACGAGAAGCGGACGGCCGCGTTCAAGAAGTACGTCGCGTGGAAGGCGACACAGCCCAAGCCGCCGAAGGCGAAGAAGTAATCTCGTCGCCGCTCGCTGGGCGATCACCTCCCACCCGCCACGCCGACACGAAATTCGTTCTAAGCTCGACGTGTGCGAACCCCTCCGGATGGGGGCCAATCGGCGCATTCGGTGGCCTAATCCGGGCGGGTTGGAAACAACGGACGTTCGCTCCCCCACTCCAACCGACCCTCGTGGCCGGCGCGATCCCTCATGGTCTCTTCCCCATGCGGTTCCTGTTCCTCGGCGATATCGTCGGCGCGCCCGGCGTGGCGGCCGTCAAGAAGTTCGTCCCGCTCCTGCGGCGGACCGAAGGGCTGTCGTTCGTCGTCGCCAACGCCGAGAACGCGACCAACGGGTCCGGCTGCTCGCCCCACGACTACCGCGCCCTCCGCGCGGCCGGCATCGACGCCGTCACCCTCGGCGACCACATATACAAGAAGTTCGACCTGGCCGAGGTGCTACGGTCGCCGACCGAACCGGTGTGCAAGCCGGCCAACTTCCCGCCGTCCGCGCCGGGCCGCGAGTACGCCGGGTTCGTCGTCGACGGGGTGAGCGTGGCCGTCATCTCGGTCATGGGGCGGACGTACATGCGGGCGGTGGACTGCCCGTTCGCCGCCGTGGACCGGGTGCTGGCGAAGTTGGCCGGGTCCGCCCAGGTCATCCTCGTGGACGTGCACGCCGAAGCGACCGCCGACAAGTACCTGTTGGCGCACCACCTGCGGGGGCGGGTGACGGCCGTCCTCGGCACCCACACCCACGTTCCGACGGCCGACGAGCAGGTGTTCCCGGACGGCACCGCCTTCCAGTGTGACGTGGGCATGACCGGCCCCTACGACAGCATCCTCGGCCGGCGGATTGATCGGGTGATGACGCACGCCGTCCACTTCACCCCGGCCGCGTTCGACGTGGCGACCGGCGACGTGCGGTTGGCCGGGGCCGTCGTCGATTGCGACCCGGACACCGGCCGCGCGACCGCCATCCGCCGGCTGATGGTGCGGGAAACCGAAGCCGGCTAATGGAGCGACCGTCACGCCTCCGCATCTTCTGGGGCGCGACCGATCCCGCGCAGGTCGTCGAGGAGAACGCGTTCGATCAACTCCGCCACCCCGTCCCCGTCGTCGCCCGTGGTGACGAGGTCCGCCCGCTCCATCAGCGACGGAAGCGCGCCCGCGACCGCCACCGCGCACCCGCACAGCGACAGGAACGCATGATCGTTCTCCGCGTCTCCGACACCGATGACACGTTCCGGCGGGATCCCCAGTTCGGTCAGCGCGGGCACCAACCCGGTCGCCTTCGTCACGCCGGCCGGCAGGATCATCACCGCTCCCTTGTTGAAGATGATGTGCCACTCCAGACCGAGGTCGCGGATCACGTCCAGAACCGCTCGCTCGTGCGGTTGGACCGTGGCGACAATCCGCCGCCCGACCGACAGGGGCACCCCCCGACGGCGGAGTTCGTCGAGGAAGGCAGGCAGTGGCGGTTCCGTCAAGTCGCGAATGCCTCGTATGGCCGGGGTGTAAACGGTGGCCCCGTTTTCCGCGACAACGCGGTCGAATCGGTCGAGTTCCGGGAAGACGCGGACGATGTCGTCCAACGCGCGGCCGGTGACGAGAACCAGCCGTCGTCCGGAATCCCGGAGCCGGTCGAGGGCGGCGAGCGTGCCCGCGGACACCACCCCGTGTCGGGCGATCGTGCCGTCGTAATCCGTCGCCAGCGCAAGATACCTCATGTCATCTCCGGGTTAGACGATTACCCGCCACGCGCGCGGCGGCAACTGGTCGTGGTCTTCGATCCGCTCTTCCCAAAGACGGAACCCGCCGGTGAAGGCGTCCTCGTTGTTCCCCCGCCGGCAGTGGGGCGGGAGCGGGTCCACCAGCTCGGCCCGCCCTCCGCCGAACACGACGGTGTCGGCCGAACACGCCTCGCGCAGCAGTTCGGCCGTCGCCGTCACCGCCCGGCACCACGCCTTTTCACCCAGTCGCTCGAACCCGACCTTGCCGAGCCGATGCCCGTAAGGTTCCCCGTCGTCGAAGCGGAGCCGTCCCAATTCGAGGGTGATGACGGCGTGTTCGACCACGAGTGCCGACCCGAGGCCTGTGCCCAGCCCCAAGAACAGCATCCGCCCTTCGGAGTACGCGCCGAGCGCCTGCATGGCCGCGTCGTTCACCACCCGCACCGGGCAACCGAAGGCGGCCGGGAAGTCGAACCCGACCCACCCGTCGGCCAGGTTGCCGGGTTCCCCCATCGCCGTGCCGTCGGCCACCGGGGTGGGCAAGCCCAGCGAGATCACGTCGTACACCCACCCGACCACGTTCTCGCGCACGCGGCCCACCAACTTCGCTGGGGTCAGATCCGTGCCGGAGTCGAACTGCCGCGACTTTCGTTTTCGACTGGCGAGCATCTTGACGTGGGTTCCGCCCACATCGATCGTGAGTACGGTCATGGTGAGCCTCTCGCCGAGCGCGGTGGGGAGTTCATACGGGATGCGTTCGGCCGAGTGATCGTCTTGCACATCCCGTACCAACTTCCCGCCCCCGGTCGGGCGACCGCCATCCGCCGACTCATGGTGCGGGAAACCGAAGCCGGCATACAATGAGCGGGTTCGCCACTCGCCCCGGATTCGCCATGACCGACGACCAGTTCTGGGACCACATCCGCGCCGCCCGCGCGGCCGACCCGGAGGAACACGCGGAGAACCTGGCCGACCGCCTGTCCGAGTTGCCCGTCGCCGACATCCTGGCGTTCGGCCGCCGGTGGGTGGACCGGCAAACCCGCGCACACACCCGCGAGTTGTGGGGCGCGGCGTACCTGATTAACGGCGGGTGCGAGGCGGACGACCTGCCCGAATTCCTCGACTGGCTGATCCTGCGCGGGGAGGCGGTGTACACGGCGGCGGTGACGAACCCGGACAGCCTGGCCGACGCGGTGGACGGCGAGTCCGAATGCGAGGTGGAGTGCAGCCCGGCCTACGAAGCGTATTGCATGGTGACGGAACAGGACGACTACGGCGACGCGCTCATGCAGCGGTTCCCGGAACTCGACGCGACCGCGCACGAGCCACCGCCGACCGCCGCCCCGTGGCCGTTCAGCCCGGACGAGTTCCGCGCCCGCCTGCCCCGCCTCGCCGCCCTGTACGTCGCCGAGTAGGTCCGGCTCGCCGAGCCGCGGCATTCCGAGTGGTGTCGCGGGAGTGGGCCGCACAGTGTCGCCGCTCGCTCCGCGAGCGGTCTCCGTGCCCGCTCGCGGAGCGAGCGGCGACCTTCTCACCCGCTACCCCCGCACGAAGTCCATTCGATGACGCACTTCCTGGCACTCGAAACGTCCTGCGACGAGACCGCCGCCGCCGTCTTCACCGACGACTACGAAGTGAAGTCCAGCGTCGTCGCCTCACAGACGGCCCTGCACGCGCGGTTCGGCGGTGTGGTGCCGGAGATCGCCAGCCGCGCGCACCTGCGGAGCCTGTGCCCGGTCATCGACGAGGCGTTGGAAAAAGCCGGCGTGACGCTCGCCGACATCGGGTGCGTGGCCGTCCACAACTCGCCGGGGTTGGTCGGCGCGCTGCTCGTCGGCGTGACCGCCGCGAAAGCGCTGGCCCTCGCTCTCGGCGTCCCGCTGGTGGCGGTGAACCACGTCGCCAGTCACATCTTCGCCTGCCGGTTGGCCGCCGGGCGAGACATTTTCCCGTGCCTGGGGTTGGTGGTCAGCGGCGGTCATACGAGCCTGTTCCGCTGCGACACCGCGTTGTCACTGGAACTGCTGGGCGGCACCCGCGACGACGCCGCCGGCGAGGCGTTCGATAAAGTGGCGGCGCTGCTCGGCCTCGGCTTCCCTGGTGGGCCGGCCGTGGAGCGGGAGGCGGCGCTCGGCAACCCGACGGCGTACAAGTTCCCGCGTCCGCTCCTCGACTCCGACCGCCTGGAGTTCAGCTTCAGCGGTTTAAAAACGGCGGTTTTGTACGCCTGCCACGGGCAAAACGCGACCGGCACCACCCCGCCGGGTCCGGGCCGGAAGCGGGCGGACCTGGCCGCGAGTTTTCAAGCGGCGGCCGTCGATGTGTTGGCCGGCAAGTGCAAGCAGGCGCTACGGCAAACGGGCCTGACTCGGTTGGCCGTCGGCGGCGGAGTGACGGCGAATCAACGATTGCGGGCGAAACTGGCGGACCTGTGCGCGGCGGAGAACGTGGAGTTGCTCATCCCGCCGATGAGCCTGTGTACCGACAACGCGGCGATGGCCGCCCTGGCCGTGGAGAAGTGGAAGCTGGGACAGTTCGCCGCCCTGGACCTGGACGCCGAACCGAACTTCGGGTGACATCGGAGCCGGACGCATGAGCGACGGGTGTTTTAAGACCGTCGCTCACGCGTCCGGCTCCGAAGTGTCACCCCGTCGGGAACCAGTCCTGCAAGGCGTACACGGTGAGTTCCTGTTCCCGCAGCGCCTTGCACGCTTCCATCGCCGCCTGCGCGCCGGAGAGCGTCGTGATGCAGGTGATGCGGTGCGACACGGCGGCGGCGCGAATCTTCCCCTCGTCGGTGGAGCAGCCGCGGCCGGTCGGCGTGTTGATGAGCATGGCGATGTCGCCGTTCTTCATCATGTCCAGGATGTTCGGGCGGCCGCCCTCCTGAATCTTGGGAATCACCTCGCACGGGATGCCCAACTTCCGCAGGGCGGTCGCGGTGCCGGGCGTGGCCAGCAGTCCGTACCCCATCGCGGCGAACTGCTCGGCCACCGGCGCGACGGCCGCTTTGTCCTGCCCGGCCATCGAGATGAAGATGGTGCCCGACTGCGGGAGCGGCGCGTTGGCCGCCATCTGCGCCTTGGCGAACGCCATCGGCATCGTCTTGTCGCTGCCCATCACTTCGCCGGTGCTCTTCATCTCCGGCCCCAGGATGATGTCGGTTCCGGGGAACTTGTTGAACGGGAAGACGCTCTCCTTCACCGAAAAATGGGTCGGCACCACTTCGTCCGCCACGCCCAGTTCGTCCAGCGTTTTCCCGGCCATGACCAGCGCCGCCAGTCGGGCGAGCGGGACGCCCGTCGCCTTCGACACGAACGGGATGGTGCGGCTGGCGCGGGGGTTCGCTTCCAGGATGTAAACCACCGGCGGTTCCACAATGGCCCCGTCGAACCGCAACCCGGTGACGGCGAACTGAATGTTCATCAACCCGCGGACGTTCAGCGCCGTCGCCAGGACCCGCGTCTGCCGCCGGATTTCGTCGATCACTTCGGCCGGTAGGGTGTGCGGCGGGATGACGCACGCCGAGTCGCCGGAGTGGATGCCGGCCTCCTCGATGTGCTGCATCACCCCGCCGATGACCGTGCGGGTGCCGTCGCTCAGGCAGTCCACGTCCACTTCGGTCGCGTTCTCCAGGAACTTGTCGATCAGCACCGGCCGGCCGGGGGCGGCCTCGAACGCGCGGCTGGCGTACCGCTCTAGCCCGGCCTCGTCGTACACGATCTCCATGCCCCGCCCGCCGAGGACGAAGCTGGGCCGTACCAGCGCCGGGAAGCCGACCTTCCGCCCGACCCCGATGGCCCCCTGCAACTCGGTGGCGGTGCCGTGCGACGGCTGTCGCAGCCCCAACTCGGTGATGAGGGCGGCGAACCGCTCGCGGTCCTCGGCCGTGTCGATGCTTTCCACGCTGGTGCCGATGATGGGCAGGCCGGCGGTGTGGAGCGGCTTGGCCAAGTTGAGCGGCGTCTGCCCGCCGAACTGGACGATCACCCCGTCCGGCTTCATGCGGTCGTAGATGTTCAGCACGTCCTCGGCCGTGAGCGGCTCGAAGAACAGGTGATCCGACGTGTCGTAGTCGGTGCTGACGGTCTCCGGGTTCGAGTTCACCATGATGACCTCGTACCCGTTCGCCCGCAGTTCGAGCGCCGCCTGCACGCAGCAGTAGTCGAACTCGATCCCCTGGCCGATGCGGTTCGGCCCGCCGCCCAGAACCATGATCCGTGACTTGCCGGAGAAGGGAAGAACCTCATCGCCGTTTAGGCCGGGAGCGCCCCCACCGACCACCGTCGCCGGCGATTCGTAGGTGCTGTAATAATACGGGGTGTACGCCTCGAACTCGGCGGCGCAGGTGTCCACCGATTTGAACACGGCGGTGACGCCCATCTCTTGGCGCGCTTTGCGGACTTCGCCTTCGGTGCAGCCCCAGATGTTCGACAACTGGCGGTCCACGAACCCGTACTGCTTGGCCGTCAGCATCAGTTCGGCGGACACGTTGGCCAGCCCGCCGGCCGCCCGGAGCTCGTCCTCCATGTTCACCAGCCGTTCGATGTCGCGGAGGAACCACGGGTCGATCTTGGTGCGGCCGTGGATGTCCTCGACGGTCATGCCGTACTTGAAGGCGTACCGAATGAACCACAGTCGCTCGGCGTTCGGCTGGGTCAGCTTCTTGAGCACGTCTTCCAGCTTCGGCTGGTCGGCGGTGCCCCACTTGTCTTGCCGGTCGCAGCCCAGGCCGAACCGCCCGACTTCCAGCCCGCGGAGGGCTTTTTGCAGGCTCTCCTTGAAGGTGCGGCCGATGGCCATGGTCTCGCCGACGGACTTCATCTGCGTCGTCAGCGTCGGGTCGGCGTCGGGGAATTTCTCGAACGCGAAGCGGGGGATTTTGGTGACGACGTAGTCGATGGTCGGCTCGAAGCTGGCCGGGGTGGTGCGGGTGATGTCGTTCTTCAACTCGTCCAGCGTGTACCCGACGGCCAACTTCGCGGCCACCTTGGCGATGGGGAAGCCGGTGGCCTTGGACGCCAGGGCCGAGCTGCGGCTGACGCGCGGGTTCATCTCGATGACGATCATGCGGTTCGAGTGCGGGTCGGTGGCGAACTGGATGTTCGACCCGCCGGTCTCGACGCCGATCTCGCGGATGATCCGCTTGGCCGCGTCCCGCATCCGCTGATACTCTTTGTCGCTCAACGTCTGGATGGGGGCGACGGTGATGCTGTCGCCGGTGTGGACGCCCATCGGGTCCAGGTTCTCGATGCCGCACACGATGATGACGTTATCCGCCACGTCGCGGATCACTTCCAGCTCGTACTCCTTCCACCCGATGACGGACTCCTCCACCAGCACCTCGCCGACCGGGGACAGGTCCAGGCCGAGGCTGATGAGGGCGACGAACTCCTCCCGGTTGTAGGCGATGCCGCCGCCCGTACCGCCCATGGTGAAGCTGGGCCGCAGCACGCACGGCAGGCCGACCAGATCGACCGCCTCCATCGCCTGGGCCAGGGTGCCGACGGTGCGGCTCAGCGGCACGTCCACCCCGATCTTGATCATCGCGTCCTTGAACTTCTGCCGGTCCTCGGCCTTGTCGATCACGTCCGCCCGCGCGCCGATCATCTCGACGCCGTACTTTTCCAGGATTCCGTGTTTGAACAGGTCCATCGCCGTGTTCAGCCCGGTCTGCCCGCCGAGCGTCGGGAGGAGCGCGTCCGGCCTCTCCTTGGCGATGATCTTCTCCACCACCCGCCAGGTGATCGGCTCGATGTACACCCGGTCGGCGGTGCCGGGGTCGGTCATGATGGTGGCCGGGTTGCTGTTCACCAAAACGACGGAGTAGCCTTCTTCGCGAAGGGCTTTGCACGCCTGGGTGCCGGAGTAGTCGAACTCGCAGGCTTGACCGATGACGATGGGGCCGGACCCGATCAGCAGGATTTTGTGGATGTCGGTGCGCTTGGGCATGGCGGTGGGTGGACGCTCGCATTGGAGGACTGGTCTGCGCAAACTCAGTGTAACTTACGACCCGGCCGGCCGCGCGGCATCCGGCCAACTTCACGGCGGGGGCAGGTCGAACGTCTGGCAGGCGCTTTCGTAGCCGATTTCCAGGTCGAACGCGATCCGCTGTTCGTCGCCGAGCCACAGTGGGAGTGCCGGCAACCGCTGGCCGACGGTCAGCACCTTCGCCCACACCTGTAATCGCAACCTCCGTCCCGCCCGCGACACCGGGCGGATTTCCACCGCGTACAACTGGTCCGGCTGCCCCGCCACCGCCGGAACCTGCTGGCCGATGAATTGGAACAACTCCGCGTACAGGTTGAACTGCCGCGACGTGACGATATCGACGACGCACACCGACACGCCCGCTTCCAGCAGTGACGCGCACTTGGCGACGAACGTGCGGCGGCTCTCCGGTCGGTCCTTGTTGCTCGGCGAGATCAACTCGATGGCCGCGACCAACCGCCGCGCGTGGTGGGTGTCGTACACCCGCACTTCAAAGGTGTCGAAATCGTCCAGGTCGGTCTCGACCTCGACCGTCGGCTCGGTCTCGACTAAGGTGGCTAGCCCGCCGCCGGAATCGCCCGTCAGGTCGGCGTCCGGGTCGGCTCCCCAGTTCTCGGTGACGAAGCCGAGGACATCGCCCTCGACGTGCCGGCCGATGTGAACGCCCGGCTCGGCCCGGAAGCCGTCCGGCAGCAGCGGGCGGAGGTGCTGAACGATGGTCATCGGCCAACCGCTGTGGAACCCTTCCCACGGCATGATCCGATCCACCGGCGTGCGGAAGTGATCGCGCAGGGGCATGTCGAATCCTCGGTTGACGCGGTGGCTGTTCAAGTCCGGTTCGGCGAGCCGGACCTCCTCACAGAATCTCCATGCAGTCGGCGTCCTGGACGATGTACGTCTTCCCTTCGAGCCGCTCCAGCCCGCGGGCCTTGGCCTCCTTGTCCGAGTACCCGCACGCCTCGTAATCGGTGTAACTCACCACCCGCGCGCGGACGAACCGGGCGGCCAGGTCGTTGTGGATGCACGCGGCGGCGGCCACCGCGTCCCCGCCCTTGTCCATCGCCCAGCTTCGCACTTCCTTCTTCCCGGCGGTGAAGAACACGATCCGCCCCAACTGCGTGAACACCGCGCGGATGACCCGATCCCGGCTGAACTCGGTGAGGCCGAGGTCGGCCATGAACATCGCCCGCGTCTCCTCGTCCAGGTCCACCAGTTCTTTTTCCAACTTCACCGGCGCTTGCACGGCGTTCGGGGCCATCGCCAGCAGGTCGGCCGGCAGCGGGTCGGCGAACCCGGCGTCGCCCCGGTTCACCAGCACGATTTCCGGCTTCAGCGTCAGCAGTTGGAAGCTGCGGAGGCACTTCTCTTCCTCCGACCGGATGCCCATCTGGTGCGCCGCCTGTCCCGCCTCGAACGCGGCGACGATCCGCTGAAGGGTGGCCAACTCGAACTCGTCCGCCTCCTTCTCCTTCGCCGGCTTGGTCTTCCGCAGTTGCGCCTGCACCTTCGGGATGCGGTTGCTGACGATCTCCAGATCGGCGAACAGCAACTCGTCGCGGAAGCGGGTCAGTTGCTTGGCGAAGTCGGCCTCGGCGAACCCGTTCAGTACCACGCACAGGCCGTCCGACTCGCGGAGGATGCCCAGCCGACGGGCGTTGTCCTTGCGGTCGTCCTCCCCGCCGGACATCAGGCCTGGCGTGTCGAGGAACTGGATTTCCGCCAGGGTGAGCTTGTCCGGGTCGTACTTGACGGCCATCCTCATGAGCCGTTCGTCCGGCACCTTGGTGGTGCCGAGTTGCCCCTGCTGTACCTTGGCCGGGTCGGGCGCGACGCCCGTCAGCCACTCGAACACGGTGCTCTTCCCGGACCCGGAGAAGCCGACGAAACCGACTTTCATGACGACACCCTTCGTGGCGAAAATTCAACCGCTGTTGTACGCCGCTTGATGGGCGGGGGCGAATCCCTAATTCGATCTGGGACCGCTTCCTCACGACACCCACCGCGCCCATGACCCACGACCGGCCCCTTCCCACCGGCTTCCGCTACGCCGGCATCGTCAGCCACCTGCGGAGCGAACCCGACCGGCGCGACCTGGCCGTCATCATCTCGGATCGACCGGCCGCGGCCGCCGGGGTCTTCACCCAGAACCAGGTGTGCGCCGCGCCGGTGCGGGTCAGCCGGGCGCGGCTGCCGCGAGCCGACGCGCGGGCGGTCGTCATCTGCTCCGGCAACGCCAACGCCTGCACCGGCGAACAGGGCATGAAGGACGCCGAGCGGATGGCCGAGTTGGTGGCGAAGGAACTCGGCTGCGCGCCGGACCAAGTGCTGGTGGCGAGCACCGGCGTGATCGGCCGACCGCTGCCCATGCCGATCCTCGAAGCCGGCATCCCGAAGGCGGTGCAAGCCGCGAAGCCGGGCGCGGACGCTTTCGACGACGCCGCGCACGCCATCTTGACGACCGACACCCGAATCAAAGTGTCTTCGGCTGCGCTCGCCGGGTACTCCGTGGTCGGGTTCGCCAAGGGTGCGGCGATGATCGGACCGAACATGGCGACCATGCTGGGGTTCCTGATGACGGACGCGCCGGTGCCGGCGGACGAACTGCGGGCGATCCTGAAGCCGGCGTGCGAGGCTACGTTCAACTGCATCAGCGTGGAAGGGCACACCAGCACCAACGACACCGTGTTCCTGCTGGCGAACGGCGACGGCCCGCCGCTGAAAGGGAACGAGTTGGCCGCGTTCCGCATCGCCGTCGAGACCGTCACCGCCGACTTGGCCAAGCAGATCGCGGCCGACGCGGAGGGCGCGAATCACCTCGTCACGCTGAAGGTCGAGGGGTGCCGGACGGACGCCGAGGCCCGCACCATCGCCAAGGAGGTCGCCGAGAGCGCGCTCGTGAAGACGGCCGTCTTCGGCGCGGACCCGAACTGGGGCCGGGTGGTGAGTGCGGCGGGTTACGCCGGGGTGCCGTTCGATGAGGCTGACCTGAGTCTGACGATGGGCAACTTCCTGCTGTACGACAAGGGTCGCCCGCTGCCGTTCGACGCGAAGGCCGCGTCCGCCTACCTGAAGGACAACCGCGACGTGACCTTCACCCTGACGTTCACGCTGGGGCAGGGAAGCTGCACCTTCTACACCTGCGACCTGACCACCGAGTACGTCACCCTGAACGCCGACTACACGACGTGAGCAGTTCTTGGGAGGGCGAGGCTCCCGCCGAGCCGCGTGAGTGGTTGGCGGTTCGGCGGCAGCCTCGCTCACTCCGCCAGCTCGCCGCTGGTGGTCCAGTCGTCGGGCAGGAAGTCCTTGACGTACTCCAACAGGCCCAGGTGCGCCAGCTCCTCCGCGACGCGGCCGGGCGCGGGGTCGGCCAACCCCATCCGCACCTCGTCCACCAATGCTTCGGCGAACCTCAATCGCGCCCGACGAAGCATCTGCCGGCAGGCGTCCGCGCGGATCGCCTTGCCGAGTTTCACGCCCAACTTCTCCGCTAACACGTCGCTCGTCGCGTCGGGGAAGTCCGTCCGCAACTTCATCA
>Ga0105048_10016649_pt1 | contig 11355 bp, 8 predicted proteins | sample MAT05_FD_78382 | JGI IMG/M metagenome (GOLD analysis project Ga0105048, IMG submission 78382) | Freshwater microbial communities from Lake Fryxell liftoff mats and glacier meltwater in Antarctica - MAT-05 | ecosystem: Environmental > Aquatic > Freshwater > Ice > Liftoff microbial mat | place...
ATCTTTCGCCAGGCGAACTCGACTGTCGCTTGTCGCGTATCGACCAAGATCTCTTCCAGCTCGAGGTGGCGCGTCACCTCGGTCGGTCCGACCGTGATGACGACGTCGACGGCGCACTCGGGCACGTCGAACAACATCGGCTTCTTGCTCATGCCCAAGATCTTCATCGGGCCGGGCGCGACATTTTTGCCGGTGAGCAACGGGTGAGCACGATCGTACATGCCGCGCTCGGGGTGGATCTCGACGTCTTCTTGATCGCCCTTGACCTCGAGGTACCTCTCCCACTTCAGACCCCAAATGGCCGGATAGGGGGCGAGCCCAGCAGGCGGCGGCTTGTCGTCCCACGCCTTGATTCGGCTCGCCGCGAGCTCGACATTGGGCAGCGCCTTGCCCTTCGCCTCACCGCTCTTGATGAAATAGCCTTTGCCGGTGGGGTTCATGTACCAGGGAATGGGGCCGTATTCGCCCTCGGCGGCGCCACCAAACGCGTTGGCGTAGGTGATCGGCATGCTGGAGAACGGGGTCGGGTTGGACGGCATCAATGCGCCGCCAGCGCCTTCCCACACGCGGTCACCGAATACGTCGAGGGCCAAATGGTATTCGCCGACGTGCACTTCGACACGTGTGGCGATCGTCGGCGCTGGGCAAACTGCGTCGCCGAGCACCATCACGTCCGTTCCTGTACGCGGCGGAATCTCGTCCGGCGGTAGCTCGCCGAACTCGAGCCGGTCGACTGCGTCGACACGAATGGCAGCCTGCGACATTTCATCGGGCAGCGCCCGCAAGCCACGCTCGTCGATGCCGAAGCGCTCGCGCACCACGAGACATGCAACCATGATCGTCTCGCTGCGCTCGCTGCGGAGCAGACCGGCCGCGACGGGTGCTTCGACGAAAAGCTTCACGAGCCACCCTCTTCTGCAGGGTCTTTCTTCGCGCGCGGCAGCTCGACATTGGCGCCGCGATTCAGGCGCCGCAACGCAGGCGCGTCGGGCGCGTTCAAGCGAATGCGCTCGCCTTCGACGCGGACGTCGTCATTGGCCTCGATCGTGAGATCGCCAGTGGTCGCGACCAGCTTTTGTTCGAACGCCGTCATCTCGATCGCCTTCTCGGCCTCGACGCGGAGATCGCCGCCGGCCTTCAGCACGATGTCGCCGCGTGCGGCGAGCTTCACGCTCTCGCCTTCTAGCTCGATGGCGCCTTCGGTCGCGATCGACAGCGACGCTGCCCGCACCTCGACCCGCGGCCCCTCGGGACCGAGGGTGATGGTTAGGCACACGGTGCCGTCGGGCGCGCGCACGTCGAGCCGCTGCGCTGCGCCAGCGTCGCTGACGTCGAGGGCGTAGCCGGCCTTGAGGGCCAGCGAGCCATTGGAGCTCGAGGACTCGGTCATCAGCAGTTGAGCTTGATGATGCCGCCGTGAATGTCGACCATCGGCCCACCGAGGATCGTCGTGCCCGTGCCGCTCATCTCGAAGTTACCGCCGGCGCTCTCCAGGATGTTGGCATCTGCAGCGATGCTGATGTTGCCGCCGCTGACGCTGATGTCGCCGCCGACGACCTCGATGATGGCCGGGCCCGAGAGCTTGATGATCTCCGAGCCGTTCACCGTGATCGATTGCGAGCTGATCGTGATCGTCGAGCCGGCGTTCACCTTCACCGAGGTGTCACCATTGACGGTGGTCGCGGGTGACGAGAGGCGCGCGGTCGCATCGCCGCGGATGTTGAAGTTCGCGGTCGCGTGCATGGTGGCGTCAGGCTTCACCTCCAGCTCGTACCCGACATTGGCGATGTGGCTCGAGGTGGCGCCGTTCACCGTGACGGTGAGACCCGCCTCGAACGTGTGCGTGGTGGCGCCGGTGACCTTCACCGTTTGGTCGCCAGTGACGTCGAGCGTGTGTTTTGCGTCGTAGGTTTGCGAGACGTCGCCGACTGTCGTCTGCGACATCGACGAGAGGTACGTTTTGGTCACGGCGCCGACGATCGTCTCGGTGAGCGCGCCCTGAATCGTGCGCGCGACGTCGCCAGTGACGTTCGTCGTCTGGTTGCCGACGTAGGTCTGCACCACGTTGCCGATGACGTTGGTGAGGTAGCTCGAGTCGTAGTTGCGCGTGACGTCGCCTACGACGTGTTCAGCCTTTTTGCCGCCCACGAAGCGATCGAAGTAGGTGCCAAAGGACTCGAGACCGCTGCCGTCGGTCGATAGCTCGACGTTGTGGCCCTGTGGGCTGGTGCCGTCCGTGCCCATCCACAACATCGTGTTGGCGACCGGGGTGAACTGCTTCATGTACTGGCCGCCCGCCAAGTCTTCGATCTCGATGCGGGTCGCGCCGCCGGTCTTGATCACGTTCTTGGTGTTGTTGCCGGCTGTGACCGGGCTGGGCGTCGATGCGTTGGGCAGCACGGCTGCGATCACCGGCCGGTCAGGGTCGCCGCCGAGGAACGAGACGAGCACCTCGGTGCCTTTGCGCAGCGGAAAGTGAAAGCCTTCAACCGAGCCGCCGTGTGGCTGCGCCATGCGCGCCCAGGTGGACGCTTTGCCGTCTTTCAACGGGCTCTCGTCGAATTTGAACTTGATCGCGTATCGACCTTGATCGTCGATCTGCGCGTACGTGCTGGTGGCGGGGCCGTCGATGACCGCGTTCTCGAAGGCGTGGATGCGCGGCCAAGGCGTGCTGCGCTCCGAGCGAAACTGCACGCTCGCCGGCATGCCTTCGAGCTCGACTCGGTACACCTCTTTGCTCTTGTCACGGATGAGCTCGTCGAGCTCGCTGGCGCCGTGAACCAGGCGCGCCGTGTGCTTCAGCTCGGTGACCAGGTAGCTGACGTTGAGCTGGGGGCGCGGGTGCTCCGACAGCTCGAAGGTGTAGCCCGTGCGCAGGTAGCGCGAGGTGCCGCGCGCCGTGAGAATTTCTTGTGTCGCCTTGAACGACTCGGCGCGCAGCCCCGCTTGCGCCTTTGCTTGCGCCGGCGTGAAGGTGCGGCCGCCATAGAGCGACCACTCTGCTGTGCCCTGCGACGAGACATCTGCCGAGCCAGCGACCTCGAGTGCCGGCTTTGCGTAGTCGAAGTCGGAGAGCTTCACCGACGCTGGCAGCGCACGATGACGCGATGTCACCCGGTGCAGCGACTCTTGCGCCATCTCGTCCTCCGTCGCCGGATGGTACGGAATCGGCAGACCGGCAAGAGAGACGTGGCTGCTCTTGTCGTCCGTAATGACGAGGGTCTCGCCTTCTTCGCTGTGCTCGAAGAAGTAGTACATGCCTTCGTGCTCCATCCAGCGGGAGAGAAACGCGAGATCGCTCTCCTTGTATTGGCAGACGTGCTCTTCAGTCGAGTAGCTGCCGTTCAACCGCAGCTCGAAGCGGTCGAGACCGTTGTCGGTCAATACCTGGCGGATGATGTCGGGGATGCTCTTCTGGGTGAAGATTCGCGAGTGCTGCGCCAGCGTGAGCTGCCACATCTCCGGCACGATGGTGAGGCGAAACACCGAGCGCTCTTGAAACTCGTTCGCAATCTCTGCCACCGAGACCATGCCTGCGAACAAGAACGGTGGCAGCACGGAGAGCAGGCTCGCCTGCTCGAAGCGAAGCACCGCGCGTGTGCCGATGACGTCGGCCAGCTCGATCGCTCGGCCGGCGCCGCGATCGACCGAGACGTACACCTCGAAGTGGTAGGGCTTACCGATGGCTTCTACGCCGGTGAAGCCCATGACTCGCGTTGAATCCGGCAGACCACCGCAGCTCAGGACCAATAGATCGCGTGCCATGTTTCCTCCTACCGCTCCGCATCGACCACTACGGTCGTCAAGAATGCCTTCGAAGGCCGGGCAAAGCCGAAGCGCAGCGCGCCCCAAGGCTTTGCGTAACTCAGATAGACGGGCGCCTCGGCGGGCTGCTCCGGTGTGGGGACCTCGAGGCTCGGCTCGTCACCGAAGCGGTGCTTCACCTGCTCGGCAGAGATCTGCTCTTGGTTGGGGTCGATATCGACGATCAAGAGGCCGTCTTTGCGGGTCGCGCCCTCGAGCGGCAGCCGCAGCTCGACAGACATGAGCGGCTTCGGTGCGCGAAACGACTTCATCACGAAGATGTAGCGATTCGCGTTCTCCGGATCGCCGCGCATCGCGACGTCGAGCGCTTCTTCGATCGCGTGCTGATCGAGCGGGCGAGTGTTCGAGAGACGTTCGATGGTTTCGAGGAGGGTCATGCTTCTTCGCTTCGAGAGCTCAACCGAACGGTGGTGTGAAGGTGCCAGGCGGCAACGCCTCGCTGATCGTTGCGCGGGTGATGCCGACGTCTGGTCGACCTTGGAGCTCCCACTTTTCGACGGCGCCTCCCAGTGTGAAAAAATTGAACTGGAGGCGCCACGAGCCACCTTCGTCGGCGAACACGGGGTCGATGGCGTGGGCCTCGAACATGGCGCGCCGCTCTTCAGGCGTGGTGGTCGCGGGGGCTGGGCTGCCACGACGAGCCGGCGGCACGTACAGCCAGGCGTCGATCGGGAGTGCCTTCTTGTTCGGATCGCGGGGAGTGGTCAAGGTCGTGAACAGCTGGCGTGTCGCCACGAAGCCGCCCGGCTCGCGCAGGCAGGTGCGCGCTGCTTCTGCTAGCCGAGTCGCCGTGAGGTCGCGGGGCAGCGCGATCTTCTCTGCGTCGAACAGCGCGTTCAGCGCTTGAATCTTGGCAGCCATCGCCGCCGTCGCCTGCGTCTTCGGGTCGCTGGCAAAACAAAGCACCGACTGGCCATCGGATGCCGCCGCTGCGCGATGGCGCTGCTTGTCGACCACCAAGAACGGCGTGAAGCGTTTGCACCACGGAAAGGTGGCGGCGAGGCTCACGCTCTCGAGCTCCGCCCGCGGCGCACCCCATGCTCGAGCCACCGCCTCGGTTGCTGCTTCTTCTGATTGAGAGACCACGGTCAGCCACCCCCATTGGTCGTGATGCCGCGACCATCATAGTGAGTGTTGGAACCATCGCCGTAGTAGTCGTTCAGGAACTGGTCTTCCGACATCGTTTGACTGGTGCCAGCGCCGCCTGGGTCGCGAACGGTGATCATGCGCGAGCCGTCGGGGTTGGTCGTCACACCATCGACCACGATCGCGTGGCCGCCCGTCGGATTGGCCGCTGCGTCCTGATGCTGGAGGCGCACCATCGCCGGGTCGCCGTTCGCAGTGGCTGCGCCTAGCTCGTCGACAGTCAGCGGTCCGAACTCGGAGGCGTTGCTCACGCCGTTCTGGCGCAGCAAGTCGTCACCCAGCGTCATGTCGGTGCCGCCGGCCGGGTCGTAGCCGCCCGGGCCCATCGCAGTGGATTGCGTCCGCAGATCACTCTCCGGAATGTTTCTGCCCGTTTGCGTCTCGGCGATCATGCGACTCGACGCGACCACGCACGATTGCGGCTCTTCTTGTGCGTAGAGCGGCGTCGTCGGGTTCTCGAGCGAGCCCTGCAGGCGACCGAGCTCGTTGAAGGCAGCTTGCGGATCGTTCCGCAGGCTGCCGTCGATCACCATGATCTTTTTGCCCTTGTCGTAGTAGCTGCCGCCGCCCGGCGGGTCGCCGTATTGAATGACCCAGCCGGCCTTCTGCAGCTCTGCGAGCTTGTTCGCGAGCGTGGGGTCGAGGGCGATCAGCGCGTCGACCAGCGGGCCCAGGCCGGAAGGAGAGGCCCCGCCGAGATTCAGCTGAATCACGCCGCCCTTGACCTCGGTCATCGGGCCGCCGTTGACCGTCATGTTGCCCGCAGCCGCTGCGACGGCCTGGGCCTTGGCGGCGACGGTCATCTTGCTGGCCGCTTTGATGGTGATGTTTCCACCCTTGAAGGAGACCTCGCCGCCGAGGATCTCGATCTTGCCGCCGCTCATCAGCTTGATCAGCGACGTGCCGACCACCGCCACGCCCAGCGCCTTCGCCTCGACTGTCGAGCCGCCGATGATCGCGACGCTGGTGTCGCCGTCGACGGTGCTGTCGGGGGACGACAGCACCGCCGCGACGTCGGCGCGAATGCCGATGTTGGCAACCACGTGAACGTTGGCGTCCGGGACCGCTTCGAGCTTGTAGCCGACAGTGGCGACGTGCTTAGAGAGCGCGCCGTTGACTGTGAGCGCGAGCCCGGCTTGGTCGGTGACGTCGCCCTTTGCCAAGACGTGGATGTCTTGCGTGCCGCCGACCGAGAGCGCGTGATTGGCTTGAAACGTCTCGTTCACGTCGTCGGTGACGTGATGAGACGCCGTCGCGAGCCACGACCGCGTCACCACGCCGGTGACGGTGTCGGTCAGCGTGCCTGTGACGTCGCGCAGGACGTTGCTGATGATGGTCGACTCTTGGTTCGCCTTGTAGTTCTGCTCGACGTCGCTGACGACGGTCGACATGAAGTTCGCGTCGTAGTTGCGCATCACTTCGTCGACGACGTGCTCGGCTTTGGTGCCGCCGATGAAGCGATCGAAGTAGGTGCCGAACGAGCGGCCCGCGGAGCCGTCGCTGGAGGCTTCTACGTTGTGACCACCCTTGGAGGTGGCGTCGGTGCCCATCCACATGCTGGTGTTCTGCGGCGGTGTCGTCTGATGCATGTACTGCCCGCCGGCCGCGTCTTCGATCTCGGTGCGTGTCGAGCCGCCCGTCTGGATCACGTTCTTGGTGTTGTTCCCGGAAGTGACCGGGCTGGGTGTGGCAGCGTTGGGCAACACGGCAGCGATCAGCGGCCGATCGGGGTCGCCGTCCAAGAACTGAACCAGCACCTCGGTGCCCTTGCGCAGCGGAAAGTGGAAACCTTCGGTGCCGCCGCCATGAGGTTGCGCCATGCGCAGCCAAGTCGACGCCGTGCCGCCCTTGCCGGGGCCTTCGTCGAAGCGAAGCTTCGTCGCGTAACGCCCGTGATCGTCGATCTGCGCGTAGGTGCTGCCGGAGGGCCCGTCGACGACGCCGTTCTCGAAGCCGTGGATCTTGGGCCAGGCGGTGAGCCGGGGCTCGCGGTATTGCACGTCGGAGGGAATCGCGTCGATCTGCACGCGATAAACCTCTGGGCTCTTGTTCGCCTCGCTGCCGATCAGCTCGTCGAGCTCCGAAGAGCCGTGCAGCTGGCGACCCAGATGGGTCATGGAGATGACCAGGTACTCGCGGTTCAGCTCGCTGCGCGGGTGTTCGCCGAGCTCGAAGCGATAGCCGTGACGCAGGTGTCGCTGCGTGCCTCTCGCGAAAAGCACTGTCTTTCTCGCGAGCAGTGACTCGGCACGAAAACCGGCCACACGCTTGGCTGCTTCGGGCGAAAAGACGCGGTCACCATAGACCGACCACTCTGCGGTACCGTCGGCAGAGACATCGGCGGAGCCGATCAGCGAAAGCGCCGGCTTGATGTAGTCGTAGTCGGAGATGACGACACGGGCGGCCAACGTCGATTGCTTCAGCGAAGCGACGTGGAGGGCCTGCTGCGCGGCGTTGTCCTCAGCGGCCGGGTGGTACGGCACGGGCTGCGACAGCAGGCTGCTGTGGGTAGCGGCGTTGTCGGTGATGACGAGCTTCTCGCCGCTCTTGTTCTGCTCGAAGAAGTAGTACATCCCCTCGTGCTCCATCCAGCGGGAGATGAAGGCGAGGTCGCTTTCGCGGTACTGACAGACGTGCTCTTCGATCGCGTAGGCACCGCTCAAGCAGAGCTCGAAGTCTCCGCCGTCGAGGCCGTTGTCCTCCAGCACGCTCTTGATGATTTCGGGGATCGACAGCTTGGTGAACACGCGGCTGTGAAGCGAGAGCTCGAGCGACCACAGCTGCGGCACCAAGCGCATGCGGAACACCGAGCGACGGCGCTGTTCTTCGACAAGCTCCATCTCGGAGACGATGCCGTGGAACCAGTACGGCACAGCCAGCAGATCTTGTACGAGCTCGAGCGTCGCGCGTGTTCCGATCACGTCACCCGGATCGACCTCGGCGCCAGCGCCTCCGTCGAAGGCGAGGTAGACCTCGAACCAGTACGGCCTCGAGATCGCTTCTTCGCCGCGAAAGCCCATCACCCGGGCGGACGAGGGCAGCGAGCTCGAGTGAACGATGAACAGGTCCTGCATGTCGCCTCACCCCGGACACCGAGTTCAAATGACATCGGGAGATGTCACCCACCGGCCCGACCACTATACGGGGCGCATGCGTGTCGGCCCCGCGCCTGCACGAAAATGCCGAAAATGAGTGGGAGCGTGGTCGCTGCTGGGTGAGCACCGGTTTACCGGGGTCATTTTGGCGCCCATCTGCGGCCGATGAGCGACTCATGGCAACAGTGTAAGATGACCGCGATGGCGCTCCCCCAGCCCGGCGACCTTCTCGCCGGCAAGTATCGCGTAACGCGAGTCCTTGGCCGAGGCGGAATGGGCGTGGTTCTGGCAGCGCACAACGAGCTGCTCGACATCCCCATCGCAGTCAAAGTGCTTCACGACACCGTGCTGGCGGACCCCTCGGCGAGGCGCAGGTTCGAGCGCGAGGCGCGCGCCGCGGCCAAGTTGCAGAGCGACCACGTCGCGCGCGTGCTCGACGTCGGTGAGCTCGCCGGCGGCGAGCCCTACATCGTCATGGAGATGCTTCACGGAGCAGATCTGTCGGACGCCGTCTCGAAGGGGCGTTTCTCGGTGGTCGAGGCTGTCGACGCGGTCCTCGAGGCCTGTGACGCAGTTGCCGAAGCGCACTCTCTCGGCATCGTGCATCGCGATCTCAAGCCGGCGAACTTGTTTCGTGCGCGCCAATCGGACGGGTCGGATCGGATCAAGGTGCTCGACTTCGGTATCTCCAAACGCCTCGAGCTGGCGACCCCCGCGACGACCGATGGCAAGCCGTTGACCGCGGCGGCCCAGCTGCTCGGTTCGCCCTATTACATGTCGCCCGAGCAGCTCAGCGACGCGGTCAACGTCGATTACCGCGCCGACGTGTGGGCCTTCGGCGTGATCTTGTTCGAGCTCTTGGTGGGCAGCAGCCCTTTTGCGGCGGGCAACCTTGCGCAGGTGTTTGCAGCCATTCTGGAGCGCCCGAGTCCGAACCTCCGAGCGTTGCGACCCGACGTCCCCGAGGCGCTCGAGCGCGTCATCCTTTGCTGTCTCGAGAAGCGAATCGAAAACCGCTATCCGAATGCCAGCGCGCTCTCCGCAGCGCTCGCCCCGTTCGGTAGTTGGGCGACCAGCCGTGCCGTCGAGCGCGCGACGCGATTCGGGACCACTCGAGCACCCACCGCTGCGCTCACAGCCGCGCGGCCAGCCGAGCCACCGACTGCGAAACAGTCATCCGTCGGCCAAACCGTGCGGGTCGAGCCGCCCGCAGCTCCCGGCTTCCAAACTGCGGCCGGCTGGGACACCGACATTCCGAGGAGCTCGAACACGATCTGGATTGTCGGGGGTGTGGGGCTCGTTGCAATGGTCGTGGCGGGTTCTATCTTTTTCACGCGCTCGAACGAGCCCGCGGGCGCTCTATCGAACAAGTTGCGTGACTCGGAGAGCGCGCTATCCGAACCTTCGGCGACTGCCTCCGCGGCCGTGTTTCCGGTGGAGCCGGTCATTGTCGCCTCCAGCAGCGCAGCTCTGCTCGAGGGTGCCACCGTGCCTGCCTCGGCATCCGCGTCCGCTTCCGCTTCAGCCCCGACGAAGAGCGTCCCGAACATCAAGACGAACCCGAAGCCCCGGTCGACCCGGCCCAACTTCAATGACCCCGACTGATTGGACTTTGCATGTTCTCAGCTGACACTCGGTTCTCGGCGCAGCGTATTCGACCGAAGGTCGATGGAGGAATTGCGCGCGCCCTCGCGACTTTGGCGACCGTCTCGCTGCTGTTCCTCCAATATCCCATCAGCGCCAGCGCACAAGACACCGATACGCGAGCGCAAGGGATGGCGCTTTTCGATGAGGGTCGCGCTTTGATGGCCAAGGGCAAGTACGCAGAGGCGTGTCCGAAGCTGCAAGCGGCCCAAAAGCTCATCCTCGGAATCGGCACGACCGTGAATCTCGCGGAGTGTTTCGAGAAGCTCAATCGCATCTCCAGCGCCTATGTCGAGTACCGCCGTGGCGCGAGCCTCTCGTCGGAGAAAGGGCAAGCGGAGCGCGAGAAGTACGCGCGCGAGCGGGCGCTGGCGCTCGAACCACGGGTCTCCAAGCTCACCATACGCTTGTCGAAGGAGGCAGACGTTCCGGGGCTCGAGGTTCGCCGCGAAGGCACGCTGGTGCCGGCCGAAGCGTTGGGCAGCGCCGTTCCGATCGACGTCGGTGTCTACAAGATCGAAGCTCGCGCTCCTGGCTACCAGACGCAGACGCTCTCGGTCAGCATCACCAAAGAAGGCGAGCTCGCCGAAGTCGCGGTGCCCTCGCTTGTGCGCGATGCGGGCGCCGCGATCACCACACCTGCCGAGCCACCGAGCGTGAAGCCTCCGCGTGGCCCCGCCGGGACCGTGGACACTCCTCCGCCCGCGGACGCTGCTGGTGGCGCTGGCCCGCCGGTTCAGCAGATTGCCGGTTACACAATCGGCGGCACGGGAGCGGCGCTGTTGATCGTCTCCGGTATCACCGGCGGTCTCGCGCTCGCGCGTCAAGCCGACGAAGGCGACTGCACCTCGACCGACGCCGGCTTGCAGTGCAATGACGCCGGCTTCGAGGCGCAAGATAGCGCGCGCGACCTCGCGTGGGCCTCGACTGGGACCATGATCGTCGGGGCTGTATTGGCTGCGACCGGCCTGGTGGTCGTGCTGACTTCGCCCAGCGCGTCAGCTGCCGATGCCAAGTCAGCCTCCAGCGCGCGCGGCTTGTTCGAATCGGTCTCGCTCGGCATGAAGCCAGGCTTCCTGATCGCGAAAGTGACGTTCCGATGAAAAGCGTGACTTCGATTTTGATCGCATTGGCACTTCCGTTCGCGTGCGTGGCGATTGTCGAGGCACCCATCGAAGTGCCGAAGCTCTTGCCATGTATCGACGACGCCTGTGAACAAGCAGGCTACGTTTGCGGCTATTTTTCCGCGCCAATCGTCGTTGACAGCAATGAAGTGAGCCCTTGCGTTCCGGATCGTTGCTTGTTCGGCGCGATCTGCGAGCCGGGTTGCAATTGCGGCTGCAAAGGTTGTGCAGAAGACGAGCTGTGCGACGTCCAGCACGGGAATGAAGACATGAGAGCGAACGGAGACGCCTGTGTCCCTAGGAGCTGCTTCGTGGACGAGCAAGGTGAGTTCGTGTGCGGCGGGCCGCCCGAGTGTCTCGACTGCATCAACTAGCCAGCTAGCTGGCTAGCTGGCTAGCGAGCGCGGTTGTCGCCAAAAAGCCGAGCACATTCGCGGAGTCGAGCAGTCGCATGAGCATCTCCTGTCTGGATTCGGGCAGGCAGACATGCGTCGTTCTGGATGTGAGCGAAAAAGTTTGCC
>Ga0105048_10016651_pt1 | contig 11355 bp, 4 predicted proteins | sample MAT05_FD_78382 | JGI IMG/M metagenome (GOLD analysis project Ga0105048, IMG submission 78382) | Freshwater microbial communities from Lake Fryxell liftoff mats and glacier meltwater in Antarctica - MAT-05 | ecosystem: Environmental > Aquatic > Freshwater > Ice > Liftoff microbial mat | place...
AACCCCGCCTTGCCGCCGTACCCTGTTTGTTGGGTCAGGTAAATATTCGGTTTTTGTATAAACATACCCAAAGGCGTGAGGAATATACTGATTATTACCATACCCAGTATTACTTGCGTTGGTGATTAATGGATTGGCAGAGCTATAATATTTTCCTGCCCCTGAGGAGGAATCTAATCGAGGGTTAGGTAGGGTGCAAAACGATACATCATTCAAATAATCCTTTGGTCTTAATATGGTATCGGTGCCTCTTACTTTGTTGAAATCTATGTGGTATTTTAATTTTTTATCAAAGGCTGGTACAGGAAGTACGGCTATAGTTTGCCTGTTTTGATGGTCATAATAAAAATCACCCACAATGGCCATAGTATCTGTATTATTTCGGGTCACGGTTTGCCTTCCTCTGAATAATCCATCCATATAGGTTACAACTTCTTTTTTTAAACCTTGTTCTGCAAAGGTGGTTATCACTTGCCAGTTTAAGGAAGCTTCATGAACTGAATCACCAGGAATATTATAATAATCTATACTTGGTGTGTAATAAAGGCCATCTTCTATTCGTGGCACATAATCCTTATTGCTCCACGGGCCCTCAATTCTGTGAATAAAGTGTTCACCTGCCCTTGTGGTTGCCCTGACCCTGAAAGCTACTACCCCTTGATCAAATATTTTTGATATTCTGTAATTATTTTGTTTTACGCTTACCCGTGTGGCATTATCTGTAAAATCAACAGTTACAAATTCTAAAGGCTCATCTCCAGCATTTTCGGTAATACAATCTATATATGTCCACTCCAAATCGTATTCCTCAGCGCCTGTCACAGGATTCCAAGTTATAATAAGGTCGCCAGTGGTATTGTCTATTGCTATTGGACTAAATGTAGGTTCGTTTACCATATCAATTGTTCTGTAACGTTCAATTTCCATTTCGAGAGTTAATTTAATAAACGGACTGTTTATAATACTATCAACCATGGTAATCTCTACACTGGTTTCATAAGAGTCTTCAAAATCATAAGTGGCTGCATCTGTTATAAACTTACCCGAATTTTGATCATAATTTACAGTTAAAGTAATGGTATCGGTGGGGGTTGCTCCTGTTCCGCTCTTTTTGGTGATAAGTGCTTTTATGCTAAAAGAAAAAGTAGTACTCAAACATTCCGAAATATTATCATGATTAATTTCCAACCTCAGTCTATTGGTAGCGCGGTAAAGCTGAAATAAATTAAGTTGACCATTGACGGAGTAATAATCTCTAACCTCAATAATACTGTCTTGATGAACGGAGCTACCTGATATTATTTTCTTTAAAACAGGCTCTATGCCAGCTTTTACAATGTTTATACTCCCACTAAAAAGAATTAGCAACAAGACTGACCCTATGGGAAAAACCCATTTTAAAATCCTAAATCTATTTAACTTTTTTTTCATACTAGATTTATAAGCAACATCTTTATTGTTTATTATTCCCCAATGGGAGGCATTATTTTTTTGTGAAGTCTTGATAAAGTTTTTCATATTAATCCAAGTTGTTAAAGAGTTCGTACTTTGAATATTTAGGGCTCAGTACCCACTGTTTTCCTTTTTTTGTAAGGATGTTTGAAGTATTAAAAACCTCACTTGATATTTCTGACTTCCAAACATTTGAAAAGTTGATTCTAATTGCAGGTTTGTCCTTTTTTATATTGCTTAATTTTGGATAAATAGAAATTTGTTCTGGCACTTTATTGATATAATCCGCCTTCACCACTGCCAAGCCATCCCACTGCTTACCCAAAACATGCCATTCCTTTTTGCCACTTAGAGTACTCGGTATTTCAGTAACCTTTTCTATAGCATCACTCATTTCTTTGGCATCCATCACAAACAGATTGTTAGCAGGTTTGGGGTCATCTAAAAAGATGAGTTTATCTTTTTCCAAAATAGTGAGCGAATATTGCGTGTTGGAAATGACCAAATAGTCTTCATTTTTTATCAAAAACTCATTGTTGCTTCGTTTATAATATCCAACGGTTGATTGAGATATCTGACCCTGATACTGGGTTATTTTGAAATCAAAAGAAACATTGTTGTTTTTCATAAAATCATCCATAAACGAAACGTATTCGGTTTTAGGGTTGGGTGTGACTAAAGCTGCACTTAAAAATAAAATACTTGCTATTTTCATGATTCGGTTTATTATTTGGTTTTGCTTTATTTAGTTCCTTTAATAGAAGATTTTGTTTCTTTAATAGTCACAATTCCGCGTTCTGTCTCCCGTTTCAAGCGGGCTAAGTTGCCTTCCAAGTCATATTCATAAAATGAAGCGTAATTATTTTCATCTAAATCAGCCATTAACCTCAGCGTGAGTGGATCATAAGCGTAGGATTTCATATTTCCGTCCACAGGATGAACCCGTATATCATCAAACCAAGTGCAGTTATTCTCGTTGGATATTAATTTAAAACTCATTGACGCTATATCTTTTGGAATTTTAAAACGTCCTTCAATGCGCTGCCATCCGTCAATGATTAATCCGGTGGCTTTTAAATGATAGATGGTTGTGACACCTCCTTTTACAACTTCAACTTTAATTTCCGGATTTATAAAAGAAGTATCAAGAGGACTCACTGAATCTTTAACCCAAGCACCAAGTATGTAATAGCCTGAATCAGGTAAAAAAGTGCCAATACAATCTGTTTTTGATTTGTTATAATAACTCGCTTCTTCCTTAGCAAATGATTCACTTGAAGTATCAGGCCAAGTGATATCAAGCGTATGAACATGGTCTTTCTTTACTTTAAGTGAAGTTTTACCACTGTGTTTGGTTGTTTTGTCCAAGGTGGCATTCGGGCCTAGGTTTATCATGAAGCTAAAATGTCCTTTTTCACAATCAATAAAGCCACTTTCATCCTCAAAACTTTCGTATCCAATTTGTCTGTATCTGGCATTGGAGGCCACTGCAAGTGGTAATGTATGCCTGAATCCATAAACAGCCGATGAATAAATATTCAAAGCATTTTTATTTTCCAATTCTGGGCCATGCGGACTGTAAATAGTTACTTCATTGGTCCATACCCATTTAGAATTGGTTTTATCCCCTTCATAGTATGAACCTGTTGCCGCACTGATAGAGCCATTCTTTTTCCAGAAATTGGTGTATTGATTGTCGTCATAATGACCATCTCGTTTTGATAATACTTTAGAAGATTGGTATTTTCTATCGGCTGAAAAGGCATAATCTTTTACTTTACGCCAATTGCCTTTGAGACCTGTTTTGTAGGGGTTGATGGCGGACATGAATGGAAGTTCCTCGCAATGTGGTGTACAACCAAATTCAACACAATCATTATATCCAGTTAAAATCACATCACTTGAATCATTTAAGCGAGCAGTTATTTTAAATTGGTGTTTTATACTAGGTGAACCAGAGATTAAACCAATTTTATAGGGTTGCACATTGATAAATCTGGCAATTTGGTTGAAAGCGATACTGTTGGCGGAGAAAAATTTGAAATTTAGAAATGGAATATTAGGTGTGCATCCGCACATATCATTAATTAATTTAAAACTTACACAAAATGAATTAAGTGTGGTATCATTTCTGTAAATTCTGTTATCCGTGTAATTTGAATTATATAAGGCCAAATTATTAAAGTCAATCCAATACTGACGGCATAACTCCTTATAGTGGTGTCTGAAGAAATAAGAACTATTATAAATTGAAGAGGCATCTGAAAAAACTGGAACACTATCATTTGTATTTGGCAAGATATTGAACAAAGCATTAAACCCATTAATAAAATCAAGATTGCTATCACAAACTTCCGTTCTTTGTCCAATCTCATAACAGTTCACCTTCCAATTATCACTACATTCAACTGCCGACGAATTTAGGATACTATCAAACTGAAGAATACCACTTTTAATTGGATTTTTTAAAGTAGTAACAGAACCAACAGGTGTGCTTTGCATATTCCGCCTCCCACTTCGGAATACCTTAACTGTATAGTGGTTAGTCGTGGTACCATCATATATTGGGTTACCGTATTGATTAATAAAGTTAATAATATTATCACTTCCTAAATAGGCATAACCTACCTCAGGATCACCTTGCTCAAATTCTTTATAAATCAGACATTCATCGCCTCCAATAAGATAAGTGTTCAAGTTACTTCCACTCAATTTAGGAATGCCTGAAACAAAATTAACCCCTGAAATAACCAAACCTGTATTTTTATAAGCTTGTCCCATGCCTTTGTCATAAGCCCAATGAGCTGGATAAGTAAAGTTATAAATATTATCATGGAATTCATTTTGAACCGAGGTCAGCAGCACGGCGCCTGTTTCATAATCATAAAGTAAGTTTTTAGTTACAATTGAAGCATTTTCCTGATAGGCTAAAGTCTTTTTTAAGATACCGATTCGATTGACATGCTTCACAACCACTGCACTTTGAAAGATGCGTTCTTCCTGTTTAGGTATAATAAATAAGGTAAGGATTGGTACTACTATTGGTCCAATGCTAAAAATATCTGTATTGAATTGAGCATTAGACGTCAGGGTTTTGGATGTTGATTCTCGTACATCTGAATAAAAATCTACAGTTACCCCAAATTCCGCATCTTCTAGCGTCCCATTGTTTTTAATCGTCTTCACTTTATTATTCAACATTTTTGGATTACTGGGTTCAAAGGCATAAATATTATCACTTCCAGACACTCTACTTCCAAAACGGTTAAAAATTATTTGGCCTTTGGGTTTGCCATGCATATCATTAGTCTCAATTAAATATCCCTGACTTACCGTAGTATGATAAATTTTCTTCTCAAAAGATGGGCCGAAAATGGGTTCTATTTTGTCCTTGTCAATTACACTTGCTGCCACTTTGAAAGGGAAATCTTTAGCCGTGTAAAACGTATTTAAGGTATATCCCGTTTGTTGCTTTAGAATACCACTTGGAATTAGGGGAATTATTTTTATTTCAGAATATCCAACCACAGGAGCTGGTGAATAGTTTTCACCAAGGGGTTCGTCGTTGGAATGAATAATATCCACTGACCATTTTAAATCTTCTACTGTGGAAGTTGGCATCCTAAATGGGTTTTCATCTGAGCCAATCCCAGGCTCGTAGGCTGCTACCCCTGAGCTTATAGTTCGGTTCATAATAGTGTCTCTTGTCTGATAAATATATTCCTGTCCATAAGTTTGGTTTTCCGCCCCTTTATCATCGCTCATAGCTGCCCAATCATCATTCATGGTAATGCGTTTTACACGTTGTCCACCGCCGTGTTTTACACCATCAGGATCAAGCATTCTTACCCATGACTTGTTCAGTTTTACTTTTGATCCAAAGCCTTGATTAAATAAATAGTTTTCGAGTCCACCGGAAAATATTTTACTAATTTTACTGAATGCCGTAGCCATAGTAGCTATAACTTTTCTATCTTTAGATTCATCATATTTTCTATTTTTATCAGACAATGGGTGCAGCTGATACGGCACTTGATCCTTGATAAATTGCCATATACCTTTAGCTAAAGGATTTACTAATTTCTTAGGGTCATTGTCTTCCTTTTTTGCTTTGATAGCTTTTGACTCCATATAAAGATACCCCGATAATCCATCATCGGTAACTCCGCATTTGCTTGGATCTATTTTGGCGTAAAGTTTCACAAATTCATAACTTTCATTATTTGCACTATTTGCGGATCTGGAAACCTGAGCCAACAGATCAAATTGAAATTCAGTTATATCATCAATATACTGCTTTCGAAATTCTTCATCTTTTAGCCCTCCTGAAATCTGTTTATCTAATTTGAAGTAGATATACTGAATAGGTTCTTTTTTATCAATCGCAAAAAGAGTACTTACAAGGTCAGATTTGTCTAAATCGGGTTCTTTTGAAAAGCCTTCGAGTTGAAACATGTGCATTACTTTTTTATCTTGAACATATGCATAGTCATCTGCTTCATACGTAATTTGAATTTTTCCGCCACTGGGTAATACTATTTCATTGAGACACCAAGCTGAGGCATATAAATCGGCAGAATCTTTAATTTGCGAGGTATAGGGATATTCGGCATTGTTAGGTTTGCCGCTCATATCCATTGTTCCCGAATTGGGTTTAAAAGTTCCCCAGCGATCATTCCCTTTTAAATTGTAATATGGATTATGGCTTGAATAATTAAAAGTATATGGGCTAAGTCTCCCTTTATTTGATCTTCCATAGGTAAAATAAAGAGATTTTAAGGTTAGCTTTCCGTGATTGATGTTATCAGTTCCAATGCTCCAATCATTATTTTCTACATTTTTACATAGGCTGTAATCGTACTCAAAGTGAACTGTCTTAATTGGATATGCAGAAGTCCCATGGGCTTTATAATCGTTTTTGGCGTAAAGCGTCATTTTTTTAAGCATATAGGATTGCATGGCATTATTTCTGCCTCCATTGGAATCGTTTACGCCATACCCATCCTTTCTAGCTTCTAATTCAAACACTGCAATATGGTTCTTACCTTCCACTTCACGTAAGTGCCATACTTCCTTTTCACCATACAAATAAGATGCTTTATCATCCAAGGTGCTAGATTTAATACCCTCCTGATGATTAGCACGTCTTAAAAGATAAGGGACACGCCATTTAAAATTCTCATGAACTCTTTGATAACTAAATTTAGTGGCATTTCCTAAGTCATCATCGGTAATGCCATCATTGGTTACGTCAACAAAATCCGGAGATAAAACTCCAGTTAATAGAAAGGAATGGGAATAAGCTGGTGTTTTTTTGCAAGAATAATAGTTATCTGTACCTTTGGAATTATTAGTTGAATTATCACCCGTTTGGTACTCAACTTGACCTGAACTTACTATTATATTTGCCGCTGAAGCCCCAATCCCTGTCGGGGTTATTGCAAATGTGGCTTCTATCGAGAGATTATTATAGGCAGGTATTCCATATACAAACCTTTGTCCATCTTCGCCAGTAACGGTGATTTCAGATAAATGATGACCTTTTTTATTTTCGTCAGTTCTACTGATAGGTATCGCATCGGCAGGTGCGCCAGAGTTATCCATTGAAACATTCATGGTGAAGATATTTTTATCTAAACCAATTATCTGAGCTTCATCTGCATTGAGATAGGATATTAATTTATTTCGTTTTTCTCTAACGTTATAAGTAAGTTTATTCGAACTTGTATTGCTTATCTGTAAATTATAAGAATTGGGGTTGTTTAAGGAGTTATAATCTGCTAAACCAGAAGACAGATAACTTAAGCCACTAACTGGGTACACTAAATTTTTATTACCAATTACTCCTAAAGTCCCCGTTTTTAATGGTGAACTTTCTCCCAACATTTTAAAATATCCTGGCTCATAATCTATAGCACCATTGGAAGCGGTGGCTGTAAAGTTCAATTTGTCTTTTAGAGGATTGTCTGTTTCCCACATCCCGCTAAAGGTCTTGTTAAAAATCATACTCAAGTTTACGCCGAATTTATAACGTGCGCCGGCACCCAATTCGAGCCCAAGACTTGATTGAATTAACTTCTTCTTGTTGCTGTTTTTTGTGAAATTTTGTTCTTTCCTATCATCATGAAACATAGGAAAATCATTTCTGTAAGTTCTGAATGAGCCACCCATTCCCTGAGCACTGACCGAAAAGATATCATAAGTACCAACAGGGAGTGGTAAATTGGCTGCTGTTTCAATAAAAGGAATATCCTTTTCTCTGTTAAAATCCAAGAGCACATCGGTATCTTCCTTTTTTTCTGCGAATAAGTATCCATAAGCCTTTTTAGCCTGTATATCTCCATCATAATGGGTCATGCTAACACTTCCGTTTACAGATGTTTTTACATGGAATCCAATAACCTCTTTACCAAAACCGAGACTAAAACTAACACCATCGCTTCTACTTCCGCCGCTTATATTCGGGCTATGGGTTTGAGTTCCAAACGTTTGATTTGATCCCATTATTTCTGAAGAAGTGTTGCTTTGAAAATCGTTATCAATATGACTTTGCGAACAGGACATATTCATTCCAGTATTTAATGATTTTAATCCTCCTCGTGAATTGTATCCAAGTGAAGCACTGATTCCAGTCCCTTCTTCTGCTTGAGTTTCAATATTCTTACCATTTTGTTCTGCACTTACATTTATATCACCACTAAATCCATCACTCGAACTAAAATTTAAACCCAAACCAACGTTTAGCCGATTAGTATTACCAAACCCTATACTAGGATCAATTCCAAAATCAAAACCAAAACCTCTGTAATTATTCATGTGAAGTCCTGCACTTACATTTAGTTTTGTTGGACCATTTTTAGCATTAAACCCAAAAATTTCAGGCTTAAAACCAACCCCAAGTGTATAAGTACTGTTGGTTTTCATCTTTGTTTGTGACTTGATTTCATCGCCACTAAAATCATCAGGTATGCCTCTCATATTTCTATTAATAACTCCAGGGTTTAAGTTCCAGCCCAAACCAACCCAAGAAGCCTCTTGATCCATAGTAATACCGCCAGCGTAGGAGAGATTTAAAGGGTATCCGTCCACATCCATCAAAGGGATATTATAATTGAAATCACCTGTGAACAAATCGACCATATCGCTGCTACTTACAGGTGAAAAGGACTGAACTTCGGGTTGTGACGGCCCACCTGTTAATGCGAATGCGGATAAAGGAGATACGATTTCTCCAACCATTACTGCAATAAGAAAAAAGGCAATTCTTTTGGATTGTTTAGCTAATATTTTCATAACTGAATTTTGGGTACGTGTAAGGTTTTAATTTTTTTAATATCGAATATCAAAGGTTTCTCAGCAAACAGCGGGGCTTTGATTATTAGTTTATCAGGATTTAAGTCCTTTCTATTTTCAAAAGCAAAAAGGACATTTTCACAGGGTTTAACATTGGCGTTTCTTTCATAATGGTGTATTACAGGATAAATGCTGTCCTTATTTTCTGTTAACAGAACACAATGATGATTAAAGGAATTTATTAAAAAATTTATTCTGGCTTGATATGCCGCAGATTTATTATCTACAAGCACAGAATCTAAATTACAAAGGGTTAGCTTAAAATTGAGTGTCGAGTTCGACTGTTCCTTTATTCTTTCAAAATCAGTTTCGATGCCTGAAAATATATAACGAAGAGCAATATAGTCTGCTGGTAAATGTTGCAATTCAAAAGAATAATTATTTGCTGTTTGCTTTTTTACAAATCCGTGTTCAGGATTATTGATATAAGTTGTGAATTCCATGGGAGTCAAAGATTCTCCACACCCAGCCAAGGTTAAACTCGAAAAAAGAAAACTGTAATAAAAATTTCTCATATTTAAGCTTAGTCTAAAGGCAAAAATTTCATTTTATAGGTTTCTGTACCACTCGAAAAATCAATATTCAAGAACTTCTCATTTTCTAAATTGAGTCCTGTTATCGGTATTTCCCATGCATTTTCACCCAAACTAAAAGGTAAAGTGCCATCTCTTAGTAACATTCCGTTGCTTGGGTTAATGATTTTATAGGTCATTACCCCCGGAATCTTTTCAGAAACATAAATCACTCGCAAAACCAATCGTGCAGGATGAATATCATCTTTCACTTCGTTGAGTTTCACAAATACTTTGGGAACAATTATTTTTTTAGGCTCTTTTAATTTAAACTCCCACACCTCAGAACTTACCAAATAATTTCTCCCGATATACGCATCCACTTTCCAATAATAACTTACGCCTAGCTCCAATTCAGGTAAGGTTGAGGGTAAATTAGTATTCGTTAAAGGTGTCTCAATTATCGCCGTGGGTCTTTGATTCCGAATCATACTCTTGGGCTTTTTGTCTTTATTTTCATAAAGTGACATTTTATAAATAATATTTTTATCCAAACCCGCCGGTAATGGGGCTATCCAGTTAAGAATAGGATTTTTATCTTCAAGTTCTGATTTATCAAATGGATAAGCCAATAAAAGTGGAGTTGGAAATTCTATATTAAAATTCTCACATAATTGACCGTCAATTAATGATTGCTGATTTGCCAGTTCAAAAAGTCTGTAGCAAACCTTGTACCTTCCTGGCAACAATCCGTTAGTGGTTTCGTCAATTTTTTTTAAGTCTTCTCGAACCCATTGCATTAGATTAATCTGGCTAGCGAGGTCATATAACTGACCTCCTTTAGCCAGAACAAAAGATTTTGATTCTAAGGTTATAACCTTAGAATCGAAATACGTTAGTGTCGCCACTAGCTTTGCTTTATTATACTCAGTTGAACCATTTGTAATAAAGACTTTCATTACATCTTTGGCATGGACATAATACGGATCGGTACTCATGAGTTGAATCGTTAATTGAGAATTAGCTTCTATTACAAAGCCAAGTAAACAAACCAAAAGTGTTATTTTTTTCATATTCATTTATTTTTAAAAACTAAAATTCAAACTTAACCTGCCAATATAGGAAAGGCGACTTTCTTTGGACTTCTGCCCCCCAGATTCCAACCAAAACACCCCTTTACCAAAAATTTGTTTTATTCCCACCAAGTATTGATGTTGAGAAATATAATAATTGGCTTTGGCGTAACCTAAATTCATAGTCAAAATAGATTTTTTGGTCAAACCATATTCTAAAATTAGCTTTAGCGAAAGTTGATTGAGAGAATCATTGCTATGATGTCCCTTACCAAAATTGTAATTGAAGGAAGCCTTATTGTTTTTTGAATTGGCAAGATTTAAGAAATAAAAATAGTTCCTGCTTATAAAATCGGGAACCAATCCATCTTGAGATTTTGTCCAGAAACCAAGATTTTGGATAATTAAATACCGCTTGATTCTCTTTTTATGAATAGCCATAAGGTTTAAAACATTGGTTTGAATTCGATATACCTGATTTTGAATACCATAGAACTCAGAGCGGGTTTGAATTGGCAAATAAGAAAAGGAGAAATTTGGGCCTTTATCAAAAATTGAATTCATCCTTAAAGTGAAGGTTTGGCTATAAAAACTCCGACTTCCATTTTTACTGTAATTATCCCTAATTCCAGCATTTATTTTAAGCTTATTTTTAAAAAGACTTTGGTAATATTCTAATTGCATTTTTAGCTGGCCTGCAACAAAGTACGGATTACCGGGGCTTCTGTAATTACCCGAACTTTTATCTATTAAAAGCTTAAGCCCGGCTTTTTCAGAAAATGGAATTTGTAAAGAAACGTTGGTTGCATATCCTGAATTAGCCGTTGAATTTGGTCTGTTTTCAATTTGTGTTATTCCATAATCAAAAGATTTTGCAAATTCAGCGTTCATAATTATGCCTTTTTTTGTTGCATACGAAAAATCACCAAACGGTATAACATATATAGTGTTGCCTTGAGTAACAT
>Ga0105048_10016652_pt1 | contig 11355 bp, 4 predicted proteins | sample MAT05_FD_78382 | JGI IMG/M metagenome (GOLD analysis project Ga0105048, IMG submission 78382) | Freshwater microbial communities from Lake Fryxell liftoff mats and glacier meltwater in Antarctica - MAT-05 | ecosystem: Environmental > Aquatic > Freshwater > Ice > Liftoff microbial mat | place...
GTAAAAGAGGTCAGAAATAATTACAACGAGGCAATAGGGATCTCAGCGATCAAAATTCACTCTATTCTCAATAATGCTAATTTATTGAGAATCATATATTTTTAGGTAGATCCTTGAAACCATCGCTAAACGGTTGTTTTGAATTTTAATTATTTTCCTCTTCCATTACGAGCGGAATGTGGGTTATATCCTGTGACCCTTTTTCGTGGTAGATTTGCTCAAAAATCGCTGTAAGAGCTAGTTTTTTCGGAAATTTATTGGTACATGTTTTCTATAACCAGTCTCCTATAAGCGTAAATCCTGTCCATCTTTCAAAATTTGTATATTCAAACATATCTTTTTGAGCAGAGTGGAGAGCCTTAGCCCTTGTCATATTAGACTTTACTAAATTTTCATAAAATTTCGCTACAAGTTCTGTAGCATAGTTTTCTTTTACCTCATACAAGGTCGCAAGGGTACTATTTGCACCAGACGATATGGCAATGCCTGCTAGACCTAATGTTGCTCTATTATCACCTTTAGCTGTATCACAGACACTAAGAACAAGTAGTTCGATTTTTTCACTAGCCTTAACTAAGCTGCCAAAATCGTTGCCTCTAATATATTTGCCACTGGCAACAATTACTGTGTTATTCGGGTTAGAGCTAAACTGACCGTGAGTTGCTAGATGAATTGTAGAAAAGTTACCTGTTCTTAGTTTTTGTTCGAGGTTTGTCGGCGTGAAATTTTCATTTAAGAGCAGTTCACTATTGAGTACAAATTGCTTAATTACCTCTATCTGACTGTTAACTGTTGCTAGTGATGACCATATTCTATTTTCTATATCTTGTTTTTTATCCACTGCACCAATTAAGATACTTAACGGTCGTCGTAGTGGTTCAGTTTTAATCAGTTGTAATGTCGGAGACACAGCAATACTAAACTCTTTCTCTACTAGATACTTTTTGGTATTGCTATCATACAAAGCTACTAATGGAATTCTACGGAAAGAACCATCTAGAACAAAAACTAAAGTATCAATGTCTTTGCTTTGCCCAATAGCAACTTCTACTGGTCGGATAATCCATTCATATACCTTTTTTGAGAGAGATTCTATATTTTCTCTGGGGACGCCAGGTTTTGACACCATAACTCTGAAGTCTTCTAGGTTTTCTTTAACATCAAAGCGACTTATGGTGGAACTTTCTCTATAACCCAATATTTGAGTTTCGGGTGAAGGTAATTGATAGATAACCGCTACTCGATCTCGTAAAATAATTGGATAAATAAAGGCAGCTCTATACGAAGTAACTTGATTGATCTTATCGGTGACTTGAGCGATTTGTTCATCTTTTTCTAGTGCCTTTATTTTACTCCTTCCTGTCGATCCAGAAAGATCGCATTGTAGGAAATTCTCTAATTCAGCTAGTTGTAGAGAGTCAATGTAGTAAAGTGCACGTTTGAGATTTTCTTGGGAAGGTTGTTTTTTATCAGTTTGCAAAAGTAAGCCAACTAATTCTCGATATACAGGCTCGACATTATCTCGGAACGAGAACTGAGCGTCGGGATTTGTGGCTAACAGACCCCTGCGAGATGCTTCCAATGCTCTTACTGCACTTTCGTATGCCTCGATCGATCTCTGATTAACTTCTGGATTTTTGAGAGATTCATTCTGTTTTACGAGGATGCGTCCTAGTTGCCATTGCCATTGATAGATAATATCTGGCTCTCGCACTAGGCTTAATGCTTCTTGGGTCAACTTGAGGGCTGCTTGCAATTGTGCTGGTTGCTTTGTCTGTTCGTACATCCAACCTAAGTTACCGATCGCATAGGATTCTGCTTGTTGATCTTGTAATAACTTCGCTATTTTGATTGCCTCTGTAAAAAATTTGCTGGGATCGCAACCTTGTGGCTGGCACTCTAATAGCGTTAAACTCCGAGCGAAGTTAATTCGCGCATAGATTCCTTCGCGATCGTGGGGTAATTTAATCACATCAGATTCAATATTTCGCAGTCGATCGATCTGTTTCTTAAATTCTGGTTGATTTGTCCAGATTTTGGCTATTTGCTCCTGATTATTTCTTCGTAGCCATTGGTCGATATCAATTAGTAAACTCAATTGATTTAGCTTTGCTTGGAGCGGTCTGATCGAATTGGATGAGTTGGGATTACAAGCCACAGATTGTTGATAGAACTCGATCGCTCGTTCATAGTAGGTTATGGCATTTGTTGTCTCTGTAGCTCCAGTAGGTACTGTGATTTTTGCTTCGTTGGGACATTCTTTAAATGTCATAGGTGATTTTAGTGGCTCGTCACTGATACTTTCCTGACGATCTCGTTCACGATTTCCCAGATCTCGTGCTGTATTCCCAAGATTAAGTAAAACTTCGGCAATTGTGTCAGCCGAATTTGTATTTTTGGCTCTCTGCCAACTTAGTTCTAGGATTTCTTTGGATTTTTCTAAATTGCCAATTACACGCATGACATTGCCAAGATTTTCGAGGGCGATCTCTTGAGATGGTAAAAATTTTTGGTCGAGAAAAGTCGGCGGCATTTGCGTAGAAGTTTCACAGATCTTTTCTTTACCTGCCACCTGACGATCAACTATCAATATTTCTACTAGTGTTTTACAAGCACGACGATATTGCCCCATGGACTCTAGAGCTTTGGCTTGATTGACCACACTGCCAATCTTTCCTTCTGGATTCTTTTCTAGATCGTATGCTTTGGCGGCATCTTGCCAAGTAGTTAAGGCTCGATCGAACTGCCCTAATTGATAGAATTGACTACCTTTTTCCAGTAGTATTGATGCAGAGCCAGTTTGAGCGACTACACTTGTCGAAAAATAACTAAGACTAATCGCGAGTATGAGACTGAGGGCAAAAAGGATATATTTAAAAATATTTTTCAAAATGGATTGTATTGAATAGAAAAATAGAGACCGTTTTCTTGCCATGTGTTTCTCCGTGAAGGGTCTTTGAGTAAGGGAATTCCCCAGTCAAACCGTGCTGTTAAACCGCCTAATTTTCCTTCTAAGCCCACACCAATAGATGCGAGATTATTAGGCGTAGAATTTGCTCCGCCTGAACTCTTCCAGACATTGCCATATTCAATGAAAGGACTAATCTTTAAAATACTTTTTTGGTCATCTGTACGCAAGATTGGGAACTGGAGTTCGGCTGAGGCAAAAGCCCCATTGTCATTCAGAGCAAGATCTTGACGATAACCTCTGACTGTAGACTGACCACCCAGAGAGATTTGTTCTAATGGAACCAGGGTGCGATCTGATAGTTGAACATCACCACGCACCAGAATTGCCATATCAGATGAAAGATTCCGATGCCATCGTCCCTGTCCTCGCCAAGCCACAAAGCGTCCATCAGGAGCAGTCGCATTGATCGTGGCATTGAGAGCATTTAATCCTAAGCTAAACTGCGATCGCAAGAACCAAGCCTCTTGACTATCACGTTGGATATATTCTTGAAAGAATCGCAATGTTGAAACGCTTGTGCGCCCTTGGTCGTCTGCACCAACCGAGAGTGGAAAGGGCGTATTCAGTAGAGAGGTTTCACTCTGTTGGTGTGAGGTAGTCAATCCTAGAGCAATTTCTCTAGCGATTTGGTCTTTGACTGTTTGCAAAATTGGCTGACGTAAACTCATCTCATAGTAGAGTGAACTAGAAAGGATGTCGAGTTGATTAAACGGGGCTTCAATCACTCGGCTGGATGCTTTGCCAAAGCTGAAACTGAGTGTCGTATTATATGGGCTAATTGGGATGCTATAGCGCGCGTCGATCGAATTACTACCATCGGTATTGGCGTAAGCAATATTAATTCCATCGCCGATCCCCAGCAAGTTTCCTTGATTAATTTGAATGCGACGTTCAAAGCTCCCGATGCTGGGCGATCGATTATTATTTAGAGAGATCTGGGTGCTAAAAGAAGGATTTTCGGTAAACTTGATTTCCAGTAGATTTGTACCTGGTTTTGTCCCCGCCGATAGTTCTGCTGAGATGTTTTTGATTAACGGATCGAGTTGAAGTAATTGCAAGGCTTCTAATAATCTCTCTTTATTAAGCGGTGCGCCAGTGGCGATCTCTAGGCGACTCTTCACATAACTAGGATTTAACCGACTATTTTCGCCTCCCGATACTTTTATTTCTTCTAACCGACCTGGAATAACTTCGATTTTGACGATCGCACCATCAATTTGCAGGTCTTGGTCTGGTGGGACTCTCGCTCCACTGGTGATGTACTGCTTATTGAATAATAGTTTATCGATCTCGGCACGGGCATTTTGGATATCGGTAATTGACTTGCGATCACCAGTAAACTTGCTGGTTGCCGCATCAACCTCTGCTTGACCGAGAACATCTGTACCAATAACTTCATAGCGCAAGATTTTGATCGTTGTGGGTACTCCATTGCCATCGATCGGTGAGATCGGGGCAGATGGGGTAAATGAATTTGAAGGTGGGATCGGATCGAATGACCATGATGGTGTGAGATCTGGCAGTCGCTCAGGCGATCGAATCACAGGATTAGGAGCTAGATTCGGATTAATTGTCTGTGCCGATAGAGGAGAGGAAATTCGATCGAGTGAGATCGAGATTAAACCACAGCAAAGCCATGTTGTGTTGAGCCAAAAAAATCTATGGAGCATAACAATTAACTGACGTAGTTTGAGGTTGGGATGAATAATTATTGGTCGGAAAAACTGTCGTGACTAACTTAACTGTGCGCTTAGAAGTTCTGACCCAACCTTGAGCTTCAGGATAGGGATCTTGTGATTGGATGTTATTAATATTGGGATTTACTGGCTGAGTAGGCCATCGAGGGTCTCGCCATAATCCACCACTATCAAGCGATCCATTCGGATTTGGTGGTAGCCCTCCACGTCCACTGTTGATAAATCGGCTAGTCGGACTTTGTGTTGTACTGGTGGCTCGACAGCTTTGAGCGATCAGAGGGAACCCTGGAGGCAGAGGCGTAAATGTCAATCCTTTGGTCGGGTCAATATTGGGAGCGTTAATTTGGACGATGCCCTCGACCCCAAATTGAGAACTGGCAGTGATATCGCTAAATGGAGATTGTTGCCGCTGAAACTGCATTCCCAAAATACCCTGTGTGGTGATTTGAATGTTGCCTCCTGTACCTGTAAAAGCATTGGCAGTGATGTCATTATTTTCGGCAGGCGCACTGATGATGAAACCTAATACATTCATGTTGATGTTGCCGCCATTACCATTTCCCTCTGCCGTTCCAGCCGTTGCTGAAATCTGACTATTCCGACGCAGAAAGATATTCGTATCCACTTGCAGATCGATATTGCCACCTTGTTTATTCGCTGTGGTGGCAGTAATTGCACCTCGATCGAGATTTAAGGCACTGACTTGGGCGTTGATATTTCCACCAGTGCCACTACCTTCATTATTAACAACGATGCCAGCGCCATTCGTAATATCGAGCTGTTTGGAACTGAGGAAAATACTGCCACCATTGCCTGATGAATTAGTGGTGGTATTGGCAAATAATCCACTGCGATCGCCTGAGAGTAAGGCATCTCCTGTGATTTTCAGGGTAATATCTCCTGCCTGTCCACGATTGTCGGATGTCGTAACTACGCGCCCACTGTTTGTTGCCGAAAAAGTATTGGTATTAACAAGAATATTGCCGCCTTTACCACTGCCATTAGTACGGGCGTTTAATTCACCGCCATCTGTAAGTTGAAGTCGATCGCTGGCAATTGTGATGCTGCCGCCTTGCCCACTAAGATTGGTCAGTGCCAAGATACCGCTATTGTTACCAGAGATATTGATATTTTGATTAATTTTGGCTTGAATATTACCTGCATTCTTTGTGCCTAGACTACTTGCCGCAATTTGAGCACCGCCAACGATCGCCAGATTTTTACCAGTGACATTGATATTACCCCCGAAACCAGTGGAGTTCTCTTCGGTTCTGACAAATAGTCCACTGTTATTACCTGAAATCGAGATCGCGTCAGTAGCATTAAGGTCGATCGTGCCTGCATTACCACTGCTGGTAGTTGTGGCGATCGCTTGGGCACTATTGGTTGCCGAGAATGTATTGACATTGAGCGTGATATTGCCGCTATTGCCAGAGCCGTTGGTGCGGGCATCTAGAACACCGCGATCGTCCAGTTTGAGGTCATTCGTATTGATCGTGATGCCGCCACCTTTGCCATTGTTATCTGTGAGGGCAAAGATGCCGCTTGACACCCCAGAGATCTTAACTGAGTCGGTTGCCGTAACCGCAATACTGCCAGCATTTCCCAGCCCAAGGGTACTTGCCCCGACCTGAGCTCCATCGATTAAAGAAAGCGATCGACCGCTAAAAGTGATATCGCCACCATTACCTGATGAGTTTTTGTCGGTATTGACAAATAAACCTGTGTTATTGCCTGAAAGGTTAGCACTATCTGAGATTTTGAGTGTAATACTACCTGCATTGCCACTGCTGGTGGTTTTGGCGATCGCTTGTCCGCCATTAGTCGCCGTAAATGTATTGGCATTCAATACAATGTTGCCACCAAATCCAGAGCCGTTAGTCTGGGCATTGACTACGCCTCGATCGACAATCTGCAAGTCGTTAGTGTTGACGGTGATGCTGCCACCATTACCACTGGTATTCGTGAGGGCAATAATGCCACTGGGATTAATACTACTTGCCCCAAAAATCTGCACTAATTCTGTCGCATCGATTTTTATATCGCCAGCATTGCCCTGACCAAAAGTGCTAGCTACAATCTGAGCCCCATCTCTGATCGACAGGGTTTTACCAGTGAAGCTAATATTCCCACCATTACCAGCACCGTTGGTTTGAGCATTTAGGACACCGTTATCAGACAACCGCAGCACATTGGTATTGACGCTAATGCTGCCGCCTTTGCCATTGGTATTGGTAAGTGCAAAGATGCCACTAGCATCCCCTGAAATATTCACGCCGTCTGGGGTGTTGACCCGAATATCGCCTGCATTCCCCGTGCCTAGAGTGCTACCAGTAATTTGCGCCCCTTTTTTGAGGGTGAGTTGTCTGCCTGCGATCGAAATATCGCCACCATTACCTGTAGAGTTCGCTTCGGTGTTGACGAATAGACCGCTATTTTTGCCAGAAAGTAAACTTGAACCTGTAATTTTGAAGACGATCGTGCCTGCATTGCCTGCGCCTGCGGTGGTTGTAATCACCCGCCCACCATTGATTGCCTCAAATGTATTGGCATTAACTGTGATGCTCCCGCCGTTGCCAGTGGATGTAGTTTTGGCATTGATTTCACCACGATCTACCACGCTCAGAGTATTGGTGTTAAGCAGAATATTGCCACCTTTGCCATTAGTTTCGGTAATCGCAAAGATTCCACTGGGTCTGCCTGCACTCGCTCCCACAATACTAGTGTCGTTGATAATTTTTGCTTCTATATCGCCAGCATTACCCTGACCTGAGGTGCTGGCAACAATTTGAGCACCATTTTTAATCAAAAGGTTTCTCGCGGCAATGTTGATGCTGCCACCATTGCCCGTGGAGTTGGGTTCTGTTAATACAAATAAGCCACTATTTGCACCCGTGAGGTTAACATTGCCAGCAACATTGAAGGTGATGCTACCTGCGTTACCTTTACCTTCAGTCGTGGCGATTACTTTGCCGCCGTTGGTTGCTTGAAATGAATCGGCTTTAACGGTAATGCTGCCACCATCGCCTATGGATGTGGTTTTGGCATTAATTTCACCGCCGTTACTGACTTGCAGGGCATTCGTATTTAGAATGACGCTACCGCCTTTGCCGATCGTATTGGTAATCGCAAAGATGCCACTAGACACACCATCAATTTTGATGCCGTCGGATGTCTTGACAGTAATATCACCTGCATTGCCTTGTCCAGAGGTACTAACGGTGATTGTGGCTCCATCGGTAAGAGAGAGGGTTTTTCCTGTAAATGTGATGCTGCCTGCATTGCCTGATGAATTAGTATCGGCATTTACAAATAAACCACTGTTATTCCCAGAAAAGGTGCTGCCATTAGCAATGTTGAGCGTTACTGTTCCTGCTTGACCGCTATTTGTGGTTTTGGTGATAACTTGTCCGCCATTGCTAGCAGTGAAGTCATTGGCATTGACTGTGACATCACCACCTCTACCAGAGCCATTGGTTTGGGCGTTGATGATGCCGTTATTAGCTACCTGTAAGTTGTTTGTGTTAACGACGATACTGCCGCCGTTGCCATTGGTATCGGTAGTTGCGAGAATGCCACTAGGCTTATCTGCACCAACAGAGCCTGAGATATTAACAGCATTAGAAGCATTAACCTTTATATCGCCTGCATTGCCTTTGCCAAGAGTGCTAGCGGTAATCTGAGCACCATCATTTAAAAAAAGACTTTTACCTGTAAAAGTAATGCCGCCACCATTGCCTGTGGAGTTTGCTTCAGTCCTAACAGACAATGTGCTTTTACTCCCAGAAATATTTGCACTATCGGTAACGTTGAGATTGATTTCTCCTGCTTTTCCACTTCCCGATGTCGTACTAAGAATACTTGCTCCATTAGTGGCATTAAGGGTATTTGCATTAATCGCGATCGTCCCACCTTCTCCACTACCTGATGTTGAGGCTATTAATCCAGCGTTACCATAAATATTACCTTGGATTGTTAATAACCCAGTTGTGATTGACATGTTCCCTGCATTGCCAGCATCAGGGCTAGTTGAAGTACTAGTAACCCGCAACTGACTGCCAGTTCTCGTTATCGGAGAAGCACCAATGACATTGACAGACTGTGAAGCATTTACTGTTAGAGTTCCCCCACGTCCTTTGTTTTCTGTTCTTGCCGTTATAACTCCTCCATCCAAAACACTTAAGTTTTTAGTTGTAATTGTTAAGTCTCCAGCATTTCCCTCTCCTTTGGTTTCGGTTGATATTCCAGTAGCTTGATTATTAGCCAAAACACCAGATACCTCTACAGATTCAGACGCATTTATAGTTAAATTTCCACCCCTTCCTTTACTGAATGTAGTATTTGCAATCCCCCCGCCATCTTTAAGGATTAATCTACCTGTTGTAATGTTAATATTGCCAGAATCTCCAATCCCATTAGATGTAGCTCCCACAGAACTTCTCTCAAGTGTGCCTGGCAAAGTACCGCTAACTTGCATGAACTCGGATGCATTGATGTTAATATTTCCTGCTTTCCCTACATCAAGTGCACTGGAGGTTATAACTGCTCCATTCCCAACCGTCAATCTTCTAGTTGAGATATTTATATTTCCTCCATTTCCATTACCAAACGTTTCAGAGAAAATCCCTGTAGGAAAGCTAAAACCATTTATTCGTGTATTTTGCGACCTGCCAATCAGATCTATGGAATCCTTAGCAGTAATTTGTATATCCCCTGCTGTATTAGTATCGTTAGAAGTAATAGCAAGTGAATCTTCAGAGAAAGTAATTTTTTGTCCTTGCACCCTAATGCCTTTTTCTGCACCTAAGATAGCTTGCCTAAATAGTTGAATATCCTTAAAAGATGACACTCCACTGTAATTAAAAGTGAAATCTTGTCCTAACGAACTTATCCCAACAAGAGAGTTTGTGCTCACACTACCTAACTCGACACGCCTGCCCTGTAGTACTCCTCCGTTAAGTATTATGTCTCCACCCAGAAGTCCTACTGTGCCTAAAAATGATCGCAAAACACCTCGAACATGAATATCCCCTAAACTAGATCCAAACTGTAGACCAGTAGGCACGTTTACCGCTAAAAGGGTTGCAGGTTGTGGATTGATCGTACTGAATTGACTACTATCAGCAAAGACATAACTACTGGCAGTACTTGAAATAAAAGAGCCTTGTAAATCTAGGTTAACTCCTGCTCCAAAGAAAATACCATTAGGGTTTATCAGAAATAGATTAGCGGCGGGGGATAGACCTGCTACACCAAGAATACCTGAGATACTGGAAAGATTGGTGCCTGTAACGCGAGTGAGAATATTAACGATTCCTGCTTGTGTCGGAGTGAAGAATACCGATCTACCTACATCAATATCAAATTTTCCAAAACTATGAAAAAGATTAGCTCCAACTCTCTGCCCACCTGTGATGTCATCTATAGTTGGATTCCCCACTCTAGGAGTGACAATAGAGTTACTAACGCCTAATGTATTGTCAGGTTGAGGTTTTATTTGTGCCCAAACACAATCTTTTGATATCGCCGCACTACACAGAGATAGAGAAATCGCCAGCCCGAATCGATCGAGCCACACACACTTACTCACCAACATTATTTAAGCTCCTACCAACATCCTCACACTAATCGCGGCAATATACCACAAAAAACAGTAATGATCTGGCAAATTTACGAAAACCTAAAATTTGCAAAGGCTGCATAGAAAAGTTGGAGTTGACAGGATATATCTATGTACACCTAAATTTGGAGTTAACCCGTGAAAACTTCCCACAGAGAGATATTTCGGCGTAAGCCAAAAGTTTTTTGTAATTAGCGACTAATTTCTGCATAAAAGTTGCAAAGTTCGCAGGATATATAAATAAGCACATTGAATCAGAGTTTTAAACCCTTGAAAGACAGTCGCTGCCAAATCTAGATCGTTTTGCCAGTTCTACTAGTTTTTCTGTTTTAAAAATTTTCTGGACGCTGCGGGAGATGGAGATATCACACATGAGACTGACTGTTTCATGGTGATGAGATTGATCTAGATGTATGAGTGGATTTATTCGCTAACCATCGTTGGCTTAGCTGACGAACTCTCGCGTCTTCTGGTTATCAATCTTGACGAGAATCTCATGATTTCAAAAGAAAGGAATGGTCGTTTAGCCAATAGAACAGGAGTTAAATCATGAAAGATCACTCTCCCTTAAAGGGGACATTTTGGACGGCTGTGGTTTTAGTTGGAGTGTTGAATGCAATATCTTCATCTCCAAAAGTTGAGGCAGGAGGATATGACTATCCACCAGGCTCTACGCCAACTAGTACGACTATACCGATAACCATCTCACCAGATCAGAGTCCGTCTAATCTGAAGCCAGAGGACAAAGAGCAATTAACTCCAAAACCTACAGAAGCTAATCCTGTTCCTGAAGTCAATCAGGCAGTCTCCAATCCTGTAAATGTCCAGCCTGTTCGAGCAAAGCCTCTAAGTTTCTCTTGGGAAACATGGGGAAATCCTTACAGACTCAACCAAAATATCTGCCGAGACAAGGAGGGGAACATTATCTGTGTATCCACCCAAGTCGTACAAAGGCTGCGATGGGATACCTCACCACCAAAATAGATGTCACGGCATCTAGGTGATCTAGTTTCAGTATCTTGCATCAACACTCTATAACTTTAAGAGAATTAAACTTATGTGGAATA
>Ga0105048_10016653_pt1 | contig 11355 bp, 10 predicted proteins | sample MAT05_FD_78382 | JGI IMG/M metagenome (GOLD analysis project Ga0105048, IMG submission 78382) | Freshwater microbial communities from Lake Fryxell liftoff mats and glacier meltwater in Antarctica - MAT-05 | ecosystem: Environmental > Aquatic > Freshwater > Ice > Liftoff microbial mat | place...
ACCTACTATTTTATTTTCGCAGATAAAGAGCTCGTCTTTAAAATGATTAATGGCAATTACATACTGGTATAGCCGGTAGCGAATCATGGCAAAGTCGGGCGCCTGCTGCTTTGTAGCCGATGTAAGGTCAATGCTGTCGAAGAACTGAACGGCATCGAAAGACGTGTAGCCAAACAGGCTTTGCGCTGCTTTAATGGCACAATCGCCGCTTACTTCAAACTGCTGCAGAAAGTTGCTGATTTCGGTGGCTACGGACAGCTTGGTGGAGATCGGTTTCCGTTCAGGATGCTGGCCGGGATATTTGTATTCGATGGCGTTCAGGTTCTTCACCTCAATGCCGCCAATGGCCTGCACGCCGATAAAAGTCCAGCTGTTATCCGCCACATGGCTGTCGGTACTTTCCAGCATCACCGTATCCCGAAAACGATCCCGAAGGCGCAGGTAAATGCCCACCGGCGTGTGCACATCGGCCAGCATTTTTTTGCAGGTGGTATGTAGTTGTATCTTTTTCATAACAGGATTATTGCCAGATTAGGCTGATTTGTTTGATTTACTTTTTCGTTTGATTTTTTTCGTATTTAGCATTGCTTTTTAAAATCCCATTAACCATTCCCCCAGTCCCAATCCATCAGCCAATCCAGTATTAATCATGGTTTAGACCAATAAAAAAGCCCCGACGCATGTCAGGGCTTTTAGTTAGTTTATATTATATCAAAACATAGCAGTAGCACACCGACATTTAACTTTCGATCTGCCACCAGCTTTGATTGTGATTGATTTGATTCATTGCGTGGCAAATATGAAAGCGAAATTTGTTACCACCAAAAAAAATTGAGGCTGGCTATCGTTCCCCAAAAGTTTTGTGTTATTTGGTTTGGCAAATGCCGATTTAAATTTCAGCTTCAATTATTTGCTTGCCCGCCACCTCACCCTTACTTTTGCGGCCAATTGAAAAATTGGAAGGTGGGGCAGGTTGCAGCCGCAACACACATAAAAGTTCCAGGGTCTTTCCAGGCCTGAATTCAGCCACAGTTTTCCAATCATTCTTACATCTGCTGCCCGATGAGGTCAGCAATAATTTTAATTACAATGGCAGATATTAAGCCGGACGAAATTTCAGCAATCCTGCGCCAGCAACTAAGCAATTTTGATGGCGGCGCCAACCTGGAAGAGGTGGGAACCGTATTGCAGGTGGGCGATGGTATTGCAAGGGTTTATGGACTTAACAAAGTTCGCAGTGGTGAACTGGTAGAATTTGAAAATGGCACAAAAGCCATCGCTCTCAACCTGGAAGAAGACAATGTGGGTGTGGTATTAATGGGCGAAAGTGCAGGTATTAAAGAAGGTGGTAAAGTAAAACGTACCGGTAACATTGCCTCCATTAAAGTAGGCGACGGAATGGCTGGACGTGTAATTAACATGTTGGGTGAACCTATTGATGGCAAAGGCCCATTGCTGGGAGAACTTTACGAAATGCCACTGGAGCGTAAAGCACCAGGTGTAATTTTTCGTGAGCCGGTAAAAGAACCGCTACAGACCGGTATTAAAAGTATTGATGCAATGATCCCGATAGGTCGTGGTCAACGTGAGCTTGTTATTGGCGACCGCCAAACTGGTAAAACAGCTATTTGTGTAGATACCATTATTAACCAAAAAGAATTTTACAAAGCTGGTAAACCTGTGTATTGTATTTATGTGGCCATTGGCCAAAAAGCCAGTACCATCGCCGGTATTATGAAAACGCTGGAAGAGCATGGTGCCATGGAATACACCGTAATTGTTGCAGCCAGTGCAAGCGATCCTGCACCACAGCAGTTCTATGCACCATTCGCCGGAGCCGCCATTGGTGAGTTCTTCCGCGATACGGGTCGTCCTGCATTAATCATTTACGATGATCTTAGTAAGCAAGCCGTGGCTTACCGTGAGGTAAGTTTGTTGCTTCGTCGTCCGCCGGGCCGTGAGGCATATCCGGGTGATGTATTCTACCTGCATAGCCGCTTGCTGGAACGTGCCGCCAAAGTAATTGCCAAAGATGAAATTGCAGCCAAGATGAACGACTTACCGGAAAGTATTAAGCATTTGGTAAAAGGTGGTGGTAGCTTAACGGCGCTTCCCATTATTGAAACACAGGCTGGTGACGTATCCGCCTATATTCCTACAAACGTAATCTCCATCACCGACGGACAGATATTCCTCGAGGGTAACTTGTTTAACGCAGGCATCCGACCGGCTATTAACGTGGGTATCAGTGTAAGCCGTGTAGGTGGTAATGCCCAGATCAAATCCATGAAGAAAGTGGCTGGTACACTGAAACTGGATCAGGCACTGTACCGGGAACTGGAAGCGTTCTCCAAGTTTGGTGGCGACCTGGATGCTGCTACTAAAGCGGTAATAGACAAAGGTGCCCGTAACGTGGAAATTTTGAAACAAGCACAGTATTCACCGTTCAGTGTAGAAAAGCAGGTGGCCATTATTTACCTCGGTACACAGGGTTTACTAAGAGAAGTGGCCGTTAAAAAAGTAAAAGCTTTTGAAGAACATTTTTTAATGGAAATGGAAAACAAGCACCCCGAAATATTGGCAGAGTTTAAAAAAGGCCAATTGAATGATGCAAGTTTGGCGACTATGACCGAACTGGCGAAAGGATTGTTTTCGCAGTATAAGTAAGGATAGTGATTAGTGGGGAATAGTGTGTGAGGTAGATGATATAGATGATAATTATTGCCCGGTCAAAGTTTGGCCGGGTTTTTTTTGTGAATACGGTTTACTGCTACACTTGCTGCATACTTCTATCTAAAACTTTTTCACCACCCGAAGAAACTTGATATAAAACAATGCCTCGTCTTTAGAACGATTTTAAGCCTCCAGCACCATAAAGCGATTCAAACAAAACTTATATCCCCCATCTTGCTTATTTCTTTAACCAAAAATCTATTCTCTTTCCGCTGGTAACACCATAATTATCTATAAATAAGGTAGGCACCGCGTAAAGATTGTAAGTAATGCTTGCAGGTATATTAATGGCATTGTACGGTATGTGCAGCCACCAAGTAGCATTATTAAGACCCGCCGTAGCGATGTCATATTCCTCTGTATAAGATGCGGCATAACCATTTACATCGCTATATCCAGGGTAAATAAGGCTGCCCACCTGCTGGTTTGTTGCGCTGTTAAAAATGTGCACCATTACCCTGAATTTGCGGCCATAGTTTACCGGTATGTGTAGGTGGCCATCTATCCTCATCGTGAGGCCATTGGCCTGGTCGCTCTGGTTTTCTACATTATACTGCACATCGCTACTGCTAATGGAAGCAGTATCAGCCGCAAACTGGTTATAGTCGTCGTAATCTGTAAGCCTGCTATCTACCAATGTGGTGGTGGTTACGGGTGTTTCTACTGGGGTGTTTCGGGCATAGTTGGTATAGGCATCTCTGGCCACAAAGCCATACTTTATCACCTGGCTTGCCAGTTTATAATCGAGGTATCCAAAACCCCTGTCGCCCCATTCAGTTCCCCAGCTATTCATTAGTTTAAATTGCTTTTTGTTATCATCGTAACCCACCAGCAGCATGGCATGGCCGCCAGCCGACTCGCCGGTTTCGCTCCACACGTAATTTTCTTTTTGGCCATAACCATCTGTTATAAATTTTTTAGATACCTCGGCTCCTATCATTACAGGGTAACCGGCAGCCAATTGTGCCTTTACTTCTTTATTGTCCTGCACGTTTACCTGCCGCCAAAAATCTATGCGGTAGGCCGTGGCATTGGTACGCGTTTGTTCACTTGGTTTTGTAGTCCAGTCTTTTTCGTTATAGGGCATTTCTTCCAGCCGGCATACGCCTTGTTCGCTTAATACTTTAAGGGCATCGGTCATGTAAGTGGGCACATTAAGTCCGTTGTTTATTTGGTTGTAAATAAACGATGGGCTAAAGTTTATCTGCCCGCCCGATTCTAGTTTTTCCTGGTAACTTTTAAGGGCATAGGCTACCGTCCACGCCACGCAGCTTTGCTGGTCGCCCTGGTTGCCTACCGGCGGCATATTGGCCGAAAGATCAACAACTGCGGGCAACTCGCTGCCCCCAAACGGGGTAGATGCCAGCGGAATGCCAGCCAGTTTATCTGCCCTTTCGAATAGCAGCCCAAGTGGCTGACCAGAAGAAGCCTGTTGGGTGCTATTATTCCCAGTACCTTGATGCGTGTTACAAGTGATAGCGGTAATAACAACAATCACAAAAAAAAGAATTCGCTTCATAATTCATGTTTTATTATTGCAGAAAAGTACAACATGGAATTTGAAGCGGCAAGTAGCAGGTAAAGAATCAGGGTTTAAGGATAATGGGGCGGGTTTTAACGAACAACATGGATTGGATTCGTATTGTTGATTTGTGGAAAAGCATAGCGGCTGCAATACAATTTAACTTGCGACTTTTATACCTGGAATTTTTTACCATGAAATACATCATCAACTTTTTTAAAAGCAAATACCTCATAGCCCTTGCTGCTTTTTGTGGATGGCTGTTCTTTTACGATAAAAACGACGTGCCATCGCAAATAGGTCGCAGGCAGGAACTACAACAACTAAACGCCAGAGTGAAATACTACAAAGAGCAGATTAAACTTACAGGCGATGAACTGAACAGCCTGCAAAGTGACCCTGCTGCCCTTGAGAAATATGCCAGGGAAAAGTATTTTATGAAACGCGACAATGAAGAGGTTTTCATAATAGAGTGAATTGGGGTTTAGGGTTTTGGTATGCACATTTTTAAAACAAAATTTCCGCAGTGGTATGTATGCTCACCGGCCCTATACCCCACACCGACATCAGGATAAGACAACCGCCATGGTAAAATAACACCCACCACGCTGCAAAGACCTACTGCACTTTTGGCCAATGGCACACAGTTTGCAGCCTGGCGCACCAACCCAAAAAACTTTTTTAAAAAAGTGCAATAAGCCTTGCACGGGTGCGTTTGTAATTGTAGATTCATCTTCGCTAACTGCTACAAATTGCCTATGTACCTTTTTACACCTGAAGATCTTCTGGAATACTACTACCAGGAAACTTCCCCCGAAAAATGCAATGCTATTGCCCTTGAGTTGGATTGCAACTGGGCGCTTCAGCAAAAATTTGCTGTAATATGCCAGGCAGCCGAAAGACTGGATAAAACACTGCGTTCCCCCCGTGAAGCCTCGTTGAGGTCGGTTATGGACTATGCCACCTCCCATCTTACAGCGCAGGTTAATTAATGTATTACTTTGCCCGTCTCCTGCATCGTTTCTATAATGATAGGTGCAGGGTTTATACATGACCCGCAAAGAAAAATATACCGTGGTACTGGATTATTTTCAGCAGCATAACCCCGATGCTGAAACAGAACTTACCTACGCCGACCCCTACGAGTTATTGGTGGCCGTCATCCTTTCTGCCCAGTGTACCGATAAAAGGGTAAACCTCACCACACCAGCAATCTTTGCAAGGTACCCTAACCCCAAAGCTCTATCGGCAGCAGGTTTCGACGATTTGTTTCCCTTCATAAAAAGCATTAGCTACCCAAACAATAAAACAAAACACCTAATTGGCATGGCGGGTATGCTGATGGAGAAATTCAATGGTGAAGTGCCATTGACCGTGGATGAACTGGTACAACTACCAGGCGTAGGCCGAAAGACTGCCAATGTAATAACCTCAGTAATAGACAGCCAGCCAAACATGGCCGTGGATACCCATGTGTTTAGGGTAAGTGCCAGGCTGGGCCTTACCGTAAAAGCCACCACGCCATTGGCGGCAGAAAAACAATTAATAAAATACATTCCCACGGCACTGGTGCATAAGGCACACCACTGGATTATTTTACATGGCCGCTACACCTGCATGGCACGAAACCCCAAATGCGGACAGTGCGGATTAAGAGAAGTGTGTAACTACTTTTTAAAGCAAAATAAAAATAGACAGAATGATTTTTTTATAAAGAAATAAAGCCGCCCGTTTAATTCTTCACTTAATTTTTTATATTGTCCGTTCTTAGTTTTCATTTTTGCATAACCAACTATCTGCATGAAACGATTCTTATTAAGCTTTTGCAAAAAAGGCTTTGTTGTTCTGTTGTTCATTCTGTGGGCCGGCAAGGCGAATGCGCAGTATTATTATTACAACGACAAATACTACGACAATGGCTTCATTATAGAAATAGGCGGGGGCGTTGGCGGTATTAACTGCCTTACCGATTTGGGAGGTAAAAAAGGCGTGGGCAAGCGTTTTATAAAAGACATTAACTGGGGCAATACACAGCTTTGCACCAGCATTTACGCCGGCGTACTTATTGGCGATATTTTTGGTGTACGCCTGGAAGGAACTTTTGGAAAAGTAAAAGCTTACGACAGTATATTGAGCAAATACAAAACCGATGCAGCCACAAAAGGCCGCTATTATCGTAACCTCAATTTTCGGAGTAATATCAGCGAGTTTGCCATCATTGCCGAATTTCATCCTTTAATGTTGCAGGACTTTGTAAACAAGGAGCCACCCCTTTTTTCACCTTATATTTTGGCTGGTATTGGCCGTTTTAATTTTGACCCGGAAACATATTACCAGGGCAGGTGGATACGGCTTAGCCCATTAAGGCTGGAAGGCCAGGGCTTTGCAGAGTACAAAGACCGGACTGTATATCATGTAAGTGCCACGAGCTTTCCGGTGGGGCTTGGTGTGCGGTACGAAGTAAACGAAAAGGTAGTAGCCCGGTTTGAACTTAGCCACCGCTTTACAAGTACGGATTACTTGGATGATGTGAGCCGTGGTCAATATGTGGATCCCTCACTTTTTGCCAATTACCTAAGTGGCAACGATGCTTTTTTGGCCACGCAGCTATATGACCGCCATGCGGAACTGGATCCAAATTATGTACCCGTGGCAGGCGATATCCGCGGTAAATCGAAGAACAACGATGCTTATTTTACTTTCAATCTTAAAGTGGGTTTTACGCTGGGCAGAACCGCCAGATAATGCACCCTAATTGCTATGCCTGCATGGTTGGTACAGTATTAGCAAATGGCCAAGTCAGCTATTTTTGGAATAACAAAAAGCCTTTGGCGTAAAACCTGTTTAGATTTTGGCCAAAGGCTTTTTAAGGCGCCTCCGCTATTGTTTTATTACCAGTACATTAAACGATTTGTCCAAAATGGGAATGCCTGTGTTTTCGTTATAAATAGTCCAGTTAATACCATCCCAATACACGCCCACATTAAAATTGTGGTAACCAACCGGCGCACCTGGAGGGTTGTAGTTATGTGTAACAATAAGAATATCGCTGGGGGCCTGATTAGCGTAGCTTAAATTTAAAATATGACCGAATGAATTGGATGCCGTGGCGGTAATTGTAAATGCTGTTTTATTACCTGTGGTGCCACTAACTTTTAAAAATCCATTGTTTACTTCAAGTGCCGTTTTGCCGGAACCATGTTGGGCTATAATGCCGGCCCCAGAATTACTGGCCGAATAGCCCAGCACGCCATAATCTCCATAGCCACCTACCCCAGCAGAAATAGTACCACCCAAAGAGGCTCCATTCGACTGGCCGATGACACCAAACCGATCTGTAAGGGTACTGTTATTAAAGCCGGTTAATCCTGCATATCCAAGGTTGCCAGAGCGGGGTGCTTCGGTAATGGCGTAAACGCCGGAGCCGCTATTGCTACTGCCATTTTCGGCATACAGTGCACCCGATACAGGCGGGATAAAACCAAGAACGACATTATCAAAACGTCGGATAATTGTTTTGGCATGGCTCACTGCATTTACACCTATGCCCACATTACCAGTATTTGTATTATAAATATCGTTGCCGCTAACAGCCCAGCTTGTGGCACCGCCCGGCAGAGTTTGCCAACTGGCAAGGCCAGTAGCATCGGTTGTAAGCACTCTGCCGTTTGCCTGTGTGCCATCTGTTATCCTAAGCTGGCCATTTACATAGAGTTTTGCAATGGGGTCGTCAAATGCTGGGAGCCCAATGCCTACATTCCCGTTTTCATGTATAAACATCCGGGGGTTAGTTTTGCTAGTCCAGAAAGTAACTTTTGATGACCCAAGGGTGTTATTGCCAAACTGTATCCGCGGCCCATAACCGTCGAGGCTGGAATTGGTACTCATAAAGCCAGCAATGTTTCCATAGTTACTGCTATCTCTTAACTCGAGCCAGCTTTGTAATTCGTTAAGCGTATCCCTTCTAAAACCTAAATCGGTTTCTGCCCCCGCAGAAAAATTATAAATCTCCGATGGTCTTATAAATAAGCCGCCTGTACTGCCATCTACTTTAAGGTTTACCCTGCCATTGGCGGCGAGGTAAATATGTCTGGCAAAGATGCTATTGGATATTACAATTGGCCCATTATCATCATTGAATATACCAAGGCCGCCCCTTAACGAAACGCCAGCCGTAGATGCGAATTCGTCCTGCGAATACTTAACAATAGCAACAGGGTTACCCACCGAGTTTTGTAATCTTATACCTGCCCTACCACCGGGGTTTGCATTTTGAATAAATACAGTACTACTGCTGGCACTTGTAGCAGGGTTAAACACGTGTAATTTTTCTGTAGGGATGGCGATGCCAATGCCAACGTTTTGTGCATGTAAACAGCAAGCCGGTATAAGCAAAGCCGACAAGCCAGCCATTTTTTTTATGTGTTGAAGTATTTTTTTCATGGGTTAATTTTTAGAAATGGGTAAGTTGGTTTCTTTTTTAGCAACTGGTGATGGAATACCATTGGGCAGGTAAAAAACCACGCCATTCTCAATAAGTATTTTATTATCCGCAATGGCTTGGGCAATATCCACAGGCTGACCTTTAGCATCTTTTAATACCAACTTATGTGCGGCAGAAATGCTATCAGCCTGATGCTTTAATAACTGTGGTGGCATTTGTTTCATGGCCAGCAGCTTGTCGGGCATAGAAAGCTGGGTAAACTCTTTTGTAGTATTTGCCGGTAAAGATTTTGGGATTTGTGCACTTGCTGCACCGCTAATCAGTAGCAGTAGCACGATGGTTTGTAGTTTCATAATTATTAATTGTGCCTCAAAATAGAAATTAATTGTGGTCACCACAACAACACATAGTATTCCGTGTTATTGGGTGAGGCGAACCAATACCTTTGCTCAAATTTTCTAATGGCAGCTATTGTAGAAGTAAATCATTTATCAAAATCTTTTGGGGAGCTCCACGCTGTTAACGACCTCTCGTTTTCTGTAGAAGAAGGCGATGTGTATGGCTTCCTGGGCCAAAATGGCGCTGGCAAAAGCACGTCTATGCGTATGCTGCTTACGCTAATAGCGCCCACCAGCGGCAGTATTAAAATTTTTGGAAAAGAACTACAGCCCAACCGCAACGAAATACTTATGCAAATTGGGGCTATTATCGAAAAACCTGACCTGTACAAATACCTTAGTGCTTACGATAACCTGGAATTGTTTGCCCGGCTTAGCGGCATAAAACCCACCAAGGCACAATTAATGGAACAGCTTGAAAAAGTAGGTATTGCCGAGCGGGCCAAAAGCAAAATAAAAACCTTTAGCCAGGGCATGAAGCAAAGGCTGGGTATAGCCATTGCGCTGGTGCATAACCCCCGCCTGATAATACTGGACGAGCCCACAAATGGCCTGGATCCGCAGGGCATTGCAGAAATGCGGAACATTATTATCAGCCTTAGTAAAGAGCATGGCAAAACGGTAATTGTAAGCAGCCACCTGCTGAACGAAATAGAACAAATGGCCACCAAAATATTGATAATAGACAAGGGAAAAAAAGTGGTAGAAGGTAGTGCCGCAGCAATGTTCGACCCGGCCAAAACCCTTGTAAGCCTGCAAACCGCCAACGAAAACGTACTGGCCAAACTTAATGGCACCTTGTATGCAAACTGTTACCAAAAATCCATTGGCGACGAAATGATTTTTGAGATGCACCGAAACGACATCCCAGCGTTTAATGCCACCCTGGTTGAAAAAGGCGTGGCCGTGTTGTCCATATCGCCCAGGCATTCGCTGGAAGATTATTTCTTACGACTAACTGCTTAGGCAATTGGCTAATGTGCCAATTAGCTAATTTGCCAACGAAAGCCACTTAGTAATAACCTATTTATAAACCACATCCCGCTAATTAGCATAGTAGCTAATTGGCTAATTAGCACATCGCATTTATGTTCGAACTCTTTAGAATTGAGCTGTACAAAATCTTTCGCAAGCCTCGCACCTATATAAGTTTTATAGCCATTTTTTTGATAGTGGGTCTTATACAACTGGCCTTTAAATCCGATGGAGGTACGCTTTCCGAATTACTCTTTAGCGGCCTCAAAGGCATGTTCCAGTTTGATGGGGGCAACCTGCTCAACGGATATTTTGTGGCCTACATGGTACTCAACACCTTGCTTATACAGGTGCCGCTGCTGGTGGCTTTGGTAACCGGCGACCTCATAAGCGGGGAAGCAAACATGGGCACTTTAAGGCTATTGCTTACAAAGCCTATTAGCCGTACACAAATTGTACTGGCAAAATTTGCCGCAGGCATTACCTACACTTTTCTGCTGCTGGTATGGATGGCACTCATAAGTCTTTTTTTGAGCGTATTTGTGTTTGGCAGAGACGACCTCATCATAGGAAAAAGTTTTGGCGTGGTGCAGTTGGTCGTAGATAGCGGCGGCGATGATATTTTTTGGCGTTACTTATGTGCGTTCGCATTGGCTTTTTTAGCCTTGAGTACCGTTGCGGCTTTATCTTTTATGCTCAGTGTATTTGCCGAAAACTCCATAGGGCCAATTGTAAGTACCATGAGCATCATCATCGTGTTCACCATTATTAGTACTATGGATATGCCGCTATTTCAAAAAATAAACCCCTTTCTTTTTACCAGTTACATGACTGCCTGGAAGGGTTTTTTTAACATGGCCAGCAATGACGATGGCGGCATCAGGGGATCGGTTTATAGCCTGGCCGCCATTCTAAAAGCGGCAGCTATTTTAATAGGTCATATTGTAGCCTTTATTAGCGTAGCCACGTACTCGTTTAAAAAGAAAGACATTCTTTCTTAAAGAATTAAGATTAACCCCTCAAATTATTATTATGAATAGGTTTTTTAGAATAACAGCATTGCTTTTAATTGCCAATAGCCTATTGCATATAGCTAATGCCCAAGATGCAATGACACTGGTAAAGCAGGTAAAAGCTAAACTGGATAAAGTGAACGATTATACAGCAATGGGGAAAATGAAGACTGACGTGGCGTTTTTAAAAGTGCCCGTGGCCACCGTAAATATCTACTTTAAAAAGCCCAACAAATTTCGCATTAGTAAGGAAAAAGGCATTTCGATAAT
>Ga0105048_10016657_pt1 | contig 11354 bp, 11 predicted proteins | sample MAT05_FD_78382 | JGI IMG/M metagenome (GOLD analysis project Ga0105048, IMG submission 78382) | Freshwater microbial communities from Lake Fryxell liftoff mats and glacier meltwater in Antarctica - MAT-05 | ecosystem: Environmental > Aquatic > Freshwater > Ice > Liftoff microbial mat | place...
GTCGGACCAATTTGCGGGAATCGCTTATGACGAGCTCGTCGATCCACGCCCGTACGCAGAACTAATCAGGCAGTGGTCCACATTCCATCCTGAATTTGCCTATCTGCCGCGCAAATTCAAAATTGCAGTGAACGGTGCCGTTGAAGATCGCGCCGGTACCCTGTTCCACGACATCGGTGTGCATGCCGTGCGCGACGCGGCGGGCGAAGTCGGGTTCCGCATTCTGGTTGGCGGCGGACTCGGACGTACACCAATCCTCGGCCATGTCGTTCGTGAATATCTGCCTCGCGAACATCTTTTTACCTATCTGGATGCGATCCTGCGGGTGTACAACCGCTTTGGCCGTCGTGACAATATGTACAAGGCGCGCATCAAGATACTCGTCAAGGAATTGGGCCTTAACCGGTTTACCGCGGAAGTTGAAGCCGAGTGGGCGAATCTCAAAGATGGCGCATCAACACTGACGCAGGCTGAAATTGATCGGGTAGCAGCCTTTTTTGTCGATCCGCAATATGCAGTTTTGCCTGCCATCAATGCCGAATTTGAAAATCACCAACTAGAGAACAAGGCCTTTGACCGCTGGGTATCGCGCAATGTATTCGGCCACAAGCAAGCGGGCTATGCCGCAGTTACACTTTCGCTGAAAAAGACCGGTATCGCTCCAGGGGACGCCACCGATGCCCAACTCGATGCCGTCGCTGATCTTGCTGACCGCGTCAGCTTTGGCGAAGTGCGCGTCTCCCACGAACAAAACCTGATCCTCGCCGACGTCAGGAAGTCCGATCTGTTTGCGGTATGGCAGAAGGCGAAGGAAATCGGTTTCGCCACGCCAAACATCGGCCTGCTCACCGACATCATCGCCTGCCCCGGCGGCGACTTTTGCTCGCTCGCGAATGCCAAATCTATTCCCGTGGCTGAAGCGATACAGCGTCGTTTCGATGATCTCGACTATCTGTTCGATATCGGCGACATTGCCATCAACATTTCCGGCTGCATGAACGCCTGCGGCCATCATCATGTGGGTCATATCGGCATCCTCGGTGTGGACAAGCACGGCGCGGAGTTTTATCAGGTGACTATCGGCGGCTCGCAGGGCCTGAAAGCTGCGCTTGGAAAAGTGATTGGCCCCTCATTCGCGCAGGATGAAATGGCCGATGTTGTCGAAAAACTGATTGCGACCTACGTTGAGCTGCGATTCGAGGACGAGCATTTTCTGGATACTGCAAAACGCATCGGCATCGAGCCCTTCAAGGCGCGCGTCTACGACAGGAAAGCCAGCCATGTTGCAGCGGAGACCGCAAATGTCTGAGGTGCGCTACATCATCCGCGATCGCGAAGTAATCGCCGACGACTGGCAATTGGCACCGGCTATTGCGGAGGGCGCCGCTGCCCATCTTCCGGATGGCAAGTTGATCGTGCCCCTCAACGTCTGGCTAGCACAAACCGACGCACTGACCGACCGTAAACAGCCGGTCGGTGTTTGGTTGGACAGCAATCAAGACGCGGCTGATATCGCCAACGCCGTGAGCAACTTTGCCGTGGTTGCGGTGAATTTTCCAAAATTTGCCGACGGGCGCGGCTACTCGATTGCGACCCAGCTGCGCAGCCGCTATGGCTACGAGGGCGAATTGCGGGCGATTGGCGACGTGCTGCGGGATCAATTGTTTTATATGCAGCGTGTCGGTTTCAATGCCTTCGCGGTTCGCGCCGACAAGGATATTCACGATGCATTGAAGGCACTCAAGGATTTCTCGGTCACCTATCAAGGCTCGGTTGATCAGCCACTGCCGCTGTTCAAGCGCCGCCGCTTGCCGGAATTGGTGTGATGGCAACAACGCTCTCGCATCTGCCGCTCGCGGACAAGGTTGCTAATCTGCGCAGCTTGCTGGACCGCATCGAGCGCGAGTTCGCGCCGGCGAGCTTTGCCAACAGCTTTGGTGCGGAAGATATGGTCCTCACCGACCTGATCGCGCGCGAATTTCCCGGTATCCAGATATTCACGCTGGACACCTTGCGCCTGCCGAAAGAAACGCTTTCGCTGATTGATGTAGCGCGCAAGAAATACGGCTTTCGCCTGGCCACTTACACTCCTATCTTCGAAGTGGCCGAGGATTTTGTGAAGCGCAACGGGCTCTTTTCGATGTACGAGAGTGTTGAAAACCGCAAATCCTGCTGCTACATCCGCAAGGTCGAACCGCTCAATCGCGCGCTGGCATTGAAGAAAGCCTGGATGACAGGGCTGCGCCGCGAGCAGGCACCGTCGCGCAGCAATCTGGGCAAATCCGAATTCGATGCCGATCACAAGCTCACCAAGTTCAATCCGTTGATCGATTGGACTGAGAACGATGTCTGGGCCTATATCCACGCGAATGGTGTGCCATACAACGCCCTTCATGACAAACGTTATCCGAGCATTGGCTGCGAACCATGCACCCGCGCCGTAAAGCTTGGTGAAGATCCGCGAGCGGGTCGCTGGTGGTGGGAACAGACAGGCGTGGGCGGCCAGCAGGAATGCGGTCTGCATGTGAAGGCAGTTGATATCAGTGGTTTAAAATCAAGGCTTGAGGTAACAGCATGAGTGCCGTGTTGAATCAACAAGATCAATATAAAACGTTAAATGCATCGCCCAGCGATATTCCAGCCAACCATCACCTGGATTGGCTCGAATCCGAAGCTATCCACATCATGCGCGAGGTGGTGGCCGAGACGAAAAATCCCGCGTTGCTGTTCTCCGGTGGCAAGGATTCCATCGTCATGCTGAGCCTGGCTGAAAAAGCATTCCGGCCGGACCGCTTCCCGTTTCCGTTGCTGCACATCGATACCGAACACAATTTTCCCGAGGTGATCGCCTTCCGGGATCTGCGTGCAGCCGAATTGGGCGAAAAACTGATCGTGCGTTCGGTTCAGGACTCCATTAATGCTGGCCGTGTAGTGCTGCGGCGGGAAGATGAAAGCCGCAACGTCCATCAGACTGTCACCTTGCTGGACAGCATCCGCGAATTTGAATTTGATGCGCTATTCGGCGGTGCACGGCGCGACGAAGAGAAAGCCCGCGCCAAGGAACGCATCCTCTCTCACCGCGACGAATTCGGCCAATGGGACCCCAAGAACCAGCGTCCCGAACTCTGGGATCTATACAATGCACGCCTGCATAAAGGCGAGCATTTCCGCGCCTTTCCGATTTCCAATTGGACCGAGCTCGATGTCTGGCAATACATCGCCCGCGAAAAATTGGCCGTCCCAAGTATCTATTACGCGCATGAGCGTTTGGTCGTGGAACGTGGTGGCTTGCTGGCACCCATTACGGCTCTAACGCCGCCACGCGCGGGCGAGACGCCGGTGCTGCGTACGGTGCGCTTTCGCACGGTGGGTGATATGACCTGTACCTGCCCGGTGTTGTCCGATGCAGCGACCGTTGAAGAGATTCTGGTCGAAACCGCGGTTAGCCGAATCACCGAACGCGGTGCCACGCGCATGGACGATCAGACGTCGGATGCGTCGATGGAATTGAGGAAAAAGGAAGGCTACTTCTGAAAGGAAGTAAGAAGAATCACATGACTAATACCGTAGACACTCTCCGCTTTACCACCGCAGGCTCCGTCGATGACGGCAAGAGCACGCTCATAGGCCGCCTGCTGTACGACACAAAATCGATCCTGGAGGATCAACTTCTTTCCATCGAGAAGACCACTGCACGCCGGGGCGGGAAGGGCTTAGATCTGTCGCTCCTGACGGACGGCCTCACGGCAGAGCGTGAGCAAGGCATCACCATCGATGTCGCCTACCGCTATTTCGCGACACTGAAACGCCGTTTCATCATCGCCGACACACCCGGCCATGAGCAGTACACGCGCAACATGGTTACCGGCGCCAGTACCGCCGACCTGTCACTGATTCTGGTGGACGCGAGCAAAGGTCTGCAGACGCAGTCACGCCGCCACGCCATCATCGCCTCGCTGCTTGGCATTCCACATGTGGTGGTGATCGTGAACAAGATCGATCTGGTCGGGTACGCTCAGGAAACCTTCGAGCTAATCCGCCGGGAATTTACCGCGTTTGCGCGCACGCTCAATTTTGCCGAAGTCGATTTCATTCCCGCCTCGGCGCTAGAAGGCGACATGGTCGTGGATCGGGGAGAGCGGCTGAGCTGGTATACCGGTCCGACACTGCTCGAATTGCTGGAAACAACCAAGGCATCCGAGCGTGCGGCAAGCGATTTCCGCTTTCCGGTGCAACTCGTCGCGCGTACCAGGTTCGGCGAGAAGTCAGAGTTCCGTGGCTATATGGGACGCATCGAATCCGGGCGCGTATCGGTGGGCGACCGTATCGCAGTCCTGCCCTCCGGTCTGCAAGCCAAGGTGCAAGATATCGTGACGCTCGACGGCAGCCTGACCACAGCTGCCGCACCGCAATCGGTCACCCTGTTGCTGGACACCCAGATCGATATTTCGCGCGGCGACATGTTTGCCCATGCGGATGAATTGCCAATGGTTACCAATCAGTTCACGGCCAATTTATCGTGGATGTCAGCACAGCCTCTGGACCTCAGTCGTAAATACCTCATCAAGCACACCACGCAGTCAGTGCGTGTCGTGATCGAAGCCATCGACCACCGGCTGGACGTGAATACGCTGGAACGCGAAGCCGACGTGACCCAATTCAACCTGAACGACATCGGCCGGGTGCGTCTGAAGACCTTGCGTCCGCTGATGATCGACACCTATCGCGCCAACCGCGCCACAGGCTGCTTTATCCTCATCGATGAAGCCACCAACCAAACGGTGGCAGCAGGAATGATTCTTGGTGAGGGGGACAATGGCTAAGGTCTATTTGGTCGGGGCAGGCCCGGGCGCCCCTGATTTGCTTACCCTGCGCGCCGCACGCCTGCTGGCGGAGGCCGATATCGTCTTTTACGACGCGCTGGTGCATCCGGATAGCGTTGCGCTCGCGGTGCAGGCGAAGAAAGTGGCAGTTGGCAAACGGGCGGGACAGGTGTCCACGGACCAGCGCTTCATCAATCGGCAGCTCGTTGAGGCCGCCCGCCACTATCAAAAAATCATCCGCCTGAAAGGCGGCGACCCGATGATCTTCGGGCGCGCGCAGGAAGAAATCGATGCGCTCAAAGCCGCAGATATTGCCTTTGAAATAGTGCCGGGCATCACGGCTGCGCTGGCCGCGAGTGCGTCGCTGGGTATTTCTCTGACGCGCCGAGGTGTTGCGCGTACCGTAAGCTTTGCAACCCCACGCACCGGCCCGAACGAGCCCGAAAGCGACTGGCTGACCAGCGCCGCTGCCGCCGATTCAATCGTGCTCTATATGGCTGCCAGCCAGGCGCCTCAAATCGCCGCAACACTGATCGGCGCAGGCAAAGCTGCAAGCACACCAGTGGCAATCGTCGAAAATGCCTCGCTCGAAAACGAGCAACGCATCTTCGGCACGCTCGCCGGTCTTTCCGCCTCGACCCAGAAACTTGCCGGCCCTGCGGTTTTATGTGTCGGCGATGTGTTTGCCGTCGAAGTGCTGGTCGATGCAAGCGCACAACACCAATCGCGAATGCAGGAAACGCGCACGTCGCGAAGCCTGGCTGGCTGATCTACATCGATCTGTCAGACGCGTCCATTTGCGCAGGTCGCAAAAATACAAACGCAAGCACTGGCGAGCCTTTCAGGCGCTTTTTGCCCTGAAAGCCGCATAGATGCTGGACTTCAGCGTGCCGGAAACTGTGCAAAGTCCGGTAAAATACGCCTTGAATTGGAAATCACATGTATTTCAGAAGATTGATCGTTTACGCCACAGCCATTGCGATGCTGGTTGCAGCAGGCGGTACGCTATTTTCTGGTGCAGCATGGGCCGCAGACTTCACATTGCTCAACGTTTCCTACGACCCAACCCGCGAGTTGTATCAGGATTTCAACAAAGCCTTCGCCAAACAATACGCGTCGAAAAACAAACACAAAGTTAGCGTCAGGCAATCGCACGGTGGATCGGGCAAGCAGGCGCGTTCGGTCATTGACGGGCTGCAGGCTGACGTGGTGACGCTGGCATTGGCCTACGACATCGACCAGATCGCGTCGCGTGCGAAACTGTTGGCGACAGATTGGCAAAAGAAGCTGCCAAATAACGCCTCGCCATACACATCGACAATCGTGTTTCTGGTGCGCAAAGGTAATCCCAAAGCGCTCAAGGACTGGGATGACCTGGTCAAACCCGGCGTAAGTGTCATTACGCCAAATCCCAAGACCTCGGGCGGCGCCCGTTGGAATTACCTGGCTGCATGGGCTTATGCCGACAAGAAATTCGCTGGCGACCAGAGAAAGTCAAAAGACTTCGTCAAGGCGTTGTTCAGAAACGTCCCGGTGCTGGACTCGGGTGCGCGTGGCTCCACCACTACCTTTGTTGAGCGTGGCCAGGGCGATGTCCTGCTCGCCTGGGAAAACGAAGCCATGCTTGCGCTCAAAGAATCAGGTTCGGATAAATTGGAAATCATCACTCCGTCGCTTTCCATCCTCGCCGAGCCACCGGTCGCCATTGTCGATAAAGTGGTCGACAAGAAAGGTACGCGCAAGGTCGCGCAGGCCTATCTCGAATACCTGTACTCAGCGGAGGGCCAGGAAATAGCCGCCAAACACTACTACCGGCCGCGCGATGAGAAAATCGCCAAGAAATACGAGAAGCAATTTCCCAACGTGGCGCTGATCAACATCGACCAGGCGTTCGGCGGCTGGGCCAAAGCAACCCAAACGCACTTCGTCGACGGCGGCACGTTCGATCAAATTTACCAGCCTGGGGCAAAGTAGGTTTCGCCATGACAACAGGCATCTTTACCCGCCCCCACAGCGTGCTGCCAGGCTTCAATATGGCGCTGGGCTTCACGATTTTCTATCTGAGCCTGATCGTTCTGATCCCGCTGTCTGCGGCATTCATCAAGACCTTTACGCTTACCTGGGAGGCTTTCTGGACAACGGTGACTGCGCCGCGCGTGCTCGCTTCGTACTGGCTGACTCTGCGCACTTCATTGCTGGCAGCCTTGATCAATGCGGTATTCGGCTTGCTCGTTGCCTGGGTGCTGGTTCGCTATAAATTTCCCGGCAAGCGCGTCATCGATGCGCTGGTCGACCTGCCATTTGCGCTGCCCACTGCCGTGGCCGGTATCGCGCTCACGGCGGTGTATGCGACCAATGGCTGGTTAGGTAAGCCGCTGGCAGAGATGGGGGTAAAAGTCGCATTCACACCGCTGGGCATCTTGGTGGCGCTGACATTCATCGGCTTGCCGTTTGTGGTGCGAACCGTGCAGCCGGTTCTGGAAGATCTGGAGAAAGAGATGGAAGAGGCGGCGCAGTCGCTGGGTGCATCGCAATGGCAAACCTTCCAGCGCGTCATTTTCCCGACTGTGCTTCCCGCTGTTGTTACCGGTTTCACGCTGGCGTTTGCGCGCGCGCTGGGCGAGTACGGCTCGGTAATTTTCATCGCGGGCAACATGCCGATGGTTTCCGAGATCACGCCGCTCATCATCATCACCAAGCTTGAACAATACGACTATGCAGGCGCCACCGCCGTGGCCGTCGTGATGCTGGTGGCTTCATTCCTACTGTTGCTGGCGATCAACACCCTGCAATGGTGGTCACGAAAGCAGCGCGCGCAGGAAAGCGTATAGCGATGGCTGGTGTTCTCGCGTCCCCCAATTTGCCCCTACACCCGCCTGTTCGCAAATCAGCGCCTGGGCGCCGTGCGATTCCTTGGGTGCCAATCGTGCTCATCACGATCGCGCTGTTGTATCTCGCGCTATTTTTGTTCGTGCCGCTGGCGGCGGTGTTTTACGAAGCCCTTCGCAAAGGTGCAACCGTCTATTGGGCGGCTATCAGCGAGCCCGATGCGATCTCCGCCATCAAGCTCACCTTTATCGCTGCACTGATCGCCGTGCCGCTCAATCTGGTGTTTGGTGTAGCCGCAGCCTGGGCCATTGCCAAGTTTGATTTTCGGGGCAAGAGCTTACTCATCACATTGATCGACCTGCCGTTCTCGGTCTCCCCGGTGATTTCAGGGCTGATCTACGTGCTGATCTTCGGTCTGCAAGGCTGGCTGGGGCCGTGGCTATCAGAGCATGACGTGAAGATTATTTTTGCCGTCCCGGGGATTGTGCTGGCGACCATCTTTGTCACCTTCCCGTTTGTCGCGCGCGAACTGATCCCGCTGATGCAAGCACAAGGCCGCGAAGAAGAAGAGGCTGCCGCCGTGCTCGGTGCCAGTGGTTGGCAGACGCTCTGGTACGTTACGCTGCCAAACGTAAAGTGGGGATTGTTGTACGGTGTCATCCTATGCAATGCGCGCGCGATGGGTGAATTTGGCGCGGTCTCGGTGGTGTCTGGGCATATTCGCGGTGAGACCAACACGCTTCCGCTGCACGTTGAAATTTTGTATAACGAATACCAGTTTGCAGCCGCGTTTGCCTGCGCGTCGCTGCTGGCGCTGCTGGCGGTCATTACCCTGGTGATCAAGACGGTTGTAGAAATTCGCTATGAACAGCGTGAGAAAGAGTTCAGAACATGACAATACAAGTGCTTGACGTTTGCAAACGCTTCGGCACCTACGACGCGCTTAGCGGCGTCAACCTCGAAATCAAGCCCGGCGAATTGGTGGCGCTGCTTGGCCCGTCGGGTTCCGGCAAGACGACGCTGCTGCGCGTGATTGCGGGCCTCGAGAAGCCCGATAGCGGGCGTATCCTCTTCAACGATGAAGACACCACCGAGACGCGCGTGCAGGAACGCGAGGTCGGCTTCGTGTTTCAGCACTATGCCCTGTTTCGTCACATGAGCATTTTCGAAAACGTGGCATTTGGTTTGCGCGTTCGCCCGCGCGCGCTTCGCCCCTCTGAGAAAGAAATTAACCGCCGCGTGCATGATTTGCTGAAACTGGTGCAGATCGACTGGCTGTCCGACCGCTATCCGCACCAGCTTTCCGGTGGACAGCGCCAACGCATCGCGCTCGCCCGCGCGCTGGCGATCGAGCCGAAAGTATTGCTGCTCGATGAGCCCTTCGGCGCGCTCGATGCCAAGGTGCGTAAAGAATTGCGCCGCTGGCTGCGCCGCCTGCACGACGAAATCAATCTGACCAGCGTGTTTGTCACGCACGATCAGGAAGAAGCGCTGGAAGTTGCTGATCGTGTGGTGGTGGTGAATAACGGCAAGATCGAGCAAGTCGGCACGCCTGACGAAGTCTATGACCATCCCGCCACACCGTTTGTATACCAGTTTCTCGGCAATGTGAATCTGTTCGAGGGCCGCGTTCACAACGGCGTCGCCGATGTCGGTGGTGGGCGCATCCTGACCCCGGAGCATCACGGCGTGGCCGATACGGCTGCAACTGCCTACGTGCGACCCCACGACATAGACATCGCCAGCGCGGCCGGCAGCGATATGGTGGAGGCCACCCTCAATCACGCCACCAGAATCGGCTCGGTGGTGCGTCTGGAGTTATCGCGCAAAGATAACGGCGCGCTAGTGGAGGTCGAGCTTTCACGTGAACGCTTCGAACACCTCAATGTCATCGCGGGCAATCTGGTCTATTTCAAGCCGCGCCGCGCGCGCGTTTTCCTCGCTGCGAACCAGGACAGCAGCGCGGCATGAACCATGAGCGCCCCAATAAACGAAGCTGAGGAAATTTTTGCGCGTGCCGCTAAGCGAGCAATCGCGGCATCGTTACCTTATGCTGGAGAGGTCACGCCGCAGGAGGCCTATCGCTTGTTTTCCGTTTACGGCGCGAAAATAATCGATGTGCGCAGCCAATTTGAGAACAAGTTCATCGGGCGCATTCCGGGAACGCCTTTGGTCTCGTGGAAGCACTGGCCGGGCAGTGATCCCAATGTGAATTTCCTGACCGAATTTAAAGCGCAATGCGCGCCGGGCGACGTCGTGTTGTTCCTTTGCCGCAGCGGGGTGCGGTCACACGCAACGGCAAAAGTGGCTGCTTTAGCTGGATATAAACAGGCATTCAATATTCTCGAAGGCTTCGAGGGCGATCTCGACGATGGCAGCCAGCGCGGCAATGTGGGTGGCTGGCGCAAGGCGGGACTGCCCTGGGTGCAGGACTGACGCCTAGCCGGCACGTGCCCGTAGTAATTTGGACATGAATCTTCAGTTAATCGACTCACCGCAATCGATTGATAGCCAGTGCGCATTCATGGTCGCGAATTTGAAACACGGCGAGGACGTGATCATCGGGCAGTCTCTCCAAGACCCGGAGCTGATCAAGCAAAGAGTTCCGAAAGGGTAGAAGGCAAGCAAGCCTTACTTGCGCGTGACGCCGCAGCAGGATAAATAGCGGACCTTCCCGAAACCCGTCGTCCCAGCGAACGCTGGGACCCAGTCCACTCCTTGATCGGCTTTTTTTACAAGAATGAGCAATGAGGTTGGAAGGCCTGGATTCCAGCCTCCGCTGGAATGACGAATATTGTGAGTTTCAAGTAGTTTCAAAAGGAAATCTGCACTGTTGGCGCGGGGTTTGGAGCGAAAATGCTCCTGAAGGCTTGCCAACAGGCGTTCTACGCAAAATAGTGGAGGATCAGTACTTCAGATTCACCAACGTGGGCGCGGTATTGGGCTGCATCGCAACCACAAAAAGGTTGTCGTATTCGTCCTCTCCCACAACCACCGATGCGCTGACTCCCAGCGCCTTGAGGATTTCAGGCACGGTGTTGCTATGCCCGACTACGAGCACCACATCGTCTTTCGCGTGTGAGCGAATCTTCGCCATCAGCGTATCCATTTCCTTGCCCGGAATTACACTGGCAGTAACGTCGAGGCGTTTGGCCGTCGGCGCTGCCAGTAATATCGTGCGACGGTATTGCGTGGTGTAGATGGCGCGCACTTTGGAGGCGGCCAGCACGTTTGCCAAACGTTCTGCGCGTGCTGCTCCTGCAGGCGACAACACCGAATCGGCTGAGGCATCAAGTTTCTCACCATGACGAACAACGATGACCGTTTGCGCCGACGCAGGTTGCAGTGCCAACGTGCAGACAGTGGCCAGCGAGGTCGCAAATAGCGCCAGCCGGGTGGCAAGACTTACGTTTTGGGGCATGGCGCTTGCGATCGCATCAAGGGTTCGGGCCGCACACTGTATCCGCCAACGTTCCAAGCGGCAACTCCCGCATCTCTTCCGCTTGCCCAAAAAGCACGAAATGGGTAAAGCCTTCCGCACCACGCATCTGCGACGCCAAAGATGACAACTGATTGCGGGTTTCTCCTACGGATGGGTTCGGGATCAGCGAATTACCATCTGAAGTCATGCGGGTCGTTAGGCGGTTTATGGGCCCTGAACAACCACACTGTTTTAATCAACGAGGAGATAACCATGGATCA
>Ga0105048_10016658_pt1 | contig 11353 bp, 9 predicted proteins | sample MAT05_FD_78382 | JGI IMG/M metagenome (GOLD analysis project Ga0105048, IMG submission 78382) | Freshwater microbial communities from Lake Fryxell liftoff mats and glacier meltwater in Antarctica - MAT-05 | ecosystem: Environmental > Aquatic > Freshwater > Ice > Liftoff microbial mat | place...
CTGGCCTTCCAGACCGAAGCGAGCAAGGCCTACATGTCACGCTTCCGCCGCGACGGCGAGAGTGTCAGCAAGCTGCTGAGCGAGCGCGACCAGAACTTCGGCGACTACCGGACACGCGACACGACTTGAACCGCGTGGGTGCGTGGTGTACGGGTGCGCAGCAGCCTCACTCGGGCGGGGTTCCGGACTGCTGCAGCAGTTGCCGCCAGACCGGCTTTTCGCTGCGGACATCGTCACCCGAACAGTGCGCCGGGTCGGCACCGGTGACGCTGATGCAGCACGCCTGCGCATCGCCATGCGCCCAGCCAGGAAGGCCGATTCCAGCTCGGCAAAGACACGCCAGTTCAGCGCGTTGCGGCGCTGCGGGCGTTTCAGGGTGATGGTCAGCACTTGGCCGGCCAGGTCGTAGCCGATCTTTGCCTGGTCGACCACCGCACCGGGCTCGGCCTGGATGAAGGCGCAGGGTAGAGATAGCCGTCGGCGTCGAAGTGGCCGACGTCACCGGTGGCCACCAGGGCACCACGCGCGGCCTTGCGGCGTTTGGCGTCATCACCGTGGCAGGTGAAACCAAGGTCGTTGTCGCGCCCGCATGCCACCTCGCCGTTCTGGCCAGCGGACAGGTGCTGGCCGACCCGTCCAGCACCTCCACGGTCCTGCCCTGCAACACGCGGCCCCTGCAGGAGGTTGCCGCTGCCGGCCTGCTGCGGGACGGCATCGACGTGTCGGCGCTGCGGCGTGAGATGGATACGTCGTTCCGCCGCACCATGCTGGACTGGGCCAGCGGCGAGTTGCCGACCGAGGCACTGCAGCGCAGCATCGGCTTTACGTCTGTGTTGACGCTGCGCGGCGCGGCATCGGCGCAGGGCCTGGCACTGCTGGACGCCCTGCTGCTGCGCCTGCAGCCGGGGGCCTTTTTAGGCGCGGGGGGGGGTCAGGCGCAGCACCTGCTGCGAGATCAACGCCGCCGCGCCGCGATGGGCGTTGGCAAAGCCCAGCGCGCGCTGTACCCAGGCGTTGCGTTCGGGGTCGGACGCCAGCCGCACTGCGGCCTTCACCCCGGCCTGGATGTTGTCCACCCGCTGCGCCGCGCGGGCCAGCAACGCCTGCTTCGAGGCCTGGGCGAAGTTGAAGGTGTGCGGGCCCATCACCACCGGGCAGCCGCAGGCTGCGGCCTCGATCAGGTTCTGCCCGCCCAGCGGCGCAAAGCTGCCGCCCAGCAGGGCCACGTCGGCGCAGGCGTAGTACAGCGGCATCTCGCCCATGGTGTCGCCCACCCACACATCGGCCATGGCGGCTTCCAAGGGTGGTTGCTCGTCCCATTCGGTGCGGCAATGCAGCGTCAGCCCCTGCATGCGCGCCAGCGCCACCGCCTCCTGGAAGCGCTGCGGATGGCGCGGCACCAGCAGCAGCAGCGGCCGCGGCACCGGCTGGGCCGCCCAGGCGGCCAGCAGCGGGCCCTCTTCGCCCTCACGCGTGCTGGCCGCCAGCACCACCGGCCGGTGCAGGGCCTGGCGCCACTGCAGGCCCATGGCGGTGAGCCGCGGCGATGGCGTCATGTCGAACTTCAGGTTGCCGCTGACCATCACCCGCGGTGCGCCGGCCTCGCGCAGGCGGTGCGCGTCGTCCACCGTCTGCGCCAGCACCATCGACAGCCGCGCGACCGCCGGATGCAGCAGCCCCGCCCAGCGCCGGCCCTTGGCGGCACTGCGCTCGCTCAGCCGGGCATTGGCCAGCACCATCGGCACCCCATGCCGCTGCGCCTCGCGCATCAGCGCCGGCCACAGCTCGGTTTCCATCAGGATGCCCACGCTGGGCTGGAAGTGCTGCAGGAAGCGCCGTGCGGCGCCAGGCGTGTCGTAGGGCAGCCAGACCTGGCCGTCGACCTCCTGCATCAGCTTGCGCCCGGCGCTGCGGCCGGTGGCCGTGCCGTGGGTGAGCAGCAGGCGGATGTCGGGCCGGGCGCGGCGCAGTGCCTCCACCAGCGGCAGCGCGGCCCGCGTCTCGCCCAGCGAGACGGCATGCAGCCACACCGCGCCAGGCAGCGGCGGGCGGCCCGGGTAGTAGCCCAGCCGCTCCATCAGGCGGTAGCGGTAGATCGGCTCGCGCTGGCCGCGGCGCCACAGCCGCAACAGGTACAACGGGGTGGCCAGCCGCAGCACCGTGGCGTAGGCCCACAAGACCAGGCCTTGCCACAGCCGCGCCGGCCATGCCGGGCGCGGCGCGCCGGTGTCAATGTGCGGCCTGTGCAACCTGGGCATCGGGCTTGACCACGCGCAGCGCAGCCATGAAGTCGCGCTCGATGCGCGCCAGCGCCTCGGGCGTGTGGCCCTCGAAGCGCATCACCAGCACCGGCGTGGTGTTGCTGGCACGGATCAGGCCGAAACCGTCGTCGTAGTCGGCGCGCAGGCCGTCGATGGTGTTGACCTCGGCACCCGGGAACCTGGCGGTGGCCTGCAGTTCGGCCACCAGCTTGTGCGGTTCGCCTTCGGCGCAAACCACGTTCAGCTCGGGTGTGGAGAACGAGGTCGGCAGTGCGTCGAGCACGGCGCTGGGGTCGGCGCTGCGCGACAGGATCTCCAGCACCCGTGCGCAGGTGTACATCGCGTCGTCGAAGCCATACCAGCGTTCGCCCAGGAAGATGTGGCCGCTCATCTCGCCGGCGATCGGCGCACCCAGCTCCTTCATCTTGGCCTTGATCAGCGAGTGGCCGGTCTTGTACATCATCGGCACGCCGCCGGACTCGCGGATCACCTCCGGCAGGCGCTGCGAGCACTTCACGTCGAAGATCACCGTGGCGCCCGGGTTGCGGCTGAGCACGTCGCGCGCCAGCAGCATCAGCTGGCGGTCGGGGTAGATGATGTGGCCGTCCTTGGTGACCAGCCCGAGCCGGTCGCCGTCACCGTCGAAGGCGATGCCCAATTCGGCACCGGTGGCCCGCACCACCTTGATCAGCTCGGCCAGGTTCTCGGGCTTGCTCGGGTCGGGGTGGTGGTTGGGAAAATTACCGTCCACCTCGGAGTACAGCTCGACCACCTCGCAGCCCAGCGCGCGCAGGATGGCCGGGGAGCTGGCGCCGGGGATGCCGTTGCCGCAATCGACGACGATCTTCATCGGCCGCGCCAGCCTGGCGTCGCCCACGATGCGGGCGGAGTACTCGGGCCCGATGTCCATCGTCGCGCTGCGGCCCTTGCCTCGGGCATAGGTCTCGCTCTGCATGCGCTGGCGCAGGCGCTGGATGTCCTGGCCGTAGATGGCGCGGCCGGCCATCACCATCTTGAAACCGTTGTAGTCCCTGGGGTTGTGGCTGCCGGTGACCTGGATGCCCGAGTTGCAGCCATGCGCGCCGCGGGTGGCAGCCACGTAGTACAGCATCGGCGTGGTGACGGCGCCGATGTCCACCACATCCAGCCCGGCCGACTTCAGCCCGCGGACCAGGGCGGCCACCAGGCCGGGGCCCGACAGGCGCCCGTCGCGGCCCACCACCACCGCCTTCTGGCCGGTCAGCCTGGCCTCGCTGCCGAAGGCGCGGCCCAGGTGTTCGGCAAAGTTCTCGTCGATGCCCTTGCCGACGATGCCGCGGATGTCATAGGCCTTGAACACAGACGCAGGAACTTGCATGGGTGGGTGGGGGCTGGTGGGGTGGAGGGGCTTGCACGTCCAAACCATTGTAGGCAGCGGCCGCCAGCGCACCGACACGCGCTGCGATGCACCGCGCCGATCGCTGCGGCCGCACGGCGCAGGGCCGCAGGCACAGGTCCGAAAACGGCCAGTGCGCGGCTGGCGGCTGCCTATGATGCGCCCATGCAAGCCACCGGCATACTGCACGACGACGATGCCTACCAGGCGTTGCGGGCGCACGACGCCCGCTTCGACGGCCGGCTGTTCATCGGTGTCACCTCCACCGGCATCTACTGCCGGCCGGTGTGCCGGGTGAAGCCGCCGCGGCGCGAGAACTGCCGCTTCTTCAGCAATGCCGCGCAGGCCGAGACCCAGGGCTTCCGCCCCTGCCTGCGCTGCCGGCCCGAGCTGGCGCCCGGGCTGTCGCTGGCCGATTCGTCCAGCGTGCTGGCAGACCAGGCCGCGCGCTGGCTGGCCCAGGCCGCGCACGAGGGGCAAGACCCGGCGCTGCCGTCGATCGCCGCCCGCCTGGGCGTGACCGACCGGCACCTGCGCCGCATCTTCGCCCGGCGCCACGGCGTCACGCCGGTGGCCTGGCTCAGCACCCAGCGGCTGCTGCTGGCCAAGCAGCTGCTGACCGACACCGCGCTGCCGGTCACGCAGGTGGCGCTGGCCACCGGCTTCGGCAGCCTGCGCCGCTTCAACGCCGCATTCGCCGAGCGCTACCGGCTCAGCCCGAGCGCGCTGCGGCGCGAAGGCGCGGCCGAGCCGGGTGCGCTGAAGCTGGCCTGGCGCCCGCCCTGCGACCTGGACGGCCTGCTGGGCTTCATCGCCCGCCGCGCCGTGCCGGGCCAGGAACAGGTGGACGGCCTGGTGCTGCGCCGCACGCTGGCCTTGAAGCATCAGGGCCAGCTGCTGGCCGGCTGGGTCGAGGCGCGCTTTCTGCCCGAGCGCTGCGAGCTGCACCTGGCCGCCGCCCCGGCGCTGCGCCCGGTGTCGGGCCCGCTGCTGCTGCGCGCGCGACACGCCTTCGACCTGGACGCCGACCCCGCCGCCATCGACCCGGTGCTGGCCAGCGTGCCCGGCCCGGCGCGGCCGGGCGTGCGGCTGCCCGGCAGCTGGTGCGGCTTCGAGACCGCCGTGCGGGTGGTGCTGGGCCAGCAGGTCAGCGTGGCGGCGGCGCGCACGCTGTGCCACCGCCTGGTGCAGCGCTTCGGTCAGCCGATCGAGACGCCCTTCCCCGGCCTGGACCGGCTGTTCCCCACGGCGCAGGCGCTGGCTGCGGCCGATGCCGCCGACATCGGCCGCCTGGGCATCGTGCGCCAGCGGGTGCGGGCGCTGCAGGCCCTGGCGGCGGCGGTGGCCGACGGGCGCCTGCAGCTGCAGCCCGGCGCCGACCTCGACACCACGCTGGCCACGCTGACCGCCCTGCCCGGCATCGGCGACTGGAGCGCCCAGCTGATCGCGCTGCGCACCCTGGGCTGGCCCGACGCCTGGCCGGCGGCCGACATCGCACTGCTGAAGGCGCTGGGCCAGACCGCCGCCAGCCGCGACCCGGCCGCCGGCACCGCCATCGCCGAGGCCTGGCGGCCCTGGCGCGGTTATGCCGTCTTCAAGCTCTGGCTGTCTTTGGAACATCCCCTGGAACACCGCCCGGAACGCCCATGACCCACCACCCGCAACTGCAAGCCCAGACCCGCCTGGACACCCCGCTCGGCACGATGACCGCTGCCGCCACCGCCGCCGGCCTGGCCGGACTGTGGTTCGACGGCCAGGCCCACCACCCCGGCCCGCTGGCGCTGCCCGACGACGCCACCCACCCGCACCTGCAGGCCGCCGCCCGCGCGCTGCAGGCCTATTTCAATGGCGCGGCCGACCCGCTGCACAGTGTGCCGCTGGACCTGCACGGCACCGCCTTCCAGCGGGCGGTGTGGCGGGCACTGGCCGCGCTGCCGCGTGGTGCCACCAGCACCTATGGCCAGATCGCCAGCGCCGCCGGATCACCGGCCGCAGTGCGCGCTGCCGGCGCGGCCATCGGCCGCAACCCGGTGTCGGTGCTGGTGCCCTGCCACCGGGTGCTGGGGCGCGACGGCAGCCTCACCGGCTATGCCGGCGGCCTGCCCCGCAAGGCTGCGCTGCTGCAGGCCGAAGGGGTGCTGCCGGCATGAAGCCGCGCGATCTGACCGACCTGCTGCTGCTGGCGGCGATCTGGGGCGCGTCGTTCCTGTTCATGCGGCTGGCGGTGCCGGCCTTCGGTCCGGTGGCGCTGGCCTTCGTGCGGGTGGCCGGGGCGGCGTTGTTCCTGCTGCCGCTGCTGCTGCTGGCACCCGGCGAGGCGCAGGTGCTGCGCCGGCGCTGGCCGGCCCTGCTGGTGCTGGGTCTGACCAACTCGGCCCTGCCCTTCCTGCTGTTCGGCTATGCGCTCTACACCCTGCCGGCCGGGCTGGCGGCCATCTTCAATGCCGCCACGCCGCTGTGCACCGCGCTGATCGCCTGGGCCTGGCTGGGCGACCCGCTGAACCGCTGGCGCAGCCTGGGTCTGGCACTGGGCTTTGCCGGCGTGGCCGGGCTGGCGCTGATGAAGTCGCTCAGCGCACCGGATGGCAGCAGCCTGGCCGGCCTGCAGTTCGACCGGCCGACGGCGCTGGCGATCGGCGCCTGCCTGCTGGGCACGCTGCTGTACGGCTATGCCGGCAACCATGCCAAGCACCACCTGCACGGGGTGCCGGCGCTGGCCATGGCTGCCGGCACGCAGGCGGCTGCGGCGCTCGCGCTGGCGCTGCCGGCAGCGCTGACCTGGCCCGCCAACCCACCCGGCCTGCGCGACTGGTTGGCCGCAGCCGGCCTGGCGGTGCTGGCCTCGGGCCTGGCCTACATCCTGTACTTCCGCCTGATCAGCCGGGTGGGGCCGACCCGGGCGTCGTCGGTCACCTTCCTGGTGCCGATGTTCGCGGCGCTGTGGGGCGGCCTGTTCCTGGGCGAGCAGCCCACGCTGCCGATGCTGCTGGGCGGCGCGGTGATCCTGGCGGGCACGGCACTGGTGCTGGGCCTGCTGCCCAGACCACCCGGGCGGGCGGGCGGTCGGACGACAGCCAGCACCTAAACTGCGCGGTTTCCCCAAGCAGCGAGAACCTCCCCCGTGGCCGCCAACATCCTGCAACGTCTTCCCGTCGGCGAACGTGTCGGCATCGCCTTCTCCGGTGGCCTGGACACCAGCGCCGCCGTGCTGTGGATGCGCAGCAAGGGCGCCGTGCCATGCGCCTACACAGCCAACCTGGGCCAGCCCGACGAGAGCGACTACGAGGAGATCCCCCGCAAGGCGCTGGCCTACGGTGCGGAGATGGCCCGCCTGATCGACTGCCGCGCACAACTGGTGGCCGAAGGCATCGCCGCCATCCAGTGCGGCGCCTTCCACATCAGCACCGGCGGCGCCACCTACTTCAACACGACGCCGCTGGGCCGTGCCGTCACCGGCACCGCGCTGGTGGTGGCGATGCGGGATGACGACGTCCACATCTGGGGCGACGGCAGCACCTACAAGGGCAACGACATCGAGCGCTTCTACCGCTACGGCCTGCTGGCCAACCCGGCGCTGCGCATCTACAAGCCCTGGCTGGACCAGACCTTCATCGACGAGCTGGGCGGCCGCAAGGAGATGAGCGAATTCCTCATCGCCCACGGCTTCGACTACAAGATGAGCGTCGAGAAGGCCTACAGCACCGACAGCAACATGCTGGGCGCCACCCACGAGGCCAAGGACCTGGAATTCCTCAACGCCGGCATGCACATCGTCAACCCGATCATGGGCGTTGCCTTCTGGCGCGACGACGTGGTGGTCAAGGCAGAGGAGGTGACGGTGCGCTTCGAGGAAGGCCAGCCAGTGGCGCTGAACGGCAGAACCTTCGACGACGCAGTGGCCTTGTTCGAAGAGGCCAACCGCATTGGCGGCCGCCACGGCCTGGGCATGTGCGACCAGATCGAGAACCGCATCATCGAGGCCAAGAGCCGCGGCATCTACGAGGCGCCCGGCATGGCGCTGCTGCACATCGCCTACGAGCGCCTGGTCACCGGCATCCACAACGAAGACACCATCGAGCAGTACCGCAGCAACGGCCGCCGCCTGGGCAAGCTGCTGTACCACGGCCGCTGGTTCGACCCGCAGTGCCTGATGCTGCGCGAGACCGCGCAGCGCTGGGTGGCGCGCGCCATCACCGGCGAGGTGGTGCTGCAACTGCGCCGCGGCAACGACTACTCGGTCATGGACACCACCAGCCCCAACCTGACCTACCAGCCCGAGCGGCTGAGCATGGAAAAGGTGGAAGGCGCCTTCAGCCCGGCCGACCGCATCGGCCAGCTGACGATGCGCAACCTCGACATCCAGGACACGCGCCAGAAGCTTGGCATCTACACCAGCGTCGGGCTGCTGGGTGCCAGCTCGGACGGTGCGATTCCGCTGCTGGCCGGGCCGTCGCAGGATTGAAGGCCCAGCACCGTCGGGCGCCCTGCTCCTAAGCGCACACCCGGTCACGGCCCTCATGCTTGGCCTGGTACAGGCGGCGGTCGGCGGCGTCCAGCAAGTCAGACGCATCCAGCATCGCGCTGGTCCATTCGGCCACGCCCAGCGAGATGGTCTGCCGGTGGGCCACCAACTGGCGTGCGTTGCCGGTGCCGGCCGTCAGCATGAAACAGTGGCCGGCCACGGCCGCACGCAGGCGTTCGGCCAGGTCGCGGGCGGCGGGCAGCGTGGCGCCGGGCATCAGCACCAGGAATTCCTCGCCGCCCAGCCGGCCCAGCGTGGGCGCAACCGGCCCGCCGGCGCCCACCACCGCACTGACCACTGCGGCGCATTCACGCAGCACCAGGTCGCCCGCAGCATGGCCGTGGGTGTCGTTGACGGACTTGAAACGGTCCAGGTCGAAGCTGACGATCGCCATCGGCCGTCCGCTCTGGCGGGTCTGGCGCAGCCCGCGCCGCAATGTCTCGTTCAGGTAGCGGCGGTTGTACAGGCCGGTGCCGGCATCCACCATCGCCATGCGGTAGACCCGGTCGTGCAGCGCGGCATCCACGCTGTGGTGCTCGTAGAACTTCAGCAGCACGCTGCCCAGGCGCACGCGGTCGCCGTCACGCAGCTTGCGCGCAGCGGTCAGGCGCATGTCCTGCACGAAGCTGCCGTTGGCCGAGCCCAGGTCGCGCAGCAGCACACGGGCGCCATCGACCACCAACTCGGCATGCAGCCGGCTCATGCCGGGGCCGTCGATCTGCAGGCTGGCGGCGGCCGACCGGCCGATGGTGCTGGTGCCCTCGGGCAGGGTGATCTGGCGGCCGGTGTCGCCGCCGCTGTAGACCACCAGGCTGCAGCGCCGGGCGTCGTCGCTGTCCAGCCCCAGCAGCAGGGTGAGCTGGCTGGCGTCGATGGCAATGGTGGACGGGTCCCAGTTGGACATGCGCGGTACCGGTTCGGGCTGGACGAAGCCGCAAGGTATACCGCAGCCACCACGCCACCGGCGCAGCCGGGCGGGCTGCGCTGCGCACTTCTGCGCAGGCCGGCCGGCTGCGTTTTGCGGCGGCCGGCAGGCGCCCGTCAGCCGAGCGTGGCCAGCGCCTGCGCCAAGTCGGCCTGCAGGTCGGCCACCGCCTCCAGGCCGATGGAGAAGCGCACCAGATGGCCCGGCAGCGCCGCCCGGTCGGTGCGCATGGCATTCAGGTCATAGGGCACCACCAGGCTGACCGGACCGCCCCAGCTGTAGCCGATCTTGAACAGCCGCAGCGCGTCGACGAAGCCATCCACCTGGGCCGGCGTCAGCGCCGCATCCAGCAGCACCGAGAACAGGCCGGCAGCTGCGGTGCAGGTGGCGGCCCAGTGCGCATGGCCGGGCGCGCCGGGCAGTGCCGGGTGCAGCACCTGGTGCACCGCCGGCTGGGTGCCCAACCAGGTGGCCAGCTGGCGCGCGGCCTGGTCATGCGCGTTGTAGCGCAGCGCGATGGTCGGCAGTCCCTTGAGGATGAACTCGGCGTCGTTGGCAGCCACGCCGATGCCCAGCTGGCCATGCAGCTTCAGCAGCTGCTGGTGCAGGGCCTCGTCGCGGGTGACGACCGATCCCATCAGCACGTCGGCACCACCCGACGGGTACTTGGTCAGCGCCTGCATCACGATGTCCACGCCCTGGCCATTCGGCAGGTCGAAGGCGCGGAAGGCCAGGCCGGCACCCCAGGTGTTGTCCAGCGCCACCAGCACGCCGCGCGCCTTGGCCACCGCCACCAGCGCCGGCAGGTCGGGGAACTCCATGGTCACCGAGCCTGGCGCCTCCAGCCACACCAGCCGGGTGGCCGGGCCGATCTTGGCGGCCAGGTCGGCCGGATCCGTCGGGTCGTAGAACCGGTGGCCGATGCCCCAGCGCGACAGCACGTTCACCGCCATGTCGTTGGACGGGCCGTAGACATTGGTCGGCAGCAGCAACTCGTCGCCCTGGCGCAGCAGGCCCAGGTTGACGTTGGTGATGGCCGCCAGCCCGCTGGGCGACAGGATGCAGAAGCGCCCGCCCTCCAGCGCAGCCAGGCGCTCTTCCAGCAGGTAGGTGGTGGGCGTGCCGCGCAGGCCGTAGGTGTAGCCGGTCTTGGCGGTGTAGTTGCGGCTGCGCAGCGCCCGGGTGTCGGGGAAGACCACCGTCGAGGCCTTGAACACGCCGGGCGGCACCGCCGCCCAGCTGTCGGGCGGCTGGTAGGGATGGTGCAGCAGCTGCGTCACCAGGTCTTGCGGCGTGTCGGGCGTGTCGCTCATCGGGCGGGTCGGATTGGTTGAGTGGGTGGGATCGGCGCTTCAGATCGGCTGGCCGATCAGGTCGTGCCCGTCGGCGGCCACGATGCGGGCGCGGGTGAACTCGCCGGCCTTCAGCGTCTTGCTGGCCTTCTCGGGCGGCAGCAGGCGCACGGTGCCGTCGATCTCGGGCGCGTCGGCATAGCTTCGGCCGCTGCCGCCCTTGCGGCCGAGCGCCGGCGCATGGTCGACCAGCACCTGCATGGTGGCGCCCACGCGGCGCTGCAGCCGGGCGATGGACACTTCTTCGGCCACCGCCATGAAGCGCGCCCGGCGTTCGGCGCGCAGCGCGTCAGGCACGGCGCCCGGCAGCGCATTCGCGGCGGCACCGCTGACCGGCGAATAGGCGAAGCAGCCGGTGCGGTCGATCTGCGCTTCGCGCACGAAATCCAGCAGGTGCTGGAACTCGGCTTCGGTTTCGCCGGGGAAGCCGGCGATGAAGGTGGAGCGGACCACCAGCTCGGGGCAGGCGGCGCGCCACTGCAGCAGGCGGTCGAGGTTCTTCTCGCCGCTGGCCGGCCGCTTCATGCGGCGCAGCACGTCGGGGTGGCTGTGCTGGAAGGGCACGTCCAGGTAGGGCAGGATGCCGCCGCTGGCCATCATGGGCAGCAGCTCGTCCACATGCGGGTAGGGGTAGACGTAATGCAGCCGAACCCAGGCGCCGTGCGGCTTCGCCAGGTCGGCCAGTGCGGCGCACAGCTCGGTCATGCGGGTCTTCACCGGCCGGCCGTCGAAGAAGCCGGTGCGGTACTTCACATCCACACCATAGGCGCTGGTGTCCTGGCTGACCACCAGCAACTCCTTCACGCCGTTCTCGAACAAGGCGCGCGCTTCAGACAGCACATCGCCCACCGGGCGCGAGACCAGGTCACCGCGCATGCTGGGGATGATGCAGAAGGTGCAACGATGGTTGCAACCCTC
>Ga0105048_10016661_pt1 | contig 11350 bp, 6 predicted proteins | sample MAT05_FD_78382 | JGI IMG/M metagenome (GOLD analysis project Ga0105048, IMG submission 78382) | Freshwater microbial communities from Lake Fryxell liftoff mats and glacier meltwater in Antarctica - MAT-05 | ecosystem: Environmental > Aquatic > Freshwater > Ice > Liftoff microbial mat | place...
AAGAACGGCCGGTCGCGGCCGGCGATGCGGGTGATGTGGTCGCCCGTCCGCATCCCGGCCCGCCACGCCGCGCTGCCGGTCTCGACGTAGGCGACGGTCGCCGGCTTCTCCCGCACCCCGTGCAGGTACGCCGCGACGAAGCAGGCCATGCCGAGAATGAGGTTCATGACCACCCCGGCCGAGATGATGAGCATGCGCTGGCCGACGCGCTTGTTCTTGAAACTCCGCGGGTCGGTGTCGTCGTCGTCCGGGTCGCCGTCGGGCGTGCTCTCGCCCGTCCCCTCGCCGACCATGCTGACGTACCCGCCGAGGGGGATGATGCCGACCATGTAGGTCGTCTCGCCCCACTTGTACGAGCAGAACGGGACGGCCGGGCCGAACCCGATGCTGAACGTCTTGACGTGGACGTCGCACCACTTCGCGGCGAGGAAGTGGCCGAGTTCGTGGATGAAGATGATGAACCCGAGGCCGAGGGCGACCTTGACCGTGTCCACCGGGTCGAGCTTCCAGACGACGAGGCCGACGACGGCGGCGGTGACGACGAGGGAGACGGCGTTCTGCCGCAGCCACGTCGTCACGGCCGACACCTCGGCCTGGTGGTCCGGCTGGCCGGTGTTCGGGTCGGTCGGGCCGGGGGTGGCGATGTCGCTCATGGGGTCGGGGCCGGGGTTAGCGTTCGGGTCCAGCGGGCGGCTTCCGTGCGCGCCCAGGCGTCGAGGGAGAGGAGCCGGGCGAGCGACGGGGCCGGGTCGAAGTCGTGGGCGTCGAGCACGGCCCGGCAGCACCGCGCGATGTCGAGGAACCCGAGGCCGCCGGCGAGGAACCGCCCGACCGCGGCCTCGTTCGCGGCGTTGAGCACGGCCCCGCAGGTGCCCCCGCGCGTAGCCACCTCGTACCCCAGGTCGAGCGCCCGGAACGTCTCCCGGTCCGGCTGCTCGAACCGCAGGGCGGTCAGCGCCTGCCAGTCGAGCCGCTTGGCCGGGCCGGGCACGCGCTCGGGGTAGGTCAGGGCGTACTGGATCGGCAGGCGCATGTCGGGCGGCGAGAGCTGCGCCAGCACCGACCCGTCGGCGAATTCGACGAACGAATGCACGACCGACTCCGGGTGGACGATCACGCCGATGCGGTCGGCCGGCAGGCCGAACAGCCAGCGGGCCTCGACCACCTCCAGCGCCTTGTTCATCAGCGTGGCCGAGTCGATGCTGATCTTCGGCCCCATCCGCCAGGTCGGGTGCTTGAGCGCCTGCTCCGGGGTGGCGGCCTCCAGCTCGCGGGCGGTCTTGCCGCGGAACGGCCCGCCGCTGCCCGTCAGCACGACCCGCGCCACGTCCGCCGCCGCGTACCCGGTCATCGCCTGGAAGACGGCCGAGTGCTCGCTATCGACCGGCAGGATGGTCGCCCCGCGGCGGGCGGCCAACTCGGTGACGAGGGGGCCGGCGACGACGAGCGTTTCCTTGTTCGCCAGAGCGACCGTCTTGCCCGCTTCCAGCGCCGCCCAGGTGCCGTGCAGCCCGGCCGCCCCGACGACCGCGGAGACGACCACATCGACATCCGGGTCGGCCGCGAGCTTGGCGACGCCCGCCTCGCCACAGAGCAATTCGGTTTCGCGGGGGAAGTATTTGCGGTCGGCGGCTTTGTACGCGGCCGGGTCGCAGAGGACGGCGTAGCGCGGCCGGAACGCCCGGCACTGGTCGGCGAGCGGCTCCCATTTCGTGTGGGCGGCGAGGCCGACGAGTTCGAGGCGGTCGGGGAGGTGGCGGATCACGTCGAGGGTGCTGGTCCCGATCGACCCGGTGGACCCGAGGACGGCGACGCGCCGCGGTCGTCGGGGGGTCGGGGCGGGTGGGGTCACGCGGCACCGGTGCGGGGGCGGGGCGGGTCCGGCGGTCGGACGCGGCACCGGGAATTGTATGACCCGCAAACGCACAAAGCCCACGGATCGCGTCCGTGGGCTTCGGTGGGTCGATTCGTCCCCGGCGCGAACGGCTCACTTCATCAGCATGGTCGCCCCGAAGTAGACCGCCACCATGATGAGGACGGCGACGGCGACCAGGCCGACGGCCCCGAAGCTGCCGCCCCCGCCGCCCGACCGCCGGTCGTCGTCGTCGCGCGCCCACCCGCCGCGGGGCTGGCGGGCCGGCTCGGCCGCCGCCTCGACCGGCGTATCCACGCCCGGCAGGGTACCCGAGTCCGACTCGTCGGCCATCCCGGGGAGCTGGAACGACGCCCGGCTCGGCAGGCTCGGCCCCCGGGCCACGGCCGCGTGCGGGGCCGGATTGCGGCCCGACGGCTGTTGCGGTTGCGGCTGCGGGTTCCGACCCGACGCCTGCTGCGGCTGCGGGTTGCGGCCGGACGGCTGTTGCGGCTGCTGGGCGGCCGGCTGCCGCGTGCCGTTGTGCGACGCCGGCGGCGGGTTGATCTTCACCCCGGGGTGCGACGCAACCGGGGCCGGCGTCCGGGCCGGCGGGCCGGTCTGCGACGACCGCGCCCCGTAGTTCGACCCGGCCGGCTGGTGCGGCAGGCCGGGCTGCTTCGGATTCGACCCGGGAGCGCCACGCCGCAGGGTGGACGCCGGCACCCGGCCCGACCCGGGCTGCTGCGGCACCCCGCCGTGGATGTGGCTCATGTCGCCCAGGAACGGCTCCAGGGCCTCGACCAGTTCGTCGCAGCCGGTGAAGCGGTCGTCCGGATTCTTGGCCATGAGCCGGGTGACGACCGCGGCCAGGCGGTCGGGCACGTCTTCGGCCAGCTCGGCGATCGGCAGCGGGTCTTTCGTCTGGTGGGCCATCATCTTCTCGACGGCCGACCCCTCGGGGAACGGCACCCGCCCGGTCAGGCAGAAGTACAGGACGCACCCGAGGCTGTACTGGTCGCCGGCCGGGGTCCGGTTGGTCGGCTCCATGATCGACTCGGGGGCGGCGCAGTCGAGGCCGCTCGTGAGCGTGTTGGCCGTGGACATGGTGTCCACCAGCGACTCGCCCTCGTTCTCGACGAGCAGCGACCCGATCCCGAAGTCGAGGATGCGGGCCTGGTTGTCGGACCCGACGAGGACGTTCGACGGCTTCACGAGGCCGTGGAACAGGTTGTTCTGGTGGGCGACGGCCAGCCCCTGGGCGATCTGCACGGCGTACAGGGCGGCGAGCTGCGGGGCGAGCTTGCCGGTCTGCTGGACGAGCGATTCGAGGGTGATCCCCTCGGCGAGCGGCCACACGAGGTAGTGCAGCCCGCCGGACGTGCCCACGTCCATGAACGGGACGACCGCCGGGTGGGTGAACTGGGCGAACGACCGCACCTGTCGGCGGGCGAGGCGGACGTTCCACATGCTCCGCCGCGGCAGCACCTTGACGGCGTACAGGCTCGAATCGTTCTTCGAGCTGGCCTTGTACACCTGGCCCATGCTCCCCTGGCCGATCGCATCGACGAGTACGTACGGCCCGAGGACGAGGCCCTGCGACTTGCCGTTGATGATGCGCTCGGCCTGGAAGGCGCTGAGCGTGCCCTGATCGACGAGGTAGTCGGACAGGGCGGGGGCTTCGGCCCGCGGGTTCCGCTTGAGGAACTCGCTGACGATGGCGTCGAGCTGCCCGCGGTCGATCAACCCGCTCCGGCGCAGATCCCAGACGAACCATTCGCACGCGCCGAGGTCACTGGTCACCATGAGCGTATCCTTGGTGGTGTACGGGTCTTACGCGGCCCAGGCCGGCAAGCGGTCGCCCCGTCGCTCCGGGGGAGGCGGCCGGGCGGGAACGGGGGTGGTTCGCGCCGCGGGTCGTAGGCACACCGAAAATTAGGACGAGTTTTACGCCTGTCAAACTCCTACGCCCCCGTTTTCAGCCCCAACCCGACCCACTATCCTGCCTAGAACGAATGGTGCGACAGCTGGAGAGTGGTGGGGTGGTGGGGTGGTGAGGTAGTGGAGTGGTGGGGTAGTGGGGTGGTGGAAAAGCAGCCCGGGACGGCCATCCGGAGGCTGAATGCCATCATCCGCTCACCCCATTTCCCCGGCACCACCCCACTACCCCACCACCTCACTACCCCACCACCTCACCACCCCACCACGGAACTTCGACCATGCCTCTCGACCCCTACGTTTCGTGCCCGTGCGGCAGCGGCAAGAAGTTCAAGTGGTGCTGCGCCCCGTTCTTCCCGCAGGTCGAGAAGGCGTTCGAGCAGGACCGCCTCGGCCAGCACGAGACCGCCCTGGGCACCATCCAGGAGCTGACCAAGTCCCACGCCGACCAGCCGGCCGTGTGGGGGTACTACGCCCAGTTCCTTTACAACCTCGGCGGGATGCAGCAGGCCCAGGGCGACCAGGCGAAGTACATCGAGCAGGCCGAGGCGGCGCTGTCGCGGGCGCTGGCGCTCAACCCGAACTTCGGCATGGCCCACTTCCTCCGCGGCATGTTCCGCCAGAACGAGGGGGAGATGATCGGGGCGCTGATGCTCTTCCGCAAGGCGGCCGACGCCTACGACCCCGAGGCCGCCGACCAGCTCGCCCACGTCTACGAACTCATCTTCCGCACCGAACTGATGCTCAACCGCCCGGTCGCGGCCCGCGCGGCGCTGGAGCGGGCGGTGTCGTTCCAGCCGGGCGACCAGGAGGCGAGGGAGCAGTTCGAGGGGCTCTTCGGGGCGGCGTCGCGGCTGCCGGCCTGCGCCCGCAAGGCGTACAACTTCCGGCCGACCGCCAAGCCGGTGCCCGCGGCCGCCGCGACCGGCAAGTTCTCCGACGCCCGGGCCGCCTTCGAGACCCTGACGAAGCTCACCCCGGGCGACCCGGCGGCGTGGTTCAACCTGGGCGTCGTCCTCGCCTGGGTCGGCGACCAGCCGAAGGCCGTCGAGGCGCTCCAGCAGTCGGTCGCGCTCGAAACCGACGACCGCCGGGCGGAGGAGGCCGCGGCCCTGTCCGAAGTCCTGCGGTGCGGGGCGGGGATGGAGAACGACGCCGACTACCTCGAACACGGCTTCTTCCTGCCGATCCGCGACCCGCAGCCGATCATGGCGTGGCTGCAAGAGATGGACCGCACCCGCCGCCTCCTCGGGGTGCAGACGAACGAGGAGCAGGGGTCGGTGTCGGCGATGGTGGTGGAGGAACTGCCGTCGCTGCTGGCCGTCGGCGGGACGACGCTGTCGAAGGTGGTGGCCAAGCTGACCGTCGCCCAGGGAGTGATCCGCGTCTGGCACCCGACCCGCGAGGCGGCGGCGAAGCTGGCCGACGAGGTCCGCACCCGGGTGACGCTGGCCGTCGAAGCCCCGGTCGAGACGACGACCCCGATCAACTTCGCGGACGTGGCGATCGAAGCCCTCGCCTACCCGTCGCAGACGACCGACCTGGCCCAGGCCGAGGAGAAGCTCCGCGCCCACGCCCGCCACTTCTTCGAGGACGTGTGGGCGCTGCGGCCGCTCAAGTCGCTCGGCGGCAACACCCCGCTCGACGCCGTCGGCAGCTCGCTGATGCGCAAGCGGGTGTTCGGGGCGGTCGCGTTCGTCGCCGACTGCTTCACTGGGACGGTCCCGCAGAAGCGGATCGGCACCCAGGTCGTGCCGATGGACGTGTACGACTTCGCCGCCCTGCGGCACAAGCTCGGGCTGGAGTACGTCAGCGCCGCCCCGCCGCACGTCGATGTACCGGCCGACGCCCCCCCGCCCCCGCCCGCCCCGGTGGTGGCCCCGGCGAAGCGCGAGATCGCCGCCCTGAACGCCGCCGAACTCGCCGGGCTGGACGTGGCCGCCCTGTCGCCCGACGAGGCCGAGCAGGCGATGCGGGCGGCCTTGAAGCTCGACGCCCGGGAGCTCGCCGTCGCCTTCGCCCGGGCCGGGGTGATGAAGCCGTTCGACGCCGCCAAGCCGGACCGCTATCCGCTGTACGCGACCGCGATCACCGGGGCGGTGGCCGAGGGGGACGCGGGCAAGGCGGTCGAACTGGCCGAGGCCGGGGAGCGGTACGACGCCGACCACAACGGCGGCGGCCGGGCCGTCGAGTTCGGGTTGAAGAAGGCCCAGCTGTTCGTGAAGCTGAAGGACACCGCCCGGGCCGCGGCCGCGTTCGACGCCCTGATCGCCGGCCACCCGGACGAGGGCAAGTTCTACTCGACGGCGGCCGAGGAAATGCTGCGGATGAAGGACGGCCCGCGGGCGAAGGCGTTCGCCGAGCGCGGCCTGGCGAAGGCCCGCGAGGCCGGCAACCGCGACCTCGAAGGCCACTGCCTGGAGCTGCAGGCGGCGGCCCAGAGGGCGGGGTGAGTTCAGTTCGCCCGACGGGTGCACGACCACCTGTCGTCTCGTTTTAGGTTGTGGCGAGCCGCGACCGCAAGGGAGCGGTTAACGTTTCCCGCTCCCTTGCGGTCGCGGCTCGCCAGACCCGCTGCACCGTCCCCGCAACGAGACGACACGGACCGCCCACTTTCCGCCACCCGCCCCCGCGGAGGTCGCGTTGCTCCCCGCCCTGTACGCCGCCACCCTGTTCGCCGGGGCGACCCTGCTGTTCCTCGTCCAACCCCTCGTCGGGAAGCTCCTGCTCCCCCTCGTCGGCGGCACCCCGGGCGTGTGGAACGCCTGCATGGTCTTCTTCCAGGCCGCCCTGCTCGCCGGCTACCTGTACGCCCACCGCTCCGTCACCCGCCTCGGCGTCCGCCGCCAGGCCGTCCTGCACCTCGCCCTGCTCGTCGGCGTGGTGGCCGCGTTCCAGGCGGCCGTCGCCGCCACCGGGTCGCCGGTCCCGGTCGCGGCGTCGCTCGTCCCAGCCGACCAGGACTACCCGATCGTCGGCGTCGTCGGCCTGCTCGCGGTCGCCGTCGGGGTGCCGTTCTTCGTCCTGTCCACGACCTCGCCGCTGTTGCAGCGGTGGTTCGCCGCGACCGGCCACCCGGCCGCCCGCGACCCGTACTTCCTGTACGCCGCGAGCAACGCCGGCAGCCTCCTCGGGCTGCTCGCCTACCCGCTGTTGATCGAACCCCGGCTGCCGCTCGCGGACCAACAGTGGGTGTGGGCCGGCGGCGTGGTCGGCTATCTGGTGTTGGTGCTGGCGTGCGCCTTCACGGTAATGCGGAACGCGGAATGCGGAATGCGGAATGAAAACCACTCGACGGTCGGGGCGGGTGCCGGGCCGGAAATCCGCACTCCGCACTCCGCACTCCGCATTCTCAGATGGGTGGGGTTAGCGGCACTGCCGTCGAGCCTGCTGCTCGGGGCGACGACGCACGTCTCGACCGACCTCGCCCCGGTCCCGCTCCTGTGGGTCGTCCCGCTCGCCCTGTACCTGCTCAGCTTCGTCCTCGTCTTCGCCCGCTGGCCCGACGGCGTCCACCGGGCCGTCGGGCGGGTGACGCCGATGCTGCTCCTGTTCGTCGTCTTGTCGCTCGTCACCGACGCCGCCGAACCCCTCGGGCTGATCGCCGGGCTGCACCTGGCCGCCTTCTTCGGCGTCTGCCTCGTCTGCCACGGGGAACTCGCCCGCGACCGCCCGCCGCCCGAGCGCCTCACCGCCTTCTACTTCTGGATGTCGCTCGGCGGGGTGGTCGGGGGGCTGTTCAACGCCCTCGTCGCCCCGGTCGTGTTCCACCGCCTCGGCATGGTCGAATACCCTCTCGCCCTCACCCTCGCGGCCCTGGTCCGGCCGCGCGACGCCGGGGCGACCGGGCCGGCCCTGCGGGCCGCGGACGCGGCGTTCGTCGTCGGGCTGCTCGCGCTGGCGGTCGGGCTGGTGCTGCTCGTCCCGCGGGCGCTCGCCCTGCCGACCGAGGGCGACCCGGCCGACGCACTGGTCGCCCGGGTGGTCCGCAGCGGGCTGATGTTCGGGCTGCCGGCGGCCGTGGCGTTCGCCCTCGTCCGCCGCCCGGCCCGGTACGCGCTGGCGCTCGCGGCCCTGTTCGTCGCCGGGGCGCTCGACCCGGGGCAGCTCGGCGAGACGCTGCACATGGAGCGGAACTTCTTCGGCGTGGTGCGGGTGACGAAGTCGCCGGACGGCCGGTTCGTCCGCCTCGTCCACGGCACCACCCTGCACGGCCAGCAGCGGGCGGACGAGACCGGCCCGCCCCGGCCGATGACCTACTACCACGAGCGGGGGCCGGTCGGGAACCTGTTCCGGGCGCTGCCGGCCGACCGGGTGAAGCGGGTGGCCGTGGTCGGGCTGGGGACCGGGGCGGTGGCCGCTTACGCGAGGCCGGGGCAGGAGTGGGTCTTCTACGAGATCGACCCGGCCGTCGTCCGCATCGCCCGCGACCCGCGCTACTTCACCTTCCTGTCGAGTTGCCGGGCGGAGGCGTGCGACGTGGTCCTCGGCGACGCCCGGCGGCAGCTCGCCCGCGCCCCGGACGGGGCGTTCGATGTCATCATCCTCGACGCGTTCAGCTCCGATTCGATCCCGGTCCACCTGCTGACCCGCGAGGCGGTGCGGCTCTACGTGCAGAAGCTGGCCCCGGGCGGGGTGCTGGCGATGCACGTCTCGAACGTCCACCTCGACCTGCCGCCGCTCGTCGCCCGCCTCGCCGCCGACCACGCCCCGCCGCTCGTCGCCCGGTACGCCCACGACTCGCCGAGCGACGGCGAGAAGGCGGACGGCAAGACGGCGTCGCAGTGGATGGTGCTGGCGCGAACGGCGGCCGACCTGGGGCCGATGGCCGGCGGCGGGTACTGGCAGGCGGTCCGCCACCCCGGGACGGGGCCGGTCTGGCGCGACGACTTCGCCAACCTGCTCTCGGCGTGGAAGGGGAAGGACGCGGACGGGGAGGAGTGATCCCATTCTTGTGGCACGGGTCTCTGACCCGTGTGGCCTGCACGGGTCAGAGACCCGTGCCACAAATCAATTACGGCGGAAGGCGGGCACACGGAGTGCCGGCCACCGCACCTCAGCGCCGCGCAGTTTCGCCAGCGGGCGCACTCGGCTGTGCAGGGCGGATTCGAGCAGCCCGAACAGCAGCCCCGCCGCCACCGCCGCCCCGCCCGCCAGCAGCAACACCGCTTCCGGCGGCATCGCCCACTGGCGCAACACCGAACGGTACAGGACCGCCAACATCACCGGGACGTGGACGAGGTACAGGCCGTAGGTGGCGTCGCCGAGGCGGGCGAGCCGGTTCGTCGCCGCCACCTGCCGCCCCTGCACCGCGAACCACACGGCGACGGCCCCCGCCACGCCCCACGCGCACCAGTGCAGTTCGCGGTCGCCGGCCGCCCGCGGGACGACGACCGCGATGAACCCGACCAGCGCCGCCAGCACCACCCACCGCCACCGCCCGCCGGCGTCGCGCAGGTAGTAGGCCAGCACCCCGAGCAGGAACGGCACGCTGTACGCCGACAGCAGGATCGTTCGCGGGTGCGGGAACGGTTCACTCGCGTAGCCGGGCTGGAAGTACACCTTCGCCGCCAGCACCGCGAGCCACGCCGCCACCCCGAGGGGCAGCCCGCGGCGCACCCCGAGCAGGCTCAGGGCGGTCAGCGCCACCGACAGCATCACCTCGTAAATCAGCGACCACTCGACCCCGCCGAGGACGTAGTACCCCTTCGCCGGGCCACCGGGGACGAGGGCGAACGCCGTCGTGCTGAACCGCGCCGCCCCCCGCTGGTCCACCGGCCAGACGCCGTGCCACACGACCGCGAGGCCGAACGCCATCGCCAGCCAGTATCCGGGGTAGAGGCGTAGGAAGCGGGCGAATAGGAAGCGGCCGCGTGGGGCGGTTTGCAGGGCGTGCGTGAGGACGAACCCGGACAGGGCGAAGAACAGCGGCACCGGGAACTGCACCCACCACCCGCCGCGGACCCACGGCAGCACCCCGCCGGCGGCCGGGAACAGCCCGCCGCCGTGGACGCCGAGGTGAAACCCGACCACCCCGAGCGCGGCGGCGAGGCGCAGGAGCTGGAGGTTGGTGAAGCGCATGGGGCGGACTATGCCGCCGCCCGGTTCGGCCCGCAACCCCACCCCGACTTCACCCAACCTTCACCCGCCGGCCGTTGTCGGGCCGCCCGGCGTCCGTAAACCTGCCGACAGCCCTGGGCCTCACCGCCACCGCCGGAGTCTCCCCATGCCTTCCCGCCGCGCTCTATTCCCCGCCGTGGTGACGGCCGTCGGCCTGGCCTTCGCCCCGCTCCTGACCCTCGGGTGTGGGAAGACCGTCCCGACCGATGCCGGCGCGAAATCCGACGCCACGCCTGCCCCGCTCGACCCGGGACAGACGAAGCAACGGGACGACCTGGACGCAACACTTAAGGCGCTCGCCGAGACGAAAATGAACGGCCAGGGGGCCACGTTCGTCGAGCCGATTATGAAGTTCTGGACGAACGAGTTCATCGAGAAGACCGGCGGGAAGGTGAAGATCAACTACCAGGGGACCGGGTCCGGGGCCGGCGTCACCCAGATGACCAAGAAGCTCGCCGACTTCGGCTGCTCCGACGCCCCCATGAACCAGAAGCAGCTCGACGAGGCGAAGTCCAACGGCGGGGCCGTGGTCCACGTCCCGCTCGTCATCGGGGCCGTCGTCCCGATGTACAACCTGCCGGGGGTGGACGCCCCCGTGAAGTTCACCGGCCCGCTGCTGGTCGAAATCTTCACCGGCAAGGTCGCCAAGTGGAACGACCCGAAGCTCGCCGCCCTCAACCCCGGCGTCGCCCTGCCGGACCTCGCCATCCAGCCGGTCTACCGGGCCGACACGAGCGGCACGTCGTTCATCTTCTCCGACTACCTCTCGAAGGTGGACGCCGGATTCAAGAAGGAAGTCGGCGCGAGTACGGCCCCGAAGTGGCCGGAGACGGTCGGCATCCGCCAGCCGAAGAGCGACGGGGTGGCCGGGCACATCGACCGCACGCCCGGGGCGATCGGGTACATCGAGCTGACCTACGCCCTGGACAAGAAGGCGAAGTACGGGTCGGTCCGCAACAAGGCCGGGAAGGACGTGCTGGCCGACTTCGCCGGCATCACCGCCGCGGCCGAGGCCAGCCTGGGCGAGAAGCAGACGGCCGAGCCGTACTCGCTCCACGAGCTGACGTACAACCTGACCGACGCCGGCGGGGACGGGTCGTACCCGATCGCCGGGATGAGCTTCGCCGTGGTGTACCAGAAGCTGGAGGGGGCGAAGGGCAAGGCGGTGGTCGCGTTCCTCCGCTGGGCGACCTCGCCCGAGGGCCAGGAGATGGCGAAGAAGCGGAACTACGCCCCCCTACCGCCCGCCCTCGGCGCGAAGATCGCGGCCAGGCTCGACACGGTCTCCGTAGAGTAAGGCGTGCTGCGGAGGCGGCCCACGGTCTCACCCTCTCCCCTTGAGGGAGAGGGTCGCGGCGCAGCCCGCGGGGTGAGGGGAAAAGCACCCACGAACCCCGGCGAGCACGTCGGTACGGGGCGGGCTTTTCCCCTCACCCCCAA
>Ga0105048_10016663_pt1 | contig 11350 bp, 4 predicted proteins | sample MAT05_FD_78382 | JGI IMG/M metagenome (GOLD analysis project Ga0105048, IMG submission 78382) | Freshwater microbial communities from Lake Fryxell liftoff mats and glacier meltwater in Antarctica - MAT-05 | ecosystem: Environmental > Aquatic > Freshwater > Ice > Liftoff microbial mat | place...
AGCGGGCTGCACTATTCCCCTCGCGACGCTCCGAGATTGGAGCGGGACATGAAGAAAACAGAGGGTCGCAAGACCCAGTTCCGAGGCATCAAAGCCCTCGGAGACGGCAAGTACCGGCTGAGGATCTACGTGAACGATCCGAAGCAAGGACGGGAGATCGAGATCGTGCGGACCGTGACCGCGGAGAGCGTTCAGGACGCCTATCAGGCGAAGCAGACGCTCCTGGTGGAGCTGCGGCAGAAGGTCGAGGAGGTCGCTCCGATCGCCTCGCCCGTTTCCATGCGCTTTGGCGACGTGGTTGATCGCTGGTGGGCCGAGATCAGCGCGCGCAAGCTTGAGGAGGATCCGGCGCAGGCCTACCTGTGCCCTTCGACGGCGGCTCGCTACGAGACCACCGTGAAGCAGTTCCTGAAGCCCACGTTCGGGAGCTGGGACGCCACGCAGATGACTGCAGAGGACGTGAGGCGCTGGCGGAACGCGTTGCGGGAGGCCGGCTACGCCGCGTCGACCACGAACGCGCACCACCGCGTGCTCAAATCGGTGCTGAGGTCGATCAAGAACAACGCGGCGAGCGAGGTGAAGGAGCTGAACGAGAAGGTCGGCGCGCTCATCACGCGAACGGAACCGAACCGCCTCGACGAGGCGGAGCTCGCGCGGTTCCTCGAGGTGGCGCGCACGCGCTGGAATCAGCACTACGCGCTCATCCTCGTGTTGTTCACGACGACGCTGCGCGTGTCGACGGCGCTCGCGCTGCGTTGGGAGGACCTCGACCTCGAGACCAACGAGATCGTGGTGAGGCGGCGGAGGTCGGGCTACGGCAAGAAAGCGAAGGTGGTGCCGGGCGTGAAGCGGGATCGGTTCGGCGAGGATCTCCCGCCGCTCCACCCCGCGGTCTACGCAGAGCTGCTGAAGCTCAAGGCGAAGTACAACGAGAAGCAGCTGGCCTCGGGGCTGCTGTTCCCGACACCGGAGGGTGAGCACCATTACCGGACGATCCTCGCGAAGCCGTTCGAGGACATCCTCGAGCACGCGAAGATCACGAAGCGGTTCACGCCGCACGGCTGCAGGAGGACGGGGGCGAAGCGCTACGGCATGACGTCGGGGGCCGCCATGGCGATGGAGATCGCCGGCCACCTCACGACCGAGATGCACAAGCACTACGCGGGCGGAGCGGACGCCAACGCGAAGCAGGCAGCAGCCCGCGCAGCGTTCCCGAAGCTTCAGGTGATCGAGGGAGGAGCGAGCGAACCAGCGGCTGAAGTTGAAACCGGGACCCAGAACCGGGACCCCGGTGCAGCGGCTGGAGCTAACTAGGCATGGGCACAGCTGGACTCGAACCAGCGACTTCCACCGTGTGAAGATGGCACTCTAACCAACTGAGTTATGCGCCCGAGGCCTGTTGTCTGCCATGCGGAGGTGCGGGCAGCAAGCGGAATCTCGGCGCCGTTGTGAGACACGGCGACGTCATTTTTGAGCTTGCTCACTCCGTCGCATCGGCTAGGGTAGATGCTTCCGTGTTTGCGCCGTGCTTCGGAGGTCCGAGGCAGTTCGACGTGAATCTGATCTGATGGAGATGGGCCTGGAAGGCCCCTGGGCTTGTGCAATGGGAACGAGACTCTACGTAGGCAACCTGCAATACAACACCACCGAGGACACGCTGCGTGAAGCGTTCGGTACCGACGGGCGGACCGTGACGAACGTGTTCATCGTCATGGATCGCGAGACCGGCCGCCCCCGCGGCTTCGCCTTCGTCGAGATGTCGACCGAGGAGGAAGCAAAGGCCGCGATGGCCGCGCTCAATAATCAGATGGTCGACGGGCGTCCTCTGCGCATCAACGAAGCGCAGGAGCGAACCGGCGGTGCACCGCGGCGCAGCTTCGGCGCCGGCCCGGGCGATCGTCCGGCACCGCGCGTCGAGCGTTTCGGTGGTCCCGGCGGCGATCGTGGCCCGCCCAGCGGCGGCAGCGCGCCTCCCGCAGGCGGTCGCTTCAACGATCGCGGCCCTCCTGGCGCTGGCGGCGGCGGCGGCGGCTACAACGACCGCGGTCCCCCGCGCTTCAACGATCGCGGCAGCGCGCCTCCTCCCGGTGGCGGCGGTCGGTTCAACGATCGCGGCGGTGCTGGCGGCGGCGGCGGCTATCGCAACAGCGCGCCCCCGGTGCCCGAGGCGCTCCCGGCCGAGCCTGATCGCAGCGTGAAGCGTGAGCGCGATCGCGAGCGCGACAAAGAGAAGCACGAGCGCGATGGCGGCGGTGGCCGCGGCAAGTGGAAGTAGCTTCTACGGCTGCTTGTTCGACCAGCTCATCTGCTGGCGCGTCTCGCTGATGATGTGCTCGCGGCAGTAGGCCGTGCCTTCGATCGGGTGCCGCAGGCAGCGCACGCCGTCGTGCTCGCCCTTGCAGCGGAACGACTCGCCCAGCGGATCCTCATCGTACGCGCCGCGCGGACGCTCTTCCTCGTCGGCGTCGCGCGGATCGTCGCCGCTCCCGTTGCCCTGGCCTTGCTCGTCCTTCTTGCGCTCCTCGCGCTGGCGCTCCTTCTCGCGCTCCTGCGCCTGATCGCGGGTCGCCTCTTCGCGCTGGGCTTCGCGCGGGCCCTGCACCTTCTGCTCCTCGGCGCGCTCGTCCTTGCGCACGTCGGCCTTCTGCGCCTCGGCCTTGTCCTTCGCCTCGGCCTCCTTGGTGGCGCGCGGCTCCTCGACCTCTTTCACGCTGCGGCCGAGCATCTTCTCGACGTCCGGCTCCTTCAGGAAGCGCGCGACGGTGTCCTTCTCGTGCACGTTCTTGGTGTTCCCGGTGCGATCGGCGCCGTTGTATCCGGCGCCGTGCAGCACCAGAGCCGCGGCGGCCTCGCCGATCGGCGCGCCCTTCAACGGACCCGCCGGTCCCGCGGGGACCGCTGCGCCCGGAAGAGCCGGTGTCGCGGCGCCCGCCTTCTCCGGCTTGGGGAGCACCTTCCCGAGCATCTGGGCGATGCCGCCCGGCAGATGAATCGCCATGCTCCCCGAGGATAAAGACTCGCGACGCGTCAGTGCAAGCGGCACATCGAAGCAACTTTTTCCGTGATCTCCAGAGTTTCCTCGGACCCCCGGAAGCGCTAGGTCCCACGGATGGATCGCGTCCTCGTCCTGGATTTCGGGTCTCAGTACACCCAGCTCATCGCGCGGCGGGTGCGCGAGCAGCGCGTGTACTCGGAGATCTGGCCGTGCACCCGCCCGCTCGCCGACATCGCCGCGTTCAAACCGCAGGCAATCATCCTCTCCGGCGGCCCCTCCAGCGTGCACGAGGCCGGCGCACCCTCCATCGATCCCGGCATTTACAAGCTTGGAATCCCGATCCTCGGCATCTGCTACGGCCTCCAGCTCACCGCCCACGTGCTCGGCGGGCGGGTGATCCCGGCGCAGCACCGCGAGTACGGCCGCGCCGAGGTCATCCCGATGGGCGCCTCCGAGCTCCTCGAGGGCGTCGAGGAGGCCACCAGCGGCAAGCTCCTCGTCTGGATGAGCCACGGTGACCAGGTCGAGTCGCTCCCCGCCGGCTTCGCGGTCCTCGGCCGCTCCGAGACCTGCCCGTTCGCGATCGTCGCCGACGTGCCGCGCCGAATCTACGGCCTCCAGTTCCACCCCGAGGTCATGCACACCGTCAGCGGGCGGGAGATCCTCGCGAACTTCCTCTTCCGCGTCGCGATGGTCCACCCGTCGTGGACCATGGGCAGCTTCATCGAGCGCGAGATCGCGCGGCTCGGCGTCGAGCTCGGCCACGACACCGTGATCTGCGGCCTCTCCGGCGGCGTCGACTCCTCGGTCGTCACCGCGCTCCTCCACCGCGCGATCGGCACCAAGCTGATCCCGGTGTTCGTGAACAACGGCCTCCTGCGCGCCGGCGAGGCCGAGCAGGTGCAGGCGGTGTTCCGCGATCGGCTCGGCGTGAAGCTGCGCTACGTGGACGCGAGCGAGCAGTTCCTCTCCGCGCTCCACGGCATCAGCGACCCGGAGCAAAAGCGAAAGACGATCGGCAAGGTCTTCATCGACGTGTTCGAGGAGGCGGCGCGCGCGGCCGGGCCCAGCGCGAAGTGGCTCGCGCAGGGCACGCTCTATCCCGACGTCATCGAGTCGGTCTCGTTCAAGGGGCCGAGCGCGACGATCAAGAGCCACCACAACGTCGGCGGGCTCCCCGAGCGCATGCACCTCAAGCTGGTCGAGCCGCTCCGCGAGCTGTTCAAGGACGAGGTCCGCGTGCTCGGAAAGGAGCTCGGTCTGCCCGACGAGGTCGTGGGGCGGCACCCGTTCCCGGGGCCAGGCCTCTCGATCCGGGTGCTCGGTCCGGTGACGCCGGCGGCGCTGGATCTGTTGCGCGGGGCCGATCGGATCATGGAGCAGGAGATCCGCGCGGCGGGCCTCTACGACCAGATCTGGCAGGCCTTCGCGGTGCTCCTGCCGGTGAAGTCGGTCGGCGTCATGGGCGACTCGCGCACCTACGAGAGCACCTGCGCGATCCGCTGCGTCACCAGCGTCGATGGCATGACCGCCGACTTCGCGCGGCTCCCGTGGGACGTGCTGAGCCGCATCTCGACGCGGATCATCAACGAGGTCCGCGGCATCAACCGCGTCGTGTACGACATCTCCAGCAAACCGCCGGCCACGATCGAGTGGGAGTAGGCGAGTTTCTTGCGTTTTGCGCCTATCGCGGCTTAGTTCGTAGGCGTGTCGAACCCGGTGATCGCGGGGGAGGGTGATCGCCCCCCTCTGTCGCCCGGGCTCGGTCTCCACAACGGCCGCGTCTTCGTGCTCGTGCGCGATCATCCGATCGCGGCCGGGGTCATCGTCCGCGCGCTCGATCTCGCGGTCCCCGACGTCACTTTTCCCGTTGATCTGAAGGGCGGAGCCTCGCGCTTCCAGCAGCGGACGACGCAGCTCGAGAGCGCGGTCCTCGAGATCGATCTCGAGGCGGTCGGCCAGGCCCTCACCCGCGGGCTCGATGGACCGGTGCGCAGCGTCGCGATGACGGCCGAGGCCGGGACGATCGCCATCGAGGCCGAGCTCACTCAAGGCAAGAAGCGCGCGCACGAGCGCATGCGGGCGGTCGCGCTGGCGGGGCGCGGGCGATCGCTGTTGCTGCGGCCGGTCGAGGTGGTGCGCATCGGCGCGGCGGTGGTGCCGGCGTCCCAGGTCGCTGACGCGATCGCGCGGCTGGCGAGCGCGCTGCCCGGCGGAAAGGCGCTGGCGTTGCAGCCCGACGGCATGGGCGGTGTCTCGCTCGATCCGCTGGCCGCGGCGCTGTGGGCGGTGCTGCCGCCGTCGGGATGGAAGCTCCCTTCGCACGATGGGCTGCCGCTCTCGCGCGTGTACGGCGCGACGAACGGGCGCTGGATCATCGCGTACGGCGCATCTCCGCAGGATCTGACGCTCCCTCCCGAGCACCCCGATGGCGCGCGGATCGCGCTCGCGGCGCAGGCGCGCGAGGACACGCTGCGGCTCGCCGAGGCGGCGGGCGGTGACGTGCGGACGCGGTTCTTCGCGCTGCGGGCCGCGCTGGATCCGCAGCTCGGGCCGCCCGCGCTGCTCGAGCGGGCGCTGTGGCTGGGCGGATCGGAGCCTGATCTGCGGGCCGACCTGGCCGATCTGGTCGCCGACGAGCTGGCGGTGCGGCCGCGCTCTCCGGTCGCGTCGGCCGTGCGGGCGAGCGTGGCGCTGGCCGAGGGTGATGCGCGGGGCGCGCGCGAGGATCTCGATCGCGCCGCCGCTGGCTTCGCCGAAGCGGGGCGCCCGCGGCTCGCGGGACTGGCGCTGCGCGTCGCGGCCGAACACACCGAGGGCGCCGAGCGGACCGCTCGCCTCGAAGGTGCGCTGGCCGCGGTGGGCGACGATCCGGAGATCCTGCGCGCGCTCGCCGAGCAGATGGTGGCGACCAAGGATCCCTCGGCGCTGTCGATGGCCCGCCGGCTCGCGCGCGTGGCGGCGCGCCCCGAGATCCGCGCGTGGGCCCATGTGGCGGCGGGCGATGCGCTGCGCCTCGTCGACAAGGAGCCGATCGCCGCCAAGCGCGAGTACGAGCGCGCGCTGATCCTCGATCCCGATCATGGCGGCGCGCTCGAAGGCCTCGCGCAGGCGCTCGAGCAGCAGGGCGATCCGCGGCGCGCGGCGGCGATCCTCGAGCGGCTGTTCGAGCGCGCGCTGGCGTCCGGCGATCGCACGCGAGCCGGCGCGATCTCGGTCTCGCTCGGTGATCTGTGGCGCCCGCTCGATCTCGAGGCGGCGATGGCCCGCTGGCGCCGCGCGCTCGAGCTCGACCCGCGCCAGGCCGATGCGGCGCAGCGACTGGCGCGCGCGGCGGCCGATCTCCCCGAGTCGGCGCAGGCGTTCGAGGCCGCGGAGCGCGCGCTGGCCATCGGCGCGCTCGATCCGAAGACCGAGATCGAGCTCCGCATGCGCCTGGCCGGTCTCGCGCGCAAGACGCCCCGGCGCGAAGCCGAGGCGATCGCGCACCTCGAAGCGGTGCTGGCGCACGTGCCCGATCATGCGGCGGCGCTCGCTGCGCTGCGCTCGAGCCCGAAGAAGGATGCGCTCGGTCCGGCACTCGGCCGGGCGGCCGATCACCGCCTCGCGCACGGCGACGCGGCCGGCGCGGGAGAGCTGGTGCTCGAGCACGCCGGGGTCGCCAGCACACCCGATGCGCGGCAGGCCGTGGAGCGGCGGGCCCAGCAGATCCGCGCGGCCAACCCCGGACAGGCCGCGGCGATCGAGGCTTTGATTCGCGTAGAAGCGCGGCCCGAGGCGCGCGAGGCGTTGATCCGCCAGCACCTCGCCACCCCGCTCGTGCCGGAGCGCCGCGCCGAGGCGTTCCTCGCGCTCGCGGAGGCGCTCGCCGCGCAGAAGAACGGCTCGGAGGCAGTGGCGGCTGCGGAGGCCGCGCTCGCGGCGACGGCGCTCGCGGCCGCGCCCCTCTCGGGCGGGACGCCGGACGTGCCGCGCTGGATCGCGTTCGCCCGCGCGCTGGCCGAGGGCGGGTTCGCGCGGGAAGCGACGCGGGTGCTCGCGCACCTGGCCAAGCGCCTGCCGGTATCGCAGCGCGCGCCGCTGCTGCGCGCCGAGGCCGAGGCCCATGACGCGACCGGCGATGCGACGGCGGCGTACGACGCGTGGCTGCGGCTCGACGGCGAGCACGGCCTGGAGGTCGGCGATTATCCGCGCGCGGTGCAGTGGGCGAGCGCCGCCGGCCACCACGCCGATACGCGGTCCTGGCTGGATCGCTGGGGCGCCGCGATCGAGCACGATCCGAGCGCGCGCGGGGCCTGGTGGGCAGCGCGCGCCGATGCCGCGCGCGCCGCGGGTGACCTCGATGGCGAGATCGAGTCGCTCGAAGCGCTGCTCTCGCTGGGCGCGAAATCATCAGTCAATGAGCACGCCGATGCCATCGCCGCTCGGCTCGCGGCGCGGCTCTTCGATGCGGGACGCGGCCGACAGCTCGCGACGCTCGAGCGCAGGCGAGCCACGATGCCCGGCGTCACGCCGATCCAGGCGATCGGCCGGCACGTCGCCGCCGCCGACGCGTTCGTCCGCATCGGTGATGATGACGCCGCGGAGCTCGATCTGGATCGCGCCATCGCGCTGGGCCACGGCGCGCCGGCGGCCTCGGCCCGTTTGAACGAGGCGCTGGAGCTGCGGGAGACGATCGCCCGGCGGCGCGGAGATCCGGGGCGCATCGTGGCGGTCCTCGATCGCAAGGCCGAGCTCGCGATCAACGTCGAGGCCCGCGCGAAGATTCGCCTCGAGCAAGCCGACGTGCTCGCGACCGCAGGGCGCCATGGTGATCTCGTCGATCGCCTGGAGCGCGCCGGCGCCGAGCTGCCTCATGATCTCGGCATCGCCCGCCGCCTCGCCTTCGAGGCCAAGCGCCTGGGTCGCCTCCACGTCTGGGCGCAGACCGAGGCCCACGTCGCGGCGCTGGTCGAGGAGCGCGGCGATCGGGTCGCCGGGCGCGAGCAACACGCCATCGCCGCCGAGGCGCTGGCCGAGGTCGGGCGCCTCGACGAGGCGATGGTCCACGACAAGGCGGTGGTCGCGCGCGCCGACGACCTGCCGCTTTCACGCTTCGAACGAAGCCTGCGACGCCTCGAGCGCCACGCGCGCAACACCGGTGACAGCGCGCTCCTCGCCGACGTGCTCGAGCGCTGGGCACGGGTCGAGAGCCCCGCGGTGGCCGCCGAGCGCCTGTCCGAGAAGGCCGAGCTGGAGATCTCGCTCTACGGCCCGAGCGAGATCGCGCTCGCCAGCCTGCGCCGCGCGCGCGCGCTGGCCGACGACGCCTCGCCGCGTTCGCGCGATCTCGATGGGCGCCTCACCCAGGTGCTCGAGACGATGGGCCGCTGGGAAGAGCTCACCGCGCACGCCGTCGCGCGGGGCGCCCGATCGAGCGGCGCGCGGCGGGCCGGAGCGTATCTCGACGCCGCGCGACTGCTCGACGAGCGCCTCCGGCAGCCGGCCGCCGCGCTGGCCCGGGTGCGCGCTGCGATCGAGGCCGATCCGGAGAACGCGAGCGCGCGGGCCTTGCGCCGCAGGCTGTTGCGCGACACCGCCCACGGTGCCGAGCTGGCCGAGGCGCTGCTCGAGGACGCTTCGGCGACGGCGCACGGCGAGGAGCAGGCCAGCTTGCGCCTCGAAGCTGCGGAGATCCTCGCGCCGATCGCCGATGCCGACGAAGGCTCGGCGAACGTGCCCACGCACCCGGCGCTCCAGCGCGCGCTCGAGGTGTGCCGCGACGTGGCCCGCGGCGCCTCGCGACTGGCCGCGCCGCACCGCCGGGTCGCGACCTACGCGCGCCTGCTCGGTCGCTTCGACGAGGAGTTCCTCGCGCTCGGCCGGCTGGTGGAAGTGGCGGCCGATCCGGTCGATCGCGCGCTCGCCCTGTGGCGGCGGGTCGAGCTGGCGCGCGGTTCGCTCGAAGATCCGCTGGGCGCGCAGGCCGAGCTGCACGAGACGCTGCAGGCGGTGTTGGCGCTCGATCCCGAGCGTCGAAAGCGCCTCCAGGAGCAGCTCCTCCGCACGCCTTCGATCGCCCGGCCCGACGACGTCGACGATCCGATCGACGCGCTGCTCGCGCTGGGCACGGCGCTCACCGCGGAGACGCGCGACTTCGAGACCCATCTTCGCTACCTGAACCGGCAGATCGAGCGGGCGAGCGACCCGAAGGCGCGCGCGGATCTGTTCTTCCGCATCGGCGAGACCACCGAGTGGAAGCTGGGCGATGGTGACGCCGCCGAGCGCGCCTACGTGGCGGCGCTGAAGGAGCACCCCGCGCACGATCGCAGCCGGCGCGCTCTCCGCGGCCTGTATCTGGCGGTCGATCGTTTCGGCGATCTCGCGGAGAACCTGGGCATCGACGAGCTGCTCGCGATCTGGCTCGAGCTCCAGCTCACGTTTGCGGGCGAGCGGCAGATCGCCGCGGCCGAGGCGCTGTGGCCGAGGCTCGCGCGCGGAACGAGCGAGCGCGCGCGCATCCTGCTCACGCTGGCGGACCTCTATCGAACGGTGCGCGACGAGGCCGAGGGCGCGGTGATGCTGCTCGAGCTGGTGATCCGCGAAGGACCGCCCGAGGATGAGCCGGCCGCGCTCGAGCGCCTGCGGGTGCTCTTCCTCGAGGAGCAGCACCACGAGCTGTACGTCGAGATCCTGCGCCGCCAGGCCGAGCGCTCCCAGGACGACGCCACCCGCGCCCGCGCGCTGGCGGACCTCGGCGATGCGTACGAGTGGAAGCTGGGCGACGGCATCGCGGCCGAGCGTGAGTACCGCACCGCGCTCGCGATCGACTCCACCTGCGCGCCGGCCCGCGAGCGGCTCGCGCTCTTGCTCGGGTCGCAGGATCGGTTCCAGGAGCTGGCGCTCGATCTGGGCGTCGCCGCGCTCGAAAAGGAGGTCCGCGCGCTGGCGTCCAAGGGCTCGCGCGAGGGCGTGCGCCTGCTGAAGGCCGCCGAGATCTTGCTCGCGCACCTCGGAAGGGCCGAGCAGAACGAGCTCTCCGCCCAGCTGTTCGAGCGCGTGCCCGACTCCGATCTTCGCCGGCGCCTCTTGCTGCTCGTCGCGCCGCCGCCGCCGGCGCCGGCCCCACCTCCGCCCGCGCCCGCGGGGAGCATCCCGAGCCCCGCCGACGCGCCGCCGGACTGGAACGATCGCGAGAGCGCGCCGACCGGCACCGGGATGCCTGCGCTGAGCCCGATCGAGGAGGCGCGCGGTCGGGTGCGCCTGACCGTGGTGCCGTTCGGCGATCCGCTGGCCGATGTCGTGCGCCTCGTGCCGCGCACGTCCGATACCCCCGCGCCGCTGCCCGCGCTGCCGGGCGACGTGGTGCCGATGTCGCGCCTGCACGAGGACGCGTCTCCGCGGGGGCACGAGGACGCGCCTCCGCGGGGGCACGAGGACGCGCCGACGGTCCTCCCGACCTCTCTCCCGCCGATCTCGCCCTGGGGCGAAGGCGTGCGGGCGATGGAGACCGAGATCTCTTCGCGCACCGATCCGCGCGATGGATGGAGCCTCCTCGCCGATCGTGCGCGCGAGGGTGATTCGCGGGCGATGGGCCTCCTGCGCCGCCGCGCGGGGCGAACGCCGATCCACTCGCCGTCGCTGGTCGCGCTGGTCGGCGCGCTCCAGGGCAAGGTGCCCGAGGTGCTGGGCCCGGCCGCGCTGGTCCGCGCGCTCGCGCCCGAGGCAGTCGCCGACGTCCCGCCGCTGCCGGCGCTCTCGGCGCGGGTCCACGATCGCGCGGCGTGGAAACGCCTGGTGCTCGGCGTCCTCGATCAGCCGCTCGGCCTGCTGTTCGCGCACACCGCGATCCCGATGGCGATGGTCTTGCCGCGGAGCAACGCGAGCGATCGCCGGCCGCTGTTGCCCGCGTCGCTCCTCGGGCAGGCGATCGCGCAGATCGGCGACGCGCTCGATTTGCCGCTTGCCGGCGTGATCGATCCGGCCGCCATCGGCGTCACCATCGAGGCGGGTGATACGCCGCTGATCGTGCTCGGCACCGCGGTCCCCGACGATGCCCGCGGGATCTACGCCGTCGCGCGCGCCGCGATGACCATCCGGCTCGGCGGCCTGGTCGAGCCCCACCTCGAGAGCCCCACCGATCCCCGCAGCTGGACCGAGACCCTCCTGACGGTCGCGGACATCGACGGTCCGGACGATCCCGTGGCCGACGCCCTGCGCGTGCGCCTCGGTCCCGCGGGTCTCGCCGACGTTGAGGGTCTCTCCGAGAAGCTCCGCCCGCGGATCGAGCCCGACGCGATCCGGGCCTGGCGCGCCGATCTGCGCCGCGCCGGCGAGGCTTTTGCGGCGTCCTGGGTGGGGGAGGTGCCCCCCGAG
>Ga0105048_10016664_pt1 | contig 11349 bp, 8 predicted proteins | sample MAT05_FD_78382 | JGI IMG/M metagenome (GOLD analysis project Ga0105048, IMG submission 78382) | Freshwater microbial communities from Lake Fryxell liftoff mats and glacier meltwater in Antarctica - MAT-05 | ecosystem: Environmental > Aquatic > Freshwater > Ice > Liftoff microbial mat | place...
ATCGCGCACCGGCTTCAACCCGTCGTTGGAGATCAGCGCGGCGGTCGACGAGAACACGTCGTTGACCGGTACCACGTGGAGCGGCTGTCGCCCCTTCTGCACGTCGAGGTACCGCAGCATCTCGAAGTACGTCTTGCGGTGCAGCCAGACCGTCAACGAGTCATGAGGTATCTGAGGCGCCTTCTTGAAGAAATCGAACAGGCCCATATGCCCCCTCGCAACAGGAGGCGACCCCTTAGCCGGTCGCAGGGCCGTGCGCTACCCGGGCGCCCTCTGCCTGTTCATTGCCACGGTGCGACCCACCCTTCCGCATACCCCCTGCTCGCTCCGATGATCTCCAGTACCTGATGCGCGATCGCCGACAGCGCAATCGCCACCAGCCCGGCAATCAACAACCCCTGCCCCTCGCCAAAGCGCGCCGTCTCAAGCGCCGCGCTCACGAACAGCCCGACGCACCCCAGCGTGCCCACACTCAGTGGCACCAGCGCATAGAGAAACCCACGCTCCCGGGCCCGCCGGGGCGACCCATGCCCATCGCCTCCATCGGCCAGTGGCAGAGCAGCTGGCACGACCAGGTGCGTGAGCGCCGCGGTGCCCAGAAACACCAGCGAGGTCATCACCGAGAACCACCCCAGCTGCGGCACGCCCTTGGCGCGAAACATCGCGCGATCGATCAACACCCCCGAGGTCAACCCGAGCGCCGCAGACACCAGCGAGACCCCGGTCGCGACCAGCGCGATTCGAGCCCTGGGCGCTGGCTCCACGGGCCTCGGGCCTTGGTCGACAGAAACGATCGTGAGTAGGGTGACGAGCGCGAGCACACGTGACTCTCCGAACCCGGTCTCCACTTGTCAAACCATTCACCCGTCGCGCCCTTCTCTCAGGCGCGCTCGCGGCGTCGCTCGTCTCCTGCCGAAAGAAGCTGATCATCCCCGACACGCTCTTCCCCACCGGGGTGACGGCGGGCGACGCCAGTGCCGATGCGGTACTGCTCTCGACGCTCTACCGGGGTGAAAGGCCACTCCAGCTCGCGGTGTACAAGGGCAGCGAGGTGATCGACTCGCGCGTGGTGCCCACCTCCGACGCCGGCTTCGCCGAGGTGCTGATCGAAGGCCTGCTCGACGACACCCGCTACGAGTACGTCTTCTCTGAAGAGCCCGACGACTCGGCTCGCTCCAGCGTGCGAGGGCGCTTTCGAACCACCCACCCCAAGGCGGCGCAAGAGAACGTGCTGCTGGGGGCGGTGAGCTGCCTTCGCCAGACCAACCCGATGCCGGTGATGGACCGGGTCGCCGCGCTCGATGATCTGCACGCCTTCTTGCTGCTCGGCGACACCGTGTACGTCGACGGCGCCGACACCCTCGAGGAGTACCGCGAGAAGTGGCACGAAGGCTTCACCCGGCCCCCGCACATCGCCGCACGAGCGACCCAGAACGTGATCGCGACGTGGGACGACCACGAGATTCTCAATGACGCCAACACCGAGCTGCCCTCGGCGAGCCAACTGCGCGAGGCCAGAACGTCGTTCTACGAGCGCGTGCCCACCCGACGCGAGGCGCCCGATCGCATCTGGCGCTCGGTGCGCTTCGGCAAGACCGTCGAGGTGCTGGTGCTCGATAGCCGCGGAGAGCGACGCCCCTCGGCGCATGAATACATCTCGCGCGCCCAGATGAATTGGCTCAAGAGCCGACTGGCCGACAGCGACGCGATGTTCAAGGTGATCATGAGCTCGGTGCCGATGGGCCAATTCGTTGGTGCCTTGTGGGCCGCGTTCGCGCCCGACCGCTGGGAGGGCTACCCGCACCAGCGCGAAGAGCTGCTGAGCTTCATCGAAGACCATCACATTCCCGGAGTGCTTTGGGTCAGCGGCGATTTTCACCTGGGTCTGATCGGCCGGCTCGCCCTTCAGGGCCTCGGCTCGAGAGCGCTCGAGGTGCTGGTCGGCCCCGGTTCGAGCGACCGCAACCCCTCGCCCATCTACCCCTCGGGCCCCCAGTGGGACTTCACCACCGGCTTCAACACCTACAGCACCCTCGCCTTCGACGTGGCCGAGTACACCGTGGAGATCGACTTTCGCGACGCCAGCGATCGCGTGCTCTTCAAGAAGCGCTACCCCCTGGGGCCGTGAGCCCTTCAGCTCGCTGCGGGCGGCTCGCAGGGCATTCGAACCGTGAAGGTGGTGCCCTCACCGACCTTGCTGGTTACCTCGATGCGCCCACCGACCTTCTGCACCACCATCGCGCAGACCGACAGCCCCAGCCCGGTGCCGACGCCCACCGGCTTGGTGGTGAAGAACGGCTCGAAGATTCGGCGCCGAATGTCTTCGGGTATGCCGCAGCCGGTGTCGGCCACCTCGAGCACCACCTCCTTGCCTTCGGTTCGGGTGGTGACGCGAATCACATGTTTGCCGACATCGAGCGGCTGCGCCTCGACCGCGTGCATCGCGTTGACGATCAGGTTCAAGGTCAGTTGGTGCAGCTTCTGAGGCGGCGCCCGAAAGGAGGCGGGCCCCAGCTCCTTGACCAGCGTGGCCTTCGCGCTCAGCTCGCGCTCGGTGAGCAACAGCGTCGAGCGCACCACGTCGGCGAAGTCGACCGCCTCGAGCTTATCATCGTCGTGACGTGAGAACGTCTTCAGCTCCTGCACGATCGACCGCACCCGCTTGCCGCCCTGCACGGTCTCGTCGAGCAACGGCGCCACGTCGCTCAAGACTGCTTGCAGATCGACCCGCTGCTCCGCGGCCATGCCCTGCTCGGGGCTCAGGTGCCAGGCCTCGATCACCGAGCGCAGATCGCCGAAGTAGCCGCGCAGGCTCGCGAGGTTCGACAAGATGAACGAGAGTGGGTTGTTGATTTCATGCGCGACGCCTGCGGCGACCTGCCCGATGGCCGCCAGCTTTTCGCCGTGGGCCATGTGGCTCATCAAGGTGCGCTCCCGCTCGGCGTCGGCCAGACGCAGCAGGTTTCGAACCCTTGCCGAGAGCACCCGCCTGGAGATGGGCTTGTGGAGGTACTCGTCGCCGCCCACGTCGAGCCCGCGGTACTCGCGCTCCTCGTCGGCTGCGTCGGCGGTGAGAAAGATGATCGGCAACCGCGCATGCTTCGGGTCCTGACGAATGCGACGACAGGTCTCGAGCCCTCCGAGGCCGGGCATGCGCACGTCGAGCACCACCAGGTCGATGCCGCCCTGAGCGAGGCGCTCCAACGCGGCCTCGCCCGAATCGACGCACTCGACCTGATAGCCATCGACCGACAGGTAGCCGTGCAGCACTTTCAAGTTTCGCGGCTCATCATCGGCGGCAAGCACCACCCGCCTCCGCGTCGAGACCGCACCATCGTCTTGATCGAAATCGTATCGACCCTTCATGCGGCACTCCGTTTCGGCTCGAAAGCCAGACGAGAGATCAGACCCACCAGCTCGGGTGTGCTCTGCGAGCCTTTGATCACCACGCTCACCCGCGGGTATCGCAACAATCGCTCATCGGGCTGATGGCCGGTGAACACCACCACCTCCACCGCCTCGTGGCCGGGGAGGCCGAAGAGCCGATCGAGCACCGAGTACCCATCGAGCCCCGGCATCATCAAGTCGATCATCAACACCTCGGGCAGCCGCTCGGCCAGGGCCTCGACCGTGCGCTGGCCATCGGGCACCAGGCGCACCGCGAACCCGTGGTTCTGCAGCACCTTGCCCAGCAGCACCCGGGTGGCTTCATCGTCATCGGCGATCAGCACCTGCGGCAGCTTCGCTTGCGGCGAGGCCAGCACCAGCAGCGGCTCATTCTCTTCGAGCGTGGGCAGGGTCACCCGAAAGGTCGCCCCCGCGCCGAGCTCGCTCTCGACCTCAATCAGACCCTCCATCGGCTCGAGCATGCGGGCGACCAGGGCCAGGCCAAGCCCGGTGCCTTCGGCCACCTGGCTGCTGCCGTCTTCGACCTGGTGAAACGCTTCGAAGATGTGGGCGTGGTTGCTCTTGGCGATGCCGATGCCGGTGTCGGCGACCTCCAGCGTCACCTCGCCGTCGAGCACGATGAGGCGCAGGTCAACGCGGCCGCCGCGAGGCGTGAACTTCACCGCGTTGGCCAGCAGGTTCAGCACCACTTGACGCAGCCGAAGCGCGTCGCCGCACACCCGGGCACTGGCGCACAGCTGTGCGTGACACGAGACGCCCTTCTTCGCGGCCAGCGGCTCGACCATCTCGAGGGCCTCGCGCACCGAGTCGGCGAGATCGACCGGCTCGCGACGCAGCGTCATGCGCCCGGCCTCCACCTTCGAGAGGTCGAGAATGTCGTTGATCAAGGTGAGCAGATGCCGCCCCGCCGAGCGAATGTCGTGCAGCGGGTCTTGCTGCGCTTCGGTCAGCGGCCCGTGCAGCCCGTCGAGCATCAGATCAGAGAACCCGATGATCGCGTTGAGCGGCGTGCGCAGCTCGTGCGACATGCTGGCCAGAAAGCTGCTCTTGAGCTGATTGGCGCGGGCCAGCTCGCGGTTCTTCTCTTCGAGCAGCACGTTCTGCTGAGTCAATTGTCGCTGCTGCTCCAGCACCCGAGAGGCCTGGGCCTCGACCTCTGCCTCACGGGCTGCCGACTCGAGGCGCTGCGACTCGAGCTCGAGCTCGATGGCCTGGAGCCGGTCTCGCCACACGCTGGTCAGCGCCGCCACGCAGGCCACCGACAGAATCAGTACCGCCACCGCCGGCTCGATGTCAACCATTCGATGGCCCCACCCAACGCCGTCAGCGACACCAGGCACAACGCCATTCGCGCTCGCACCTTCGACGACATGAATTCAGCCATTGCTCGCAGCACGCTCAACAGACCAACGCAGCCGCGATGCCAACCAGATCTGCCCACCATTACTGCCATCGGAGGGGGTCAGCGTCGAGACCCCGGGTATGGCCAGACCCGACCGTGGTATCGAGCCAACCATGTTCAAGGTGACCTGCGCTGCACTGTTGGCGGCATTGAGCAGCGCTTCCTCCGCGTGGGCGAGCTGCGATGACCCGTTCGCCGACCCCAACGAGGTGCTCACCTTTCACCTCGAGCTGACCCGCGCCGATTGGAACACGGTGAGAACCGCGCCGATGGTCGGCGAGGGGTGTGAGGCCCAGTACCCGATGGTGCACGCCCGGTTTCGCTGTGGCGAGACCGGCGAATTCTTGGAGATAGGGGTGCGGCGCAAGCGGGGTGATCAGTACGGCCAGGACACTGATGAGAAGCCGCCCATCAAGCTCGACATCAATGAGTTCGTCGACGGCCAGCGCTGGCCCAAGGCCCAGAAAGACCTGGGCTACCGCAAGCTGAGCCTCAACACCGGGCAACAAAGCAAAAAGGGCGGCGTCTTGCCGGCACTGCTCTCGGAGCACGTCGCCTGGCGGGTGATGCGCGCCGCGGTGCCCACGGTTGCGGCAGGGGTCGCCTACGCGAGGGTCTTCGTGCAGCTCACCGACGAAGGAGTCAGCGAGTACCACGGGGTCTACATCCTGATTGAAGACCTCGACAAGACCGCGGTACGACGCCGCCTCGGCACCACCTGCGGCCGGTTGATGAAAACCACTCAGGTCGAGTGCCCCGACGAGGTCGATTACGATGATGGGCTGCCGAACGAGTCGGCGCCGCGCTTTCAAGGCTGGCTGTCGGGCGCCGACACCTCGATTCGGGCTGATCAGGCCGTGGCGCTCGAATCGCTGCTCACTCAAGAAGCGGTGCGCGACATTCTGGGCGGTGGCTACGACACGCCGCTGGGCCCCCACTGGAACAACTTTTACCAGTTCGAGCCCCGCGTCGGCCGGGTCACCATCTTCCCGTGGGATCTCGATGTGCCGTTTCGCCCATTCCCGGAGGTGGTGGCACCCGAGAACCAGCTCGAGCCGCGCTGCTCCACGCTCGGGCAGAAGACGCGGTGCGATTCGAAGACGCACGTGCAGTATCGGCAAATCGCCTGCGACTTGACCCTCGGCCCGCTCGCCGCAAAGCGGCTCCTCGAAGCGTGGGATGCCGCCGACAACGCGGTGCGACCCTTCGTCGGTGACGAGACTGAGCTGGTGTGGAAGGGCGTCAGCCCGCTCGATGAGTCGGTCAAGGGCAGCTACGCCGCCGAGCACAAACGCATTCGGGCGTGGATACCGGCGCGCATCGACTCGGTACGAAAGCAGCTCGCCTGCCCTTCGGCCTGCGGCGAGGGGGCGACTCGCAGTTGCGGCGAGAGCCTCTGCGCCACCCAACGCTGCACCGGGGCCCTCTGGTCGGTCTGCGCCGGCACCGACCCCGTCACCGAGGTCTGCGACAACGGCCTCGATGACGACTGCGATGGCAGCATCGATGAAGGGTGCAAGCTCACCAAAGAGGTCTGCCCCAAAGGCGAGCCCAACCCGGTCTTGGTCAGGCCCGCGCCCCGATGCGGGTGCGATGGAGCCCCTGGCCTGAGCATCCTCGGCGCCCTGCTGACATTGGTGATGCGACGAGGCCGCCGCACTGTGGCCAGCTTGCTCCGGAGGTAGCCCCACTCCGGCCCCGGCACGTGCCGCGGAGCGTGATTTGCACCGGCCCCGTGCATGGAAACCAAAGACCTCTCTCACGACGCGGCGATCGCGCAGCTCAAGCGCATCGCCAAGGGCGAGCCGACGATGTTCTGCACCTTTTCGCCCGACAAGACGATTCAGACCCGGCCTATGGCGACCCTCGACGTGGCCGATGACGGCACGGTGTGGTTCTTCAGCGCCGCAGACAGCGAGAAGAACCGCGCCATCGCCGCCAACCCGCAAGTGCAGTTGATCTACGCCAACTCACCCAAGAGTGAGTACCTCACTCTGTCGGGCACCGCGTCGATCAGCCGCGACCGCAAGAAGATCGACCAGTATTGGAATCTGTGGGCCAGCAACTGGTTTCCCGAAGGAAAAGACGACCCCGCGCTGACGGTGATTATGGTCACCGCCTTCGCCGGCCACTATTGGGACAACAAGACCAATCGCATGATTCAGCTGGCCAAGGTCGCGGTCGGCGCGCTGATTGGTCGCCCGATGGACGACGCGGTTCACGGCACGTTGACGGTCTGAGCGAGCGTCACCCGACCGACCACAGCTCCACGCCCAGCCCTGATGGTGATGGTGATGGTGATGGTATCGACGTCAGCCGCCGCGATTTTGCCGAACGAAGGCCCACGCGGCCGGCGAAAACGCGCAGGCCAGGGCCACCACGAAGATCAGAAAGAAGATCAGCTTCAGCAGATACGCGGCGAAGACAAACACCATCACCAGGGCCGGCAAGGCCACGATGATGCTGATCACCATTCGCCGAAATCCGACGCTCTCGTGCTCGCGGCGCGCTTCGCTCATGATCCCCGCGGCTTGCTCATTGGCGGCGGCCGTGATCGCTGCCTCGCGCTTCTCGCGAGCCAACTCGAGCTCGGTGTCGATCGCCAGGCGACGCGACTCGACCAACTGCAGGTTATAGACGACGGCCTCGGGCGAGCTGAGCGAGGTCTGACAGTAAATACAGACAGCGTCCCACTTGCTCGAGTCGCGCTTGCAGCTCGGGCACTGGAGCATCGGCAGCTCTGCCAGGGCATCGCGGTCGAGGTGCAACCCCGCGCCGCCATCGTGCTCGAAGCGCGCCAGGTGCTTCGGCCCGCTCGGTTCATCGGCAGATATCGAAGACTCGCGTCGTGTTTGCTCCAGCTTGTCGAAGCGCGAGTCGCGCGAGTTCACGAGGCCGGCCTCGTTCGGTGCTTCGCCCAGTCGCGGAGCCGGTTCACGTCTTCAGCCATCGTCACCGCCAGCGGCAGCGTCTCGGCGATGGCTTGCATCACGTGATCAGCCGTCAGCTGCTCGCCGTCGGCGAACGCATCGTAGAGCGCCGAGACGATGACCTGTTCGATCTCTGCGCCGCTGAAATCGGTGCTCGCTTTGGCGAAGACCGCGAGTGGAAATTGGGCAGGCAAACGGCCGCGCTTGGTCAGCTGAATCTGAAAAATGTCGGCGCGCTCGGCCTCGGTGGGCAGGTCGATGAAGAAGATCTCGTCGAAGCGACCCTTGCGCAGCATCTCGGGCGGCAAGCCGTCGATTCGGTTGGCGGTGCACACCACGAACACCGGCGAGGTCTTCTCTTGAAGCCAGGTGAGCATGGTGCCGAACACCCGCGCCGAGACGCCCGAGTCTGACTGCCCGGTCGACCCCGCCAACCCCTTCTCGATCTCGTCAATCCACAGCACGACGGGCGCGAGGCTCTCGACCACCCGAATCGCCCGACGCAGGTTCTCTTCCGAGGCCCCGATGTAGCCGCTGTAGATACGGCCCATGTCGAGGCGCACCAGCGGCAGCCTCCAGCTGGTAGCGATGGCTTTGGCGGTCAAGCTCTTGCCGCACCCCTGAACGCCCAGCAGCAGCAAGCCTTTCGGCTCTGGCAACCCGAAGGCGCGCGCCGAATCAGAGAACGCATTCTTGCGTCGCGAGAGCCACTTCTTGAGGTGCCGCAAGCCACCCAGCTCAGCCAGGGTCTGATCAGTGCCGAAGTACTCGAGCAGGCCGCTCTTGCGAACCACCTGCGACTTCTCGTCGAGAATCAGGCGCACGTCGTTGCCATCGAGGCGCGCGTCTTGAGCGATGGCTTTGGCGAACGCATTCTCGGCCTCCGCCAGCGTGAGCCCGTGGGCCGCAGAGACCAGCGCATCGGCCTGCTCGCGCGTCAGCTCGACCACCGCCCGCTTGTTCTTCGTCACCACCCGAATGATGTCTTTGAGCAGCTGCATCAGGTCGGCTTTGCCTGGCAGCGGCACGTCGACGACCGAGATGTCTTTCTCCAGCTCGTCAGGAATCTTGAGGGTCGGGGCGACCACGATCGCGGTGGTGAAGGCGCTCTTGAGCGCGAAGCCGACCTCTCGCAGCGCGCGCACCGTCACCGGGTCTTCGAGGTGCCGATGAAAGTCTTTGAGCAACACGATGCTCGGGTTGGGCATGCGGGTGATCGCGTGCAGCGCAGCGAGCGGCTCGCGGGTCTCATCGCCCTGCGGCCCCTTCATCGTGCCGACAATCGACTTGAGGCCCTTGGTCGCGGTCCACTCCACCAGGTCTTTGCCGTGCGCCTTGGCGATGTCGGCGATCAGGGCGTCGACGCGCTGCTCCTCCCACGTCACCAGGTAGATCAACGGGTAGCGCGCGCGAATCAGCGTGTCGAGCTCGCTCAAGAACCGGGGCATGTCGCCGGGCATGGAGCCGACTCTTATAGCCCGCGACAGCATCAGAGCAGCCGCGAGCTTTCAGCAGCCTCACCTCGCCTGAGCGTTGCGATATAGCCGCGCCCATGTACTCACGTGTGCGTTCGATGCTGCTGCTGGGTGTGGTCTCGTGTGCGACGGTGCCGTCGAGCAGTGAAGCGCCTTCGCCTCTGCGGCTGCCCGAGGAGTCGCACCTGACGGGCTTGAAGCAGCTCTCGTTCGGAGGCGAAACGGCCGAGGCCTACTGGAGCTTCGACGGCCGGGCGCTCTCGCTCCAGGCGCGCCACGGCGACGAGGGCTGCGACCGCATCTACACCCTGCCCATCGATGCGCCGACGCCCAAGCTGCTCTCGAGCGGCAAAGGCGCCACCACCTGCTCGCACTTTCTGCCGAGCAACGACGAGGTCATCTACGCCTCGACCCACCTGGGAGGCGACGCCTGCCCGCCCAAGCCCGACATGAGCCTTGGCTACGTCTGGGCGCTCTACGACAGCTACGACATCTTCAAGGTGAAGACCGATGGCACCGGCCTGACCCGGTTGACCGATACGCCGGGCTACGACGCTGAGGGCACCGTGTGCGGCAAAGACGGGTCGATTCTCTTCACCTCGACCCGCGACGGCGACATCGAGCTCTACCGGATGGACGCCGACGGCAAGAACGTGAAGCGGCTGACCTCGACGCCTGGCTACGACGGTGGCGGCTTCTTTAACAAAGACTGCAGCAAGATCGTCTGGCGCGCGTCGCGGCCGAAGAACGAGCAGGAGCTGGCCGAGTTTCGCGGTTTGCTGAGCAAAGGCCTGGTGCGCCCCTCGAAGCTCGAGCTGTACGTGGCCGACGCCGACGGCAGCAACGCGCACCAGGTGACCTACTTGAACGCCGCGTCGTTCGCGCCCTTCTGGTACCCCAACCGCGATCGGCTGATCTTCTCGTCGAATTACGGCGACCCCAAAGGCCGCGAGTTCGACCTGTGGGCCATCAACGCCGATGGCACCGAGCTCGAGCGCATCACCTTCGCCAAGGGCTTCGACGGCTTCCCGATGTTCTCGCCCGACGGCAAGACGCTGGCCTTCTCGTCGAACCGCATGACCCCCGAAGGGCAGCACGACACCAACCTGTTCGTCGCCACCTGGGCTGATGGGCCGGTGAAGCCCTTCACCGAGGCCGGCAGCGCTGAGCGCATTCGCGACGACGTGCACTGGCTGGCCGACCCGGAGCGTGAAGGCCGGGGCGTCGGCACCAAAGGGCTCGAGGCTGCGGGCGTACATCTGGCCGAGCGGCTCAATGCGTTGGGGCTGGAGCCACTCGGTGAGAACGGCACCTTCACCACGCCCTTTCAGGTCACCACCAAGGTCGTTCGCGGCCCTGCCACGGCGCTCACGCTTGCCGGGAAGCCGGTCGCGGCCACTGACTTCACCCCGCTCGGCTTCAGCGCTCAGACCACCGTGAAAGGGTCACTGGTGCTCGCCGGCTACGGCGTGGAGGACAGCGAGCTCGGGCTCGACGACTTCGCCAAGCTCGACGTGAAGAACAAGATCGCAGTGGTGCGGCGCTTCGCACCCGAGCACGAGAAGCTGACCACGGCAGAGCAGCAACGACGGGCGGGAGATCTCCGTCGCAAGGTGTTTAACGCCAAGAGCCACGGCGCCAAGGCAGTCATCGTCGTCGATTGGCCGGTGACCAAACCGGGAGCACCGTTGCCCGTTGAAGCGCCATTGCTCGCCCTTCGAACCGAGAGTGCCAGCGATGCGGGCCTGCCGGTGCTGCTGGTGACCCGCGCGGCGATGACCGCGCTCTGGCCGAAGCTCGAAGCCAAGAAGCCCGTCGAGGCCGCGTTGACGGTGGCCCTCGACTTCGAGAAGGCGCAGGCGTTCAACGTGGTGGGCGTCATTCGCGCGAGCCAGCGCACGGCCGAAGGGCCGGTGATCATCGGAGCGCATTACGACCACCTCGGCATGGGTGGTCACAACTCGCTCACGCCCGACAAGCACGTGGTGCACCCCGGCGCCGACGACAACGCCTCGGGTACGTCGGCGCTGATGGAGATCGCCCGTCTGCTGATGAACCGCCGCGCTGAGCTCACCCGCGACGTGGTGATTGTCGCGTTCTCGGGTGAAGAAGAGGGCGTGCTCGGGTCGAACGC
>Ga0105048_10016666_pt1 | contig 11349 bp, 7 predicted proteins | sample MAT05_FD_78382 | JGI IMG/M metagenome (GOLD analysis project Ga0105048, IMG submission 78382) | Freshwater microbial communities from Lake Fryxell liftoff mats and glacier meltwater in Antarctica - MAT-05 | ecosystem: Environmental > Aquatic > Freshwater > Ice > Liftoff microbial mat | place...
ATTGAGCTTACAACCAAGCGTGTAAAAGGCGACTTTTTTCATAACGGACGGCAAAGATATTCAGGATTTTACAGGCTTTGTTTCAAAACTATCCATTGGTCACAAACAAACCGTACTTTTGCAGCGAATTTACGCCTTTGAACAAGATTTAACAAACTCAATAAGGCGATCATAAGTTGTAGGCTTCTATGCGTTTTATCAGCACTATCATCATTATTTACCTCATCTGGCAGGTAGTAAAATTTATTTTTAAAATCGCTTTTCGATATTGGATTAAAAAAAATGCAGGAAAGGCTTTTCAATATTCTGCCGGATTTGGAGGAAATGGCCAAAAACAATCCAGACCGGAAGGGGATATTAAAGTTGAATCATTTGGAAATGCCCACAGTAAATCAAGTCGAAAAAACTCAAAAGATCTTGGAGAATACGTTGATTATGAAGAGGTTAAATAGGGTTCTCATATTTAATTTAATTATGAGGACTGCGATCTAAGGTTTTAAGAATATTATCCTTTCAATTCCTCCCTTTTTTCTTTCCTGCTTTAAAGGTATAATCGGGTAAATTTTTATGGTTTCTCCAATGGAATCTGTTCGGAGTGTATGAATTCCGCAAGACCTTTTATAGGCAAATCTGATAAATTTCCGATCTACTGAAGATTGAAAAGCAAACATATTTCTGGAATAATGCGGGAAACTCGATGAATCTGTTACCATCATTCTTATTTTATGAGCTCCAAGGTGCGTAAATTTATAAAATGTAGTATCCTTAATTTTCCAGACTTCAGAGGGTGTGAGTGTTCTATTTTTTGGTAACGCCAATCTAAAAGCACTAAAATTTCCATAATCGTAAAAAATAAAATTTCTTGTAAATGCAGAGTCATTATAAATTTTATCAAGTATGTATGGTCTGTGAAGCTTCAATTCCCACCAGCCATTTTGTAATCGTTTATGCAAATCAACTTCACCTTTGCTGATATCATCAGTGGCAATAATTTCAATATCCTTATTTTGCATTAAGGCATACTCATTTAAAACTTTAGTTTCCCGCATTACAACTGGAATTCTTAAATCTGCCTGATCAACCAATTCTACTTGAGATCTGAATTCAGCCTTGGTCACAATATAATTACCAGAAAAATCTTTAAATGTCAATTTAAGTGAAATAAAAACAAAAATTACTAATAAAAACTCATTCAAATATTTAATACCTAAAACAGATAATCCCAAAGCCACAATCATAAGTAAGCCTGGTAAAGCAAAAATAAAATATTTCCATGAAAGAATAGGTGTGAAAATATATGAAAAGATAAAAGAAAATACTATTAAAAAAACAAATGAGAGGAATAGAATACTTGTCTCTTTTATCCACAGCTTAAGTCCAACATATAACCCAATAATAAAAAATACCACCACCAACATTTTAAGTACAAGACTTGGGAACATACTATTCATAGCAGGCCTTAATAGTTCTAAAGTAGGCGGTTTAATCCATGAATCTTCAAATTGAAAACCTTGTGAAATATTAGGAAGCCAAGGTAAAAAACAAACAAATACAATAATAAATGACAAACTAAAATAAATAAATTTTTTATATTCTTTATTAAAAAGAAAATACATCAAATAAATGGCCTGTGAAAGCAAAAAAATTGTTCCAAAGTAACTTGTATAAGCAATTAAAACATTTATTAAAGTTAAAAAAGTTAAATTAACAAACGAAAAAATTTTAACAGATCTGATAAAAACAATAGTAGATAAAATAAATAATAAAATAATAAATGTATAGGACCTTCCTTCCTGAGAATATCCAAAATAACCCGTATTAATAGAAAGTAAAAGGGCAGAAAATAATCCAACTTGCTTATTAAATATCTCCTTTCCTAAATAATAATATGCATAAATCGAAACTGTACCAAAAAATGCCGAAATAAATCTTACAGATTCTATGCTAAATCCAAAAACCTGCATAAAATAATGTGTAACTATAAAATATAATGGTGGATGAACTTGACTATGAATGATATTATCAATAAGCTGAGAAAAGCTGAGGTTTGGATCCGTATCAAACAGTGTAGAAATTTCATCGAGCCATGGACTCTGAAAATGCAAGTTAAAAAAACGAAATGCACAGGTTAAAACTATAATGCCTATTAATATATTGGCGGGAATGAGTGTTTTGTAGGTCGTAGATAAGAACCTGTTTTGGAATCCTAGAATTTCTGACTTTTGAACTTGATCCATGTTTAAGGCTACTTTTTTGGGTCGCAATATGGATAACCCAACTCAAAAAATTTACAGAAGATCAACAAATTCATGGATTCCACATTTAAATGAAATCTCTATAGGGTTGGGGAGGCTTGGTTTAAATATAGTATAATGTTGTGGTGGCAGGTTAAAATTTGATAAAGGATTAAAAAAATAATTATTCAATTTCCCTGTTTCCCTGCCTTTCCCCTTATTTGTATTCTAAAATAAGAACAAAATATCCGGCCAACACATGACCGAAATTAAAAATAACTGGAGCCTCGAAGAAGCAGAGGCTATTTATAATTCATCATTTCTTGACTTAGTGTATCGTGCTGCCACAGTTCACCGCCAATATCATGACAGTCAGGAAATTCAGATATGCACGCTGTTATCTGTTAAAACAGGTGGCTGCCCTGAAGATTGTGCGTATTGCCCACAGGCCGCCCGCTATCATACCGATGTGAAGGTGCATAAGCTTATGGAAGTTGATGAGGTGCTTAATGCTGCTTCCGACGCAAAATCAAAAGGTTCCACCCGTTTTTGCATGGGTGCTGCCTGGAGGGAAGTGAGGGACAACAAGGATTTTGACAAGGTAATAGACATGGTAAAAGGCGTAAATGCCATGGACATGGAAGTGTGTTGTACGCTGGGCATGATAACTGAAAAACAAGCAGATAGGTTGAAAGAAGCAGGTTTATATGCTTACAACCACAACCTGGATACAAGCGAAGAATATTACAATGAAATTATAAGTACGCGTCTGTTTGATGACAGAATTCATACGATAGAAAATGTGCGTAAGTCTGGCATTTCTGTGTGTTCCGGTGGGATTATTGGGATGGGCGAAACAATTTCGGATCGTGTGAATATGCTTGTAACCTTGGCCAATATGCCAGTGCATCCAGAATCTGTGCCTGTAAATGCCCTCGTGCCAATGGAAGGAACGCCCCTTGAGAAACAACCCAAAGTGCCAGTTTGGGATATGGTGCGTATGATTGCTACAGCCAGAATATTAATGCCAAAAACGATGGTGCGTCTTTCTGCTGGAAGAGTAATGATGAGCGATGAAGAGCAGGCACTTTGTTTTATGGCTGGGGCAAATTCTATTTTCAGTGGCGATAAGTTGTTAACCACCCCTAACCCCGGAGTGGACCGTGATCAGCAATTGTTTCAAACCTTGAACCTTAAACCTAGAAAGTCTTTCAAAGAAAAGGAGGCCTTGGTAGAGGGGTTATTGGTAATTGACAATTAACAATGTATAATTGACAATGAGATACGCTCCATTTATACAAGGAGAGTGCGATTTGATCGTTAAAAGTTAATACCTTAGGCAGAAAAAAGAAACCAGGGAAAGTGTCAAAAAGATTGCAGTAAAACTGAAAGCAGGCCGCACTTCTAAATTCAGGCTGGAAGGTTAGATTCTTGAAATTGTACAATATGGCTCAAACCTCAGTGAAGCAGGGAGGAAGCTGGGATCAACGAAGGAGAGACGAAGGATCAGGATGGATGAATTCTTAGAAAAGTACAACACTATTTGGAGTGTTACTGGGTGGTTTCTTTAGACATACTTCAAATTAATTTCCAGACTGGAATTGTTTTGGCAGCTTTGCAGCTGTATTTTACACCTCATTAAACAATAATTTCTGCGCTTTGCAAAGCCAGACTTTTGAAAATTATGACCAGTACCAGTAGCCTTGCAATGGAGTTTGATAGAAAAAAACTTTCTGATTCTGAGCTGCTTCACTTGTATGAAGCCATCTTAAAGCCCCGATTAATAGAGGAAAAGATGCTGATTTTACTTCGGCAAAACAGGATAAGCAAGTGGTTTTCCGGGATTGGGCAGGAGGCAATTTCTGTAGGCGTGGTTCAGGCTTTGGAAAAGGATGAATACATTTTGCCCATGCACCGCAACCTTGGCATTTTTACTGGTAGGGATATTCCACTAAGTAAGTTATTTAAACAGTGGGAAGGCAAAAAAGGAGGTTTTACAAAAGGAAGGGACCGTTCATTTCACTTTGGAACCATTGAACATCATATTGTAGGTATGATTTCACATCTGGGTCCGCAAATGGGTGTGGCTGATGGCATTGCATTGGCACATAAGCTTAAAAAGGAAAACAAAGTAACCGTGGTATTTTCAGGCGATGGTGGTTCATCAGAAGGCGATTTTCATGAATCAATCAACGTAGCTGCAGTTTGGCAATTACCAGTCATTTTTGTTATTGAAAACAATGGTTATGGTCTGAGTACACCATCAGACGAGCAATTCCGGTTTAAAAACTTTGTGGATAAGGGGCCCGGATACGGCATTGATACTGTAAAAGTAGATGGGAACAATCTATTGGAAGTGTATCACACCATTCAAAAATGGGCAGCTGACATTCGAAAAAATCCGAGGCCGCTTTTGCTGGAAGCCATCACTTTCAGAATGAGGGGACATGAAGAAGCTTCCGGAACTAAATATGTGCCTGCGCACCTTTTTGAAGAATGGAAAGTAAAAGATCCGGTTGAAAATTTTGAAGACTGGTTGATTGTGCTTGGCATTCTTTCAGCAGATAAAATCAATAAAATAAAGACCACAATAAAAAAGGAAATAGAACTTGGTTTGGAAGAAGCATTTGCAGAACCCATGCCTGAATATAATGCTGAAGAAGAAGTGGCTGATATGTATATGCCTTTTATTCAGGATCAAACAGAGCCAGATAGAAACAGTGGGGAAGAAAAAAGACTGATAGATGCCATTCAGGATAGTCTTGGGCAAAGCATGGAGCGACACCCAAACCTGATTTTAATGGGACAGGATATCGCAGACTATGGTGGTGTGTTTAAAGCAACCGATGGTTTTGTAGCCCGGTTTGGAAAAGACAGGGTGCGCAATACGCCCCTTTGTGAATCAGCTATTATTGGAACGGGCCTGGGTTTGTCCATAAAAGGAATGAAAGCTATGGTAGAAATGCAGTTTGCAGATTTTGTTACATGTGGATTCAACCAGATTATTAATAACTTAGCAAAAAGTCATTACCGATGGGCGCAAAATGCTGATGTGGTAGTGAGGATGCCCACTGGTGCGGGTATGGCTGCGGGGCCCTTCCATTCTCAAAGCAATGAGGCATGGTTTTTCCACACACCAGGTTTGAAAATCGCTTATCCTTCCAATCCATTTGATGCCAAAGGGTTGCTTAATATGTCGTTTGAAGATCCAAATCCAGTGATATTTTTTGAGCATAAAGCCATGTATAGATCGGTGAGCTCTAAGGTTCCGTCTGAATTTTATACCATCCCATTTGGCAAGGCCAGAATTGTAAAAGCAGGAACAAAAGCCACTATTATAACGTATGGTGCAGCTGTTCATTGGGCGGAAGCAGCAGTGCAAAAACTTGGTTTAGATGTGGAGATCATTGATTTACGCACTCTTTTGCCTTACGATCGGGAAACTATTGCACTATCTGTTAAGAAAACCAGCCGTGTTCTGGTTTTGCATGAAGACACTTTTACAGGTGGAATTGGTGCGGAAATCTCAGCCTGGATTTCAGAAGAACTCTTTCAATATCTGGATGCACCTGTGGCAAGATTGGGCTCTATGGATACTGCCATTCCATTTGCTGCGAGTTTGGAAAAAGAGTTTTTGCCAATTGGAAAAATTGAAGGAAAACTGAAGGAGCTGTTGGAATTTTAAAAGTTTAAAGTTGAGAGTTTAAAGGTCATAGTTGGGTTGTCAAACTTTTAACTCATAACCAAATTTATAATTTACCATCCATAACTCATCATTAAAAAAACATGAAAGAACAAAGGACAGAACTATCAAGCATTGGGGAATTTGGTTTGATTGACCGCATTTCAGATAGCATTTTCCATTACCAGGAAGGTACAAAACTTGGCATTGGCGATGATGCAGCTGCAATCGCAATTCCAAATGGAGAACAATTGCTGGTTTCTACAGATATGCTGGCAGAAGGTATTCATTTTGATTTGGCATTTACTCCATTACATTTACTTGGCTATAAGGCAGTTGCTGTTAATCTTTCGGACATTGCGGCTATGAATGGCATTCCGAGGCAGATTGTAATTTCAATAGCCTTGAGCAATCGGTTTTCAATTGAAGCCATAGATGCTTTGTATGATGGAATTCGCCTCGCTTGCAAAGAATATAATGTGGACCTTGTTGGTGGTGATACCACAACTTCACGAGCTGGTTTGATAATTTCAATCACCGCTTTGGGTAGCCAGAAACCAGATAAAATTGTCAAAAGGTCGGGCGCAAAAGTAGGTGATCTGATTTGTGTAAGTGGCGATCTGGGTGCCGCATATATGGGACTTCAGATTTTAAGCAGGGAAAAAAAGGTGTTTGAAGTAGATCCTGAAATGCAACCGGAATTAAAAGAAGACCATGCCTATTTGATTCAAAGGCAATTAAAAGCAGAAGCGAGAACAGATATTATTTATGAACTGGCAGAAATTGGCGTATTGCCAAATGCCATGATCGATATTTCCGATGGACTCGCTTCAGAACTACTTCACCTTGCCAAACAAAGCAAAGTGGGCATTCAACTTTTTGAAGATAAAATTCCGATCGAAAATGTTACCAAACTGGCTGCCAGCGATTTTGGCCTGTCTGCTATAACATGCGCAATGAACGGTGGCGAAGATTACGAGTTGTTGTTTACCGTGCCACAATCGGACTTTGAAAAGGTAAAAAAAATGGAAGATGTGAGTATTATTGGCATAGTTAGAGAAGAAAACTCAGGCAAAAACCTGGTGATGAGAAGCGATCAGATAATTCCTATTACTGCTCAGGGTTGGGTGCATTTTTAGGGTCATTATAGTAGGCTAAAAAATCGTTATGGTTTTTATACAGGCGTTTGGTATATAAACCTTACCTCCCGTATCCGCTCAACTTTTAGAAAAAGTGAATTTCAAAAAATACCTTTGTAAACTTGTATTACAATTCAGGGACAATATCTGAAATTCCTATTTGGTTTTGTCAATAAAAAAATGCGTTTTACCCACCTTTTGCTTTGTATATTGTTGGTTTTGGGCTTGTCTCAATCCTGCGCTGTGCATAAGCTTTGCCCCATTCCAGGCTGCCAGGTACGTATGCTGCATGCTCATAATGGCGTTACCTTCAGAGGCCAGCCCTGGTGGAAACCCAAAAAGCAAAACCCAAAAGTCGGCCAGACGTATGTATATACAAAAGATAAAAATATAATAAAAAAAGACCATTGGTGGCAGTTTAAAAAGAAGCCTCCTAAAGAAGAAAAATCAACTCAACTCGCTGGTATAAAGGCCAGAGACCCAAGTAAAAGAAACCAGGACAAAGACCTGGAGGTAGATGAACCGGAGGAAGACAAAGAAGAAAAAGAGGAGCAATAATTTACGATTATTCGCATTAAAGCACAAAAGCGATTAATTTGCGGCCTTTCAAGAATAGTAATTCTACAGAATGGCCGGAACAGAAAATATCATCCCAATCAACATTGAAGAGGAAATGCGCACTGCTTACATCGATTATTCGATGTCAGTTATTGTAAGCCGTGCACTTCCAGACGTAAGAGATGGATTAAAACCAGTACACAGAAGAGTGCTCTACAGTATGGAGGAGCTCGGTGTGAACTACAACAAACCACATAAAAAATCTGCCCGTATTGTTGGGGAGTGTTTGGGTAAATTTCACCCGCATGGCGATACCTCTGTATATGATGCCATGGTGCGTATGGCCCAGCCCTGGTCGCTTCGGTACCCTCTTGTGGATGGACAAGGAAACTTCGGTTCGATAGATGGTGATGAGCCTGCAGCAATGCGATATACTGAGGCAAGGTTAAAAAGGCTTGCTGAGGAACTTCTTGCTGATATTAAAAAGAACACGGTCAATTTTCAGTCCAACTTTGATGATTCCTTGCAGGAGCCAACCGTGCTTCCGGCAAAGTTTCCAAATCTGATTGTAAACGGGACATCAGGTATTGCTGTGGGTATGGCTACCAATATGGCCCCGCATAACCTGAGAGAGGTTATAGATGGGATCAAAGCCTATATTGACAACCACGATATTACAGTTCAGGAATTATGCAAATATATTAAAGGTCCAGATTTCCCTACGGCTGGAACAATTTATGGCTATACAGGAATTTTAAATGCCCTTGAAACTGGCCGGGGAAGAGTGGTTGTACGGGCTAATCACCGCTTTGAAACTTCAAAAACAGGCAGAGAGCAAATCATATTTTACGATATTCCGTACCAGGTAAACAAAGCCGCCATGATCGAAAGGATCGGCGACATGATAAATGACAAGGTGCTGGAAGGTATTTCGGATGTGCGGGATGAGTCTGACAGAGATGGAATCCGAATGGTTTTTGACCTGAAAAAGGATGCCAATTCACAGGTGGTGGTCAATACTTTGTATAAAATGACCGCTCTTCAAACTTCATTTTCGGTAAACAATGTTGCCCTTGTAAAAGGCAAACCATTGACACTGAACATGCGGGATATGATCCAGTATTTTGTGGAGCACAGGCATGAGGTTGTAATCAGAAGAACTACATATGATCTGCAGGAAGCTGAAAAAAGGGCCCACATCTTAGAAGGATTGCTTATAGCTCTTGATAATCTGGATGCTGTTATCTCATTGATAAGAAACTCCTTAGATCCTGAAATTGCAAGAAATGGTTTAATGGCAAATTTTGCGATGAGCGAAATTCAGGCCAGAGCCGTTTTGGAAATGCGTCTTCAAAGGTTGACTGGTTTGGAGCGTGATAAAATCGTTGCAGAGTTCCAGGAAATACAGAAATTGATAGCCCGTTTGAATGAAATTCTGGGCAACCAAGATATTCGTATGGGTATAATAAAAGACGAACTTGAAGAAATTCGGGAGCGTTATGGAGATGACAGAAGAACGGAAATTGTACACTCTTTTGACGATCTCACCATTGAAGATATGATTTCGGATGATGAGATGGTCATTACCATTTCGCACCAGGGATATATTAAAAGAACTCCATTAACAGAATATCGTGTTCAGAACAGAGGTGGTGTGGGTTCAAAAGCAACGGCTATAAAAGACGATGATTTTACAGAACACCTTTTTGTGGCTACCATGCACAATTATTTACTGGTGTTTACCCATACCGGACGTATGTTCTGGAAAAAGGTATATGAACTTCCGGAAGGCAGCAAAACGGCCAAAGGACGACCGATTCAGAACATTATCAATATTGAAAAAGAAGACAAGATAAAGGCCGTTATCAATGTAAAAAGTCTGAAAGACGACGATTACATCAACAACAACTACCTGGTAATGTGTACTGTAAAAGGTACCATCAAAAAAACTACCCTGGAAGCATTTAGCCGTCCTCGACAGGCTGGGATTATTGCCATTAGAATCAACGAAGGCGACCAATTGCTTGATGTGAAAATGACTTCTGGAAATGATGAAATAATAATAGCTACTAACAAAGGGAGAGCAGTAAGATTTCCGGAAGCTACTGTTCGCCCAATGGGCAGAGGGGCAGCGGGTGTTCGTGGCGTTCGCTTGAATGGGGAGGCCGATTATGTGGTAGGGCTTGTTTGCGTGGCTGATAAGTCAACAACTTTATTGGTTGTTTCAGAAAAAGGCTATGGAAAACGCACCTATTTGGTTGACCCAGAAGATGGAACTGATGTATATCGAGTAACAAATCGGGGAACAAAAGGTGTATTAACACTCAATATCACAGCAAAAACAGGCAGTGTGGTTGGTGTTTTAGACGTAACCGACAAAGATGATTTAATGATCATTAACAAGTCTGGGGTAATGATTAGAACGTCCGTTGATTCTCTACGGGTTATGGGAAGAAATACCCAAGGCGTTCGATTGATCCGTTTAAATGAGGATGATGTAATCTCTTCAATTGCTAAAATCGAAATGCCAGATGAGGTGGAAGTACCAGAAGATGAATTAATGGATGATGGTATTCCAAGAGTGATTTTAGGCGAAGGAGGCGAAGAATTGAATGAAGAAATTGTATTGGAAGAAGATTCTGAAGAAGATGACGAAGAGACAGAAGATGATTCTGATACAGAGGGAGAAGACGAAGATGTTGCAGATGATGACGAAAAAGTTTAAATTCTATTTGATCAATTTATAAAACCAGAAACAGAGATGAAAAAATTTGTTGTAGCCGGTTTCTTTCTCGTATCGGGATTGGCTTTTGCACAGAATGACGCAGTTACTTCAGCCTTCCTTTATAACAAAGATGGCGAATACGACAAAGCCAAGGAAGAAATAGATAAGGCAGTATTGCATGAGAAAACGAAGGAAAAAGCCAAAACCTGGTATTTCCGGGGGATGATTTATGAGAACATTCTCAATTCAAAAAATCCTAAGTTTATGAGTCTTGCCCCTGATGCCGCAAAGGTCACGTATGATTCTTATTCTAAGGCCATTAGTCTTTCCAGTAAAGGGGATGAATATCATGACAATTCAGTAGCCAAGGTTGATTTGCTTTGGGGTACTTTTTTGAATGATGGCATTGCCAAATATCAAAAGAAAGAATACAAGGAGTCAATTGCCTCTTACGAAATTTCTCAACTAATAAAACCCGCAGATACCACAGCATTTTTATATACGCTTTATTCTGCAGAGGCTTTGAACGATTATGAAAAAGTAAGGAGCACAACTTATAAGTTGGTTTCCATGGGAAGAAAATCTCCTGAAATGTTCATTTCTCTTTCCCGCCAGGCCAAAACTGCCAATAAAAAAGATTCTGCACTGGCACACGTAGTTGCAGGGAGAGCCATTTATCCAAACAATAAGTCTTTGGCTCTTGAGGAACTTCAATTGTATTTTGACCTTGGAAAAGGAAAAGAGGCAAAATCAAAACTGGAAGAAACCGTTAAACTGGATTCTAACAATGCGGCTTTGTTTTCCATTCTCGGAAATCTCTACGACCAGGAAGCTGCTGATGTAAAAAGGCCTGCCAAAGATCGGGATCCCAGCAAACAACAGGCTTTAACCGCATATAAAAAAGCATTAAAGCTAGATCCTAACAACCTGGAATCAAGTTTTAACCTTGGCGTTTACTATTACAACCGTGGGGCAGAGGTTTTGAAAAAGGTAAATGATATGGATATTCCA
>Ga0105048_10016667_pt1 | contig 11348 bp, 11 predicted proteins | sample MAT05_FD_78382 | JGI IMG/M metagenome (GOLD analysis project Ga0105048, IMG submission 78382) | Freshwater microbial communities from Lake Fryxell liftoff mats and glacier meltwater in Antarctica - MAT-05 | ecosystem: Environmental > Aquatic > Freshwater > Ice > Liftoff microbial mat | place...
AGCGTGAAGGTATAGGTCAACCCATCTTCGGAAATGGTCCAGCTTTCGGCCAGATTAGGAATCGGCTGAAGCGTCGCGGGATCCACCGCGACCAGCGTGTCGAACAGAAAGAGGGTTTGGCGATCGGCATCGACTATAGGCGCGAGCAGCCCGATCGGACGGGTGAATCCCTCTATGAGTGTGCCGGAACCCGCGGCCGCGGCCGGAGTGGCGTCCTGGGCGCCCGCCAGTGCTGGATTCAAGAACGAACCGGTTCCTCCGGCGGCAATCGCAAACCCGGCGGCGCCTGTCGTCAGGGCAGCGCCCTGCAGGATCCGTCGCCTTGACACTTCGTGCTGCACGTCTGTTTTTACGAGAACCTCATTCTGCACAGCCATTTGTTTCTCCTTGTTCCGTAATCGAAACGGTGACGACACTCCCTGGACGCTTCGGTTCACCGTGAACCGTTTTCGGAAGTGCGTTATCCCAACGCCACCACGGCGCGATAACCAAGATTGGATGAGATCCGCTTCGCCGCTTCCGTCAGCAACGCGCGATGTCGCTCCCGATCTTCAGGAGCGGATCGTGAAATCGTTGCGGCCAGCGTTATTCCTGCCACCACCGCACCGGTACGATTTCGAATTGGGGCGGCGATTCCGTACATCCCGGAGGCAACTTCGCCATCGCTGACCGCGATGCCCTGAGTGCGGATCTCGCGAATGAATCGCCACACCTCTTCCCGGGTCTTTGGAGTGCGATCGGTAAAGGTGTGGAGTGGTTCATTGTGATCGAGATAGCGATCCACCGCCGCGTCATCGCTATAAGCAAGCAATACCCTGCCGACCGCTCCGGCGTGCAGATGGCCCGAAAGCGAACCGATCCCGGCCGGGACAATTGGTGAATCGGAATCGTCCCGCACATAGAGGCAAATCGTCGATTGATCGCCTTCGAGCACGACCAGTGAAACGATCTCCCCGGTTTGGGCATGGACCCCATCGAGCGCTTCACGCGAGGCGAGGATCAATTCGTCTCCGTTGAAGAGCGCAGGCACCAACCCGAACGCCCGGTGACCAAGGCAATAGATCTTCGAATCTTCAATCTGTCGGACATAGCCGACCGCGACCAGCGTCTGAAGCAGGCGGAAACTCTGATTGGCAGAAAACTGCGTGCGTGCACTGATTTCAGAGAGAGTGAAGCGGTGCGGTGGCGTTGAAAAGAGACCGAGCACGACAAAGGCCTTCTCGACCGCCGAGATGCGATAGGTCCGTTCCGAAGTGTGCGCGTTCACTGTGTTCATTTTTGATTCTAACAAAATTCAATTGACACCTTCAACAGACTACCACCTGTAAAGGATCAGGTCAATGGATTTCGATCCAATAGTTCACTAATTGATCTAAAATTCACGTAATACAATTGGGTGCGATCAGCGGAAATGCTGAACGTCAAAGTGGCGCACCTGATCAATTTCAGAGAGACTGCCGTTACCGATAGATCTGGCACCGCCACCGCCAACACGGTGTAGTGGCTTTTGACGAGAGGACGCTTGCGATGGTTGCAACAAGCATGCTTGCGGTTCGCGCACATGGACCGAAGGATTACCGGATCGAGGAACGTCCCGTGCCACAGCCGGGTCCGGGCGAGGTGCTGGTCGAAATCGGCGCCTGTGGAATCTGCGCCTCCGACATGAAGGCATGGCTCGGAAATGAAGTCTTCTGGGGTAAGGATGGCAAGAGCGGTTATCTGGAAGGTCCCTGCATCGCAGGTCACGAATACGCGGGTCGGATTGTTTCGCTCGGAGAAGGCGCGGCGGAACGTCACAACATCGCGGTTGGTGATCGGGTCATCGCCGAGCAGATCATTCCCTGTGGCGAGTGCCGGTTCTGCAAGAACAATCAGTACTGGATGTGCAATCGCCACTGGATCTTCGGGTTCAAACATCAAACCGATGGCGGATTCGCGCGGTACAACCGCTATCCAGCCCAATCGATCGTCCATAAGGTGCCGGAGTCGCTTTCACATGAAGAGGCCGGGTACATCGAACCGGCAGTCTGCGCCTGGCACGCGGTGGATCGTGGTGAAATCAAACCCGGCGACGTTGTTGTCATTGGCGGCGCCGGCAATATCGGACTTTGCATGATTCAGATCGCGAAACTCTTCAATCCCGCGATGGTGATCGCGATTGATGCGAAGCAATACCGACTGGATCTTGCTGATCAACTCGGCGCGGACGTCACGATCAATGTCACGAACGAAGACGCGGTTCAGCGCGTGCGGGATCTGACCGAGGGGTACGGTTGCGATGTCTACATTGAGGCCAGCGGCAACCCGGCCGGGATTATGCAGGGGTTACAGGCGATTCGGAAGCTCGGCACTTTTGTCGAGTTCAGTGTTTTCAATCAACCGGCCAGCATCGACTGGACGATAATAGGCGACCAGAAGGAGCTGACCATTCATGGCAGTCACCTGGGTCCCTTTTGCTATCCGAAGACGATCGAGGCAATTGCTGACGGGCGGTTGAATGTCAAACCACTGCTGGCCGGAGCCTATCCACTGGCCTCGTTCCACGAGGCTATGGAAGCGTCGCTCTCTGGCGGGGTTCTGAAAAACTTCGTCTTACCGCTCTGATCACGGTCGAGGCCGGGGCGAACACGCTCCCGGCCTCGACCTCACCAGATTGTTGATTCCGATTAGTCTTTTTTCTTGGTCGCCTTGGCCGGTTTCTCGTCGTTCGCCTTGGCAGCTTTATCGCTGATCATGCGAAAGAGCTTGGTGCCGCACTCCGGGCAGGTGCCCTGAATGGCATGGCGACCATTTTTCATGGTGACCTCTTCAGGATCTTTAACTTCGCGCTTCTCGCGGCACTTGACGCAATACGCGTCTACTGCTGCTTCTGCCATCCCCAACCACACTCCTTTCGCATCAATGAACGACGCGGCGTCGCGCCGAAGTTGTCCCGGGCATCAGGCTTCCCAACCCGGAGCGGTGCCCAACAGACAGCCCGCGAATCTTACCGGAGTAAAGGTGCAAGGAACAGGCCAAACACGCAATTTTTCAACATTTCAACGAAATTGACCGCCGGAAAGCCACTACCTGCATGAAATCACGCTCGAACGGGCAAAGAGCAGAGGCAAACTCAGACCAAATTCTAAGTAAATCTCAGATGGAACCCCGATATCTGCGACAAAGATACTCCCGGTGACACTGGCAGCCTCCGCGGAGTAGAGACCGATCTTCGGCAGTGCCAGCGTCAGCGTCGAGTTTGCGCGGATACATGGTTCGAGCACCGCTCCTCCGGTCGCGGTCAATCCCGAGGGCAAATCGACAGCCAAGATCGGCGCCGATTGCCGATTTGCGGCCTCGATCAACGCAGCGGTCGCTCCCGATGGGGCGCCGGAAAGACTGAATCCGAGCAGTGCATCGATCACCAGATCGCTTGCGGGCAGGATTGGGTCATGGGGCGCGAGGATGACCGGCAACCCCATGCGCTCGAGGATCGCGAGTTGAAGTGCAGCAACTCCGCGGGCGGGATCGGGTCGGCGGGTAATCCATGTTTCGACCACTGCTCCCCAGACATGGAGAAAACGTGCGGCTACCATGCCATCCCCGCCGTTGCCGCCGGTTCCGCAGAGAATGAGCACGCGTTTGCCAGCCGCATCGCCGTCGAGCATGTGATCCCGCGCGAAGGCCGCCACCGCAAGCCCCGCGACTTCCATGAGCTGGAGCACATCGACCCCGCGATCATGAATCATCATGCGGTCGACCTCGGCCATTTGCTCACCGGTTATCGCGGGAATTCCTCGGGTTTGCTCAACCATTTCACACCTCATCCGAAATCGTCATCGCAACGATACAATGAGCGCCCACTGAATCCCGGGTGAGACGTACGAGGAGCTTTCAGATGCCTTCCCAAAACGCACGACACATGTTCGATCCAGACCCTGAGACGATCTACCTCGACGCGGGCACCTACGGACTTGCCCCGCGACTCTCGATCGAGGTCTCGATGGATGCGCTTCGGGGCTGGCAAAGCGGCAAGGCTGATTTCATCAAGGATTGGGAACCAGCCGGCGAGCGTGGACGCGAACTCTTCGCCAACATAATCGGTGCATCGGTCGATGAGATCGCGTTGATGCCTTCGGTTTCGGTGGGTGTTGGTCTGGTCGCGGCCTCGATCCCGGAAGGATCGGAAGTGCTTGTTCCGGAGGAGGAGTTCTCCTCGGTCGCGGTTCCCTTCTTCGCCGCCGCTGAGGGTCGAAATGCGACCGTGCGCGAAGTTCCGTACTGGGAACTCGCCTCGGAAGTCCGACCGACGACAACCATCGTCGCGCTCAGCCTGACGCGAGCTCAATCTGGCGAAACCGCCGACCTTGGACCGATCATTGCCGCCTGCCAGAAACACGGTGCGAAACTGCTGGTCGATACCACACACGCCACACCATTCGTCTCGGTGAAGGAGCATATTGCGGGAATCGATTACCTGGTCTGCCACGGATACAAGCACTTGTTGCTTCCCCGCGGGGTCGGGTTCCTGTACGTGCGACGCGACCGATGGAATACGATCATTCCGTATCTAGCAAACTGGCGTTCGGTTGGACGCTCATACGGAGGTCCGCTGACACTCGCCCCGAATGCATCGCGATTCGATGTCTCACTCGCCTGGCATGCATGGGTCGGCGCGATTCCCGCGCTCGAACTCATCGCGCAATGGCAGGGGGATGGCACACTCGAATACGCCAAGTCGCTGGCCGATCGCCTCGCACGTGGTCTCGAACTCCCGAAACCGGGTGGTACGCTGGTATGCGTCAAGGTCGATGATGCCGAAAAAGCGACCGAGGTGCTGGACGCGGCCGGTGTGAAGGCTGCCCCCCGTGGCGGCTATATCCGGCTCACCCCACATGTCTATAACACTGAAGAAGAGATCGACCGCGCGATCATGGTGGTGAATAGCGCACTTTCTCAGATGTGAGACCAATGCGACCAATCATCGATCGATCCTCTCCGTCACGTCGTACTGTTGTGCACAGCAGCGTACTGAGCATTGCATCACGGCAAGAGAGGATCGATTGATGAATCGCGCACGCTATGAACATCTGTTGACCCGTTCCGCTTCCCGCCGGCTGCTTTTGGGTGCCAGTTTCGCGGTGGGCGCCACCGCGATCAGCCTGCCCTCCGCACCGACAAGAGCCGCGGGCATACCGAAGGCCTCGTTGCTCATCCGGAGACCGCAATTCATAGATACCCCGTTTTCGCTCGGGGTGGCCTCGGGTGATCCCTTGCCCGAGAGCGTTGTGTTGTGGACACGGCTTGCACCCGATCCGGTCAACGGTGGCGGTTTGGGCGAGGCATCCGTCGAAGTGCGGTGGGAGGTCGCAAACGACGACCAGTTCACCTCGATCGTCCAGTTCGGAACCGCGATCGCCTCGCCGGATCTCGCGCACAGCGTTCACGTCGATCTCACCGGACTGAAACCCGGCACGGAGTACTTTTACCGTTTTGGTGCAGGTAACGAGGTGAGTCCGACCGGGCGAACGAAAACGGCGGCGGCCACGGGTGCACCGCTGTCGAAGCTGCGATTCGCCGCGTCCTCCTGCGCGAACTACGAGCACGGTTACTTTTCTCCGTATCGCCACCTGGCGAACGAGGAGATCGATTTCGCGATCTGCCTTGGTGATTACAGCTATGAATACGGGATGAATGGCGAGTTCAAGAACGGAAGTACCGGACCGGTCCGCAATGTCACCGGCAGCGAAACGATCTCGCTTGAGGATTACCGGAATCGACACGCGCTCTATAAAACCGACCCCGATCTCCAGGCCGCACACGCTGCCCACCCCTGGCTGGTGATCTGGGATGACCATGAGGTCGAGAATGACTACGCCGGAGCCAATTCTGAACAAAGTGATCCCGTCGAGGCATTTCTCGCCCGGCGGGCTGCGGCCTATCAGGCGTACTACGAACACATGCCGCTGAGAGCGGACTCCATGCCGATCGGTCCCGATATGCGCATCTACCGTCGATTGGCCTTCGGAGATCTGGCCGAGATCAACCTGCTCGATACCCGCCAATACCGAACTGACCAAACCTGCGGGTTCGTCGCGCCACCCTGCGATGAGGGTCTCGATCCTGCCGCGACTCTGACCGGTCCGGAACAGGAGTCATGGCTCTTTGACGGATTGGCTGATTCGACCGCACGCTGGAATGTGATTGCACAGCAGGTGATGATGGCGCGGTTGGATGGCGATGTTTCCACAGAGGGTCAGCTCGTTTCGCACGATCAGTGGGATGGATACCCGCTCGCGAGGCAACGGCTGCTCGATCACCTGCAATCGACGGGAGTCAGTAATCCAGTCGTGTTGACCGGAGACGTCCACACTTCCTGGGTGGCCGATCTCAAACTCAGTTTTGACGATCAGGATTCACCGACTATTGCGACCGAATTCGTCTCAACCTCGGTTACGTCGTTCAATCCGATCGCCGCCCAACTCGTCCTCGCGCTCCCGACGAATCCGCACTTTCGCTACTACGATCCACGTCACGGCTATATCCGGTGCGAAGTTACCCCGGAGATCTGGCAAACCGATTTCCGCGCGGTGCAAAGGGTCGATGTACCCGACGACGAAATCCAGACAATTGCCTCGTTCGTGGTCGAAAACGGTATTGCGGGGGCGGTCAAGGCGTAGTAACAGGTGATTAGCCATAGTGAATTGTCGTTTATTACAGCTATATACTGACTTTTCGTATTGCGCTTGCTTTGGTACTCAGCATAGGAAGATTATGTGAGATTCCAAATGTATCCAGCACTTTCAACAAATTGCTTCGCTGATTGCTGACTGCTGACGGCTGGCTCCATCCTCACATTTGCAGCTGCCCACGCAGGTACACCAGCTCGGCGCGATATGCATCCTCCGGGGATTGCTGGCCCTGTGGCAACGATTCGCCACGACTCAGGTGGTACTTTCGAAAGGCAAGTTCCGAACACGCCTGGAGGAACCGCTGCTGCTGATCGCGCGCAGCTTTGCCACCACTCCTCATTGCCGATTTGACTGCCGATTTTCGCAGTTCGTTGGTTGTGACCACTTCATATTCACGCGGGGTCAGCACTCCGGCCGCGACTTCCGGAGCAAGTTGCAACCTGAGTATCTCCAACTCACGCCGACCGGACGCGCGCGCAATCAGGAAGAGCACTATCAGCGGCGCAAGGGTCAAAATCGGTCCCTGAATAAGCACGACCTTGAAGAGCGAAGCGTTGTGCCCGTAAAGATCGCCGACCAATAGCAAACTGCTATTCCAGAGCGCATGGAGGAGCACGGCCAGACTGTACCCGAGCACCGGCACAACGAATCGCCAGCCGCCCTTCCGATACCGGGAACGAGCCCACCCGACGGCCGCGCCCGTGGTCGCGGTATAAACAGCGTGGCCGAACCCGTCGATGATCACTCGCACGACAAAGAGTTCGCCGAGCGCCTTTGCGCCATCATCCAGATATTCTGCACCCAGATAGAGGATGTTTTCAGTCATCGCGAATCCGAGACCAATCAACGCCCCGTAGATCAATCCATCCAGAACGTTGTCAAACTCGCTACGGAATAACCATAGGAGTAACAACAACGCAATTCCTTTGGTTGTCTCCTCGATCAACGGGGCGCCGATGGCCAGGGTGAGGATATCCGCCGCATTCTGGTCACCGATAGCAGCGTAGAGAACGGAACCCGTCAGGATCTCCAGCACCAGCGCCAGGAGAATCGCGGCGACGGCGCCCCAGCCAAATGCGGCCAGCACCACCGGCCAGGGCTCTCGTTCATAGCGGTCGAGCCGGAGCACCAGCCAGCTGTAAACCACCGCAGGAATGGCGGCAGCGGTGATGCTCAAAATCAGGGCAGCGGGATCGAACGAAAGTGCGGTGAGTACGATGAGAACCGTGCAAAGGATGAGCAGGATCGAGATGATTCCGACGAGCCATTTCTTCCAGCCTCCGGAACGGTTCCTGTTGGGCAATCGATGATCAACCGCGGCTGGCTGTGGCGCACCGCACCATCGACAAAACCACATCGATTGCGGGTCTTTTCTACAGACCGGGCATATCACCACAAGCTTGTTCGCCCTTCACCCAATGCTCCGCACATGTGGGGATTGTCGATTCCAGTTTCACATTCGGCAAGGCAATTCATTCCTCACAATCAATTGAAAACAACGGGGATCATTCTTGCGGGTAAAATCGGTTAGCGATCACACTTCCCAAAACGGAAACGAACGATCGAACCGTTTGAACTATGATCATCAATCGCAGCGGGCACACAGTTCCGTCACAAAAGGAATCGATCTCAGTTCGTGACCGTCTTCCGCCCTTCTCTGGCGGCACGCATTTGTATTGTCGAGTCCGCTACGACTGATGGACACGTCGACTGAAACTATCGCTGTTGATGAACGAAAGCTGATTCCGAGGAGCACACTTCAATGAAACTGGGAATTGTCACCGACTGCCATTTGGCGCCACCCGATCGCGCCCCGTCCCGATTTCACAATGTCTACGACTACCCGAATGCGCGCCGGAACTTCGAAACCGCGCTGGTCGGCCATGTGAATGCCGGGGTCGATGCGATCCTCATGCTTGGCGATCTCGCTAACAGCGGCGATGAAGTGCACCACAATCTCGGAATCGAACTCTGCGACCGAACCGGTCTTCCGGTTTATATTGTCCCGGGGAACCACGACTGCGAAGAAGGCGTGACCGCACTTGCAGATCGCATCGCCGGATTCGGAGCACAACATGTCGCTATCCCCACACCCGGGGGATCACTCCATCACGGAATTCGCATTGCCGGTCTCCCGACAAACGGTTTCGACACCGAAGCGAACTGGGAAATTTCAGTACCGGAGATCGACAGCTGGGGAACTGAGCCGGTGTTGGTCGTCACTCATGTGCCCGTGTTTTCCACTCGTGAAATTGCTATGGACGCCGGATTCCAGTACGCGGGCGATCCGCAAAACACCGCTGCACTTGGCGAAATGCTGGCGAACCGAACCGAACCGACGATCGTCGTTCATGGACATCTGCATCTCCGTCACACCATCGTCTCCGGAGCCACGTTGCAAATTGGATTTGCCGCAGTGGTCGAACCACCGCACGCGAATGCGACACTCGAAATAGACATCGACAACCTCCTGGTGACCGTTTCACATGATTCGGTCGCTTCCTATGATGTCGAATTCGTTCCCATCATCTCGCCGGCAACTCAACGCTATTGTTTCGACGGTGCAACCTGGATTGACGAGTCTCCACGCTAGGGAAGTGTCAGCATGCCAACCGACATCGACGTCACCGGTCCAATCTGGAGCGAAGGGGAATCTGCCCAGTTCATCGCACTCGGCAGGATGTACACGCCTCGAAGAGAAGAATTACTGGAGACGTTTCTCGATCTGATCCCGTTCGAACCAGATGCGAGTTTCACAGGGATCGAGCTCGGAACCGGTGCGGGCTGGCTCTCCGAGGGCATTCTTCGCCGCTTTTACAAGGCGCACATGATCGGTTTAGACGGTTCGGAGGCCATGCGGGCGACCACCTCCCGGCTACTGGCCCCATTCGGACCGCGTGCTGAAGTGATGCCGTTTCGCCTGGAATCACAGGAGTGGCGTGACTCTCTGCCAGCTCTCTTGCATCTGGTGGTGAGCAGTCTGGTCGTTCACCACCTTGATGGCGAGGGCAAGCAGCAACTCTTCCACGATCTCTACGCGAAGCTGTCACCGGGCGGCGCGTTGCTCCTTTGTGATGTTGTCGAATCTGCGAGTGAGCAGGGTCGGATACAGATGGCCCGATCCTGGGATGCGGAAGTCCTCCGGAACTCGAATGAATTAAACGAAAACAGAACTGGTTACGATCAATTCGTATCAGACGAATGGAATATCTACGCTTTCCCGGTCGCATCAGACGATATCGATCATCCTTCGCTGCTGACCGACCAATTGACGTGGCTGGCAAACGCGGGTTTTACCGGGATCGATGCCTGGTGGGTTCGCGCGGGGCACGCTCTCTTTGGTGGCTATAAGCCGGACTGATCGAGCGTGCTGGCGGATGCTGACACGACGAGTTGCGATACGGTTTCGCGCCTCGTCGCGAAAAAGACGGCGATCACGGCCAATGGAATAGCGATTGCCAGTGATCTGAACGCGTCGGCATAGTTGTTCGAATCGCCAAGTGCGAATCCTGCAACCGCCACCCCGATCGCTCCTCCGATTCCCATGGAAGCATTCGCCAGCGACATCACTGCTCCCCTGGCATGCGGAATCGAATCGAGCAGGACAATACTGAGCACCACGTACTGCGCGGCAGAAAAGCCACTGATCAATGTGGTAGTGAAAAAGACGACCCAGATCATATCCGAGCCTATTCCGCTGGTTGCCAGTCCGATCGCGAAGCCAATACCGCTGATCAAGAAAATCCGGGATGAACTCCACTTCCGGAGCGCGATTGGAACGATGTTGTTTGCGAGCAGTTCACCGGAGCCAGCGACGATGAAGATCAGGCTCAGCACTTTGCCAGTACCGCCAAAGTCGATTTCGACGTAAGCGCCGAGATACGTCAACCAGCCGAAGTACCCCAATCCGATCACGCCCTGAGAAAAGACGAGCAGTGTGGCGGGGAGGTTGCTGAAAACCGTGGTGTAGCCAGCGGTGAACCCTTTGAACGGACCCTTCGCTGTCTCACTGACCTGGTCTGAAAGCTAGCGATGACTGGCAAGCAGAATCACAAGCGGAAGAAGCAAACTCGCATACGCCCAACGCCAAACGGCGGCATTTTCAACCAGCGCGACGATAGGCAACCCGATCACAGTCCCGGCGGTGGTTGCGGATACAACAATTTCAATTGCCCGATTGCGCTTGCGGGGATCGCTGAAAATTTCGGCGCATGACGAGAGGCACTTTGCCAGCATCATCGACGTGCCCGAAAAAGCACGCGCCGCCAACAACCAGGCAAATGTTGGCGCGAGCGCCGATCCGACCGTAATACCGGTCAGGAAGATGACCTGCCAGAGGACCCAGCTTCGGATCGAGACACGGTCCATGATTGGCGCACAGAGAATCGCCGCCAGGGCACCGATGATTGCGGCAAGTGTTCCGAGTCGACCTGCCTGCGCCTCGCTGATACCAAATTCCTCGGCTATCGGGCGAAGCAATGGACTGAGCATCGTGACATTGACAACGACGGTGAAGGCACCGACGGTCATAATCGCAACAGAGAGCCATGCCCGACGAGTTGCGTCGCTCTTCTCCGTGTGGGGGTACGTCTTCACGCGTGCCGACCGGTCACGCAATCATTCCAGACAGCTATAACCGACTGAGTTAAAGCGCTCACGTACGCCCTTCCCGGAATG
>Ga0105048_10016669_pt1 | contig 11348 bp, 12 predicted proteins | sample MAT05_FD_78382 | JGI IMG/M metagenome (GOLD analysis project Ga0105048, IMG submission 78382) | Freshwater microbial communities from Lake Fryxell liftoff mats and glacier meltwater in Antarctica - MAT-05 | ecosystem: Environmental > Aquatic > Freshwater > Ice > Liftoff microbial mat | place...
GCGGGCGTGATCAGCGGCCGCGTCTCCCCGCGCGCTCGTCGGATGGACGCTTCAGGCCAGCTCGCCGCATCAACACGGACAACTGAGAGGCGGACGAGCACCCGACGTCGCGCGCGATCGCATCGATCTTGGCTGCACCATGAACGAGTCGGACCTGCGCCGCCGCCACGCGCTCGGCTGCAACGATTGCGCGAAACGTCAGACCCGCGGCCGTGAGGTGACGCTGCAAGCTGCGCGTGGACACGCCTAGCGCGACGGCGCACGGAGCGATGCGAGCTGTCCGAAGGTGGGCCGCCACCCATGCACGGGCTCGCGCAGCGACGTCTCCGGTGGTGTCGAGCTCGTCGAGCAGCGCTCGCACTGCGTCGTGCGCGGCCGGTCCGTCATCGGGATCCGCCCACCGATAGGCCTCGTCGGCGTCGGTGAACACGCGAAACTGATCGATCGGCCCAAAGGCCGGCAACAGGGCCGCGTTCCGCGCGCCGTGGATGTTCGGTTCGACGATCACGGCTTGGCGTTCGAACAGGTCGCGCATCCCATCCGCATGCTGAGTGACCACGGTCATCATGTAATCCCATGCGTCGTCGTCCACACCCTTCAGCGCGCGCCCATCCACCACTCGCCGGAGCGGCGGCCGCAGCTCGACATGACGGACGATCGAATAGAGACGCCCGAGCGCGTGTGCATCGCGGGTGTCCCGACGACCGAAGTGCACCGTGCCGACGAGCCGAGGTGTCATGCACCAGGTGAGAAACGAGCCTCCGGTGAGCGCCCTGCCGACAGGTCCCCGTTCGATCTCGTCGAGGGATGCAGCGAGACGCAGCATGCGGGAACGATATCGAGAACGGCGGAGTCGCGATAGCCGCGGTATACGTGTTCACGAACGGAAGCTACCGGCAGAGGACGAAGCCGAATCGCCTCTACAGAGCGAGGCGGCGGCGCAACGCCGACGAGGTCCGCCTCTCGCCGACCGTTCCGCCAGGCGCCGATGTCGACATCCTGCGCCGTACTGGCTGGGCGGCGCGCTCACGATCGTCGCGAGCATCGCGATCACGGCGATCGCGCGGCAGGCGCTCCGGCGCGAGCTCGCCGAGGTGCACCCGTGACGGCCGCGATGCCGTTGCTCGTCGAGGGTGATGCGGCCGATGCGGCGCTGCTCGAGAGCGTCCATCCGCCGGCGTGGGCCAACCCGACCGCGAGTGGAAGCTACAACCTGGTCGTACTCGGCGGCGGGACGGCCGGTCTGGTCTCCGCGGTCGGCGCGGCCTCGCTCGGCGCGCGCGTGGCGGCCGCCTTGATCCACTAGATCGCGCGGAGCATGATCTCGTCGAGCGCCTTCGCGAACGCCGCCGGATCTGGGATCTGTCCGCTATCGGCGAGGTAGGCCTGGCCGAGCAGCAGCTTCGCGTACGCTGCGAGGCGCGGATCGGTCGAGTCGCTGGCGAATACGGCCTTCAGCTTCTCGAGCAACGGGTGTGTCGGGTTGAGCTCGAGGACCGGTCGAACCGCGGGCGGCGCCTGTCCGAGCTGCTCGAGTAGCTTCTGCATCCGTGGCGTGAGGTCGTGCTCGTCGGCGACCAGGCACGCAGCCGACGACGTCAGCCGGCTCGACAGCCGCACCTCCTTGACGTCGTCCTGGATCGCGGCGCGAAGGCACACGAGCAGGTCGCCAAGCTCGCGCCGGCGATCCTCGATCGCGGCGGACTCGGCTTTGCGCTCCTCCTCGGTGCCGGGCTGGACATCGCCGCGCCCGATCGACTTCAGCGGCTTGCCCTGGAACGTGGGCTCGCGCTCGAGCCAGAGCTCATCGATCGGATCGGAGAACAGGAGAACTTCGTATCCCTTCGCCGTGAAACCCTCGAGCAGCGGTGAGCGCGCGACGGCCTCCTTCGACGTCCCGGTGAGCACGTAGAGGGCGTCCTGGCCTTCCTTCATGCGGCCGACGTACTCCGCGAGCGTGGTCGCGACGGCCGCGTCGTGCGTCGATCCCGCGACGACTAGATCAAGGAGCTTGTCGTGATCGCCCTCGGGCCCGATCAGGCCCTCCTTGAGCACGGGCCCGAAGCCCGTCCAGAAGCCGAGGTAGTCTTCGCGTGCGTCGCGCTTCATCTCCTCGAGGGTGCCGAGCACCTTCTTGACGAGCTGCTTCCGGATGATCGCGATCTGTCGGTCCTTCTGAAGGATCTCACGCGAGACGTTCAGCGAGAGGTCGTGCGCGTCGACCACGCCTTTGATGAACCGCAAGTAGCTGGGCATCAGCTCCTTGCACTCGTCCATCACGAACACGCGCTTGACGTAGAGCTGAACGCCGCGCTTCATCTCGGGGCTGAATAGATCGAACGGCGGCTGTGCGGGTACGTAGAGCAGCGCGTACGCTTCGAGCGTGCCCTCGATCCTGATCGGGATCGTGCGCAGCGGATCATTCCAGTCGTGGGACAGGTGCTTGTAGAACTCCTTGTACTCGGCCTCCGTGACCTCGCTCTTCGGGCGATCCCAGATCGCCTTCATCGAGTTCAGGGTCTTGTCGCCGCGCTTGATCGGGTAGGCGACGAAGTCCGAGTAGCGCTTGACCACCTCGTCGAGCACGCGGTCGCTCGTGTAGTCGCGGAGGCCGTGCTCCTCGTCGGCCGCCTTGAGGTGCAGCGTGATCGTGGTGCCGGGCTCGGCACGCTCGGCGTCCTCGATGGTGTAGGCACCGTCGCCCGTGGAGATCCACCGCGTGGCACCGCTCTCGGCGACGTTGCGAGACACCAGCTCGATCCGATCCGCGACCATGAAGGCGGAGTAGAAGCCGACACCGAACTGGCCGATCAGCTCCGGCGCGAGCCCTTCGCGAGGCGCGGCCTTTGCGGCTGCGAGATACTCACGCGTGCCGGACTTGGCGATCGTGCCGATGTTCTTGATCACCTCCTCGCGCGTCATGCCGATGCCGTTGTCCGCGATCGTCAGCGTGCGCGCCGCGGGATCCACCGACAGCTCGATCTGCAGGTCGTGTGATGATCCTGCACCGGCACCGCCGGAGATGCGCTCGAACCGGAGTTTGTCGAGCGCATCCGACGCGTTCGAGATCAGCTCGCGGAGGAAGACGTTCTTGTCCGAGTAGAGCGAGTGGACCATGAGGTCCAGCAGCTGCTTCACCTCGGCCTGAAATTCGTGTCGTTCTGCGCTCATCGCCACTCAGATAAGCCCGGCCGGGCCTGCGCACAAGCCCCACCATGCGGGTTCACGGATCGAGAAGCTCGACGCCAGGGCCGTGCGCCTCTGGTAGGCCACGCGTACCGTCGAGCACGCCTTGCGCAAGCTCGGCTACCAGCACCGTCACGTACTCGACCGACATCCGCGACTACTTTGGCAGCATCGATCACGACAAGCTGATGAAGCTGGTCGCTCGACGCGTCTCGGATCGACGAGTGCTGAAGCTGAGCAAGCAGTGGCTCGAAGCAGGTGTGATGGAAGGCGGCGAGTATCGGTCGACGATTGACCGGTGTCCCGCAGGGAGGTGTGATTTCACCGCTCCTGTCGAACATCTACCTGCACGTCGGACGCCCCGGCGTTCGCCGACAGGGTCGCCGAGGGAGTGTAGGTCGCGGGTTCGGCGGCAAGGCCGAGGTGTCGAGGACATCCCCGCGCATGACGAAGCTCTCGACGTGCTTGCTGCTCCTGATCGCATCCTCGACAGGCTCGCGTGACGATCGAGGGCACGGTCGTCGACGAGCGCGCGCTCGACGACTGCACGGCGACGCTCTCAAATCGCTGATGTCGAAGAGGGTCACCCGCCCGCGAGTCATCCGCCGCACCGAACGTGCGGCGGTGGTAGCGTCGCGCCGGTGATGACGTCCGCACGTGTAGCCCTCGTTCTCTCCGGAGCCGTCGGGCTTCTTGCCATCGGATGCGGGGGACCGGAGGCGACACCGGATGCAGGTCCGGACGCACCGCCGGACACCGATGCGTTCATCGTTGACGTCACCACCAGCAAGGGTGTGTTCGCGCTCGAGGTCAATCCGTCGTGGGCACCCAACGGCGCGGCTCGGTTTCGCGAGCTCGTGGACGCTGGCTTCTACAACGACGCCAGGTTCTTTCGCGTGCTCAGCGGCTTCGTCGCGCAGTTCGGTATCAACGGCACGCCCGCAACCAACTCGATGTGGAGCGCCCGTACGATTCCGGATGACGTCGTCGTGCGCTCGAACACGCGTGGCTACGTCACGTTCGCCCAGAGCTCGGCGATCAATTCACGAGCGACCCAGCTGTTCGTGAATCTTGGCAACAACGCGCGACTCGACACGATGCGCTTCGCGCCGTTCGCGGTCGTGATCTCGGGGATGGACGTCGTCGACCTGCTCAACGACGAGTACGCCGAGGCGCCCAGTCAGACGCAGATCAGCGCCCAAGGGAACGCGTACCTCGACGCGAACTTTCCGCGGCTCGATTACATCGTGACCGCGCAGGTCCGCTAGTTACCAGCGCGCGAGCGCGGGCAGTACCCACTTCAGGAGCAAACCGAGCTCCGTGTGACCTGCGGTCTCGTCGCGCCAGGTCACCGCTCGGAAGTAGAGCGATAGCGTCGTGACCGTCGTTCATCTCGATCGCGGAGGCGGGCCTGTAGGCTCGGAAAATCGCGCACGGCCTGCGCTCGATCACTTCGCGGGGGTGGCGCCGGGCTCCGGCGTCGGGGACCTGGTTGCCGGTGCCGTTGGTGCGACCCGCGGCGCGGTCGCATCTCCCGCGGGGCGCGCTGGCGTCGCCTGATCGCTCTTCGCTACGGGTGCGACGCCCCTCAGTGCGAGCTGTCCTTGACGCGCGAGATCGATCGACACGGCGAGGATGCGTGCGGCTTCGCCTGGCGCGTGGAAGCCCATGCTGTTCTCTGCCTCGATATAATCGAGATAGAACTGCGCCTGGCGGTGGAGCTCCTGCGCGGGCGCGAGCTCCGTGTCGCTCCTGCTGGCAGCCTTTGCGGCGGCGAGGTCATCGATCAGCGCGACCACCGCATCCATCGCACGGTTGCGCAGCGCGTACGTGCGATCCTGGTTCGCGTGCACGCGCGAGCGCAGCTCCTCCTCGTCGAACTTGTGGCAGGTCTGACACGCGCGGTTGATGTTGAGCAGCGGGCTGCGGACATGGTGGTCGCTGACCTTCGCGGCGCCGACGCGCACGTACGGCATGTGGCAGTCGGCGCAAGACACGCCAGAGCGCGCGTGCACGCCCTGGTTGTACAGCTCGAACTCGGGGTGCTGCGCCTTCAGCATGCGGGTGCCTGCGCGCGGGTGCGTCCAGTCCGCGTGACCGTTCTTCGAATAGTACGAGTACGCGGCGTCGACGGTGAGGCCCTCAGCCCACGGGTACGTCAGCCGCTTCTCGGGACCCTTGAAGTAGTACTCGACGTGGCACTGCCCGCACACGAACGAGCGCATCTCCTGATGGGTCGCGTCGCGGTTGACGTCGTAGCCGGCCACGCCCTGCGCCGCCTTCACGGCTGCGATGCCCTCGATGAAGGCGGGTCGCGTGACGCGCAGCTGGAGCGACGTCGGGTCGTGACAGTCGATGCACCCGATTGGATGCGTGACGTGCTTGCGTGCCTCTGCGAACGGCAGCTGGTTGAGCTTCGCGAAGCCCGCCATCAGGTCGCCGTTCCCCGCCTTCTTGTACGCGTTGTAGATCGATGCGTGGCAGTGGAGGCATGTGCCCGGTTGCTTCGTCGCCTGCTGGCGCTCCGTGAACACTTGGTCCTCGAGCATGTACGCGTGGCCGCGTTCCTCGCGGAAGTCCTTCGAGAACGCATAGCCATCCCAGATCGTCTTGAGGCGGGGATCCTCCTCGAGGCGTGACTGCGCGACGATCGAGCGCGGGTCCGCCGCGGTCGGTGTGCGCTGTACTGCCTCGCTACCGCCGTAGCGCGTACGCACCTGATCCACAGTTCGCCTGTACGCGTCGTACTGCGTCGGAAAGTTCTTCCCCCACACTGCAGGATCGATCGTGTCCTCGGTCAGCTCGACGACGCGGAAGTACGGGTTCTGGGCCTCGCTCTTCTTGCCCGCGATGTTGACGAGCAAGAGCGCGACGCCGATGGCGACGATCGCACCACCTGCAGCGGCGATTGCGATCCAGATCAAAGTACGGCGCTTACGTGCTTCGGTCATGGACTACTCCCGGAGGCGGTGGCCGACGGAGTCGTGGCAACGGGTGCACGACAGGCCGTCGGTGTGGCCCATCGTCTCGACGAGGTCGATGTGGCACCGTCGACACTGTTCCTCCGTGACCTCGCGGTTCTTCGATGTGATGCGGATCGGGTCGACGAAGTCACCCGACGTGAACGCGTACGAGTGGTTGTAGCCGTTGACCGCCTTCACCCAGTACTTGCGCAACCCGCCTGGCGGCGCATGACAGTCGTTGCATCCCGCGAAGGCGTGATGGCTCGACTTCTGCCACGCGGCGTAGTGCTCGTTCATCACGTGGCAGTTCGCGCACGTCTTCGGATCGTTGCCTAGATACGACGCGCCATCCGCATAGACGAACGTGAAGAACCCGAGCCCGATCGCGGCTCCCGCTGCGAGCGCGGCAACGAGGAGCGCGACGTGGAATGGTCGAACCGTCACAGGAGACCACGATGCAGGCGGTGTGCGCACATTCCTTGCCCACGGTTCGCTGTGCGGGCTTCCATCCCGGTGCTGGTGGGTCTCGCGGGGAACGTCACGCCTGCATCGTACGTCAGTCGCCTCGTACCGGCATAGGGCATCGGATTAGTGGACTGCGGCCAACCCGAACGCTGCCTGGCGCGGCAAACTGCCGTGATGAACCGTGCATGGCTGATCGTTTGCCTCGTCGCCTGCGGAGGCACGCAGGCCGCTACCACGATCCGCAGCCCGCAGGACTACGAGCGCGTGGTCGTCGATGTGGTGGAGCGCGTGATCGAGATCTTCAGAGACGGCGGCATCAACTGCAACATGATCTCGGGAGACCTACGCTCGTTGAACGGGTCCCAGAAGGTCGACGCGGCGCGGGCGTGGCGAAGAGACCATCCCGAGTCGAACGAGACGATGAAGGCGGCGATTGCTGCACGGAAGGGTGAGCTCGAGAAGGTGATGGGGCCGGCGTCGCGGCAGTGCGAAGGTCCGATCAAAGGCCTCGTCGCGGAGTTGACCCAGTAACGATCCGAGACGTCGGGCAAGCCCGAGGCTTCATCGCGCGTACTCGATCACGACCACCGTGGAACAGAACGAAGACGAACGCGGAGACTTCGCCGTCTTCGACACGATTCGTTTCGGCTCGAGCCCGGAGCAGCGGATCGAGCGGTTCAAGGGCAGGGAGGACGACCATGGACGGTGGTTTGCCCCGTGTGGCCGCTCGTCGAGCGCAGAGCGTACCTGCAGTGGATGGATCACGCGGCATGCCAATAGTTCGAAAAAACGAGCGGTCGCCTTGTTGGATTACTCGATGGTGAGGGTTGCGTGTTCTCGTTAGGTTCAGACGATCATGAAGCCTCCCGCCATCGACGTCGAGCAGCTCAGCAATCGGATCCGATCGCTGATCGCACTCGAACCGAGTGGCGGGCCGATCGTGAGCTGCTACTTGGCGTGGAGCGAGCAGGCGAGTGACCTGTTCGAGCAACGGGCGGCACTGCTTCATGCGTTGGCTTCCGTGGGAGTTGATGCGCTCGATCAAGCGATCGAAGCGATCCGACGCTATCTCGCCACGGAGATCCTGGCCGACACACAGGGAGTCGTGGTGTACGCCCGCGGTGGCTCGCAACCCTTCTTGTGGCCGATGCAGTTCCAGGTCCCGGTTCCGAATCACGTGTCGGCGAACGCGATCCCGGACATCTATCACCTGATCGAGCTCAAGGACACGTACGACCGCTACGTGGTGCTGATCGCACTGGAGCACCGCGCCCGGATCCTCGAAATCAATCTCGGCGCGATCACGCGCGAAGCATGGACCGAGCACCCCGAGCTGCGGGATCGGGTCGGGGAAGAGTGGGCCCACGAGCACTACCAGAATCACCGACACGATCGAGGGCGGCAGTTCTTGGACGAGAAGCTTCGTCTCCTCGAGAAGCTGATGTCGGCCGGCGGACATACCCACTTGATCCTGGCCGGCGACGATCAGCTGACCGCGCGGGTCCGCGACGCGCTGCCTTCCCATCTGCGGGCGAAGCTCGTGGACATCCTGCCACTCTCGGCGAACGATGATGTCATCAGCGCGACCTTGGCGAGCTTCATCGATGCCGAACAGCGTGAATCACGGGATGCGGTCGCCCAGCTGATTGCGGGATTGTGGCGTGGCGGCCTCGCTGTCGCGGGAACACAGCGGACCATCGACGCACTCAGCTGAGGGCGAGCCGACGTGTTGATCCTCGCGAGCGAGTACCCATCGAAGTCCGCGTGGTGGTGTACGGCGTGTGACTGGATCGACACTCTTTCGGGCACACCGGGTAGGTGCTCGGTCTGCGCATCGACAGCGTTGCATCGCGCCGACCGCAAGGAGTTGATCGTTCGACTCGCGGAGCGGCGAGGTGTCGAGGTCGAGATCGTGACGGGCAGTGAAGCTCTCTTGCGTGTTGGCGGCGCTGGCTGCTTGCTCCGCTACACCCTCGATGAGTGGGAACCTGTTGCCGACGCGCGTTGAACGCGGTGCATTCGAACGTCGGCGATCGAACCGACGTACGGCACGAAGAAGCATGCGGGCGCCGCCCATGCGGGCCGACCCGCGGCACAGGGTACACGTACGGCGTGCTCGTCGAGGACGCGACGATCGCGACCCAGTGATCGCCGATGCTCCCCACCCAGGTTTGATCATTCGACTCAGCAAGTGATCCGCTCTGGAACGCCCGCAACGTTCCAGGTCATCTCGTCGCGGTCGCCATGTTCAGAGGCACACGTGCTTCACCAGGTTCTTGAGCGGTCCCACGCTGCTGTAGAACTCGGCGAGCCCGATGCGTCCCTCGCTGCCGAAGGATGACGGCAACGACCCGATGGCACCCGACGAGAAGTTCGTCAGGACCGTGACCGGGCCCCAGCTCAGCGTTGTCGGATCGAAGCTCACGGTCATCACGTCGTGCACCGCGCCCGGGGTGAAGCCGACGACGTGGATTCCATGCGACGACGCGAGCAAGGCGTCTCCCATGAACGGCCCGCCGGGCCCGGCCGGTACGGGCACGCCGGCGTCGAGCGGCGTCCCGTCGGGTGCGAACAGCTGGAGCTTGAAAGCACCGTCCGGCGAGCCGAGTGTCGCCGCGACGCCGGCCGGTCCTTCGCGCAGCCTGATCGAGCGCCCGGCCCCGAGATCCGGCGCGACCATCGTCGGCACACCGGTCTGCCGATCGATGAACGCGATCGCATACGTGCCGGACGCCGGCGACGACAGCCCGAGCACGTAGCTCCGCGACGTCGCGATGATCGCATCGAGGTTCGTCTGGGTGGTCGTCGTCACCATGCGCGCTGGACCGAGGGGGGCGCCACCGCGGTCGAGCTCCCGGATGAAGACGGCGCCGGCGCTGACCCACGCGACGATCAGACGGTCGTTGGCCCATGCGATCCTCGCGGCGACCTGAGCAGGCCCGATCGGAGTCGTCGGGCCGAGCGCGCCGGTCTCGGGCGTATACGTCCTCACCGCGAGGTTCGTCATGTCCTGCCACACGACGGCCACGGCGGTGCCCGTCCAGGCCACAGAGTTCGGCGAGAACTGCGCGCCTCCGAGATCGACCGCAGGCAGCATGACGCCGTCGCGCACGCGGATGGCGTCCAGGCCCGCGTCGGCCGACACGATCACGACCTCCGCACCTGTCCACACCGCCCCGTCGCCGCCGCGCACGGACCTGCCGTCGAGCGTGACTTCGAAGGGGACGCACGGGCAGCCTTCATCGACCAGGGCGTCGCTGTCGTCGTCGATGCCGTTGCACGCTTCGACGTTCGCGCCGTCATCGCTGACGTCACTCACCTCCGTCGCGTCGGTGCGCCCGCTGAAGCCAAACCGTCCGCATGCCGCCACCACCACGACAGCCGCGACCCATCCATTGGCGCGCACGATCACGACGCGGGCTTGAGCGCGTGGCGGTGCTTGAGCGGCTTGGCGACCCGCGCGCACGCGACAAACGGTGCGGGATCGAGCGCGACCATGGCGGCGACCGGCACGTCGCGGCGATCCCAGCGGCCGCGGCGCCACAGCTCGACGGTGCCTGCGGTCGTGATGCACGGGCGTTCCTCGTGCAGCGCAACCGCACCACGACCGCGCGGACACCCGACAGCCAGCATGCGAGCACGCTACCGCAACGCACGTGCGTGGTCGTGCGGTCGAGCCACGTTCTGTCGTCGCGCACGAGGCGTACGCGGCTTACGTTCCCCGCGGCTCGTCGTCAGCGCGGCTGACACGCCGATCTGGAATGGCATCCTGCTCGCACACCGAGCACGTGATCCGCGACGCCGGCTGCCCGAGCGCAGAAGCAGCCGACGGACCTCGCCGCGAAGTCGGCCGCGATGGTGGATCACGGGCGCGAGCTGGGGATTCTCACGCAGCATCTCGCCAGCGTGCTCGATCTGGTCCAGCAACGGATTGTCGGTCGCGAAGCCGTGCTCGGCGATCCACCGATCGTCCGCCTCGTCGAGCATGCGGCGAGCGTCGACCGTGTAGGCGATCGTGATCGTCACGTCAGCGTGTCGCGCGTGCGGTGCGCTTCGCACGGAGCGCGGCCATGACCTCGTCGAACGGTAAGGTCTGGCTAGAATCGGCTTGTGCGAGCGAGCGGTCGATGGCGGCGTACAGCTTCTCGCGATCGGCGTCGTTCATCCCATCGTCATCAGCGTCGACGCTGGCGAGCAGGGCGTGAGCGATCTCCAGCCGCACAGGCTCATCGAGCGCGAGGAGCTGCTGGAGGAGCTGTTGCGGGACGGCCATGTCCCAAGCCTATCCGAGCGCGCTGCCGAGGTCGACCGCGGCCTTCCGAGCTGGTCACGTGACACCGACGTGCGACCCCCTACCTGACCAACCGCAGTTTCAGCAGCAAGCTCGTGGCCTTGAGGCTCTCTGGCAACGGCAATCTCGCTGTAAATCGCCGATTCCTCGACGGGATCGGCGATTTCTCGTTTCGGCTCGGTCGTGCCATGCGCGCCAGGTTCATCACCCGTGCTGCCGGGAAGCGTTGCATCGCGCGCGTCGGGGCAGGCGAGTATCGGGTGAGCACGTACGGCTTCGATCCGCGGGGGCTGCGGTGGGAGGTGTTCGTGCGTCTGGGGGAGGAGCCGTCGTGACATGAAGAGCAAGCGGGCCAAGCCTACCCACGCACTCGCGCCGATTCCGAAGGCGCTGCCGGGCCCTGACGCGCGTCGCGTGCTCGGTCGCGCGCGTGGCGATCAAGC
>Ga0105048_10016671_pt1 | contig 11348 bp, 10 predicted proteins | sample MAT05_FD_78382 | JGI IMG/M metagenome (GOLD analysis project Ga0105048, IMG submission 78382) | Freshwater microbial communities from Lake Fryxell liftoff mats and glacier meltwater in Antarctica - MAT-05 | ecosystem: Environmental > Aquatic > Freshwater > Ice > Liftoff microbial mat | place...
CTTGCCGCCAAAACAAAGCCGGAGCAGCGGTGCCAAGTGTTCACGGCAGCCTCATGACTTTGTTGAAGGGGTGAACGAATTAGTGGTAATTATTGCGCAAGCGCATTCCGAATGCTAGCGCGCCGCCGATAGGAGTTCACGCCACAGTGCCTTACTGCCGAACCGTGCTGCGCGGAAATAGTCGGCTGTCATAACGCGGGGGCGTGGCTCAACCCTGTGGTTGCTAAAAATCATGAACCGCCACGGGTGAACCGCTCCTTATCGGAACTGCCCTCGGCACACATACCCGCAAGGTGTGACCGGGCAGCCGCATCGGCTTGCAAGAGCCGGGCCTGATCGCGCTGCCCGACCAGGAAAGCAGCTCTGATAATCCAGTCCCAGCCAAACGTCCGACGCAACACCGATAGAGGAAGGCCGGCGATATGCTGCGAGATCTCCAGCCTCAGGCGGGCGGGCGCTGTTGCAAGCCAACGCGCTTGGTCCTCTGCGCACATCAGATTAATCAGTTCCGCTCCGGCCCCCAGCCCACGTGCAAGGCCCAGGCTTTGCAATACACGTTGCCTAGACGGAGCAATCAGATGTTCGATGGACATCGATGGCACATAAAACAACGCATGCCCCGAGATACGAAGTCTCAGAGAAATCTCGACGTCCCCTCCCGAGGTATGTCCCTTTGCCATGCGGTCGGCGAGCAGGGGATGCGACGTCCAGCCTGTCGCATTCAACCAACGCCGGTTCAAGACCACACCGGCCCCAACCAGAGAATCTACCTCGCGGATTGCGTGACCGTGATCTTGCTCTGCGAACAGCCAGCCATTCCTCGCCAGGTGCGCAGGCGCCGTGCCGCCCCAGTTGGGCCGGACGCGCCCACCGAATGCACCCGCCTCCGGGTGATCGAGGCCAAAGCGAAGCGCCTCACTGATCCAGTCCGGTGACACCATGCAGTCGTCGTCAACAAGGGCGATCCAGTCGGCGCGGCTGGACCGCACGCCCCTCTGTCGCGCGGGCGTCAGGCCTTGGAGCGGCTCCGTCACACGGACAAGCCCAGGAAGCCTGCCCGTCGCGGCCCAGCGTTCCACGACCTGCGGGGTTGCATCAGTGCAATTGTTGTCGATCACTGTCACACGCCAGACGTGGGGGTCGGCTTTCTGCCTTGCCAATGCAGACAGACAAAGGTCCAGGTCTGAAGCGCGGTTATAGGTGCAAATCACGATCTCAAGGGTAGTGGCACCCTTCGACGACGTGGAACCGCTTTCTGTTCGATCTTTCGTCATCGCCGCTCCGCTTGACCTTGATAAGACTCAGATCGATCGTAACAATCTGAGTGGGGTGGATGGCCAGCAAGAAAGTCTTGCCTCAATGCGAGCCGTTTTCGCCCACCGCGTTCTTGTTGCCCGTCCTTCCGGTCTGAGGCAATCTCACCGCAGGCCGCGACGTTTTTACCTCTGCAAGCCAGGTAGAGAGCCGCAACCGTTGGAAGTGGTGAGACGGAAGGGAGAGCCACACAGGCTGTTACAAAAAGCATTCCGCTGCTCGCAAAATCTACCTCCATAGCTCACCTCAAAGCTGGAAAGGCCGAAGGTATTCCCACATCGAGGTGAAAGAAAGAGTATCGTTTGTTAATCCCCCCCGAAAGTAAGGGGCTGCTTAAGTAGCATTTTCTCGGCAAGATGCATGTGGAGATTCTGAATTAATACAAGCAGATATACTGAGGCGCAGATCAGAGGGATCCTGCGGCAGGCCGAAGGCGGTGTGCCGGTGGCCGAGTTGTGCCGCACGCACGGTTTGAGCAACGCGTCGTTCTACAAGTGGCGGGCGAAGTATGGCGGGATGGATGCGTCCCTGATCAGCCAGATGAATGCCATTGAGGAAGAGAACCGTCTGCTGAAGTGGATGTATGCCGACTTGAGAATGCAGGCGGATTTGTTGAAGGAAGCCCTTGGAAAAAAGTAGATCGGCCATCTCAACGCCGGGAGATGGCCGTAACGGCTGTGGCGCGACGAGGGGTCAGCATCGCCTTGGCTTGCCAAGCCTTCGGCGTCAGCGAGACCTGCTATCGCTACGGCCCGAAGCTACGCGACGAGAACGAAGAGATCGCCGATCTGCAGACCGAGCTAACCGATGCCCGCAAGACTTGGAGCTTTGGGCTGTGTTTTCCGCATTTGCGAAATGTCGTAGGGCACCCGTGGAACCATACGAGGGTCTATCGCATCTCCTGCGAGATGGAACTGAACCTGCGGATCAAACCGCGCAAGAGGATGAAGCGGGACAAACCCGACGCGTTGGCGGCTCCTGAGGCACCCAACATGACCTGGTCGATGGACTTCATGGCCGACCGGCTTCGCGATGGCCGCGCTTTTCGGTTGCTGAACGTGCTCGACGACTTCAACCGCGAGCGGCTCGGGATCGAGGTTGATTTCTCGCTGCCCGCCGAACGCGTTATCCCAATCGTCGGGAAAACGATCTCCCAGATCGTTTTCTGACCCTCCTCATATCTGGACCGGATCATCGAATGGCGGGGCAAACCCGGCACTATTCGAGTCGACAATGGCCCCGAATACATCATCAGAACACTGCTGGAGTGGGCCGAGAAACAAGGGATTACCATCAAGCATATCCAACCCGGCCAGCCCCAGCAGAACTTCTACTTGAGCGCTACAACCGAACCGTCAGCATGAATGGCTGGACCAATACATCATCGAAACTATCGAAGAGGCCTAAGATCACGCCGCACAATGGCTCTGGACTTACAACAACCACCGCCCCAAACATTGGCATCGGCGGCAGCATATCCGCAATGAAAATGAAAATGGCCGCGTAAGTTCTACGAATGCACCCCGTAAGAAACGGGGAAATTACCGCGTGACTTCACTTCAGACAGCAAAATTGCGGTGAACATGTGCAACTCAACAGCGTCTTCGACCAGAGATTTGGTGACAATCAAGTTTAGCGGAGTCTGAAAAAGCAGACCTTCAGGAAAAAAAAAAAGATGCGAGCTCGACCGATTAGCCCTGCATTCAAAGGCTAATCGGTCCATTGCGGCAAACAACACTTGCGTCGGCCCGAGCACCGCCCGCCAAGGCACAAAAATGGCTCACCCAATAATCTATCTTGATGCGGTACTTTGCCAACTCTGGAACGTGAGCCTGTGGCCGCTCAACAGGCTCTGTTTCATCGCCTGCTCAGCCTGATCCGCCAGCGCCGCGAAACCATCGCGCATTCCCACACCCTGGGGATTATGAACCGCACTGATCCGCAACATTTGCCCTCTTGCTGGGTCGATCTCTGTTTGACCACCGGGCGGATCAGTGCCGGCCCTTATAGTGTGTAGGAACCACACTCGCGCACGGCGCGTAATGTTCTGCATCTTCATCGTTGCAGCACTACATCAACCCGGAGTCCGTCATTCCGCCGTAATTCTGATTGGCGTTCGCTCCAAATCGTTTTGCGAACTCGCTGTTTAAAAACTCCTAAAACTCTCGTTTGCGCGCGAATCTCATCTGCTCCTTATCGTCCCGCCGAACACTGCGCCTGCGCCCTTCGCCCATCAGCCCCAATATTCTAGATCACTATTAGTGGACGCGATCTCCCACCATTTACAGCTGCGGGGTGGATCGGCCGGACGTTAAGCGACTTGCGGCCTCGTCGAGCGACTTTCGTCGCATGCCTTGCAGGTCAGTTTACGATAAATTCGGCGTGCAGAGCCCCTGCGGCATTGATGCTCTTCAAGATGTCTATCATGTCATTGGGCGCAACGCCCAAGGCATTCAACCCCGCCACGACTTCCGAAAGGCTGGTCCCATCAGGGATTTCCGCCAGACCAGTGCCGGTTTTCTGAATGCTGGCCTCCGTGCGCGGCACGACGATCGTCTCCCCCTCGCTGAAAGGGTTGGGCTGCACCACGATCGGGTTTTCCTCAATCCGCAGGGTCAGGTTACCCTGCGCCACGGCCACGCGGCTGATCCTCACATCCTCGCCCATCACGATGGTGCCCGAGCGTTGATCCACGACCACCCGCGCGCGCCGCTCCGGCTCTACGGTCAGCACCTCAATCCGGCTTAACACATGCGCGGGTGAGATCATGTTGGCACGTTCAAGATCAATGGTCACCGTGCCGGAATCCATCATCAGCGCAATGCGGCGCCCGAACTCGCGGTTCACGGCGGTTTCGATGCGTGCGGCCGTGGTGAAATCCGGCGTCTTCAACGCCATACGCAAGGACGATAGAGTCGAGAAATCAAAGGCAACCTCCCGTTCAACGCGCGCGCCCGTGGGAATCACCCCAGCCGTAGGCACCCCCTGCACGACGCGCGCACCATCCCCCTCGGCCGAGATGCCGCCGGCGATGATCGTGCCTTGCGCCACCGCGTAAATCTGCCCGTCCGCAGCATTGAGCGGGGTCATTACCAGCGTACCGCCAAGCAGGCTTTTAGCGTCGCCGATAGCCGAGACAGTCACATCAATACGCCCGCCGGCCCGGGCAAAGGGCGGCAGGCTGGCCGTCACGAAAACGGCGGCCACATTCTTGGGGCGGTACTGCTCACCCGCCACATTGACGCCCAATCGCTCCAGCAAGTTGGACATGATCTCTTCGGTGAAGGGGGCATTGCGGATGCCGTCGCCTGTACCGTTCAGCCCGACAACCAGGCCGTAGCCGACCAGATCGTTGCCGCGGACGCCGTCGAATTCGACCAAATCCTTGATCCTAATGGAATCTGCAGCAGCGGGCCAAGCCATCATTATGAAAAACAGGACTATTCTGATCATCAGAGGTAATCCGCAAGCGACAGCCGGGACAGGCGCACCGTAATGGAATAGAGCGCCTGAAGCTGCGTTTCTGCCTGCTCCAACCGGGTCGCCGCCTCATAGGGGTCAGCGGCAACAAGGCTGGTGCGGGCAATCTGCAGGGCCGACATTTCGGCGCCATTGCGCGTGGCGGCCTGATCAATGCGCGCCTCGGCAATGCCGAGTTCGGCAGAGAGCAGCGTTCGCGCAGAGGCTGTGTCGGTAAGGCTCAACCCCGCGCGGCGTGCGAGGTCGGCCCGACCAACAGCTTGCCCTTGCAAGACACCGCGATCCAGCAAGGCCGCCATCGCGAGTCCCTTCAAGCTGTTCCTGATACCTTCGTCGCGTGCCGTGATCGAGATCGAGACCTGCTCCCCCGGACCGATTTCCATCGCTGCACGCGGCGCGCCGCCCTGATAAGTCGCGTCATAGCCGGTCGGCGAGTCAAACCAGCCCGTCAGCATCTCCTCGACATCGGCGGCCGAAATTGCCCCCGCCACCACCCCCTCGAGCGTGGTCAGAAAGGCCAAGGCGTCGGGCAGCGGCGGACGCCCGGTCTCGATTCCGGAAAAAAGCGCTTTGTCGGCGAACTGCGTGTTCAGAACGCCGATCGCCGTTTCCAGACGCTGCCGGGCATCCTGGCCGAGCGACGTGATCTGCTGTTGCAGTCCCGACCCGGCTGCGGTCAGCAAGGAAGAAGCTAGTTGGGACGACAGGTCAGACAGGGTTGTCAGCGCAGTCTGCATCACGCTTGCAACCGTCCCCGCCTCGGTCGTGGCGGCCCGAAACCCCTCCAGCCGTGCAACTGAGGTGTCAATGGCCGCGAGCGGCGCAAAGTCGCCGCGCAATGCCCGTCCCGCGTCGGCCACGCGCCCAGTCGTCACCTCCTGCCCCTTTTCCTGCATCATGAGCTTAAGCGTCGCATTCTGCCGCTTCATGCTCAGCGTCTGCGCAAGATCACCGATCGACATCATCATCATGGCTCACAACCCCAGGATAAGCTTCATCATTTCTTCAACCGACTGGATCACCTTGGCATTCGCCGCATAGCTTTGCTCGATGGCGAGCAGACTTTGCAGTTCCTGATCCGTGTCGACCCCTTCGGAAAGCTCCATCTCCTTCAACGTCGTGAATCGCGCTTGCGAGAAGCTTGCCTCCCCTTCGGCCGAAACCCGGCGCGAGGAGACTGCAGAGAGCATCTCACCGGCGAGTGTCGAGACAGAGCGGTTGCCCGGCATGAACCCGCCCGAAGCCGGGCTGCGTGGTTCTGTCAAAACCCCACGCAGGGACGTAAGCAGCGCCGACTGCCCCGCAGGCCCGGGTGCGCCGGCCCCCAGACCATCGCGCAGCCGCCACAAAGCGCCGCCCGCTGCAGGGTCAACCGCCATATTCACAGCAAGACGGGCGGAAAGGCCGGTCTCGGTGGCCGTATTGAAGGGCTGACCCCGGTCGGTAAAGAGGCCCGCAGACCCGGGTGCAAGTGTCGGGTCCAGCCCTGGACTCTGAAACCGTTCCATTACATCGCGGGCCATGGCGTCCAGCCGCGCCTGCGCATCGACGGCAAGCTCGTCGCGTACGGCGAACCTTGCCGAAAGGCTGCCGCCCGCAATGGGGTTGTCAGCACCCACAGTCGGCAGCGGTTTTCCGTCCAGCGTGAGCCCCGACAGCCCGCCATTCGCGACCGAAGACTGCGCCGCCACCGTCCCCGCAGGCACGAAACCCAAAGTCGCAGCCCTGCCTTCCAGCAGAACCGCACCCCCGGTGGTCAAAAGCGCGATCTGCCCGCCTTCCCGCTTTACCTCGCGGAGGGGTATGGCCGAGGCGATCTTGTCGACCAGGACCTGTCGTTGATCGAGAAGCGCCGAGGGGTCCCGACGGGAGCCCTGAAAGGTCTGTATCTGGACATTCAACGCCTGCACCTGGCGCAGGGCGGTGTTGATCCCTTCCACCTCATAGGCAACGGATCGGTCCGCCTGTGTCCTCGCTGTCTGGATCTGGCCCGAGATATCGGCGAAGGTACGCGTCAGCGCCTGCGCTGCATTGGCGACCGTGGACAGCCGCGCCTCGGACTCCGGTCGGCTTGCCGCCTCAATCAGCGCCGCGTCGAAGGCCGCGATGCGCGCACCCAGCGAGCCCTCCCCCTCCGGCGTGCCGATAGCCTGTTCCAACTGGCGCAGAAAATCCGCGCGCACGTCCTTGTCGACCGCCGACGCCTCGGCCAGGCGCCGGTCGCCGGTAAGCACCGGGCTGCTGTAGCGGATCACATCGATCACCAGCACACCCGGGCTGACCGCGCTGGATTGCAACGCAATCTCGCGGCGACCGTAGCCCTCTGTCGACGCGTTGGCCACGTTTGCAGCCACCAGTTCTGCCGCCCGCGAGGACGCAGAAAGCCCGGTAACCGCAGCGTTCAAGGCACCAGAAATGCTCATCCTCTATCCCCTTCAACGTTTCAGGTTGGTGGTTTCCTGCAGCATTTCGTCCACCGTCTGAATCACCTTGGCATTCGACGAATAGGCCCGCTGGGTCTGGATCAGCTGCGTCAGTTCCCCGGCCACATCCGTGGCAGATTCTTCGCGCGCAAAGCCGACCAGCGTCCCTGTAGGCCCGGTACCCGAATCCCACAGATATGGCGTGCCACTGGCTTGCGTAATCCCGTACGACTGTTCGGCAAGGGTCACGAGACCATTGGCATTCGCCACATCGATCACTGGAATCTGGTAGATGCGGCGCGAGAACCCCTGGTCATAGATGGCGTTCAGAAAACCCTGCGGGTCCACCTCAACCCCGGTCAGCGTTGCCACGCCGGAGCCGTTCTTGCTGACGGACACTGGTGCAAAGGGACTGTCAATCTGTGTCATACCGCTCGGCAAACCAATGCGACCGACCTCCAGCGAAATCGTACCGCCCGCCACAGTAAGCGGCAGCGTGCCGGTGAGCGGATCATAGACACCACCCGACACGGTCGTGACCGAGGCAAGCGTGCCACCGGCCGACTGCGTATCATTGAACGTGACCGTGTATTCCCCAATCGGACCGGCACTGGTAGCCGAATCGGAAATGGTCATCGTCCATTCGTTCGAAGCACCTGCAGCAGGCACTGTGGGCGTAAAGGTGAAGGTCAGATCATGCGAGCCGCCAAGGTTCGTGAAATATTCGATGGTGAAGTCGATTGGTGTGCCTGTCGCTGTGGATTGCGACTGTGCAGCGGGAAGGTTGACCCCAAGCTTCATCTGGTTGGTCGGGTTGCTGACGTATTGGTTTTCATAGATTCGCACCGGTTCCAACCCGACGGCAGTATCCCGCGGCGGACTGCCAACGCTGCCATCAGACGCGGCGGGCCAACCCATCAGGACATGGCCAAGAGCCGAGCGCAAAATCCCCTCATTGTCGGGACGGAAGGAGCCTGTGGTCATCAAGACGAGCGGGTATGCGCCGGGCTGCTCCGACTGGGCCGCCGTAAGGGTGGTCGCAGGAAAGAACCCGCGTCCGTCAATCGCGATGTCAGTGGGATTCGTCGTCGAAATCAGCGGGCCACGATCGTCAATCAGGCGCGTCGACGTTGTGCGCACCCCACCTGCGGTGTAATTCGCTGCATTGGAACGGTTGAATACAACGGAATGAAAGTCTGTCTCCGCCCGCTTGTAGCCGAAAGTCGAGGAGTTGGCGATGTTGTCCGCAATGGTCGCCAGCCGATTTGCGTTGGCCGCAAGGCCCGCGACTCCTGCGTTGAGCGACGAGGAAATGGTCATCTGAAAGCGCCTTTCTGCTGCTTCGGCATCCGATTGACAGAAGCTGCGCGCTCCGCCTTAATTTGGCCCTAACGGATTAAATCGAAAACACTTCCGTCATCTGTTCTTGCGCAAGAGCACGATCTCAACCCGGTTGTTGCGCACGGCGCGTGGGTCTTGCGTGACGGGTTTTCGATCGGCATAGCCGGTCACGCGCTGCAGCCGCTCCGGGTCATGCCCCGCGTCTTGAAGCATCTGCCGCAGGGCCATGGCCCTTCCGGCCGAAAGGTCCCAGACCGGATTGTTCTTCAGCATCACGGGATAGGCGCGCAAATGCCCTTGCACGGCGACAGAGTTACTGACCAGGTTCAGCACTTCGGCCACCAGATCCACGATCTCCAACAAACGAGGAGTCGGCTGGATCGTGTCGCCCATAAACAGCGACGCACCCTCGATGTCGAACAACTCGATCACCAGACCCTCATCCGTCACGCGCGTAACGACATGGCGCAAGAGCCGCTCCATCGTATTGCTTTCACCGCCCCTGGCAAGAAGGGCCTTCTCCATGCGGACAAAATCCGAATCGTCATCGCGGGAGCCATCTTCGCCCGCGGCCCCGCGCGCCTCGTTCTGCTCCGTCGGTTTCTGGTCGTTTGCCCCGGTCCCGCGTTGCGCCATGACGTCTTCCGAAAACATCGAATCGCCGAAAAAGGCGCCGTCACCGCCGCCGGAGATACGATTGATCGGAATCGTCGGACTGAAATAATCCGAAAGCCCCTTGCGTTGCTTTTCCGTCGTCGCGTTCAACAGCCACATCAACAGAAAAAACGCCATCATGGCGGTCACGAAGTCAGCATAGGCAACCTTCCACGCCCCACCGTGGTGGCCGCCGCCGCTGACAACTTTCTTCCGTTTGATGATGACTGGCGCGGCATTCGTCTGCCCTGCCATCACACACCCAGTATTTCACACCCAAGAGGAAAATTACCGGATCGCAGTAAAGCTTCGCTTAACACCTCAGCTTTTACGCATTGATCTGCACAGACCCGCCAATGCAACACCTCTGCATGATCACCTTTGCTCAAGTATCCCGGGGGAGGCCCGAATTCGGGCCGGGGGCAGCGCCCCCCCCTTTGCTATTCCACCGGCTCGCCGCCACGCCACACCGCAAGCAGGCCGCCATCCTCCCCCAGGTGCACCATGTCGGCGCGGTCCCCCGGCCGCAGCAGGCCCGGACCATCGCTGCGGCCGATGCAGGCGGCCGGGACGCTCGTGGCCATGCGGATCGCGCGTTCCGGCGCGATCCGTACCCGGCGGACCAGCACCTCGATCGCCTGCGGCAAGGTCAGATCAGCCCCGGCGAGGGTTCCGTCCTCCAGGGTCAGCCGCCCGTCCCGGCGCAGAATGCGCCGTCCGCCAAGCCGGAATTCGGTCAGCTCCGATCCCGCCAGCGCCATGCAATCCGACACAAGAAAGACCGTCTCCGACTTTGCCGCCAGCGCGATCCGCATAACCTCGGGTGCCACGTGGATACCATCCGCGATCAGCCCGGCAAAGGCGCTGCCATCAAGGGCGGCCCCGACAAGCCCGGGCTCGCGGTTACCAAGCTGGCTCATCGCATTGAAAAGATGGGTGACAGTGCTGGCCCCTGCTTGCAGCATCGCCTGAGCCTCGGCATAAGTGCAATCGCTGTGACCGAGGCTGACCGTCGCTCCGGCATGAACAAGCGCTGCCACCTGCGCTGGCGTTACGGATTCGGGCGCCACGGTCAGCAGCAGCGCGGGCAGGGCGTGGGCGGCGGCGATGAGGCCCGCCAGATCCGCCCCGGTCATCGGGCGGATCAGCGTGGTGTCATGCGCCCCCCGCCTGCGCGGGTCAAGATGCGGGCCCTCCAGGTGCAGCCCCAGAAATCCCTGTGTCCCGGCCCGCGCGGCAGCGATCCCTGCGGCAATCACGGCAGCGGTGGCCGCAGGCGTATCGGTGATCAGCGTGGGCAGAACCCCCGTCGCCCCCAGCCGCGCCTGCACCGCACAAATCCGCGCTAGCGTCGCTGCGGTGGTCGCGCCGTCCACCATCTCTCCGCCACCGCCATTCACCTGCAGGTCGATCAGGCCGGGGGCCAGGATACCCCCGCGCAACTCCACGACAGCATCGGCAGCTAGAGCACCGCCGATGGCCAGAACCCGGCCATCCTCCACATGCAGATCGGCCGCGGGGTGCAACCTCTCCCCATCATGCACGGCGGCCCCGCGATAGGTGGTGATCATCAGACCGTCTCCGTGACCTTGCGCAGATGTGGCGGTGTGTCCGGATCATAGCCCCGCCGCCGGGCCAACGCCTCGATGAAGCCGTAGAATGTTACAGCCTGCAGCAGCGGTGCAATCAGCGGATGCAGACCGGTCAGATGCGGCAGGGTCACGGCACCCGGCACGGCGCCCCCTGTCAGAAAGACATCCGCCCCCTGCGCGACGAGCTGCGTGGCGGTGGCCTCCACTTGCGGCAGGGCGGCATCCGCCACACCCAGGGCCAGAACCGGGAACCGCGCCTGCACCAGCGCCGATGGGCCATGCAGCACTTCGGCCGCCGAATAGCTTTCGGCGTGCAGGCCACACGTTTCCTTGAACTTCAGCGCGGCCTCGTTGGCGATGGCAAAAGCTGGTCCCCGCCCCAGCACGAACAGCGACTGTGCACGCACCAGCCGGTCGGACAAAGTGGCCCAGTCCAGCGCAAGAGCCCGGACAGACGCCGCAGGAAAGCCCTGCACGGCGGCGCGCAGACTTTCATCCTGTTGCCATTCGGCCAAGAGTGACAGGCCCGCCAGCACCGAAAGGA